>ERZ1066117.9-NODE-9-length-365482-cov-47.710361_pt1 | contig 365482 bp, 339 predicted proteins | sample MGYA00382764_ERZ1066117 | MGnify/ENA primary metagenome ERZ1066117 (study PRJEB33369, sample SAMEA5778347) | biofilm metagenome | biome: Industrial cooling water; feature: Water cooling tower basin; material: Biofilm | place: United Arab Emirates | collected...
TAACTCCTCAAACTGGAAACAGCACCGGAGGAAATGTTTCTGAAAAAGGTTTCTAAAATGAAATAACTGCAAAACAAACGACCCATGAAAAAATTTGTCCAAACCCTCGCCCTCATCCTTTTTGTTTCAATTGTTGCCGTTAGCTGCACGGAAGAGAACGTAACTCCTCAAACTGGAAACAGCACCGGAGGAAATGTTTCTGAAAAAGGTTTCTAGCAATTCATTAAAAAAAATACACTATGAAAAAAGTCATTATTTTATCCATTTGCCTCGCTGCACTTGTAACTATATCATTCACTACTTATAGTAAAGTCACCCAGACTCGATCAGAAAAGCAAGCAACACAATCGAATGGATCTCGGGGCTTTGTATCCGAGCAAACGTTCTAATGCTTTAAGTCTCTGCGCATAATCATCGGGCGTTAACAAGTGCTTGAGCATCGTTCGGGTTGGTAATAGAGAATAGCAACTCTGTAAGTTTTTGGGTGGAATTATTCAAAAAAAGACAAAATCTTACATCCTATTTCACCCCAAAATCCACCCCCATCCGGGCTTGGGTGCCTTGGTAATTTTTTAGCCGCTGCCACTGTTGGTAGGCGCCGAAATGGTCGCCTAACTGGTGTTGCAGCACCTTGGCTTGCACCGTTTCCTCGGTGGTGTTCATCAGCCGTTCCAGCACGGATTTGGTTTTGGGGTAGTACTTCACCTTGAAATCGTCTGCAACCCCGGCCTGCCGCGCCGCGATGGCGATGGCGTCTTGCAAGCCGCCCGCTTGGTCGGCCAAATTGTTTTGAATGGCCTGTTCCCCGGTCCAAACCCGGCCGGAGGCAATTTTCTTAATGTCTTCTTGCTTCATACCGCGGCCCGCAGCGGCCTTGCTGGTAAAAATCTCGTAGATCTCATCGGTCTGGGTCTGCCAGATTTGCTTTTCGAATTCGGTAAGCGGGCGGGTTACGGTAATCAAATCGCCCACGTTTCCGGTTTGAACCTGATCGGACGTGATGCCCAGCTTGTTATCGAGAAAGGCACTCAGATCAAACAAAACCGAAAAAACCCCGATGGAGCCGGTAATGGTCGTGGGTCGGGCCACAATTGTATCGCAGGCCATGGCCATATAGTAGCCCCCACTGGCGGCATAGTCGCCCATGGATGCGATAACGGGTTTCTCTTTGGCGGCCAGCTCAATCTCACGCCACATTTCATCGGCCGCCTGAAAAACGCCGCCCGGGCTGTTTACCCGGATAACGATTGCTTTTACTTTTCCATTGGTTCTTGCTTTGCGAATCTCTTCGCGGAAGGTGGCGGAAGCGATCACGGTGCTCTCGTCTGTGGTGCCGGGCACAATCTCGCCTTCGGCTACAATTACCGCTACTTCATTTTTTGATGAACTGTACGTGGAGTAGGTCTTCCGGTACTTGGCGTAGGAAATGAATTCCAGATCATCTTCTGCCGTGCCCACGCGCTTGGCCAATGCTGCACGAAGCTGGTCGTGGTAAAAAAGGGAATCCACCAGCCGTTGATCCAGGGCCTGCCGGGCATTGCGCACCAGCATGTTGTCGGCCACCGTCTTGAGTTCAGGCACCGTACGATTGCGGCTCTCGGCGATCTGCTGTAAAATCACACCGTGAACGGATTGGATGATCGCATTCAACTGCGTGCGGTTTTCCGGGCTTAGCTCTTCGCGTACAAACGGTTCGATGGCGCTTTTAAAATCGCCTACGCGAAACACCTGCGGTTTAATATCCAGCTTATCGAATAACTTCTTAAAAAAATTCACTTCAATCGAAAGCCCGTTGAACTCTACCAGCCCGTTGGGATTCATGTACACCTGGTCGGCCACGGAGGCCACGAAATAACCGCCCTCGGTGTAATTATCCGCGTAAGCGATCACCCATTTGCCCGACGTACGGAAATCCTGCAGGGCCGCGCGGATTTCCTCCAACGTAGCATACCCGGCAAAGGGCGAGCCGGCCTGGAGGTAAATTCCACGCACGTTGGCATCGTCTTTGGCTTTGCGGATGGCTTCTGTAAGTTGAATCAAGCCTACGTTTTGTGGGATAGAGCTGGGAAAAAGTTCGGCCAAGGGGTCTTCCACCTCCAGTTCATTAATCATGGTATTGAGATTGATATGGAGTATGGAGTTATTGGCGACTTGCACTTCCTGCTCAGCCGACAACGAACTAAAAAAAGCAATGGTGATAAAGAAAAGCAGCACCAGGGCCACAAGCGTGCCGAGGCAAGAGGCAAAGAAAGCTTTGAGGAAACTCATAGTCTATATTTGAGGGGATAAAAATACATATTTGAAACACGTAGCCGGAAGCCTTGGTGGTAAAACAAAGTCCGAACCTGGTATGGGAAACGTAAAAACGGCCGTGTTGTTACTGGGTGCAAATCTGGGCGACCGAGCCCTGCAGCTTGAGTGCGCATGTAAACACCTGCAGCGTTTGGGGCGTATTGCCGCACAATCTAGCGTATACGAAACGGCGGCCTGGGGCAACGAGCACCAGCCTGCTTTTTTAAATCAGGTGGTTTTGCTTGATACCGCCCTTGCGGCTTTGCCCTTGTTAGACGAGCTGCTGACGATTGAACGTGTACTGGGGCGCCAGCGCGAGGAGAAGTGGGGCGCACGGGTGATTGATCTCGATATTCTGTTTTTTGATAGCGATGTAATTCAAAACGAGCGGCTTACCGTTCCCCATCCGCACCTGGCCTCGCGCAGGTTTACGTTGGTGCCGTTGGCAGAGGTATTGCCCGATTTTGTTCATCCTGTTTTGCAGCAACGGGTGCGCACGTTGCTAGCCGCCTGCCCCGACCGGCTACCGGTAGAAAAGTATGTTACGCGCTAAGCGCCTCTGCCGCGGGCGAGATTTTCTTTACTAACCCTTGCAGCACCTTGCCGGGCCCACACTCAATAAAACGCGTTGCCCCATCGGCAGTCATGCGCTGCACGGATTGCGTCCAGCGAACAGGTGCGGTAAGTTGTGCGATAAGATTTTTTTGAATCGTTGCCACATCGCTGGCCGGTTGGGCCGTAGCGTTTTGGTAGACCGGGCACAACGGAGTGCTGAAGTGTGTGGCTTGAATGGCGGCGGCCAACTCTTCCCGGGCGGGTTCCATCAGCGGTGAGTGAAAGGCCCCACCCACTTGCAACGGCAACGCGCGCTTGGCCCCGGCCGCCTTTAGTTTCTCGCAAGCTATTTCCACACCCTTTAATGTGCCCGAGATTACCAGCTGCCCCGGGCAATTGTAATTGGCCGCTACCACCACTTCGGGTTGGATGGAGGCGCAAATTTCTTCCACCACGGCATCGTCCAGGCCCAGAATCGCAGCCATGGTAGAAGGTTGTAACTCGCAGGCTTTTTGCATCGCCATGGCGCGTTGAAACACCAACTTAAGCCCGTCTTGGAACGAGAGCGCCCGGTTGGCCACCAAGGCCGAGAATTCCCCCAACGAATGGCCCGCCACCATGTCGGGTGTAAAATCGGGTGCACACTTGGCCACCGCCACACTATGCAAAAAAATGGCGGGCTGGGTTACGCGGGTTTGCTTGAGTTCATCGGCCGAGCCGTTGAACATGATGCCACGTAAATCAAACTGGAGAATATCGTTGGCGGCATCAAACAATTCTTTTGCTGCCGGATTGGTGTCGTACAATTCTTTACCCATGCCGGTAAACTGGGCGCCCTGGCCCGGAAAAACGTAAGCGGTTTTCATGTTTTTTTCAGTTGGATGATGTTCATGCCTGCGTGCCGCAGGCCGGGGCCAAAAATACCAAAGCGGCGCTAATCGATGAAGCGTGCGCGCAGGGCCGGAGTGGGTAGCCAACACGCCTCTTTTTTACCAAACCACCGATAGCGGTTGCGCGCAATCCAATCGTACACGCCATCGCGAATGACGCGGGGCACCACCCGAAAGCCATAGAGCAGCGGCCATGCCCCACCCAAATGCCGGGCGATTTCCAGGGCTGCATCGCTTTTTTGGAAGATTTGGCCGTCTTTCAACAGCAAAATGCTGAACAGTTGGCCGGGCACCATGCCTGCTTTGGCTAACGCCGTTGCGGCAAAATCCGATTGCAGCGAACTGAACCGAAACCGTGCGTGTGGGTCGCGGGCGATGATGAATTGCACTGCGCCGCTACAGAGATTACACACACCGTCAAAAAAAATAATCATGGGCTAGCGAATCAGGTGTACCCAGCCGCGGATGGTGCGCGTTTGCTGGGCCGGATCAACCACATCGAACGTAACTTCCGCACTGTAATAATACACGCCGGTAGCTAACTCCTGGCTGTTGTTGTCTTTGCCGTTCCAATCGATGTAAATGGTGCGCTCACCGCCGGAAGAATAATTATACACTTCGCCCCCCCATCGGTTGTACACCGTAAACTCTACCCGTTGCACAAACCGGGCACAGCGCAACCGGATGTCTGCCACGGGCTCGCCACAGCGAAAGTTTCCGTTTTCATCGCGCACATCGCGTTCTGAGAATGCGCTAAACACATCATTGCAGCCGTCGCCATTGGGTGTGAATACATTGGGCAACTCATACCTGGGGCAGTTATCAAAACAAAACGACTCGCTCAACTCGCTTTCGTTGCCGGATCGGTCTACCGCGGCAATTTTATAACACCGCGCAAACGAGGGCAGGTTACGGTCTACGTAAAAGGTATCGGTTACCGTGAGCAGTTTCGTAAACTCTTCACCCACTTTGCTGGCCACGTAAATGTTGTAGCTGCGCACATCTTCGCGGCAAGTGGCATCGGTAGGACGATTCCATTTGATCACATTCGAAAACAACGCGGCCTCGCATGCCGTCTGTTCGATAAACTCCTCGCATTTTACGCCAGTGAGGCTGGTAGAAAACTGCGGTGTGCATGGCTTTTCGCTGTCGTTGGGCTGGGCGCAGGCAATTTGCGAGAAGTTAATCAGCGGCTCGTTGATTTTGGGATTACCGTACGCCCCGCGGGTCATCACGCGATAACAGTAGAATTCATTCTCGCGCAGTGGCTGCCGATTGAATTGGCCGGAATCCAGATACTGAAAGCGACCCTGGTTTACATTTACGCTGTCAATCAATACAAACTGATTTTCGGTTTGGTTAAGCGAGCCCCGGTAGATGAGGTGCAACGGATACGCGTTGGTATTGATGGACCATGGCACATCCGCCTGCCAGTTCAATTGAATTTTTTTCAGTTGCGATGCCAATTCTAACCGCACAGTAGAGGCCTCGAAGGAAGTATCAATCCGCGTGTCGTTGTTATCAAATGCGATGATGCGATAGTTGTAAATCGTTTCGCGGGTGTTGGGCCCCACATCCACGAAAGTGGAATCCAACTGCCTGCCGTTGGAAACGCGGGTAAGCCGGTTAGTGCCGCTGAATCCTTCTGCACGCCACACCTCATATCGGTATGGGGGCGGAAACTGCGCACGATTGAGATCAAACGGTGAGCGCCATTTTACGGTGATTTGCCCCACGGGCGAACCTTGCGCACCCGTGCCGGTGCGATCGACTGTTACGTTGGTAATTACAGGCGCAGCGGCTTCAATGGGCGGAATGCAAATCTCGGCCGACACGTAGCTTTCGCCCCCGCGCGGCTGCGGAAAAAATGCCACCAGCCGGTAGCAGTACTGGGCGCCCGGGGCCAACCCTCTCTGGTTGTTGGTGTCCACAAATGTGGTGGCGGCAGGGCCGGTCTGCCCGATTTTTGTGTAGCCCAGAAAATCCGGAATGCCGGTTAGGCACTCGGGCGGGGTAAACGGAAAACTATCTACCCTGCGGTACACTTCTATCCGCTCGGCCCGATCTGCGCAGAAGTACCGATCCCATTCCAGGCTGGCACTGCGTGCCGCCAGATTTAACTGTGCAGATTTCCATTTCGGAGCCGGGCCAACCACGCGGATGTTCCAGGTTTGGAAATCCACCAGCCGCGGGCCGGTGCCGGGGTTATCTGTGATTTTAAATACTACCTGGTAGGGTTGTTCTTTTACATGGTCGCAAGTGGTTTGCCAGCGAAAAACACCAACGGCATCGCGGTTCGGATTAGAGGTTTGAAAACGCGGTGGATCTGGGGTAAAGCGTGCGGGCGATGGTAGAATAAACACCTGCGAGAACGCCTCAATCTTCACACTGTCGCCATCGGGGTCGAAGCCAAAGATTCGTTGGTCAATGAGGGTGCCTGCCTCAACACAAATATCCGGGGGGATTTTTAGTTTCGGCCGCTCATTGCGGCAGTCTTCCACAATAATCTGCATATCGCGGGTAACGTAGCCCATGCTCACCCACTCGTTACCGATTTTGCGCCACTCCCGAATAATGAACGCAATATTGTACTCACCCGAGAGGCCCGGCGCATTCCACGTAACCGTGCCGGTGCGTTGGTTGATGGAAAAAACGGGGCGGCCATTGCCTTCTTCATTTGCGACGTTGTAATCAAAACCGCGATAGAAATCGGGGCTATTCGGAGGGGCATACCGGCTTACGGGCGTAGCGCGGTCGCGCAGGGGCACTACCAATTCGTAAGAAAGACTATCGCCATCCGGATCGTACGCACCCGGATTATGGAACCACGCAGCCCCCGAGCAGGCTTTATCGATGGGCGGCACCAACAACTGGGGCGAGTTATTGCATCCCAAAAAAGGATCGATAGAAATCTGTGTTTGCAGATAAAAGGTGGTGTTGAAAGAATCGAACATGTTCAGAATACCCCCATTTCGGTTGGGCTCCAGGTAACTGATGATGTACTCGCCCGGGCCGGAATAGGTGTGCGTGGTACAGTACCGCACGGTACCCACGTTAGGCGGCAAATCCGGCCGGAGCGTGTTGTCTACCGAAGGTGTGCGAAAGATGGGGGAGCCATCGCCAAAATCGAGAAAGCCATCGCCAAAGCGGATGGTGGAGCCGGTATTGGTGTACACGGTAATACAGATAGTAAACGTAAGGCTGGTACAATTCTGCCGCGTAACGGTGATTTCGCCCGCGCGCAAGTGGCTGCCCCACGTAGCCGATGTGCTGCCAAAAAACAGCGCGGCCACAACACCCCACTTTACATTTGCTATAAACTTCCTCATGCTATCCCACTCAAAAATAACTAACCAAACTACGTTTTAAAGGTTTATCCGATAAAACGAACAAACGCGGCGCTTATTGAACAGCCCGGAACCCATCTCAAAAAAAAAGAGTCTCGTTATCTCTAACGAAAGTGATACAGCCCAACCTACAGCCCTGCCGCCAAGGATTTCTCGGTTGTGCCGCCCTCGAAATACCGTTTCCCCTATTTTTGAGGTTGGAGTCAAATAACATTCAATTTAGCATTTTTGATCCATCAACAACCCCCACACCCATGCGCGTTATTGGCGAAATCAGTCACCCGGATTGTAAAATCACGCTTTTTCATTGGAATAACCGGTATCTGATTAAACTGGAAAACGGATTGCTGGAGCAGACCTTTAAAATTCCGGAATACGATCTGGCCAGCGAGAGCGATGTAAAGCAGGTAGTAAATGAGATTTTTGTGCAAGAAGCGCTTCAGCGTTTTCATGATATGGAGCGCAGCCTGCACACCGCCCTTGCCGGTGTTTAAGTAGCTAAACGGTTGACGCTCAAACAGTCTTTTGGTAAAAGGGCCGTGTTCGGCTACATTTGCCGTCCGCGTTTTACCACGCAACCGAAGGCGATTCATGGACGTACTCGAAAAGAACAATAAAAACATCGGCTACAAGCCCATTCTTGATGGCATTCCCGAGTGGCCGGTTTACCAACTCAGCAAGAACCGGAAAGAGTTTTTAGAAGAAGTAACCCAACAGGCAATTGCGCGCATTAAAGAACTGCGCCCCAGCCGCAAGCAATTGATTGACGAACTGGAGGCCACCACCTACCGCGAGCAAAACCGCATGAAACGCAACCGGTGGCGCGTAGACCCGGCGGATGAATCGGCCTTTTGGGGCAACATCAAAAAAGAACTGATCGAACTCAGTGCAAAAACCCCGGACGAAGCCGGGAAAAAAGAAGAAGAACTGCTGTACCAGATTGTGCAGCGGTACGCCAACGAAATTGCGGGCAACTTTAAACCCAGCTCGTACCGGTTTGCCCGCGAGGTTACCAAGTTTTGGTTCACCCGGTTGCTCAATGGCGCGCGCCTTAAAAAATTCGGGGCATTCTTCCGCAATGAGTATGCGCTGCGCGATAAGATCCAAATTGTAGGTAAAGTAAAGATGCTGCGCAAGCTGGCGAAAGAAGGTACGATTGTGATGGTACCCACCCACTTTAGCAACCTCGATTCGATTCTCATTGGGTGGGTGATCCACTCGCTAGGATTGCCGGCCTTTATCTACGGCGCAGGGCTGAACCTGTTCAACATCAAAATTTTTGCCTACTTCATGAACAGCCTTGGGGCGTACAAAGTAGACCGCAGAAAGAAAAACCTGCCCTACCTGGAAACCCTGAAAATGTACTCCACGCTGGCGTTGCAAAAGGGCGCACACAGTTTGTTCTTCCCCGGCGGCACGCGCTCGCGCTCCGGGCTCATCGAGAAACAACTGAAGTTGGGATTGCTAAGCACCACCGTGGAAGCGCAGCGCGCCATCTACGAGCAAGAAAAGCCGGGCGATACACCTCGGAAAATCTTTGTTGTGCCGGTTACATTAAACTACAATTTTGTACTGGAGGCTCCGGATCTAATTGAAGATTACCTCCATGTAAAAGGGCAGGATCGGTACTTCCCGGAGCACGACAAGTACGGCAGTTTTCAATTGGTTCGATTCCTGTTTAAGTTCTTTACCAAAGGATCGAACATCTCGGTGTCCATTGGCCCGTGTTTGGATGTCATGGGCAACTATGTAGATCTGGATGGCCACAGCCTAGATGCCCAGGGGCGTGTAATCAACACCCGCGATTATTTTGTGAGTGGTGGGCAGGTGGTGGTTGACCGCCAGCGCGAAGAGGAATACACCCGCATGCTGGGCCAACGGATTGTAAAAGAATACCACAAAATCAATCGCGTGTTTGCCAGCCATCTGGTGGCTTTTGTGGCTTTTGAGATGTGGATGAAAAAATATTCAAAGCTTGATCTTTTTAGCTTCTTGCGCCTGCCCGAAGAAGATCTGGAGCTGGACTATGCCGAGTTTCGCGCCACGTTTAAGCGCGTACGCAAAGAAATCTATGGCATGAAAGAAAAGCGCGAGATCAACTTTGCGATTCACTTGAAGGGCAAAGCCGATCTGGTCATCAAGAACGGGCTGGCGAACGTGGGCATCTTCCATCTGAACCGGCCATTGCTACGAAACAAGCGCGGCAACATCGTTACGCAAGACCTCACACTTTTGTACTATTATCACAACCGGCTGGTGGGCTATGACCTTGAAAGGCTCATCTGAGAAACCGATTGGCGTTTTAGGGGCCGGTAATTTTGGATCGGCTGTGGCCAGCCTGATTGCGCAGCACCGCCCCGTGGTGATGTACGTGCGACAGGAAAATACCGCGCGCGAAATCAACCAAACGCAGGCGCACCATGGCCATGTTTTTGGCGGCCAGTTGCACGCCACCACGCAACTCTCCTACTTAGCGGAGCATTGCGATATTATTTTCCCGATTGTTCCATCGCTGCACTTCCGGCAGGTGATGCGTAAACTCTCGCCCTACCTGCACCCGTACCACATTCTCATTCACGGCACAAAAGGACTGGACATTTCGCTGCCCGAAGGGCACACACTGGAGTTGGCCGACAAGCTCTCGCGCGCGCACGTAAAAACCATGAGCGAAGTGATTCGCGAAGAAACGGTGGTAGTACGCGTGGGTTGTATCTCCGGCCCTAATCTTTCGAAAGAACTTTCTCAACATCAGCCCGGCGCCACGGTTATTGCCAGTCCGTTTCAGGAAGTAACCACTGCGGGCAAGCGCTTGCTGCGCAACGAACGCTTCCAGGTGTACGAGAACAATGACTTGATTGGCGTGGAGTTGGCCGGTGTGCTGAAAAACATTATCGCCATTGCTGCGGGCGCATTGAGCGGACTGGGCTATGGCGAAAACTCAAAAGGTTTGTTAATCAGCCGCGGGGCGGTAGAAATGATCTACCTGGGCCGCGCACTGGGTGGAAACGTGAAAGCATTTTTAGGCGTAGCCGGTATTGGCGATTTGGTGGCCACGTGCAATAGTCCGCTGAGCCGCAATTACACGGTGGGCTACCGGCTGGCCAAGGGCGAGAAACTCAGCGATATTCTGGCGGACATGAACGAAGTGGCCGAGGGGATCAACACCATTAAAATCGCCAAGAAATGTGCTGACTATTACAAAGTGCGCGCCCTCATTACCGACAATCTTTATCGGGTATTGTTTGAAGGCCTTACCATGGAAGAAGCCGCGCACTACCTGATGCGCTACCCGTTGAATGTGGATATTGATTTTTTATAACCCCGCCCACCGGTTCGAACCCGATTTCAGCTTGTACTTTTTACCCTTCCAAACAAAATGTCCGGTAATGCCCGGCGGCAACTCAATCTCCACGCGCCAACCGGTAGAATTTTGCTGAAGCTGAACGGATAGATCTCCGGCCCAATGTGGCACGACGGTTTTCACCGCGGTAAGATGACCCACGTAAGGCTGAATCAGCACTGTTTTGAAACCCGGACTTGCCGGCTGAATGCCCCCAAACAGTGCGGGCATCTCAAAATTCGGACTCGCACTCCATGCATGGCACTCGCTGCGGTTTACACCTTCGGGAAACGTGGTGAGGCCCAGGTCTAACATGTCTATCCATTTCGTAAGCAACTGCGCATACAACTCCGGGGCGCCCGCCTTTTGTAACGCGCGACCAAGATAAAAATCAAAATACAGCGTGGTGCGTGTAAGTCCAGTCTCCGTCATGCTGCGCCGTAACAATTCTTTGGCGTCGGGGTCAGTGACTTCTTCGGTAAGCTTGCAGAAGCCGTGAGAAGAAAAAGATAAAGAGCTGATACTGAACATATGACGTTAGACGTCTTCATATGGACAATTGATTGAACGGCCGCGTGATTCTTGTGTATTCGGCCGTATTGGACTCGACCAAAGACGGCAGCTGCGGGTTGGAAAAATTTAGTAGCATACCGTTTAATCATTTATGAAGGACCTAAAAGCTCAAAGAAAATCCGGCCAAAATCTGCCTTGGTAAAATATTCGTAGCGAGGATGCTTGTTGCCACATCATTGGTATCAACAACCTGATAAAAACTTACGTTCGACATATTACGGACATTAAAATAAGCTCCCCATTTTCCGCTACGGGGCGTGTAGCGGGCCATGAAATCAAAAAATATCAGATTTGAGCTGCGATTTTCAAAGTCGGGTATGAGTACCTCACACGTAAAAATCGATGTAAAAGTCTGACTTACCTTAGAAATAACTTTGACTGCATTCGATAAACTTGTATTCGTAAACCAGTTACTCTGATTTTCGGTTACAGACCCCATATAGGTGTATTCCGCTACGTTCTCAAAATTGACAATCCCATCAAAAGCTGTTTTCCAAAAAAAACGTGTGGAAAAAGCGTGGGAAAAATTTGTCCGCAGATCCGAACCGTTTACAACGTTAAGATACCTAGAAAAAGCGTAATGGGTGTTAAGCCTGAAGGTGGACACCAGACCATTTACATATTTCGAAATCGACCCTTCGCCAGTGACATTTATTATGCTCTGAGGTGTGTTAAAGTAGTTAATCAAGGTAAATCGCTCAGAAATGATCGAATTAGACAAAAAAACACCCTGAGAACGCTCGCACCCAAAAGTAACGCGTAGATGTGTCAGACTTGTAAAATCATCTTTCGCTAAACTAACATCAACTCTGTCAGTTCGCCTAAGCCTCAAATTGGGCGTGTTTCCGATGGCCGTTCGGTTATTGATCAATACACGTTGCACAAAAAAGTGATTTTCTTGATTTTCGGAAAACACGGTTGCCACGGCAGCCTTTAACCGGCTATCGGGCCCGACTTTGTATTGTACGTTTACACTTGGTTCGAAGACCAGGTTTGTAGCCGATGTTCTGCCTAGGGTGTCAAATTTACCCAACTGCTGGTCAATTAACCTCACCTGATAACCCACTTTTCCGGATAGACTGGGCTTGTTAAAGTCAAAAAAACTACTTTGCACGAAACTATTTGATGAAAAAACAAGATCATTGATGCTTGCCTGATCAAGCGACGTGCGTAGTGGGGTGCGCACCGCATGAAATCCAAACCTTGTATTCAGCTTACCGTGCTCAGTCGAAGTTAGGTACAGTCCCTGAAGTTCCAGAAATTCTTTTCTGATGCTCACGGTTTGTCTGCTCTCGCCCAAACCATCAAAAGGAGTTGGAGTAATAACAAGGTTCTGGCCTAATGACGACCTGGTATAGTTGGAAAGAAACTGAAAAGCTCTTTGACGGGTATATCTGTGTGTAACAGCGGCGCTGTGTTTAAAAAACAATTCATCCGACATAAAATCCGATGAGAAGTTCAATTCCTGGTTTTGTCGCGTATTGCGTGCTGTGATCACATCGGAAAAAAATGTCTTAAACAGGGACTCAATCAACAAATTCGGACTTGCCTGATACTTTATTTCGATATCTCCCCGAAGCAAAAAGGGGCGCTTTTTGATATAGGAATCATCCTGCGTATCAAAAATTTCCGTTCCTATAATGAATGAATCATCAAGGCGTTGTCTGGAGTTAATCAAATCTTTGAAATAATAGCCATTGATGCGTGTTCGAAGTTTCTGTTTTATGTTGAAAACGCCGTTATAATTTCCAAAAAGTAATCTGTTTATATTAACCCGAGACTCATCCAATTCAGTCGAAAACCCGGGGTTCGGTATTATTTCTCTGCTTCGTTTTTTCTCATCGGGCTGCTCCTCGTTAGTAATCGAGTAATCAAAATAATCAAATGGTGAACTGTTCTTGCCAACATTGTTTGACTGCACGGTTGCAAAAGACTTGTACTTTTGGCTGATTCCCAGAACATCTGTATCCAAATCGTACGCCAGCTTCTTCTCCTGCTGTGTCCCACCGCCCATGTTAACGTTTCCTGAAAAATCTGTCTGGCCCTTTTTTAGCTTTAGGTTAAGAGCCACTTTATCTGATTCAATGATATTTTTTAACAAGGGGTTGTCAATGTATTTCTCTACCGCCTCCACCTCTTCAATCGTAGCAGCACTCATATTTTTGGTACCCACCGTGTAATTGAGCCCAAAGAGATCGTCACCATCCAGCAAGACTTTCTCGATTGATTTCCCTTTAAATTTGATTTCCCCTGATTTGTCATTGACTTCGATTCCGGGAAGTTTTTTTAGTATATCCTGAACCTTTTGCTCAGTGCCATCTGCAAAATCAGCAACCCGGTATGCCACCGTATCTTCTTTTATTGTCATACGACCGGGTATAGATCGAATTAAAACCTCATCCAGAACAGTGGGTGGTTTTTCACGTAAAACCACCGTGATCCGGTAGACCGAGTCAGAAAGTGGGTTTGCGATAAGCAGAGAATCGGTTTCGTACACCAGGGCATTGAACTCAATAATGAGCGAAGCGTATTTATTACGCAACGTATAGTCAAAGCTGCCATCGAATGCAATTACAAACTCTGAAACCCTCCCTGTTGAATGCTTTTCGCGGAAGAGTACGTTGACTACATCGGGCTTTACCTGTTCCTTTGTAAAAAACGTACCAATAATACGCTGGGCGTTCAGGAATGGCACCTGTACTAACAAAAAAAAGCAAGTAATAAAAAGGGTTTTCCTCAAACGGCAAACCTGATATATCAATAATCAAATGTAACTCCAGTTTTTTGAAGTGCGGGATCAAAAACCTCAATGAAGTTCGCCACGCGAATGGTTGCCGTATATCCCGTATCGCCATCTGCCTCATGGGAGGACTTTATCCGTTTAACATACCGCCTTACATACTCATCTACGCTTACCTTAAACCTATCCCATGTTTCAAATTCTTTTCCCTTTGGTTTTGCCTTCAGGTAGGAATTGAATCTCACGCTCAGATCTTCTGTACGTTTCTCCACATTTAAACACTCGAAAATATACTTTTCCCGACCATCGTTAGCAAACGCATATAAAATCAAACCCGGCAAACCATTGAATTTCCAGGGACCATCGGCCACCGGGATATCACGAGTATAAAAGACGGTGAAATTTCTGCCCCTGAATGTTGTTTTCGCCATCAGGCAGTTATAGCCAATTATCGTGCGGGTAGAATCAACTAAACTCCATCTAAAAAGACCAGTTGAATCACGAAGAAAAAAACTTCCCTGTAAAATCCGATAATCGCAATATATGGTACGGGTTTTAAAATCTTTAAACATCTGATCTTTCGATTGGTTTGGATTTTCAACAAAGTTGGGATCGTTTCCGACAGGCTTCGGATTTTCGGTCTCAATCCATGCACTCAGCGCCTGCGCTTGATTAATGGCTAAACTATAAGTCGACTGGATGTTAGCTTTTGTTACTTTGTATTTGAGAACAAGTTGTCCGTTTACCCGATGGATTGTAATCAAAACGAGGAAACAAATTGATACCGTTTTCAAAAAGTAGATCATCGGGCTCATTGTTTACTTTGGTATTTATTAACTTATTCAGCGTGGAATTGCCAATTCGAATTTCAAGGTAAAAAAAGGTAGGATGGCATTACTACCATCCCCCAAAAACTTCCGTCAGTTTTATTGTAGAAGGGCTCTGGCTTCTCGGCATGCTTTCCTTAAATTCCCATCCGCCCGACACACCGTCACTTCAGAATCTGAATTAGACACGGTACAGCATGCCCAATCGAACTGCTCATGGCTAGCCGCAGCATCCGCTGGGGAGTACGCTAAGGCCATTAAGCAAATAAAAAATGCTCCTATTTTTTTTTTATTACTAAATTTAGTTTTGATCTGCCGGTGAAACCCTGCTCCGGCTGCAGTTGTTTTGCAAAACATTTGCAAAGAAGAAAAAAAAAATACCAAACAATCAATGGGGTTTTTCCCGGGGTGCTTGTAAGTTATTTGGCGTTTCTGGTTGGAAAAAATGAAGGCCTGGAAAGAATCTTCTTGCTTTTTCAGCTGCGCAACTCGTGAAAACTTCAAAAAAAATGATGTAAGTTTTTCCACGTTATCGCAATAAATGCGGAAAGGCGAGGGGTACAAAACAAGCCAATATGTTGATACCTTCTTATCGAGTGCTAACCCAAATACACAACGATCAAAAAGTCATAACCCCACCCACCGGTTCGAACCCGACTTCAGCTTGTACTTTTTACCCTTCCATACAAAATGCCCGGTAATGCCCGGCGGCAACTCAATCTCCACGCGCCAACCGGTAGAATTTTGCTGAAGCTGAACGGATAGATCTCCGGCCCAATGTGGCACGACGGTTTTCACCGCGGTAAGATGACCCACGTAAGGCTGAATCAGCACTGTTTTGAAACCCGGACTTGCCGGCTGAATGCCCCCAAACAGTGCGGGCATCTCAAAATTCGGACTCGCACTCCATGCATGGCACTCGCTGCGGTTTACACCTTCGGGAAACGTGGTGAGGCCCAGGTCTAACATGTCTATCCATTTCGTAAGCAACTGCGCATACAACTCCGGGGCGCCCGCCTTTTGTAACGCGCGACCAAGATAAAAATCAAAATACAGCGTGGTGCGTGTAAGTCCAGTCTCCATCATGCTGCGCCGTAACAATTCTTTGGCGTTGGTGCCCGTGACAAGGTCTGCTAAAACTGCCAACACGTTGGTATGCATGCTGAAGTGTTTTTGGTCGGGCGAGTCGGCATAAAGGTTGCGGGCGGGACTCCAGCATAGCGTTTGTACTCGGGCACATAACTCCTGTGCCTGTTTGCGATAGGCAGCGGCACGAGCCGTTTCGCCAAAATTGGCCAACACCTCTGCGGCAGCACGCAGCGTGAGGGCGTAGAACAAACTATTTGCCGCCAGGCCTTTGCTGATACTTTCGTCTGAAATCTTTTTTGAGGAGTAGGTATGATCCAGAAAATCCCAATACGCTTGCAAGCCGATCAGCCCATCGGGGGTTTTGTAGCGTAGAAAGTGTTCGATCACCCGCTGCATCCCCGGAAGGAAAGGCCGCACAAATGCATCGTCCGGATGGTACATCCAGAAATCGTGTACCATCAATACCCAAACGAGCGCATAGTTGGGAATAAACTGCGGCTGCTCTGAAGGGTAGCGACTAAAGGTTAAACCATCGTACGTGAGGGACTGATGAAATTGCTGAATGGCATTGCGTGCGAGTCGGTCATCGCCCGATGCAAAATACGATACCAGCGCCTGAATGCGTGTGTCGCCCACATATTGTAGTCGCTCCCAATACGGACAATCCATGTAGGTTTCGAATGCGCACAAGCGTGCGGTGTGCCAACCGACCTGATATACTTTCTCGTAGGCGGGATCGCTGCTGGTAAATGTGCCGTGTTGTTGAAACGGATAGCCCACAAACCAACTGCCCATTTTTTCGATGGTGAGTGGTTCATCGGCCGTTTGTATCTCCAGTTGCACATAACGAAAGGTGCGTGGCGAAAGTGTGGCGAGCGTGTGGTGTTGACCATCCAATTGAAAGACATCGTACACCCCTTTTGGCACTCCGTTCACTATTGAGTCGCGGTGCCCGATGTTGTTAATGTCCGTAAAGACAGCTTCGGCATACACCGCACGTACGCTGGCGCTTAAACCACCACGTACAGTCCACTCTGGATAAGCCACCGTTAGTTGTTGTTGATCGAGTAAGATCGTTGCCGATGTCCGGGCGGGAATGATAAATGCGCGGTTCACATCCACGGCCTCAAACAAACCCGTGGTTCTCCGAACCGCTTTATACGATTGCCGGGTACGCTCCAACAGTGGAAGCGTACGCGGCACCAACTCGCGCACCTCATCACCAAACCCCGCCGCCCCGTGGGGTGCCCCGGAAGCGAGCACGTGCGGCGTTTTCCACCCGCTGGCGGCATAACCAGGCTCTTGCCAGCCGATGATGGCGTCTTTTACATCTACGCGTTGGGTGGGGCCAGCGGCATAGAACTGGAAGAACAACGCTGGATCAACAAACTTATAGGAAATAGGCGAGATGCTCGTGTCCGGCCAATATTGCCAGTCGCCCGGTGTGTTCACGATGGCCTCCACCTCACTATTTCCTTGCATCACTAATGCAGCCCCTTTACCCATTTGATAAAGCGGAGCCGCGCCCCCAAAGTCGATGACTTGCACGGCTAACACGTTGTTTCCAGGCCGCAGCAGCGGTGCAATCTCCAGCGACTCGAAATGCCAATGGCGTGGATCGCCCAACTGTGGCCCCTCGGTTACATACTGCCCGTTAACCCAAAGGTGATACCGGTTATCCGCAGAGAGGTGGATGACGAAGGTTTTGGGCACGGCCGCCAGGGAAAAATTTTTCCGAAACAAAAAGACCCCGAATTTGCCCGGTTGCTTTTCCGGCACCACCCATTGCGCAGTCCAGCGCTGCGTAGCAAGTCTTTCGGATGGCGCCACCAGCGTTTGCGCCCATCCTGCCCCGGAGAAGCAGGCGAGGGTTAGTATAAAAAAGCTTCGTAACATGTTGGAATTTAGGCAAAAGAAAGCGGTACTAAATTATTGCAATGCTGTTTTGGAGATGTGGATGCCATTCGCGTAATATTGCACTCCCAAAAACGGGCACAATCCTCCTTAGCTCAGCTGGTTAGAGCACCTGACTGTTAATCAGGGGGTCCTTGGTTCAAGCCCAAGAGGAGGAGCAAAAACCCCGGCCACCACGGTCGGGGTTTTTTTGTGTCGGTTTTTTGCAAAGCACGCCAAGAAACCCCCCGCGGCCTCAGCGTGCATTCCTCTGCGAACTCTGCGCGAAAACAATCCCTTGCAAAGACCGCAAAGGAACTTCGCAAAGAACGTAAAGAAAACCTCTGCGAACTCTGCGTGCATTTCTCTGCGAACTCTGCGTGAAAATCTTCTTTCTCGCAAAGAACGCAAAGGAACTCGCAAAGAACGCAAAGAAACCCTCTGCGAACTCTGCGCGAAAACAATCCCTCGCAAAGACCGCAAAGGAACTTCGCAAAGCACGCCAAGAAACCCCCTGCGCCCTCTGCGTGCATTTTCGCTGCGAACTCTGCGCGAAAACAATCCCTCGCAAAGACCGCAAAGGAACTTCGCAAAGCACGCCAAGAAACCCTCCGCGCCCTCTGCGCGCATTCCTCTGCGACCTCTGCGTGAAAATCTTCTTTCTCGCAAAGACCGCAAAGGAACTCACAAAGCACTAAAAGAAACCCTCTGCGAACTCTGCGTGAAAAATCCCTCGCAAAGGTCGCAAGCGAAAAGCTATCAAAGATTATTCACCACCCGATGGATTCCATCCTTCAACAAGGGTGTATTAAAGTTGATCAGTAGGGCCAATTTCTTGTTTGTTAATCTCAGGTATGTTAATGTCTGAGCAAAATGTACCGGCGCGAGGTTTTCTACTGATTTAATCTCAATAATCACCTTCTCCTCAACAAGCATATCCAGCCGAAACGCTACTTCGTGCTTCACGTGTTTATACACTAACGGAACAGGAACCTGGGTCATCACACGCAAGCCCGCTTCGGCAAGATCAAACGCCAACGCGGTTTCGTAAACGGATTCCAACAAACCGGGCCCTAACGTTTTGTGCAGATCGATTGGACAGCGGATAATTTCGCGGGAAATATCGTTTTCGTGCACGAGCATACAACCAATTTCCATATTTTTTCGCGGAAGTAAAATCGCATGCCGATGATTCCTTACGCTTCTTTGCAGATGTCATCCGCAAAGCCGAAAATGAAAAACCAGAAGCCATCTGAAGAATACCCCGCCAGCCCGAATGAACGTAGAATGGTCTCTGGTAATCAACAGCCAACAACAAAAAATAGTATCTTCAAGCGATCGAAAAAGCGCGCAGCGGCAACCACAAGCAGGGTTGCTTTTCGCTTTCGCGGATGCAAAATCGTAAACCATCAGATATGAAAAATCTTGTGCTGCTTCTCGTTGTACTGGTTAGTATTCTTGTATTACAGAGTTGCACGCCTTCGCGGCAACAACTGGTTTGGTCGGACGAATTTGAATATACCGGCACACCCGACAGCACAAAATGGGATTACGATTTGGGCGACGGCTGCCCGAATGTATGTGGGTGGGGCAATAACGAATGGGAATACTACACCCGCGATCTAAAAAATGTGCGTGTAGAAGAAGGTATGCTGGTAATTGAGGCCCACCGCGATTCCATGGGCGGAAAAGCCTACACTTCTGCGCGTATCGTTTCGCGTAAAAAAGGCGACTGGCGTTATGGCCGGATAGAGGTGCGGGCGCGCCTGCCCTACGGCCGCGGCACCTGGCCTGCTATCTGGATGTTGTCTACCGACTGGAAATACGGTGGCTGGCCGGCCAGCGGTGAAATCGATATCATGGAGCACGTGGGCCACGACCCGGGTGTGATTCATGGCACCATCCATACCGAGAAGTATAATCACGTTAAACAAACTCAATTGGAGGGCAAGATTACCATCGCAGATTGCCAGGAAACCTACCATATTTATGCTGTGGAATGGACCAAGGATAAATTGGACTTCTTTGTGGATGATCAAAAATACCACACGGTGAATCGAAATCCGGCCGATGACTTCACGGGCTGGCCGTTCGATCAGCGGTTTCACCTGATCATGAATATTGCCGTGGGCGGCAACTGGGGCGGCCAACAAGGTGTGGACGAGACCATCTGGCCACAGCGCATGGAAATAGACTACGTACGCGTTTACCAATGAGAATACTACTTGCTTTTTGTGTGTTGATGATGGCCTCGAATGCGTACTGGCCCTTCGATCAGCGCTTTCATCTTTTGTTTAACATTGCGATTGGCGGAAACTGGGGTGGGCAGAAGGGTATTGACGATACCGCCTTCCCACAACGTATGGAAGTAGATTACGTGCGGGTTTACCAATAGCATCGATACGATTTACACAAATAATGGAATTGATTACCGCTAATCACGCACCCCAGGCCATTGGCCCATATGCACATGCTTATCGCAGCGGGCAGTTGATCTTTTGCTCTGGCCAGACTCCACTTAACCCGGCCTCAATGACCGTGGAAACCACCACGATAGAAGAACAAACGCAGGTAGTGCTGCAAAATCTGGAAACCGTGCTGCTTGCCGCCGGCGCAAACCGAAATCACATCCTAAAAACCACTGTCTTTTTAAAAAACTTTGCGGACTTTGAACGCATGAATAAAACCTATGCCGCATTTTTTGGTGCCCATCGGCCCGCGCGCACTACTGTAGAGGTATCGCGGCTGCCCAAAGAGGCATTGGTGGAAATTGAGTGCGTGGCCGAGCTACCGGCATAAAAAAAGCGATCGGGAAACGATCGCTTTTCTTTATCTGATCTGGGAAAGTTTCAGTTTGCACGAATAGCCGCCACGGGGTCAAGTCGTGCAGCCATTGCCGCGGGCACAATTCCGCTCACCAAGCCAATCACGGTAGATACACCCAGCCCAAGCACAATATTCTTGAACGACATTACCACCTCCAAGCTCCCGAAAGGAATGAGCGTGAGGAAAAATACCAAAACCAATCCCGTAAGGCCCCCGATCAGACTTAAAAACACGGCCTCAAACAAAAACTGAAACAGGATGAAGAAGTTCTTTGCCCCTAGCGATTTCTGAAGGCCAATGATGCTTGTTCTTTCTTTCACCGATACAAACATGATGTTGGCGATGCCGAAGCCGCCCACGAGCATGGAGAACCCCCCGATGATCCAACCGGCAATACCCACTGTATCAAACACACCCGATACCAATCCCAGAAACGCTTCCGGGCGATTAATCACAAAATTGTCTTTATCAAACGGCCGCAAGCCCCGCCGGCTGCGTAAATACCCCTGCGATTCGTTTTCTAATTCTACCAAGCCCACATCAGACTCTGTGCCTTTAATGCCAATGCGGCTGCCGATTTCATTCCACCGGCCGGTGCCCGTCATGTACAATTTGCGAAACGACTGATATGGAATAAACACGTTGTAGTCTTTCGTGGGCGTGCCCAGAAAACTTTCGCCTTGCTTTTTCAAAATGCCTATCACCCGGTACTTCAGGTTTTTGATGCGTACTTCCTGGCCCACAACCTCGGCATCTTTCGGGAAAAGCGACTCTGCCACCTTAAAGCCCAGTACTACCTGATTGCCGCCGCCCGTTGCTTCCTCCTCAGAAAAATAGCGGCCCGCGATGATGTCCATTTCACTAATGCCATCGTAACCTTCGCTTACTCCAATCAGCGCGATTTGGCTGATGCTGTTGTTGCCTGCTTTCACCACCGAATTGCCCCTGATGGCAAAAATGGAGATGGCCGACTGGTGCGTGAGGTTAGCCTTCAAAAACTTGTATTCGTTATACGAAGGATTGGGCCTGCGCCAGTACTCCCACCACTTGTAGTCGCCCCCGTTAGTGTTACCCGGAAAGGGCCATTTTTCGATATACAAAATATCGGCCCCTAGAAAGTTGAAACTTTCTTTTATGTTTTTTTCCAGCGAGTCTACAAAGGTAAGTACCGCAATGATGGCAAAAATGCCCACCGTAACCCCCAACAAAGACAGGGTGGTGCGGAGCAAGTTTACTTTTAGGGCGCGACCGGCAAACCGGAAGCTTTCAAATACAAGCTTAAGTATTAACATCATCGGGATTTTAACGCGCGGATCGTTGGATGGTTGGGCAAAGTAAAGCAAAAAGGCGCTTTTCAGTTACAAAGGGCCATTTTTCGGGGTATTTGGCACGTAAAAAAAATAGCACGGCTACCGAACCAATCGGTCAGGGCCGTACTATTTTTGCAGCCTCAAAATTTAAAGCGGCCGTTGTGCCGAAGCCCGTAAGCTTATGAAGTTATCCGAATTCAAGTTCGATCTCCCCGCCAGTCTCATTGCCTCCGAACCAGCCGAAAACCGGGACGAAGCCCGGATGATGGTCATCCACAAAAGCACCGGCAAGATTGAACACAAAATGTTTAAAGACATCATCAACTATTTTGATGAAGGCGATGTGATGATCGCGAACGATACCATGGTGTTTCCGGCCCGCTTGTATGGCCGAAAAGAAAAGACCGGTGCCAAGATTGAGGTCTTTTTGTTGCGCGAGTTGAACGCAGACATGCATTTGTGGGATGTGCTTGTAGACCCGGCCCGGAAAATCCGCGTGGGCAATAAACTGTACTTTGGCGATGGCGACCTGGTAGCCGAAGTGATTGATAATACCACCTCTCGCGGCCGCACAATTCGCTTCCTTTTCGATGGCGATTCGGAGGCGTTTGATAAGGTGATCGAACATTTGGGCGAAACACCGCTGCCCAAATACATCAAACGTAAAGTGAAGCCCGAAGACAAGGAACGCTTCCAAACCATCTTTGCAAAGAATAAAGGCGCAGTAAGTGCACCTACAGCAGGCTTGCACTTTACCCGCCAACTGATGAAACGCCTTCAACTGAAGGGCGTTGATTTTGGGTACGTCACGCTGCACATCGGGCTCGGCACGTTTCGCGCGGTAGACGTGGAAGACCTTACCAAGCATAAGATGGACTCAGAAAACTTTGTGGTGGGTACAGACGCGGTGAAACTGGTAAACACCGCCCTCGAAAACAAAAACCGGGTATGCGCCATTGGCACCACATCCATGCGCTCGCTGGAGTCGGCCGTATCGGCCACCAACCGCCTGAAAGAACGGGAGGGCTGGACGGACAAATTTATTTTCCCGCCCTACGATTTTAAGATTTGCAACGCACTGGTTACAAATTTTCATCAGCCCGAGAGCACGCTGCTCATGATGGCCTGTGCCTTTGGCGGCTTTGACTTGGTGATGGAAGCCTACCAAATGGCCAAGAAAGAAAAGTACAAGTTCCTTACCTATGGCGATGCCATGCTGATTATCTAGCGCGGCTCCAAAAACAAAGAAAATCCCGGTCAACACGATCGGGATTTTTTGTTTTACGCCACCATAAAATGTTGTAGTTTGGTAACATGACAGTTAAGGCGCGCCCGGTGGCCTACTCGCAAACCACCATTACTGAATTAATGATTCCCAGCTACGCCAACTTTGGTGGCAAAATTCATGGCGGTATTTTGCTTTCGCTGATGGATAAGGTAGCGTATGCCTGTGCCAGCAAACATGCAGGTATGTATTGCGTAACTGTATCGGTAGATAAAGTTGAGTTTCTCCAACCCGTAGAAGTGGGCGAACTTGTAGCGCTGAAAGCGTCCGTAAACTACGTGGGCCGCAGTTCGCTGATTGTGGGCATTCGCGTAGAAGCACAAAACGTAAAAACCGGCACAATTAAACACACCAACTCGTGTTTTTTTACGATGGTAGCCAAGGGCGACAACGACCAGCCGGCCGAAGTGCCCCCACTCGTTTTAGAAAATAAAGAACAGGTGAAACGATTTGTGGAAGCCCTCCATCTTAAAAAAATCAAAACCACCATGCGCGAGCAGATGGACGATGCGCGGTCGCACCTGCCAATCGAACAAGCAGAAACACTTTTGAAAACCGAGCGCTGCATCCTTTCTTTGTAGCAATCCCAAACCTAAATGAGCATGCGTTTTTTAATCTTGGCGTTTCTTTGCCTGAGCTTTGTTGCCCGGGGCCAATATCCCACAATCTTAACGGAACGCGAACGCGCACGCGTAGTAGACGAGTTGCTGGAAGACCGTTTGCGTAATGTGCTGCCCGCGTTGATGCGCAGAGAAGGCTTCGACATGTGGGTGATCATTTCCCGCGAGTACAACGAAGACCCTGTGATTCGCACGTTGTTACCGGCCACCTGGTTTGCCGCACGCAGAACCACGATGCTCATCGCGTTCGATCGCGGAATCGATAAGGAAATGGAATACCTGGCCGTGTCGCGCTACGATGTAGGCAAAATGTTTAAACGCGCGTGGGATCCGGAAGCAAACCCCGACCAGTGGGCACAGCTTGGCAAAATCATTGCCGATCGTAATCCCAAAAAAATCGGCATTAACAAAGCTCCGTACTACGGGCATGCAGATGGTCTCACCGCCAACGACTACGATAATCTTGTGCGGGTAACACCCAAAAATCTGCAAAACCGAATTGCATCAGCCGAGAAGTTAGCGGTATCGTGGCTGGAAACCCGCACCCCGCGCGAAATGGTGATCTACCAACAAATCTGCCGCATCGCCCATGACATTATCCGGCAGGGGTTTTCTGATCAGGTAATCCAGCCAGGTGTTACTACCACGGAGGATGTGGTGTGGTGGTATCGCGAAAAAATTCGTGAGTTAAAACTTGATACCTGGTTTCAAACCTCTGTCTCCATCCAACGCAACGAACCCGAAGCGGTAACCGCCAAACGCCCGCAACCGCTGGTAATTATGCCGGGCGACCTACTACACGTGGACTTTGGCATTACCTACCTGCGGCTGAATACCGATACACAGCAGCACGCCTACATTCTACAACCGGGTGAAACCGATGCTCCTGCTTTTTTAAAAGAGGCACTGAAGAAAGGAAATCGACTACAAGACATCCTCACTTCGCACTTTCGCGAAGGCCGTACCGGTAACGACATTCTCAAGGCCACGCGCGAGCAAGCCTTGGCCGAGGGCATTACCCCCTCGATTTACACCCACCCAATTGGTTTTCATGGACACGCGGCCGGCACTACTATTGGCATGTGGGACATGCAAGGAGGCGTACCCAACACGGGCGATTACCCCATGCACGCAAATACCGCCTACTCCATCGAGCTTAACTGCACGGTAAACATCCCGGAGTGGAAGCGCGACATCCGCATTCAACTGGAAGAAGATGGTTTCTTTGATGGAGCTGGTTTCCGGTACATAGACGGCCGCCAAAAAGAACTGATTATCGTTCCTCAACCGGATGGCATTAACCGCCAATAAACGGAGTGTAAACACGTTGTAGCCCATGCGCTTGCTTCACACCAGCTATGCGTTAGGCGTTTTTGCCCTCTTATTTGCAATTTTCTTTTTCCCATTACTTATACCCATCGCGTTGCCCTCGCAACATCGGTGGGTGGGGCGGTTAAACCGGTGGTGGGCTCACGCATTCTTTCGGCTGGCGTTTATTCGTTACCGGGTAGTGGTGCGCGGCGAGCTCCGGAAATCGGGGCAATACATTTTTTGCCCCAATCATTTCTCGTATCTCGATATTCCTGCACTTGGGCTAAACCCACATAACTCCATTTTTGTGGGCAAGAACGATATGGAAAAAATTCCATTGTTCGGATTCATGTATCGTAAACTGCACATCACGGTAGACCGGTCGCGCTTAATGAGCAAGTTCGAAACCTATTTGAAATCCCTGCACGCTCTAGACGAAGGAAAAAGCCTGGTGATCTTCCCGGAGGGCGGCATCATCACCCAGCATCCCCCCAAAATGGTGCGGTTCAAAGAGGGGGCGTTTCGGGCAGCCATTGAAAAACAAATTCCCATAGTGCCGGTAACCATTCCTCATAATTGGATAATTTTGCCCGACAGGAAAAAACTTTTGTTAGAGCGTGGAACGCTGGAAGTTATTTTCCATGAACCCGTGCCCGTAGCCGGGATGACACTGGATGACTTGGAAACCTTGAAGACAAAAGTGTTCCAGGAAATTCAGTCCGAACTGTACAAACACTATCCATTGCATGCAAATTGATCGGGAAACCCTTTACAAGCTCGCGCAACTCGCCCGCCTGGAAATCAAGCCTGAAGACGAAGGGGCCTTACTTAAGGACTTGTCGAACATGATCACATTTGTGGAGCAGTTAAAGGAAGTAGACACCACGGGCGTTGCACCGCTCACCACGATGAGTCATGAGGTGAACCACTGGCGCGCTGACGAAGTTGGGCCCCACCTTTCGAAAGCGGAGGCGTTGCAAAACGCACCCGTGCCAGACCCTGATTATTTCCGGGTGCCCAAAGTACTGGAGTAAACCGGGGACCACATGAACAATTTTGCTTTCTGGAAATCGTGGCCGAAGAGCTACCAATTCATGGGTGCAGTGTTAACTGTGCTTTTGGTGCTGGCCTGGGTGGCGCTATGGACGTTTTACTTTCGCTACCCTGCACCCGTATTTGTGTGGGACCATGCACAGGAGCAACTTGTTACAGAGGTGCCCATGCGCAGTTTTACTTTGGGTCTGGCAGAACTTGTTATTCCGGCAGATAACTACGTGATCTTCGACCAACTGCTGGGCGGCCGCCTGCAGGTACAACCGTGGGCGTATGAATCGTTTTTGATTATTTTTTTCTTCGCTTTGAGTGTATTGGTGGCCATCATCACTACCCTCTCGCGCTTTTGGTATCTGGCCGCCATGACGGTGTTAATCGTGCTGGTATCCTACCTTCGAATTGAAATCTTACTGCTGTTCAATTCTGCATCAAAAATTTCTACGGTCGCTTTAGTAGGCGCACTAATTGCTGCTACCGGCTGGTTTCAATTTTTCAAAAAGGAAGTATCCTTTTTTTCGCGCTGGCTGGTTATGGTCGTGCTGTTTGGCTGCTTTGGCGTAGTCGTTCATTTTTTCGCTCGTGTTCAGGTGCCCTTTTTGCATCTGGCGGTAGCCGCCATACCATTAGCGTTGGTCATAACGGTTGTCTTTATTGTGATGGTGGCTCATGAACTGCTGGCCGCGCTTATTTCCGGAATTACACGCGGGTTTGGTGCTACCAAAAGCCTGCAACACGTATTGTTTGTAGCGCTGATCTACTTCATCAATCTGGCCTTGGCGTATGCCGAGAAGTTCAAGATGATCGATTGGAACTTCATCTACATCGATTTTTTCTTCCTCCTCATGCTCTCCGGCATCGTGGGCATCTGGGGTTTCCGGCAACGGCAAGCGCAGCTCGATAGCTTTTTGGAGGATCCGTTTACCACGTTGCTTTACTTGTCCGTGTCGGTAATTGCGTTCAGCACAATAGCGCTGTTCTGGGCCACCGCTAACGATCCAGTATTAGATGCAATTTCTTCCTTCTCCAGCTACGCTCACCTGGGCTTTGGTGTGATCTTTTTTATCTACGTGCTATCCAACTTTGGTAGCATGCTTGAAAAAAATCTGGAGGTGCATAAGGTGCTCTACAAACCTACGCGTATGCCCTACTTTACCTTTCGCTTTGCAGGGTTTATTGCTGTGCTGGGATTTATGATCTACAACGGCTGGCAAGGGCCGCTGCATAACGCGATCTCCGGATTTTACAATGCTGCCGGTGACCTTTACTTGCATACCGGTGAAACCAAAACCGCGCTCGGCTTTTACCAGCAAGGTGGCAACTACGGGTTTCTGAATCACCACTCGAACTATGGTGTGGCCGACATTGAATCGCGATTTTTAAACTTTGAGCGCGAACGTATTTTCTACCGCAGAGCCAGCGAAAGGCGCCCCACTGAAATGTCGGCTCTGAATTATGCCTACACGTTTCAACGCGAAAACAACCCGCTGGAATCGCTGCTCGCCCTGCGCGAAGCACCCGAAGTACAAACACGTGGCGCAATCCAAAACACGCGCGGCTTGCTGCTGAAGAAACTGAATGTTGTCGATTCTGCACTTTACTACCTGCAAACGGCCATGGCCGACCCGGTTAGCGCGGCAGCCGCGAAAACCAACCTGGTGGGCCTTGTTGTTGAAAAAAAACTGCCGCTGGCAGCCGATTCAATACTTCGCTTGCTCAACTCCTCCGATGCCGGTGTACAAAGCAATGCTTTTGCGCTGGCAAACCAGCAGCAACAACTTATTGGTGCAACGCCTTCGGTAAACCTGGCCACCGACACCACGCTTAACCTATTCACCGCATCGCTGCTGCACAATTATCTCATCAACCAAGCCGGCAAACTGGATACTGCCTTCTTGCAACAGGTAGTGGCGCTGACAAAACGCCCGGTGAACTCCAACTATCAGGAAGTGCTGCTTGTAGCCGCTGCCAAGGCGTATTACGAGCAAGGCGAAGTAGAAAAGGCCCTGCGCACCATGGAACAGGCCATTTACCGAAGCAACGACCAAGGCAAGCACAACCATGTACTGGCCTTGTGGGCATTAGAACAGGCTGTGCCCGACGTGGCCAATCGTTATCTGGCCTACTCTACCCAGCAACAGTTTCAACCGGCCCAAATCACACTCGCCGTAACACTGGCCGAATTGAATCAAACAGGCCCGTCAATTTTTGTGTGGGACAGCCTGCAACGCAGCAACGATACGCTCGTGGCAAAGCTGGCAACAAAAATGGTACGCGTGTTGGCCAGCCCACCGGCGTTCGTAGAACGGCTGGCGGATGACGAGAAGTATGCGTACAGCAAATACCGGTTATCCGCAGGCGACTCTGCCGCAGTTGAACAAATTGCGGGCAAAATCACCAACGAAAACTTTCGCGCCCGTACGTGGCTGGACTACAGTAAAAAACTATATGCACAAGACGAACTCCTGCCGGCCATCCGCGCGTTCCAAAAAATTAAAGGGCTGGTGTTAACAGAAAAAAACCTGTACGAAGAGATTCAGCATTTTGAATTGATTTTACTGGCCCAACAGCGCGCCTACCGGCTCCTGGGTGAGCAGATCAATCAGGGTGTAACATTTACTGCCCGCCAGGCCGAACGTAAACTCTATTTTACTGCTTTGTTGAATTACGCCTCGGGGCGAGCTACCGAAGCTGAAAAACTTTTTCGCTGGTTAGCGTATGCCAATCCGTTTTTTGCCGAGGGTGTTACCGCAGCCGCCCAGTATTACCAGGAAAACCAGCAGCCCGAGCGGGCGTACACCATACTTGCCGAAGCACTGCAGCGCAACCCGCGCTCGGTAAAAATTCTAAAAGCATATGCGTTGGCCGCGGCTACGCGTGGTTTTGATGAATACGCAGCAAGTGCCGTGCAAACGTTACGGGGTGTGCTGCCTGCAAAATCGGTAGACCAGTTTTTATCCGATCACAAATCAATTTTCGGCATTTCGTTGTTACAACAATAAACTATCTCAGACTCTTTCAACCTTTACTATCCATGGAGCTAAAACACATCGCACTCGAAGCCGTCCACATCCAATTGGGCGCTAAAATGGTTCCCTTTGCGGGATACAATATGCCCGTACGCTACAGCAGCGATTTGGAAGAACACCATACCGTGCGCCAGGGCGTGGGTGTTTTTGATGTGTCGCACATGGGTGAGTTTAAAATTGAAGGCCCGGCGGCCCTGGATCTGATTCAACGCGTAACCTCCAATGATGCGAGTAAGTTAGTTGACGGCCAGGCGCAGTACTCTTGCCTGCCGAATGACACGGGCGGCATCGTTGATGATCTCTTGGTATATCGCATAAAAGAACATGATTACCTGTTGGTAGTAAACGCTTCGAATATCGAAAAAGACTGGAATTGGATTTCGAAGTACAACACCCATGGCGCAATCATGAAAAACATCTCGGACGATCTGTGCCTCTTCGCGGTGCAAGGTCCGAAGGCAGTACCCGTTCTCCAGAAACTCACACAAGTGCAGTTACACGAAATCAAGTATTACCACTTTGCCGTGGGTGAGTTTGCCGGCGAGCAAGAGGTAATCATCAGTAACACCGGTTATACCGGCGCCGGTGGATTCGAGATTTACGTGAATAAAGCGAAAGCAGAAAAAGTCTGGAAGGCGCTGTTCGAAGCCGGTGCCCCAGAAGGGATTAAGCCGATTGGGCTCGGTGCGCGCGACACCTTACGACTGGAAATGGGTTTTTGTTTGTATGGTAATGATATTGACGATACCACCTCGCCGCTGGAAGGCGGTTTGGGTTGGATCACGAAATTCACGAAATCGTTCACCAACGCAGAAGCGCTTAAAAAACAAAAAGAAGCCGGTGTTACCCGTAAACTTGTGGGCTTTAAAATGATCGACAAAGGTTTTCCCCGCCACGACTATGCGTTAAAAAACGCTGCGGGCGAGGTCATCGGAAAAGTAACTTCGGGTACGATTTCTCCGGTGCTGGGTATCGGCATCGGTATGGGTTATGTAACGAGCGCACACGCCCAACCGGGTAGCGAAATTTTTGTAGATGTGCGCGGCAAATCCCTGAAGGCAGAAGTGAGTAAAGTGCCATTTATCTAATACCGGTATCTACGCTTCTATCACGTCTATGAAAACCATCGATGTTTGCCTCACGCCCGAGCTGCTGCATTTGTATGATGTGAGTAACAAAGCTGTTGTTGTCGTTGATATTCTGCGGGCTACGTCGTGCATGGTTACAGCACTGGCGTCTGGAGCTGATCATATCGTGCCCGTGGCGAGCCTTGATGAATGCCGCACGATGAAAGCGCAAGGTTACATCATCTCTGGCGAGCGTGATGGTGTAAAAGTGCCAGACTTCGACAAGGGCAATTCACCCTTTGAGTACCTGGACGAGATGCATGGTAAAAAAATAGCCTTTACCACTACCAATGGCACCCAAGCGATCGAAAAATCAAAAAACGCATCCGTGTTGGTGGTTGGAGCCTTTCTGAACCTGAGCGCAGTGGCTGATTTTTTACACCAACAACACCATTCCATCTTGATCGTCTGCGCAGGCTGGAAGGGTCGTTACAGTTTGGAAGACACCTTGTTTGCCGGCGCCTTGGTAGAAAAAGTACAACGCTTTGCATCGCTGGATTGCGATGCCGGGCTTTCTGCGTGGCATTTGTATCGCGAAGCAAAAAAAGACCTCGTGGGCTATCTGGAACAAAGTTCACACGTACGCAGGCTCAATCGCCTGAATATTTATCGGGATATCGAGTTTTGTGTGACGGTGGACAAGTTCCATCACGTGCCGAAGTTGCGCGACGGAAGACTGGTTGTTTAACGGCTGGTAACCGTTAACGACCTGCCGTCTCTGCTGCCAACGCAATTGGTTAGTGCGCAACAAGAGCAACAACTAGCAAAATGCTATCTTTGCGCCTCTTTTTTAACAACCTATGCTTTCGGCTCAGAATTTATCGCTCCAATTTGGCAAACGGGTACTGTTTGATCAGGTCAATCTTACGTTTGCGGGTGGGAATTGCTACGGGGTAATTGGTGCGAACGGCGCGGGTAAATCCACGTTTCTGAAGATTCTGGCAGGGGATATTGACCCCACCGCAGGTCGCGTGAGTCTGGAGCCCAATAAACGCATGGCGGTGCTGCGCCAGAATCACTTCGCCTTTGAAGAAGTTGCCGTGATTGACACCGTGCTGATGGGCCATGCGCGCCTGTGGCAAATCATGAAAGAAAAAGATGCCATTTACGAAAAGGCCGACTTCTCCGAAGCGGATGGCTTACGTGCCTCCGATCTTGAAACGGAATTTGCAGAACTCAATGGCTGGAACGCCCACTCCGATGCAGCCTCGCTGCTGAGTGGCCTCGGTATCAGCGAAGACAAACACTACCGGCTCATGAACGAGCTGAGCGGAAATGAAAAAGTGCGCGTACTCCTTGCGCAAGCCATTTTTGGTAATCCGGATATCTTGATTTTGGATGAACCCACCAACGACCTCGACTTGAATACCATCGGGTGGTTGGAAGATTTTCTGCTGGAATTCAAAAACACAGTGATTGTCGTTTCGCACGACCGCCATTTTCTGGATACGGTGTGTACCCACATTGTAGATATCGACTTTAGCGCGATTAAGTTGTACACGGGCAATTACTCGTTCTGGTACCAGTCCAGCCAGTTGGCGCTGGCGCAACGCACGGCTGCAAACAAAAAAGCCGAGGACAAAAAGAAAGAGTTACAAGAGTTCATTATGCGCTTTAGCGCGAACGCCTCAAAATCGCGCCAAGCCACCAGCCGCAGAAAGCTGTTGGAAAAAATTAATGTGGATGACATCCAGCCGTCTACGCGTAGGTATCCGGCCATCATCTATCAACCAAAACGCACCGCGGGCGATCAAATTCTGCAAATCGAACGGCTGGGATATTCGGTGAATGGCACTGAGCTTTTTTCGAATCTGGATGTATATGTAAACAAAGGGGATAAGATCGCTTTCCTTAGCAAAGAAAGTCTGGCACTGACTTCGTTATTCCAAATTCTCGCCGGGGAATTAACGCCTACGTCGGGCACGTTTCAATTCGGGCAGACCATCACCATTGCGTACCTGCCATTGAATAACGAGTCGTATTTTCAGTCGGATTTGAATCTCATCGACTGGCTTCGCCAATTTGCCGAAGAAGAGAACCGCGATGAACAGTACATTCGCGGGTTTTTAGGTAAAATGTTGTTCTCGGGCGAAGAAGTGTTTAAAAAGTGTAATGTGCTTTCCGGGGGCGAAAAAATGCGTTGCATGATTTCGCGCATGATGCTGGCCGGGGCAAATCTGTTGATCGTAGACGAGCCTACCAATCACCTCGATCTGGAATCCATCACGGCATTCAATAATGCGCTTAAGGATTTCCCCGGAACGGTGCTCTTCACCTCGCACGATCATGAGTTTACCCAAACGGTAGCCAACCGCATTGTAGAAATTAGTCCGCTCGGCTTTATCGATAAGCTCATGAGTTACGATGAGTACATCACCAACGAACGTGTAGCTCAGCAAAAAGAATCACTTTATGCAGTGAGCTAACATTCACTTTAGCTTCGGATTTTGGTGGTGACGCTGCCCATCGCGTTGGGTCTTTTTTTCCAGATTTTTTTGGAACGCCTCCGTCAGGTTCACCCCGGTTTGATTGGCTAAACACATCAGCACCCAGAGCACATCCGCCATTTCATCGCCTAAGTCTTTATGCTTGTCCGACTCTTTTTCGGACTGATCGCCATAGCGCCTGGCCATGATGCGCGCAAGTTCACCCACTTCTTCCGTAAGGACGGCCATGTTGGTTAACTCACTAAAGTATCGCACGCCATACGTTTTGATCCATTGATCAACGTGTTGTTGGGCAGAATCGAGTGTCATTTCTCTGATGTTTTAATCACTTGCCGATTGATAAAATGCTGGATACTGCGGTCGAGCATAACGAAGACCTCGTCAAAATCCCGGGCAGTGCCAAAATACGGATCGGGCACCTCTTCACCACCCTGTGGATCGTACGTGCGCATCAATTCCACTTTCGTGTGATGCCGGGCATCAGCTACCCGAAGCGTATTCTCGTAGTTCTTTTGATCCATGACCAGAATATGATCGAACGTTTCGAAATCACTCACAGCCAGTTGCCGAACGGTATGCGCAATTTCAACTCCGTTTTTGCGCAAAGCAGATACTGTACGGGCATCCGGCCCCTGGCCAATGTGGTAGTCTCCGGTACCACACGAATCGGCAAAAACCGTTGAATTCAGCCCCATTTCGGTGATTTTGTGCTTAAAGATGGCTTCGGCCATAGGCGAGCGGCAAATGTTGCCCAAACACACAAACAGTACAGATTTTTTCATCGCACAAAAATAATCGCTTACGTGGGTTACCCTTTTCGATGTGCCCGCATATAATCCTGCATAGCACACTTTTTATCCGCCTTTTGGTTAGAAATGGCCCCTCAAACGGAGGGGCCTTTCTTTTTTTCGATAGTTTTACTCCTCATTTATTGCTATGGAACTAATCATCGTAACCGAACAATACGCGCCCGGTGTGGCGCTGATTCAATTGAATCGCCCAAAAGAATTGAATGCGCTTAATCCGCAATTGATGCAAGAACTGCGCGACAGTTTGCAACTCTTGGATCGGAACGATGGCGTGCGGGCAATTATTCTCACCGGTAACGAACAGGCTTTTGCGGCTGGGGCCGATATTAAGCAGATGGCAGAAAAAAGCGCCATTGACATGCTGATTATGGATCAGTTCAGCACGTGGGATCAAATTCGAAAAGTGAAGAAACCGATTCTGGCTGCAGTCTCCGGCTTTGCGCTGGGTGGCGGCTGTGAACTTGCCATGATGTGTGATTTGATTGTGGCTTCAGAAACGGCCAAGTTTGGCCAACCTGAAATCAAAATCGGTACCATTCCGGGCGCCGGTGGCACGCAACGCCTCACCCGCGCCGTGGGCAAAGCAAAAGCGATGGAATTGATCCTTACCGGCCGGTTCATGTCGGCAGAAGAAGCGGTTGCTTATGGGTTAGCAATAAAGGTGGTACCCGTGGAAATGCTGATGCATGAGGTACTTGCTTTGGCCAAAGAGATTGCCGCACTATCGCCCATCGCTGTACAACTGGCGAAAGAAGCGGTTAACCGCGCGTACGAAACCCACTTAGATGAAGGCTTGGCTTTCGAACGAAAGAACTTTTACCTCACGTTTGCCAGCGAAGATCAGAAGGAAGGCATGAAAGCCTTTGTAGAAAAACGTAAACCTCAGTTTAAGGGAAAATAACTACCGCACGGCTACGCCAAAGCCGAGCGACAGTGCACTAAACTTTTGCAAGGTGTAATCACCGTGAAACGTAATCGGCCCAAATTTAAGCCGTAAACCAGCCGTAATGCGAGGGCCGCTGGCATTGGCTTCTACCTTAAACGGGTCGCGGGTTTCAAACGTGCCGTCATCGTTAAAGTCGTAAGCCCCCAACACATCCATGTTAGTTCTGGCCAAATTATAGCCTAAGCCACCGTACACGGTAAGCACTGAGATTTTCTTTGAGATTAACCCTTGCAACGTGGAGGCTGACACGCTGAAATCGCCACGTTGATCGGCCCGCTGCGGATTAAAGCCTACCGTAAGATTCATTTGGGTGTGCGCCGCAAACACGGATAAATCGAAAGGCATGTTCTTAATGCCTGGGATGTACTGTTTGATGTCATGCATAACCCCCACGCCCCAGAGGCTAACGCTTGCATCGGTATCGCCTGTGCTGAAATTCAACTCCGGCAGGAAACGCACTTTCAGATCAAAGCCTTTCGGTAGACCAATGCCCAAATGAGCAATCGGTAGCGGCAAGTACCCAAAATCAATTCCGGCAAGACCGGAGAAGGTAGAACCGGGCACGGCCGGCCGGGTGGTAAACTGCGGCGCAACATCGGGGCCGAAAAAAGTTGGCACTGAACCTTTTCCGTTGCTGGGCACCGCTTGCCCGTTCACATCGCGCGTGAGCAGCAAGTTTGTGAGTTTGGTGTTATCTACTTCAAAAAGTTTTTCGCTGCTGGGTATCATCACCGGGTTTACGGTAATGGTAAGATCAAAACCAGGGAACTTATGCACCTTGGCCGTGTTGTACCAGCCTTGGTTAAGGCCTGCACCCCATGCGGCCGCAAAGGGTTGAATATAGCCTTCGGTGATCAGGCGGGCATCATTTACAGATCCCTTCACAAACTGATCAATTTCAAATTGCGAAAACGCAAGGCCGGAAAGCAGCAGGAATGAAAAAAGTAGTGCGTGCTTCATGGATCTGAGGTTAAATTAAGATTCAATAATACAAAAAAAACCAGCTTGCACGACACCCGGTTATCGAACGGCACGCTTGTATGCGTAGTAGATACCCGCCGCCACAACAAAAACGAAGGTTACGGTAAGAACACCAAACTTAAGAAGTGCAAAAAAGGCCGTCAACCCGGTAACCACCGCATCGGGCGAAGCCAGCAAGGTGTGCAGCAAACCTAGATTTTCAACTGCATCGAAACCGCCCGCCCACCATACGCCACGCGCAAAGCGGCGGGCCCACACCTGCACGTGCGGATGATCGCCCAAGGCGATTGCCCGACACGCAAAGTAAAAGGGCAGCGGATACAGCAGCAGAAAAATAAAATCCAGATATACACTCCGCCTGGCCTGCGAAAGCAGGCCACTCTCCTCCCATTGACTCAGCCACTCGGTTGCACCCGCCGGTGTGCGCGCAAACTCAAACGCCACGATCTCGGCAGACGTAAGCGGCCGAACCTGCTGCTCCATTATTGTCTTCCATGCCCACGTTACCCCGAGCGCGCAGACAAAAGCCAACCATGCGGTGCGAAGCGTCATCAATTGAGCGTGTTTTTATTTTAATTTTGCGCCGCATACAAAGTATGGATTTAAAAGAGATTTTTTCGGTTACGCTGATTTTATTTTCGGTGATTGATATCATCGGCTCGGTTCCCTTTATCATTCTCATCAAAAAAAGAGAGGGCCGCATTCACGCTGAAAAAGCGACCCTCATTTCCGCCGTATTGATGGTGGGATTTCTTTTCCTCGGGCTTTCTATTTTGAAGCTTTTTGGTTTGGATGTTTCTTCGTTTGCGGTAGCTGGCTCTATCGTAATCTTTATTGTTGCGATGGAGATGATTTTAGGGATCACGCTGATCAAAGATGACCCGGAGGCGAAAGGCACCGGCTCCATCGTACCGCTCGCCTTTCCGTTAATTGCCGGCGCGGGCACACTTACTACCATTCTTTCGCTGCGGGCGGTGTACAGCGAAATCAACGTGCTGATTGGTATTCTGGTGAATTTAGTGTTTGTGTATTGGGTGTTGCGCTCGGCTTCGTGGCTCGAGCGTGTGATCGGTAAATCGGGATTTGCTGTTTTGCGCAGGGTATTCGGTGTAATCTTGTTGGCCATTGCTGTAAAGATTTTTAAAACGAATGCGTTCCCCGCATGATTCGCATCTACACTGACGGTGCCGCCCAGGGTAATCCCGGCCCGGGGGGCTACGGGGTAATCTTGCGATTTAACGAACACGAAAAAGAACTTTCTGAAGGATTCCGGCTCACTACCAATAACCGCATGGAGTTGCTCGCGGTAATTGTGGCTTTGGAATCCATCAAAAAAGCGGGGCTGCCGATCTCGATCTACTCGGATAGCAAGTACGTGATTGATGCCATTGAAAAAGGTTGGTTATGGGGGTGGCAAAAGAAAAACTTCAAAGACAAAGCCAACGCTGATTTGTGGCTACGCTATATCCCGCTTCACCACAAGTTAAAGCCGCGGTTTCATTGGGTGCGTGGCCATGCCGGCCATTCCGAAAATGAACGCTGCGATGCGCTGGCCGTAGCGGCGGCGCAGGGCAACAACTTAAACATTGATCACGCTTACGAAGAACTCAAGCGTTGAGCGTTCGTTCGGTCTCCACAAAACGCACACCCAGCATTTCCAACTCGCGGAGCATAGGCGTGTACACTGCCTGATGCACCGGCACCACCACACCCCGCGCATGAAGCGCCCCGGTGATCAGCAATTTCGCGGCGATAGCGAGGGGCCAGCCTACGGTTTTTGCCATTGCGGTTTCATGGGCATCACCGGTTAAGCTAAATGAAGACTCAATCTCCAGCACATGGGTGTTTTTGTGGGCCTTGAAGCGGTGCCACATCACCACCAGGTCGCGGTGATTGGGTTGCAGCGCCCAACACTTACTTAAAATGTGTTCGGTAATTTGGGCAGGGGTTCCATCGCCTCGTCCAATGGGCTCGGAACTAAAAAACCCGGCCCAGCGCAGGCGCTCCAACTCCGCACCGGTGGCACTCACGCGGGCCGTTCGGCCCACACGCTCGGCAAGTGGTTCAGCGCCCGCCTTAACAAAACGCTCGAGAAACTGTGCATGGGTAAGGTCACGCACCTGTTCCATCAGGTAGGTATCATCGGTGCAGCCCAACTGTACCAACACATTCCACGCTGCGCAGAATCCCTGAAAGCGTAAGGTACCGCGAATCATCGTGTTGATGTTTTGCAAACCATACACATCGGCATACTGCAGCGAATCGCGGTTGGCGTATCCGTCCAACTGGCCAATTCCGGGTACATCAATTGGCGTTGTACGTTCGAAAAGCTGGTGATACGGAATGTATTTGGGTTTGCCGTCTTCGCGATATTTGGCCGTGCCCTGCCCTGCTACCACTACATTGCGGGGATTCCACGTAAACCGGTAGCTCCACGGATTATCCGGATCGCTGGCAGGATCAATCAACCCACCGGTGAATGACTCAAACGAAGTAATGTTGAACTCATTGGCTGTAAGCCGATGAATGATCGCCATAGCGCTCATGTGGTCAATACCCGGATCCAGGCCGCACTCATTCAAAAACAACAGGCCACTGGCTTTCGCCTGATCGTGCAGGGCCTGCATGGCAGGCGCCACGTAACTGGCGGTAAGCAGGTGCTTGCCAAGAGCGAGACAAACGGCCGCTACTTTAGGATGGAACGCCGCTGGCAATAGGGAGATTACCACATCTGCCGAGGCGATTACCACTTTGGCATTGGCTTCATCATCCATATTGAAGTAAACCGCCCGCCCGTGCGGAGCCTGTGCTACGCGCTGCCGGGCGAGGTTTTCGTCTAAGTCGCCAACAACAACTGTCCACCTGCGGGTTGCGCCTTCGCGCAGCAGGTAGGAAATGAGTGCAGACGAAGAACGGCCAGCACCCAGCACCAGGATGTTTGGGTATTGCATGAGCAGCAAAAATAGCACGGCGGGTGGTGAAAAAGTCGGCAGCGTTCGTTAACTTTCTTCCATCCCGCAAAGGAAAAATTCAAGTAATCGCCAAACGTGGCGCCTCAGCACGCTGTTGGCGCACGGAAATTGACAGGGTACCAGACGCATAAATGCAAAGCCATGAAAACATTTACTTTTTTCGATCACCTCGAAGACCTTGATACCGAATCAAAATACCTTGTTCACAAAGCAAAAGAGGCTACTCAACACGCGTATGCACCGTACAGCAAATTTCACGTGGGGGCAGCGTTGATGCTGGAAGACGGTACGGTGGTGGTGGGTGCTAATCAGGAAAACGCTTCGTACCCCCTGTGCATGTGTGCCGAACGCGTGGCGCTGTACACGGCGGCCATACAACACCACGGAAAACGAATCACCAAAATGGCCGTAGCCGCACACAAAAAAAGTCATAAAGAATTGGCCGAGGCCACCAGTTGCGGCGCCTGCCGCCAGGTATTGTTGGAATTTGAGCACCGCCAAAAAACACCCATCGAATCCATCATGTTAGGCCCTGATTTAAAGTGGGTTAAGTGCTCTTCGGCCACCTCGTTGCTACCGCTGGATTTTAACCAGGACCACCTGGACACAGAAAGATAATTGCTGCCGAACAGGCGATTTGTAGCGAAATTCTTAATTTCTCCGCCCTTTTGTTGACTTCCGGGCACATTACACACATGTAATGTTTCCGCCAGAATGCGCTAATGCCGGGTTTGGCCGTGCAGTACATTTGTTGGCTTGTTGGCAAACGGGGGATTAGAGGCTTTAATCAATTACATACGTGTTGCAGGAACTGGAAATTGCTGATTTAAAGAAAGTAACCGAACTCATCCACCAGCGGTATGGCTACGACTTTCGCAATTATGCCATGTCGTCTTTCAAACGCAGAATCAGCCGCATTCTTGAACTGAAATCGCTTACGCTGGATGGATTACTTAAAAAAATCTCGGAGCAGCCGGGGTTTATCAATGAGTTTCTGGATGAGCTCACAGTAAACGTCACTGAAATGTTTCGCGACCCCGGGTTCTGGCGGGTGCTGCGCGATGAAATTATTCCCACCATTCGGTTAAACCACAGACAGTTTAAAATCTGGCATGCAGGCTGCAGCTCGGGCGAAGAAGTGTTATCGATGACGATCCTGCTCAGTGAGATGGGTATTTTGGATGATGTAACAATCATCGCCACAGATCTGGATACCACCATCATCGAACGTGCAAAAACCATGTCGGTGCCCATCAAGAACCTGGAGCTAAACGAAAAGAATTACATCCGCTACGAAGGCCCAAAGGCGCTGAAATCGTATTACAAAGAAGAGAATGGCCGCGCGGTGTTCAACCGGGATTTATTTAGAAACGTCACGTTTCGCAGGCATGATTTAGTGGTGGGTGAAATCTTCAACAAGTTTGATTTGATTTTATGCCGCAACGTGATGATTTATTTTAACCAGACGTTGCAAAACGATGTGCTGAAGAAGTTTCACGAAAGTTTGTTCAAGTTCGGTTACCTGGCGATCGGTTCTAAGGAGTCGCTCATCTGGTGCGAAATCGCCAACAAATTTATTGTGGTGAACAACGAAGAGAAGGTGTACAAAAAGATTAAGGACTAAGGAAGCCCGGCTGCATGAGCAGATTCAATTTAAATAACAGCTACAAAGCCGTTGTTATTGGTGGTTCGGCAGGGAGCTTTCAGGGCATCGTAAAAATCCTGGCGCAGTTACCAAAAGGGTTTCCGCTGCCGATTATCATGGCGCTGCATCGCTTAAAGCATGTGCGCAATGGATTTGTAGAAGCGTTATCGATAAAAAGTGTAGTACAAGTGGTTGAACCCTACGATAAGGAACCGATTAAAAAAGGCGGAGTTTATTTGGCTCCGTCCAACTACCATTTGTCGGTGGAGTTGGGCAATCACTTCTCGTTGTCTACCGAAGAAATGATCAACAATTCGCGCCCGGCGATAGATATCACATTAGGTACTGCGGCCTACGTGTATAAGGATAAGCTAATTGGTATTTTGCTGAGCGGCGCAAATAAAGACGGTGGTCTGGGAATGAAATACATTAAAGACCGCGGTGGCCTTACCATTGTGCAAGAGCCCACGGAGTGCATGATTGACACCATGCCAAAAGCAGCCTTGAGCGCCACCCAAATCGACCATGTGTTGCGGGTAGATGAAATCATTCAGTTTTTCAAAGAACTCGATAAAGTATATAAGAGCTAAGTGATTCGAATCATGAAGAAACAAATCGCAGCGTGGCTGCAAAATCATTCAAAGGTAAGCCTCGCGCTTGGGTTGATGTACCTGGTAGGTTTCCTGGGTTCCGCCTATCAACTAGTTGTGCTTCCGGGCCAACTTTCTTTATCGGGGTTGCCGGGCGAACAGGTAGTAGCGTTGTCGGCCCCATTGCTGGTCACCATCGGGGTTACGCTACTGATCGGAATTTTAGCATTGTACCTCGTCATCACCTCCAAGAAAGAAATTGTTGTGTACTTGGAGCGTAACCAAAGTACCGAAACACAAAAGACGGATACTGAAACAGGCAGTGCAGACGTAAGCAGTGTAATTAAAACCATTCAGCAACAAAAGCACGAGGTGGCCAACCACGCGCTAAGTGCACTGTGCCAATGGCTGCAGGCGGGGCAAGGTGCGTATTATACCGTAGATGCCAGCGCCCAACGGGTGCGCCTGGCCCACGCGTTTGCATTTGCACCGGAAGATGAACGCGCTACCGAATTTCAATTGGGCGAAGGTCTTATTGGGCAGGCAGGTGCCAGCGGCCAGAATCTGTATCTGGATGAGATTCCAGAAGGGTACATCCGCATCGTGAGCGGGCTGGGCAGTTCATCGCCTCGGTACGTCTTTATTTTCTGTGTAAAGAAAGCGCAGCAGGTATGCGGTGTGTATGAGGTAGCCACTTTCGCACCCATCTCCGCTCAACAAAAACAAAACCTCGAACAAATTGCCACAGCTGTTGGAACTCTGATCTAACCGAGTATGCTACGAAACATTAAAATCAGCGCAAAGATTACCGCCCTGGTGTTGGGGTTAACGGTATTGGCCATTCTGGCCATTAGCTTGTTTACCTTTCAGGTTAATCTTCAGTCCATTCAGGACAAATACCAACAACAGCTCGCGGTAGTAGCGGATGCCCGCACAGCACAGGTAAACGCAGCCCTACAGACGCACGAAACCCAAATTCAGCTCTTGCAGTCTGCGTTGGGTGTGATCCCGGTTGATTCACTTGCCGCTGCCCTACCGCGATTTAAAGCACAACTGCAGATAAGCGATATTTTGTTGGTAGACCGAAAAGGAAACATTCAGCAATCTACCAATGACAGCCTCACGGTAGGTGGCGTTTTGGTTGACCCGGATGGTACGTTTTACGATGCCGCCGTGCGCCAACCATCGGTTAGCACGGCTAAAAAAGTGGGAACGCGCTACACCGCATTTGCCGGAGGCGCCTTTGGCGAGCAGATACTGTTGATCCCGTTAGACCTGACAGCACTCTTTGCCAGTGTAAGTGCCGAAGATGGCCTGGGTGCAAGCGGGGAAATCTGGATCGCAAAACAAGACCCCATCACCAAAAAAATTATCCAAATGGGTTCGTTACGCTCTGCGCCCAACGCCGCCCAAAAAATTCTTGCTGTAGAATCGCCTGCGGCCCAACCCGTGCTGTGGGCATTGGAGGGTAAAGGCGAATCCGGTGTGACTACCGATTACCGTAACGAAGAAGTGCTGGCTGCGTGGCGCAAAGTGCCCGCTACCGGTTGGGCCTTGGTCGCCAAGATCGATCAAAAAGAAATTCAAGGGCAGCGTGCAGCATTATCTGGAATTTATTGGGGTGCGGGCATCGCCATTGCACTTACGGCAATCGCATTCGCGATGTTCTTTGCACGTTCGCTTACCGAACCGTTAAATAACACCCGTACCATTCTTGATATGGTAGCTCGCGGCGAGTTACCCGAACAATCCACTTACGAACGGGCTGATGAGTTTGGGTTAATGACGCGAAAGGTAGATCAGCTGGTACAAACGCTGAAGTCGAGCGCGGACTTCGCCAAAAAAGTGGGCGAGGGAAAATTTGATACAGCGTTTCAGCCCGCCAGCGAAAACGATACCCTCGGCCTGGCATTGCTGAACATGCGCGCCAACCTGGTAGAAAACGAACGCAGAGACACCGAACGCAACTGGATTGTGCGCGGAGTGGCGCAAATTGGCGAAATCCTGCGCATGCACGACACCCTGGACGCCATGGGCGAAGAAGTGGTGCAGGTAATCATTGAAAAAATCGGTGCCGTGCAAGGTGCGTTTTACGTGGTGAACGATGACGAAGGCGAGCGCCTGATTGAAATGCGCAGCAGCTACGCGTATAATCGTAAAAAATACCTGAAGAAAACATTCCGTTTTGCAGAGGGCCTCGTGGGGCAAGCCGCCATTGAACAAGATACGGTGATGCGTACGGAAATTCCGGATGATTACGTTACCCTGACCTCTGGCTTGTTGGGGGAACAAAAGCCGGGTTGTATTCTAATTGTACCGTTAATCACCAACGAAGAGGTGTTTGGTGTATTGGAGTTTGCCGGTATTCAGCGCTTTAATCCATCGCAAGTAAAATTTGTGCAGGAGTTAAGCGTAATTCTGGCTCGCACAATTTTCAATATCAAAGTAAACGAGCGCACACGCAGGCTATTGGCCGAATCGCAAGCGATGAGCAACGAGTTGAAGGAGAAACAGGAAGTGCTGCGCCAGAATGCCGAGGAGATGCAAGCCACGCAAGAAGAGTTGCAACGCACCAACCAGCGGCTGGAAGATCAAATCGAGGAAGTAAATCGTACCCAGAAACGGTTACAATTACTGCTGGAGAATGCCTCCGAGGTAATCACCATTTACGAAGAAAACGGAAACATCCGGTACAGCTCCCCTTCCGTGTATTCTATTTTAGGATACCGCGCAGCAGAACTGCAAGGCAAGAGCGACCGCGATCTGGTGCACCCGGACTATCGCGAAGTGTACGACCGGATGTTTGAGCAACTGGCAGCGGCGCCCGCTGAAAAAGTTACCGTGCAGTACGAATATCGCGCCAAAAATGGCAGCTACGTTTGGATTGAATCCACCGGCACAAACAACATGAATAACCCTGCGATTCACGGGTACATCGTTAACTCGCGCGATATTACCGAACGCAGACGTGCCGAGCAGGAGCAACGCATGCGTTCGAAAATGCAAGCCTTGTCGGAGAACTCGCTCGACCTGATTGCACGCCTCGAAAATGAAGCCATCTCCTACATTAATCCGGTGATCGAAAACTTTACCGGCAAAAAGCCAGACAATTATCTGGGCAGAAAAGTGAAGGAGGCAGATTTAAATCAAGCCATTCTGGAACAGTGGATTAACATTGTAGAGCAGGTAAATTCCACGAACGACAAAGTCTCGCTGGAAATGGATTTCCCAACCGAAGAAGGCAACAAAATCATGCAGGTAAATGCCATTCCGGAGTTTGATGAAAACGAACACCTGGAATCCGTGCTGGTGGTATCGCACGACATCACCGAACGAAAATTGATTGAGTTAGAAATCCAAAATAAAAACAAGAAAATTAACGACTCCATCAATTACGCGAAGCGCATTCAAAACGCGATTATGCCCAACACCCGGTTGATTAATCGCGCCCTGAATGACTCGTTTATTCTCTACAAGCCCCGCGATGTGGTAAGCGGTGATTTCCCCTGGTTTGTGCAGATGAAAAATGAAATCTTCATTGCTGCCGTGGATTGTACCGGCCACGGTGTACCGGGGGCATTGCTTTCGTTGATCGGCTACTTCTTGCTGAACGACATCGTTCGGAGCCGCAAAGTAACCGACCCCGGCAAAATATTGGATCTGCTGGACGAAGGAGTAACCACCACCCTGCGGCAGGACCAAGACGATTCTGCCACCAAAGACGGTATGGATATCGCCTTGTGCCGCATCAATTTAGATACAAACGAGGTAGCGTATGCGGGCGCACACCGGCCACTGTATTTTATCCGTAATGGCGAGATGGACGAAGTAAAGGGCAACAAATTCCCGATTGGCGGGGGTATATTCAAGAACCAAACCAACTTTACTACCCATACCTTGCCGATGAAAAAAGGCGACAGCATTTACTTCAGCTCCGATGGTTTCCCCGATCAATTTGGTGGTCCGGAGGGAAGAAAACTCGGGCCGAAGCGCGTACGGGAAATAATCCAGCAGGTGCACAGTGGAACCATGAAAGAAGCCATGCAGGTGTTTGACCAAGAGTGGGAAGGTTGGCGCGGAGCGCACAAACAGACAGACGATGTACTCCTGATCGGTATTAAATTTTAAATCAGATAAACACTAATTGAAAACAAAACCTCTAAATTCGAAACTCTAATCGTAAACACATGAATTTCATTTACGACCTGCATCGGTCCATGCTAGAACAAAAACTGATCTTGGTGTACCAGGGTGATTTCACTCAGGAAACCACGAAGTCCATTTTGGCTATGGCCGAACGAAACCTGGATGCTTCCGGTGAAGATTCCAGCATTAAACGTAAAGTTTTTAACGTGATGGTGGAAGCACTGCAAAACATTGTGAAGCACAGCAGCGAAACCGGGTTGAAAGCGGGCAGTTTGATCAGCCAGGCAGCCATCTTCATGATCTCCAAGCAAGAAGATCGCTACAGCATCCTTACCGGCAACCCCATTCCGAAGGATAAAGTGGCGGGGCTTACCAACACGCTGAACGACTTGAATTCAAAAGACAAAGACGGGCTGAAGGAACTGTACAAGGAAATCATAAAAAACACCCAAATCTCGGAAAAAGGCGGAGCCGGTCTTGGCTTTGTAGACATGGCCCGCAAATCAGGCGAGAAACTTGAGTTTTCATTCAACAGCATGGACGACACGTACGACTTCTTCTGTCTGCGTGTAAACATTCCACGCGAAAAAGAATAATCCACCATCACATCAAAAAACATTCATAGTTATGGACATCTTAAAACTGGAAGGAACGGAAGATACGCCTAAAATTATTTTGGATAAGGGCAACGGCATTTTCGAAATCTCGGGGCGCTCACTGCCCGAAGACTCGGCCGAATTTTACCGCCCCGTGCTGGAATGGATCGGCCAGTATGCCGGCAACCCGAATCCCACAACCGAATTCGTTTTTAAGCTGGAGTATTTTAACACCGCTTCGTCTAAACTGATTCTTGACGTACTGTCTGCGCTGGAGGATATCAAAGGCATGAAAATTCTTTGGTATTTCCACGAAGACGATGAAGATATGGAAGAAGCAGGCGAAGAATTTTCTGAGTTGGTTGAAATCCCGTTCGAATTCAAAACCTACTAAACCATCTGCCCCCGGCAACAAATCGTACGCCAGCATGCCCTGCTTCGTACGATTTTTAATTTATTGACTTATGAGTGAAGAAATTCTAAAAGCCCTTACGCAGTTGTTTGCCATCATCACCAAACAGGATGGTGGTGTAACAGAAAACGAGCGGCAGTTCGTGATCACGTTTTTCCAGACAGAACTGGACCGGGCCACCATACAAGAGTATCTTGACTTATACGATAATTTTTCCGGCTACAACAAGCAGGGGGGCGAAGACGAGAAGAACAAACTTACCTCGGTAAAAGACTCGGTAAAAACGTTAGGCATTTGCAAAAAAATCAACAAAACGCTTGCTCAAAAACAAAAAGCGGTAGTGTTGATCAAGCTGTTGGAATTGGTGGGGTCGGACAAGAACTTCACTGCGCAACGCATGGAAATCATCAACACCGTGTCCACGGTGTTTAACATTGTACAAGAGGAATACAAGCTGATTGAGACCTTTGTTGTTACGCAGAAGATTCAAGACCTGAATTTTGCTGATATTTTAATTGTGGATCACCAGCAGGAAAAATCTGCTGAGCTTCAAAAACACCACCACGGCCACATTGACGGGGCGATGGTGTTTATGCGGGTGCGCAGCGTAGAAATGTATTTTGTAAAATACCTGGGCACCGATTCCAATGTGTTGAACGGCTTTGCCATGCAGCCCAACCGGGTGTATTTGTTCTCGCATGGCAGCACCATTAAAACACAAGAAGGCGATGCCTTGTATTACAGCGACATCGTTGGCCATTTCAATGAAGACATCAAGACCACCAAGCTCTCTTTCAATGCCAACATTGAAGAGTTTAGGTTTCCCAATGGCGCGGTAGGTTTGCGCAATGTGGTGATTAGCGAGGGGCCTGGAAAACTTCTGGGGATCATGGGGGCCAGCGGGGCGGGCAAGACCACCCTGCTGAATGTACTGGCCGGCCTGGAAAAACCCAGCAAGGGCGCGTTACTCATCAACGGCTTTGATATTCATAATCAAAAAGAAAAAGTTCAAGGTGTGATTGGGTACGTCTCGCAAGACGACCTGCTGATTGAAGAACTTACCGTTTACGAAAACCTGTATTACAACGCAAAGCTTTGCTTCGCCCATTTCTCTGAGGCGGAAATTCATGCCCGCGTGATGTCGGTGCTTGAAAACCTGGGGTTGGACCAGCGCAAAGATCTGAAAGTAGGAAACCCGTTAGAGAAAACGATCAGCGGCGGCCAACGCAAACGCCTCAACATCGCGTTGGAGTTGATTCGGGAACCCGCCGTGCTGTTTTTGGATGAACCTACTTCGGGGTTGAGTTCGCGCGACTCTGAAAATGTGATCGACTTACTGAAAGAATTATCACTAAAGGGGAAGTTAATTTTTGTGGTGATCCACCAACCCTCGTCCGACATCTACAAGATGTTCGACAAGATGATCATCATGGACACCGGCGGTTACCCCGCCTATTATGGCCCGCCCGTAGAGGCCATTACCTATTTTAAGAAAGCCACCCTGCAGGTAGATAGTAACCGCGGCCAGTGCGAAACGTGCGGTAATGTAAACCCCGAACAAATCTTCAATATCATTGAAGCCCAGGTGGTAGATGAATACGGCCAGCCCACGAACAAACGCAAGGTTACTCCGCCGCAGTGGTACGATATGTACACGCAGCGCTTCCGGCTTAACCGTATTGAAGATGTAAACGAAGAGCCGCCCAAGACACTGAACATTCCGGGTAAGTTGAAGCAGACAATCATTTTTTCTACCCGCGACTTCTTTTCCAAAATCAGCAACAAGCAGTATTTGCTCATTAACTTCCTGGAGGCACCGGTGCTGGCACTTATTCTTGCCTTCATCATCAAATACAAAAGTGCACCCGGTGGTAAAGAATACATCTTCCGGTTTAACGAGAACTTTCCTGCGTTTTTGTTGATGTCGATTATTGTGGCGCTGTTCATGGGCCTCACCGTAAGTGCCGAAGAAATCATTCGCGACCGGAAAATTCTAAAGCGCGAGTCGTTTCTGAACTTAAGCTGGAACAGCTACCTGCTATCAAAACTGGTCATTCTGTTTTCGCTCTCGGCATTGCAAACACTCTCGTATGTCATCATCGGCAACCTGATTCTTGAGGTGAAGGGCATGAACCTGGCCTTCTGGCTGATTTTGTTCTCCACCTCCTGCCTGGCCAATGTGTTGGGGTTGAACATCTCCTCCGCATTCCGCAGCGCGGTTACCGTGTACGTGATGATCCCGCTGCTGCTGATCCCACAGATGATTCTGAGCGGGTTGTTATTCAGCTTCGATAAGTTGAATAGTATCATCAGCACCAAAGGCAAGGTTCCGATTGTGGCAGATTTTATGGCTTCGCGATGGGCCTACGAGGCCATGGCCGTGCACCAGTTTACCAATAATGATTATGAAGCCCCGTTTTACGAGTATGAGCGGGAACAATCAAAAGCCGATTTCAAGGCCGGCAATCTGGCCGATGAATTGAAACGCCGCAACCGCCAGGTGCTGGACAACCTGCCCCCGGAGAACGACTCCATCAAAGCGCAACTACAAGCAAACCTAAAACTGATTGAGCGCGAACTGGCAAAAGAACCCTTCCGGGAAGGCCTTGAAAAAATTAATCTAACTACCGCGTTTACCCTTAATCGTTACACCGAGGCGGTGGGCAAACAGTTAGAGACCTATTTTGATAACTACCGCAAGTTCTACCAGAAAAAATACAACGACAACGTAGCGTTGATGGAAAAGAAAATGGCGTTTTACGAGAAAAACGGGTTTTCCATAAACAAGGCAAAAAACACCTATTACAACGAAGATCTGGCCGACCTGGTGAAAAACGTGTTGGTAAAAGAACGGACGCTGGAGTACAAAGGCGAACTGATCCAGCAAATCGACCCTGTTTTTCAAACGCCCCGGCCCGACCACCTGGCCGACTACCGCACCGCGTTCTTCCTACCGGAAAAAAACCTGTTGGGCGCTACCGTAAGCACGTTTTGGTTCAATACGCTGGTAATCTGGGTCATGACCGCGTTTTTGTATCTCGCCTTGTATTTTGAGTGGCTGCGCAAGCTGGTGGACTCGTTTGGAAGCGTGAATTTGCCCAAAAGGAAGTAACCCATGTAAGGTTTTAGACCAGATAAAGGTCTATTTTTAGTTTGAATTGATACTTTTGTAATCCTTAATTGACGGATATGAAGCACCTTTTAGCACTTTCAGTTCTCGCCCTAGTCATCGGGAGCTGCGGGCCAAAAAAGCCAGACGATCAAGCATTTTTGCAGTCGTTGGATTCGGCACAGGCGCAAGGCCCAACAATCGATGAGGAAGTCATCAACTCCATTCTTCAGCAAATTCCAAGCCCGCTGGAGATTTCCGTGCTGTTAAAGGAATCCGGCACGAAGTACAACTTCGGGCTGCTGAACTCGCCCGACAATATCTCCCGGTACAATTCCAATTACCAGAAGGCGCTCAATTTGGGCATCTATGGTACTGATTTGGGATACACCAACATCTACGAACAGAACAATGATGGCATTAAGTACCTCACCAGTATCAAATCGTTAGCCGATGATTTGAGCATCGGGCAGTTTTTTGACATCGAAACCATTGGCCGGCTGGCTACGAACAGCAAAAACCTCGACTCACTGCTGCTCATCACCACCCAAAACTTCAATAACATCAATCACTATCTGCAAACCCAAAGCCGGGCCAATTTAAGCGTGCTCCTTCTCACGGGGGGCTGGCTGGAAGCGATGCAGATTACCTGCCAAGTGGCGGCAAAAGACCCCAAAAACAAAGAGTTGACCGAAAAAATAGGGGAACAGAAAATCATTTTAGAGCAAATCGTACTTTTGCTGTCGTTTTACAAAGGGGATGAGAATATGGCATCTTTATTGAAAGACATGGAAGAGTTAAAGGCTGCGTTCGATAAAATTAACATTACCTATACCTACAAAGAATCAACCATGGAGATTGTAAACGGGGTAGCCGTAATTAAAGATAACAGCACCACTACCATTGATATTACCGAAGCCGATGTTAAAAACATCAGCACCATTACCAGTAACATCAGAACAAAAATTATTGGATAAATACGTAAGAAGAGCAACTGTATGAAAAAAGTCGTTTTATTTTTCGCTGTTTTTTTGGTCTGTAGCTTTACGGTTTCGCCATTATCAGGACAGTGCGACTCCGAAAATTTAAGTAACACCTGCATCCCGAAACTGGCCGATGGATTTAACTTCCTGAAGAGCTACAAAGTAGATGGCGAGGGCGGTGCCAAAGAGAAAGTAGAATACAGCTACGTATTCACAAAAGGCACCCAATACATGATTAACCTCTGCGCGCCCGGCAAAGATGCCGATGGCATTGTGGTGAGTTTGTTTGATTCAAACCGGAATAAAGTTGCTTCAAGCAAATTCAACAACCAGTTTTTAACGGCCATTGCTTATCCCTGCAACGCTACCGGCATCTATTACATTCAGTACACCTTCGATGGTTCTACTGCAAAATGTGGCGGCAGTGCGTTGGGCTTCAAGCGCTAAGCAGCCATAACCATTACATGTAAAAACCCCTGCCCCGCGGGGGTTTTTGTTTTATGAAACTACAGTCAATTGAGTTTCCGTTTCAGGCACGCTACGTGCAGTCTGCGGCAGTGAGTGCCGCCACGCCCGAAGTTTGGTTTGTGCTGCACGGGTATGGCCAGTTGGCCACTTACTTTCACAAAAAATTCAATGCACTCACCGAACGAAATTGTGTGGTGGTGGCGCCTGAAGGATTAAGCCGGTTTTACCTGGAAGATGTGCAACACCGCGCCAGCGGCCAGCCCAGCCGCGTGGGTGCAAGTTGGATGACTCGCGAAGAGCGGCTCACCGACATCCAAAACTACTTGACCTACCTCACGGCAGTTTATCGCGCCGTAATCCCTTCGGATTTCGCAGGAAAAATCTCGGTGCTCGGATTCTCGCAAGGGGCAGCCACCGCTGCCCGGTGGGCGGTGAACAACCAAATTCCCTTTCATCGCCTTATTCTTTGGGCGGGCATTTTTCCTGATGATCTCAATTTTGAAGCCGCCCACGCGGTGTTAGCGCGTAAGCAAACAATCATGGTGCGTGGCACCTCCGACCCTTTGATTACCCCCGAGCGACTGGCACAATCACAAAAAATACTCGACCAACTAAAAATTCAACCAACAGAACTTTTGTTTGACGGTGGCCATGAAATCAACGCCCCAGTATTGCAAAAACTCATGGCGAATACTATTCACTAACAACCCGTTAGCGCCTATTCTTGCTTAATCTTCCAGTAAAGAATTCCAAGGGGATACAGTAACAGGATCATCAGTACGTTTGCAACCGAGGAGTTGACCACATTGTAAAAGTACTGTTCCGGATGATGTTGAGCGTCTACTTTTGCTTGGTCAAAAACTTCGTGGGGTAAATTTCTACGATCGCGTCGCTCGTTTATTTGCTCTATTTGAGCTTTGCCACGGGCATATCGAAACTGATCATCATACCACGTATTGAATGCGTATTGAGATACGTTAAATATAATCGATGAAAAGGTAACTATGCCAATTAACGTTACCAAGGTAATCTTATGAGACAACCTAGGTACCTCAAAATAAGTGCGACAGGCAAACACTAAAAACGTCAGGAACCACCCGAATTTCACACCTTGCAATAGGTTCCAATGGGTTGGTATTAACCTGAAAACATAGAAAATCAGAAATAAGCCAAAATGCCCAAGTCCTAATAGAAGTCCTCTCGAAATCATAATTGGAGTAGTTTAACAACCTAATTATTTACAAGTTCAGTAGGGTTAAGCGAGTTCGGTTAGCTAAAAAAAACAACGATTATTCTAAAAAACGTTTATTTCATTATCTGACTACCACTCTCAATGTGTAGAACTCAACCCAAAATCGACATAAATCGCATCAAACCAAACTTAAAATACTTAAGCCCCACGCGGGTTAATGCGTAACTGATCGCTCGTTTTTGCGATTCACTAACAACCCCTTAGTGCCTATTCCTGCCTGATCTTCCAGTAAAAAATTCCGAATAGATATACGAATAAAACCACGATGATATTGAATACTGATGTGTGCACAATCCGTTGGAGATACATCTTTGGATGGTAATCTGCATCGACCTTCGCTCTATCAAAAACTTCATGCGGTAGGTTTCTCCGGTCGCGCCTTGCATTAATCTGTTCTATTTCGTTGCGCGCTCTTTCGTACCTTATTTGGTCATCGTAAAAATTATTAAAATAAAAGTCAAATCCGGTACAAACAACGGTTGAAAGCGTAACGATAGCTAACAAACTTAGAATATTCGTGCTATGGGAAAGTTTCGGTACTTCAAAAAACGAACGGAGAAAGGTTACGCTGAAAACAAAAAACCAAATTATTTTTATGACCGCTAATTTCAGGCTATGTTCCGGAAACAAACCAAAAACATAAAAAAGGAGGAACAAGGCTATATGCCCACAGCTCAGTAAGAATGCTTTCGAAATCATAGTAGCATTTTTTGATCTACTACCACTCTCCAATGTTCAGAACTCAACCTAAATTCGACATTAATCGCATCAAACCAAAATTAAAATACTCAAGCCCCACGCGGGTTAATGCGTAACTAATCGCTCGTTTTTGCAACCACCGTGGCTGAAGCCTGCGCCAACGGGAGCACGAGAATGTCTGCCAAGACTACATGTGCCGGGCGGGTAACCACAAAAAGAATAAGTTCAGCAATGTCTTGGCCGGTAAGTGGCGTAAGCCCCTGGTACACTTTATCGGCTCGCTGGATGTCGCCTTTAAATCGCACTAAAGAAAACTCGGTTTCTACCATACCGGGATGAATGCCGGTAACTTTTATCCCGTAAGGATTTAAGTCCAGGCGCATGGAATCGGTTAATGCATCCACGGCCGACTTGCTTGCGCAATACACATTTCCGTTGGGGTACGTCTGTTTGCCCGCGATAGAACCCAGATTAACAATGTGCCCACGCTTGCGCGCTACCATACCGGGGATGACTTCGTGCGAAACGTAGAGTAATCCTTTTACATTGATGTCGATCATCGCATCCCAATCGGAGATTTTTCCGGTTTGAATGGGATCCAGTCCGTGCGCATTACCCGCGTTGTTAATGAGCACGTCAATCGATTGCCACGCTGTGGGTAATGAGCGAATGGCCGCGGCTACGTCTTGCTGATTGCGGACATCGAACGACAGCAGCATCACATCCGTAAATGGCTCAAGTTCCGCCTTAAGCTGTTCAAGGCGCTCGGTGCGCCTGCCGCAGATAATCACACGAAAGTGTGCCTTAGCCGCTGTGCGGGCCGTTGCCTCGCCAATGCCGGAAGTAGCCCCGGTAATGAGCATAATGGGTGCAGCCATACTATTGAAAAATAAAATAGACAGAAATGGTGTTGGTGTTCAGCCTGCGAATGGGTTCGGAGAACGGGCTGGGAGAGGACCCAAGCATGTTCGAGATGCCGCGCGAAAACCGAATCTCTTGCGAGAACTTGAACAACGGGAAATAGAAATCGAAACCCAGGCCGGCATCAAGGCTTAGATTCTGCTTGCGGATATCCAGCCCGGTAGCCCCGCTTTGTGCATCGTTTTTGCCCGATAACTCAAAGGCTGGGGTTACGCCGCCTATCATGTACATCCGCACATTGCCTCTCCGGGCAGACTTGTACTTAAGCAGCAGCGGAAACTCCATGAGCGTGGTTTCTACGAGTTGTTCTTTTACCGTTCGGTTGGTGTAGCGGTATTCTACGCGGTGGTTATAAAAACCGGCTTTGGGCATCAGGCGCAAATCCAAATCCGAATTGAGGCGCATATTCACAAGAAATCCCAACGAAAAACCGGGCAAAAAAGGCGTGATGACCGAGTGAACGGTATCAAAATCCTGCGTTACAAACCGGTCGCTATACTGCAGCTGGTAAGCACTGGTGTGCAAACCAATCATGAACCCATACGAGATGAAGCGCTCATCATAATTGGGGTTGTGTTGCCGCGCCCACTTAAAAAACTGCGCTTGCGCAAAAAGACCCACCAGTGCAAAGGCACCCGTGAGTACTATTTTTGAGCGTAATACAGCGAGCTTACTCCAAAGGTGAGGGGCTGGCATGTTGCGTTTTGGTAGCCGATTTTATTCAAGATAGCTAAAAAGTTATTGCCATCCGGGAACACGTCTACCGACTCGGGCAAATACGTGTACGCGGTGCGGTGCTTTGAGAACAGCCGCCCCACCAACGGCAAAATGGCGCGAAAATAAAATCCATACAGTTGCTTCATGGGGAAACCGCGTGGTTTACTAAACTCAAGAATAACCACGGCACCTCCGGGTTTTAACACCCGTAGCATTTCTGAAAGGCCGCGTTCTAAGTTTTCGAAATTGCGCACACCAAAAGCAACGATCACCGCATCGAACTTATTTTCCTCGAAGGGCAGATTTTCTGAATCGCCATTCACCATATCGATGCGCTGGTGCCATCCGCGTGCTTTAATTTTCTTTCGGCCTACCTCCAACATCCCATCGGAAATATCCAGCCCAATGATTTTTTCCGGGTTTAGTTTCATGGCTTCCAGCGCAAAATCGCCCGTGCCGGTGGCAATATCTAAAATAGTGCGGGGCTGATGTTGGCGAAGCAGCTTAACGGCCCTTTTACGCCACAGAATATCAATGCCCAGGCTTAAAAAATGATTCAAAAAGTCGTACTGGGGGCTGATGCTGTTAAACATGTGGGCCACCTGCTGCTTTTTGCCGGTTGCCTGGTCTTTATACGGAACTACAGTCATATCTTCATGGAAAGGCAACGTGTACAACAGGCAGATGCCCGCGCAGGTTCAAAGGTGAGAAAAAGAATCTTTTAATTTACCCGGCTAGTTTCCTGTGATCCGAAACTCAACTCTTCGGTTGAGGGCACGTCCTTCCTCCTCGTCGTCATTGCTGGCCAGTGGCCGGTCTTCACCAAAGCCTGCGGTTTGAATTCTACGACCATCGATGCCTTTGGACATCAGGAAATTACGTACCGCTTTCGCGCGATTCAGCGACAGTTTTTGATTCCACGATTTACTACCTACGTTATCGGTATGGCCGGCAATTTCTACCGATACCCCACTATTCTGCTTCATCATGGCTTCTAACTTGTTGAGTTCGTTGTACGATTCTGTTCGGAACGTAGAACGACCAAAATCAAAATAAATATTCCGCAAAATACCCGTTACACCCACACTGATTTTCTTCAATTCAATTTTAAACATGCGGGTAGTGGCTTGTGTGGTGGCGCCTGCGATGCTAAATGTTTGATTGGAGAAGACGTATCCATCACGCTCTACAGAAAGGCGGTAGTCTTGCGTGCCTTCGCCGCGAACAGAAAACACATAATTGGTGCCCTCGCGACTGGCACCCGGCACGGTGTTATCTTTTGCTGCCTGCAACCGAACCTTCGCTTCCAAGGGTTTTTGTGTTTCGGCATCCACTACCGAAACCACCACTTTTAGCGGCTGTACTACCTTGGGTTCTTCTTTCGCAACAGCGGGTTCAACTTTCGGTTGAGGTTCTTCCTTGGGGGTTTCTTTTACCGGCTCGGGTTTAGCAGCGGCAACAGGTTCTGGTTTCTTTTCGGGCTTGAGTATGATGGTGTAGATATCGCTATAACCAAGGCCGTCTTCACGCACAGAAGAAAAATAAGCGCGTTTTCCATCGCGTGTGGCTACAAAGTAAACATCATCATCGGGTGTGTTAATGGGATAGCCCAGATTTTCGGGCTCGCTCCATTCGTTACGATCGGCATTGATCAGTTGCGTTTTAAACACATCATGGCCGCCCATGCCCTTGCGTCCACGCGAACTGAAGTAAAGCGTTTTTTGATCGTAGTCGATAAACGGCCCTTCTTCATCCACTTCGGTGTTGATGTTGGGGCCAAGATTTTTCACCCGCGACCACTCGCCGCGTTCGTTTTGGGTGCACACGTAAATATCGCTACCACCAAACCCGCCCGGACGTTCGCTGGCGAAGTATAGTGTCTTACCATCCGCAGTAATGGTAATTGACCCCTCGCGGTACGAAGAGTTAATCACGCCTGGCAACGGCTCGGGCGCCGTCCAGCTTCCGTCTGGCTTACGCTCGCAAAAATAGATGTCGCCATTATTGTCGTCTTTGTAAATAAACAGTGTTTTGCCGTCGGGGCTCAGGGCCAGGTTGGAGTCGTGGTTTTTCGTGTTTACCGGCACGCCCACGTTAGTAGCCCGACTCCAGCTCTCGCCATTCTTTTTGGCTACAAAAACGTCTTCAAACGGAATGTTATCTGTGTCTACGTTTTCGTTCAGGTTGCCATCGCGCCTACGCGATGTAAAAATGATCTCGTCTTCTTTTTCGGAAATCACGGGGCCATAGTCGTACCCATCGCTATTGATTTCACGACCGATATTTTTAATCGAAAATGCACCCGGATTGGCAACAAATTCTTTGCCCCAGCCACACTCCTGAATGCGCCGCTCCACGTCTTTCATATCCACTTTGTCCTTACCGGCATACGTGGGGCGTTTGCTCAGCTTATCCTTGTAGCGATTGTAAAAAATTAATGCATTATCGAAATCAAGACCGAAATGGTAGCTATTGGCGATCCAATATTCAAGATCAAAACGGTAATCCGGATCCTGACGATAAATGCGCATGAAATACTTCACCGCCCGGTCTTTGCCAATCGTTTTCAGGTGCATGTGGCCTGCTTCAAAGTTGGCTTTAATGTTGGTCGTGTCGAAATTGGCTGCCTGCACGAGTACTTCGCGGATATCATCAAAGGCCAGCGAGCCTTCAATCATCAGTTGCGCTTGTTCCAGGTAGGCTTTAGACTGCTCTTTGTCTTGTTGTTCCTGCGCATGAACGGCCGCAGCACCAACAAAAAATAAGGCAAGACAAAAAAGCCTAACCAACCGGTCAGTGCTGATGGGCGCAGGGTGAGTAGTCTTCATGAAGTGGGCTTCACGATCAGTTTAAAAAAAGCAAGGTAGGCAAAATAGGTTAAAAAAAGGGCGAATCCTATCGGCAAAAGCACCCGAATCTTACATTCTTAGTATTTTGCCCTTCAATAATTACTTGAAGTACCTTGAAGATCACTTCCGCAGCGTTTGTTGTTAGCAATTCCAATCCCGCGAAATGCCCGGAGCCCACGCTGCCGGAGTTTGCATTCATCGGTCGCTCCAACGTGGGCAAATCTTCACTCATCAACATGCTGGTGGAGCGAAAGGGCCTTGCGAAAACCTCCGGCAAGCCCGGCAAGACCCAAACCATTAATCATTTTCTGATCAACGCCAGTTGGTATCTGGTAGACTTGCCCGGGTATGGCTACGCCAGCGTGAGTCGCACACAACGCGCCAACTGGGGCACCATGATTGAAACCTATTTGCAGAAACGGGAAAACCTGTACTGCACATTTGTATTGATTGATAGCCGATTGGAGCCACAAAAATTGGATGTAGACTTTGTGACGTGGATGGGAGAACAAGGCCTGCCTTTGGCGTTGGTGTTTACTAAAATCGATAAGCTGAAAATGAACGAGTGGCAAAAAAACCGCGCCCGTTGGAAAAAAAAGTTACAGGAAACCTGGGCCGAATTACCCACGTGGTTTGAAACGTCCGCTGAAACGCGCAAAGGCCGCGAGGAGCTGTTTGATTTTATGCAGCAGGCCATGGCGCGAACAGATAATTTGTAGTTTTACAACGGAAAAAATCTATGGAACTAAGTCAAATCGCCACGGTACCGGGCAAAAGCGTACTTTTTAAGATTATCGGGTCCAACAAAAGCGGGGCAATTCTTGAATCGCTGGACGAAGCAAAAACCAAAATGATTGCCTCAACCCAGCACCGCTTAAGTGTGCTAAGCGAAATTTCAATTTATACCACCACAAAAGAAGGCACCGTAGCGCTGCGCGATGTGCTGAAGAAAATCCATACTGATTTTAAAACAGACCTGGGCGTAGATGCCACCGCGGAAGGTGAAGAATTAAAGGCGTTTTTAAAGTCCGTGCTGCCCGAGTACGATGAGACGCGCGTGTACATCTCAGACATCAAGAAACTGGTGCGGTGGTACAACCAGTTACTGAAGCATGCACCCGAAGTACTTGCTGAGGCAACTCCGGCGGAATCCGAAAAAAAGTAAGCGCGCCAGCCACCCGGCCAGCGCGCCACTTGCATTAGTTTGCAATCACCTCGTACGTCTTGAAGGAAGAGCTCATCGGTGCCTTCTCGCCCCGCTCTTTTGCTTTACGAATATCTTCAAAGCCGCGCTTGTGGCCCTCAATAAACTCGGGCGAACTGGTCCAGGTTTTGAAGGCGTCTTCCGACTCCCAGTGGCTCACAATCAGGTATTCCCCCTCCTGGCTTGGGCGCAACACCTGCATGTCCACAAAGCCCGGCATGCGGTCAATCGCGTGCGCACGGGTGGCAAATAACTGTTCAAAACGCTCGCGATAGTGCGCTTCGCAACTAATGTAGTTGATGGCAACAAATTTCTTACTCATGATTATTTAGACTGATTCTTAATAGCGCAAAGATGTTACCGTGGCGCTAATCCTGCAAATTGTTTAGAATAAATCTAAACAGTGTTTAATCCAAAAGTTATAATTCTGTAAATCAATGCATTGTGGTCAATTGAACCGAAGAGCCTGGTCAACCATGTTTACAGAACCCACATAAAAAGCTGCCCGTTGGTGCAGGTCTTTCGGCTCGATATCCAAAATTCGCTGCCGGCCATCCGTAGCTTTTCCCCCGGCCTGTTCGGCCACAAAAGCCAGCGCATTGCATTCATACATCAGCCGCAGCTTGCCATTGGGGCTGGCCGCTGTGGCGGGATAAATATAGATACCGCCTTTGAGCAGGTTTCGATGAAAATCGGCCACGAGCGAACCGATATAGCGCCCCACATATTTTTGTTCTTTGCAGTAGGCCAGGTATTTCTTTACGCCCTCCGGAAACGAGAAGTAGCTACCTTCATTTACCGAAAAAACTTTTCCATCCGCCGGCATGCGCAGGTTGGGATGCGATAAAAAGTATTCGCCAAGGGTGGGCTCGTAGGTAAATCCATTTACCCCATGCCCCGTGGTGTACACCAGCATGGTAGAAGAACCATACAACACGTAGCCCGCAGCCACCTGGTCGGCCCCGCGTTGCAGAATATCTTCGGTTTGAATGGGTTGCCCCACGGGCGATTTCCGCCGGTAGATGGAAAAGATCGTGCCGATGGACACGTTCACATCAATATTGCTGGAGCCGTCCAGCGGATCGATTGCGATCACGTATTTACCCTGATTGTTCAAATCCACATACGAGTCGGTCTCCTCCGAAATAATCGCGCAGGCTTCGCCCCCTTTGGTAAGCGCGCGGGTAAACCGAATGTTGGCGAGCACGTCTAGTTTTTGTTGCTGATCGCCCGCAATGTTTTGAGAACCCAAGGCACCCATGATATCGATCAACCCGGCTTTGTTAACCTCGCGGTTCACCACTTTAGAAGCCAGCGCGATGTCGCGCAGCAACTGCGATAACTCGCCGCTGGCAAAAGCAAACTGATCCTGATTATTTTTGATGAATCGATCGAGCGTGGTGCCGATGGGTTGCGCGATGCGCGATTCTTCTACACTGCGGGGGTGGTTCGACATGGCGGATGGTGTTTAAAACCACCGCACAAATATAGTTGCAATCGTTTGAAATTAGTTGAATGAAGGTATTTAAGTTTGGTGGTGCCTCCGTGCGCGACGCGGCCGGAATCCGGAATGTGGGCCAAATTCTTCACGCTTACGCGGATGAGCCACTGGTGATTGTGGTCTCGGCCATGGGCAAAACCACCGATGCGCTCGAAAAAATTCTGGAAATAAGTCTGCGTGGAGGCGATTTCGAACCCGGAATTCGGGCACTTCAGCACCAACATGAGTCCATCGTAGCCGAGCTTTTACCCCACACGCATCCCGCTTTCGCGGACCTGCGAGCCCATTTTGAATCGCTGCCCGCGCTACTCCGTGCACCGGGTTCCTTTGATTTTGTGTATGACCAGGTAGTATCCCTCGGGGAGTTGATCTCTACTACCCTGCTGCACCATTACCTGCGTTACACAGGTGCCCAGGTATCGTGGCTGGATGCCCGGCACATCGTTCGCACGAATGCCAACTTTCGTGAGGGCAACGTGCGCTGGAAGGAAACAGAAAAAAACCGCAGCCTCGTTACCGATTTACTTGCGCAACACCGGTGGGTGGTAACGCAGGGATTTATTGGGCGAACCGAAAAAGGCGAGACCACCACCCTCGGGCGCGATGGCTCGGATTATAGCGCAGCCATCTTCGCTTCCATACTCGAAGCCGAATCGGTTACAATCTGGAAAGACGTGCCGGGGGTGATGAATGCCGACCCTAAACGCTTGCCCGCTGCCACGGTATTTGAGCAACTGCCCTTCCGCGAGGCCGCCGAGATGACGTACTACGGTGCTAATGTGATCCACCCAAAAACAATTAAGCCGCTGGCAAATCGCAAGATCCCACTGTTTGTAAAAAGTTTTATCCAGCCCGAACTACCCGGCACAGTGATTCGCGAGGGCCGGGTTGACTATATCCCGCCCATGATTGTGTTTAAAGAAGAGCAATGCCTCATTTCCTGTAAAGTAACCGATTACTCATTTGTAACCGAAGAGCAGCTTGGCTTCATCTTCTCCGTACTATCGCGCCTGGGCATCAAAATCAACCTGATGCAAAATTCTGCCATCAGTTTTTCTTTTTGCATTGACTTTGAAGAACAAAAAGTGGCTCGATTGATTGAAGAACTGAGCCAACAGTTTGAAGTATTTTACAACACCCCACTCACCCTCATTACGGTGAAGAACTACGATGCCGCTACACAGGCAAAATACCAGCGCATGCCGGGGCTGGTGTTAGAGCAATCTTCGCGCTCTACCTTGCAGGTGTTGGTGAAGGGGCTGCAAAGCAGCTGATGGTTTTTGAGGTGTTAACTGCGCCTACTGTTTGTTTCTAACCCACACAAATCTGACAGGTCTTTTGAGAACGCGAACGAGACCTGTCAGATTTGAAATAATTTCTTTGCCTTCGATGGCGCCTTACTCCTTTTTCGATTTCCTATCCTCCACTACGTACGCCAGCAACAAACCTAAGCCTCCGAAGATGAAGAGCATCGAGAAGTAACCAACTTCTTCCATATCATACGCGCGATCGAGGGCATAGCCGATGAGGAAACCCAAGCCTGCGCCTACAAGCAGAAAACCCGCGCGTAGCGGCCCCGTAGCGGAGCGGTCTTTCTTGAAGAGATCCGGGCTGAGCCCTTTATCGATAATGGCCATTCGTTCGATGTTTTCGTACTTACGGATGTAAGCGATCATTACAAATGCGCCAAGCGTGATGATGATGGGTAACAAAATACCGAGTACCGGGATAATAATTGCTTCGTCGTTCATAATCGTGTTGATTTGCCCCTTTGACGCGGCACGTTTTGTGGCGGTTACACGTGGTAAACAAAAAAGTTATCAAAATCTGACAGGCCTTGGAGACCTGTCAGATTTGTTTTGGGGCATTTGCGTGAGCGATAGGAGCGGATACCCCGCAGGGGCCACGCCCACGGCGTGGCCACGAGGAGTAGGAGCGGATAGCGCGACCGCGCGGCAGCGCGGGGGAGTGTTCTACACCCTACAGGTGTAGAACACTTTGGGCCAGGCCGCGGGGGCACGCCCAGGAAAAATTATTTGTGGGTGACCTCACCCCCCTGCCCCCTCTTCAATGAAGAGCGGGTGAATTACCTCACCCCCTACCCCCTCTCCAAAGGAGAGGGGGTGAATTACCTCACCCCCTACCCCCTCTCCAAAGGAGAGGGGGTGGATTACGTCACCCCCTGCCCCCTCTCCAAAGGAGAGGGGGTGGATTACCTAACCCCCTACCCCCTCTCCAGAGGAGAGGGGGTATTGACGACAACAAAATTGCTGTAACTTCCTGCACGCAACGTGCGTCAAAGGGCCGTGATTTCGCAACAACAAGAAACGGAATGGATTGACCGTGTGCTGGCGGGCGACGCGCGCGCGTATGCCGAATTGGTAGATGGCTTTAAGAGTTTTGCATTTACCATTGCGTTAAAGGTTGTGGGCAACCGCGCAGATGCCGAAGAGGTAGCGCAAGATGGCTTTATCAAAGCCTATCAGGGGCTGCGGCACTTTAACCGGCAATCGCGCTTCAGCACGTGGCTCTACCGCATTGTGTTTAACGCTGCGGTGAGTTTTAAGCGCAAACACAAACGCATTTTTTTTGATATTGAGAAAGTACATGTGGCCGATGGTTATTCTGTGCAAGGCCATTTGCAGGAACAAGATCAGGCGCGGTTTATCCAGCGGGCATTGGATCAACTAAACGAGGCCGATCGGCTGGCTGTACAACTCTACTATATCAAGGAGTTTTCGATGGAAGAGGTGGCCGCGTTGCTCGGACAAAACGAAAACACGGTAAAGGTGCGCATCCACCGCGCACGCCACCGGCTGGGCGAAGAATTGAAACGAATATTAAAACAGGAGGCTGTAACGTTATGAGCATGCAAAGTGAGGATTGGAGCGAACGCATCCAAAAGTTTCTGGATGGCGAGTTGAGCGCGGGCGACACGCGCGCTCTATTAGAAGCGGCCGAGCGCGATGCGGGCTTGCGCACCCAACTGGCGGCGATGAAGCTGCTGCACATGCACCTGAATGGCAACGTTTTGGAAGCACCCCCGGCTGGATTTACACAACGGGTAATGGCCGGGTTGGAGCACTTGCCACGCTCGGTGCGCCACTCGCCACGAAACGGACTGCTGCTGCTCATGGGTGTGTTGGTGGCCTGCACAGTGCTCATGCTGTTGTTTGGCAGCGATCTGCTGCCGGGCGGCGCGATTCAATTGGATACTTCGCAATTGCCGTTGGCCAGTTTACGCGCACCCTTTGTGGTAAACTTAAAATGGGTAATCAACGGACTGATTTTGGTGAATCTTGCCTTGGGGCTGATTCTGCTGGATCGTACCGTGTTAAAACCGTTCTTTGGGCAAGGTCGCGGGTAACCGCCAAGGCGCGGCCTTAGTTCATTTTTATTTTGAAGCTAAGCGGCACCGAGCGGCAAAACCCGCTGTTTTGAATTTTTGGGAAAATGTGTTTGCTCGCGGGTCACCCTAGCTTGGCAATATGGTTTAGCCCGCGTAACTTAGTTGGCATGTGTGTATGCTGCGGATTTGGTTTTGGCCACGGCTGGTTTTTCCTGCTTGCAGGCGCGAGCCACCCAAATGCCTCGAGAATTTCGGCTGGTGGTCGCCCAAAAGTGTAATGTGTCAGTACCACCCGCCGCGCGCATCGCACCCCAAAAAAATTGATTGATCTGCTATGAAACGTTTTCTACTGCTTGTGCTGGTTTCAGTTTCTACTCTGCAGTTGTGCGCCCAGCGCCCGGTGCGTTCTTTCCATGTGTTTTTGAAAGACAAGAAGATTGGGGTGGTAGACGTGTTTGAACAAAAAAGCGATACCCACACCATCCGCGAGTTGAAAACCGTAAGCGATGCAAAGGTATTGGCGTTTGCAGTGCATGTTGAAGCGGACGTGAAGGTGAAAAAAAAGGAGAAAGTGCTGGTGGAAGGAACTGCATACCGCCATGCCAACCGCGGCCCGGCGGACATTCACGCACTCACCAAAAAAACAGATAATCAACAATACGAGCGCGAACAAAATGGCAAGAAAAGCGTGCTGCCGATAAAAGAGATTACCTACTGTGTAGTAGACCTGTACTTTAGCGAACCCAAAGGTCTTGCGCGCATTTTCTCGAACATGTATGCAGACTTTGTTACCGTAAAATCGGAAGGGAACGGGCGTTACGAAGTAACCACCCCCGACAAAAAGAAAACGTACTACACGTACAAGTTGGGTGAATTGGTTTCCATTGAGGCGGAGACGCCCCTGGGCACGGTGGTGTCGCGAAAGGTTTGATGCGAGCTCTTTTTACCTGCTGGTTTTGGGTTGCGGCACTTGCACTTTGCAGCGCGCAACCGGGGGATACCACCACCCGTAAATCGGAGCAGCTGGTAGACGTGTTGTCTGACGTGGTTACGATGAAACTGGACGTGGATAACGACTTTGATCGGTTTCAACTTCGGGGCAATACATTTAACTACGATCTTCAACCCAACTTTGGTTTATCAAAATCCTTCTCCGCAAGCTACCGGTTTGCTGCCATTTGGTTTTCCTATTTGCCGCGTTTTCTGTGGACGGACGACCCCTTGCGCAAGGGAAAGTCTCGCGGATTTTCGTATGGATTTACCCTTTCAAAAAAGCACTTTTTTCACTCGTTTTCATTTGCGAGGGTGCGGGGATTTTATTTGGAAAATACGCGTGATGTAATTGCCGGGTGGAACGCGAACCGAGACGATTACATTCAATTCCCGGATTTGCGCTACTGGACCTTGCGAGGAAAAACAACATACTTGTTCAATCCCGGTTTTTCGTTTAACGCGATTCATAGCCAAACCGAGCGGCAACTTCGGAGTATAGCTACACCTGTATTAAGCACCTCGTACCGCTATTACCACATCGACAATAAAAGTACGAATCAGGTTTCCAGTCAGCGGTCGGCCAATCTGGAGTGGGTATTCATGGCGGGGTTTTATGCCACTGCTGTGCATCGCAAAACATGGTACGCAACAATAGGTTGTGAGGGCGGAGCCGGGGTATACCACACGTTTTTGCTCACCCGCCTGCCAGGCGAAAATGTGAATAGCAACTTTGGCCGAGGGTTAATCCGCGGCAGCATTCACGGTGCGCTGGGCTACAATAGTGGTAGGTTTGCCGCGGGCGGTGAGTTTATGGCGGACCGCACATTCACAAAGCAGACTGCAAATGTTGAGATGAGACTTACCCGGGTGGTGTTTCAAATCTTTGTGGCCTATCGGCTACAAGCACCTACGCCGGTTAAACGCGCGTTCGATAGTGTTGCCGCGCGGTTTAGGTAGCCGCAAATCAAATTGGTAGATTAGTAAACCAGTAGCTTTGGCGGTGCCCCATTCCAATTAGAAAAGGGCATATTTTCGAAAAAAACGTAAGGTAGTAGTCCCGCCCAGAATCGAACTGGGATCAAAAGTTTAGGAAACTTCTATTCTATCCGTTGAACTACGGGACCAACAACACCGCGCAACTTGCGCGGCAAATATAGGAGGTTACTGGAAATCTGACAGGTCTTTGAGACCTGTCAGATTTCTTTGCTGATTTTAGAAGCCAGATCACATCAATCTGTTTGTATCGCAACAAAAAAAGACTCCGGTTATTTGGAATCTCTACTCAACTCCACCTCTGCGGCAATAAACCCAAAAGCGGCAAACTGATTGCCTTGCACTACCTGCTCAAATATTTCGCGCGCTTTCGCGGGATTGCCGTTGTACAAATACCAATTGCCCACACCATAGCCCTGGGTAGCGATGGCCAAATCGCGGTCATCGGTTGAGCCATCTACATGCAAGACTTGCTCGGGTGCAATTTTTCCGGCGTAGAGTTGTAAGCGCTGGTGGTACGAATCATTTTCAATAATGTTAAGTTCGGGTGGCAGCATGGCGAGCACGTTGGCCGCCTGATCCTTTTTGCCCGCGCGCTGCAAGGCCATGTACAGCCAGTCGGCCGTAGCGATCTTCAAATCGTCGTTTACAGAAACTGCCCAGCACTCTTTGTAGGCGGCAATGGCTTTTTGCCAATCGCCTTGCAGGTAATACGCTAAACCCAGGTGATACCAGATGTTAAACTGCGTGTTAGATAATGGCTGGTTAAGTTTATTCGGTTGCCCGTCCGGCTCGATCTCGAGGGGCGCGCCCTGCATGAGCGTGGCGGCTTTTTCTAAATCGGCTACAGCCAAATCAAACTTGCGCAGCGTAATGTAGCGGTGCCCGCGGTGGCGGTACAAGCGAAACGATTGTGGATACCCTGCAATTCCTTCCGTAAAGATTTCAATCGCACGTTGATAGTGGGCCAGGTATGCCTCACGCCTGCCGTACCAGATGTAGTTTTCCTCGGTGGCATCCGTTTCAAAATTCGCCTTGGCTACCCGCAAATTGCTATCGAGTAGCGCCTGCGCTTCCGCGGACCGTGTGGGTTCAAAAAATGGTTCGCCCCGTAATGAAGTCACCACCGGCAAGGGAGTAGTTGCAACTTCATTTTTGGGGGACTGGCACGATTGAACTGCCAGCCAGGCTCCAAAAACACAAAATACTTTTGCGCGCATGCGTTTCATTTTTAGTTCATGCCCGGCTGCTTCAGGGTAAAGCCGGCCTTTTGTTTTTCTTCGGCCACGATTTTGCGCACGTCTTCCAGCAATTTCTTGGCATCGTACACCACACCGTCTTTTACGGTGTACTTTACGCCACCCACACGTTCTACTTTGTTATCAGCCGAAAGTTTAATGGCACCGGTTCCATAGAGCACTTGCAAATTCTCCAGCGGGTTTTGATCTACAATTACAAAATCAGCCAGTTTGCCCAACTCTACCGAGCCAATTTCTTTCTCCATGCCAAGCGCCTGGGCTCCGTACAACGTGGCCGAGCGGATGATCTCCAGCGGATGGAAACCGCATTCGCGCAGCAGCTCTAACTCACGCACATACGCAAAGCCATAGGTCTGAAAAATAAACCCGGAGTCGGAGCCGGTGGTTACTCGGCCACCGCGGTTTTTATATTCATTCACGAACGTCATCCATAATTGGTAATTGTGTTTCCACTCCACCTCCTGCTCGGTGCCCCAATTAAACCAGTACGAGCCATGTGCCCGGCGGTTCGGCTGAAAGAATGCCCACAACTGCGGGAGCGTGTAATCTTCGTGCCACTCGGCCCTACGTGCCCGATGCAGGTCGCGGCTGGCTTCGTAAATGTTGAACGTGGGGTCAATCGTAAAGTCGAGTTCGAGCAACCGGTTCATGACTTTATTCCAATGCTCGGAATAAGGTGGTGCTGCCTGCTTCCACAGCTTGCCGGCATTTTCAAAGCGGTGTTGCTCGTCTTGGTAGTTGTAGTTCAGCGGATAGTCCTGAATGGTGCGGTCGGTAAAAAGCGCCTCGGGTAAGCCGTACCAATGCTCCATCGAGGTAAGCCCCGCTTCCGCGGATTTCACCACGTTCCAGCGGGCCACATCCAACTGCGCATGGTGGCATGCCGACCGTAACCCGATGCGTTTATTTTCGCGCAATGCGGCATCCATAACGGCAGGGCTTGCTCCAAAGAACTTAATGCCATCGGCACCCTTTGCTTTATTTTCGACTACCCACGCCCGGGCTTGCTCCGCGGTGGTTATTTTTTCTTTTGCTCCTGAGCCAAACACATTGTAAGCAAGAATGCGCGGGGCGGTGATGATGTTTTTTGCGCTTTTGTTTTTCTGATCCAACACCCAGTCTAATCCGTTACCGGCCGATGGATCGCGAATGGTGGTAACCCCGTGGCCCATCCATAACTTAAAAACATATTCCGCAATCGGGGCCTGACCACCACCAATGTGCCCGTGCATGTCTACGAAGCCGGGCATCAAATACATGCCTTCCGCATTCAGCTCTTTACCACCGGCCTCCAACTTGGGTCTGCGGTCGGGGTTAATCGCCACACCCGGGTAGCCTACCACCTCAATACGCGTAATGCGGTTGTTGCGCACTTCAATATCGATGGGCCCGATGGGCGGTGCACCCGTGCCATCGATGAGGGTAACCCCACGGATGATTAACTGCGGGTAAGGGCCATCGCCCTCTTTTACTTCGGGCGCTTTTTTAATCTGTGCCCCGGCAGCACTGCCAACCAGAACAAGTAAAAACAGGAGATTCTTCATACCTTGATTGAATGTTGGAAGCTATGCGTTTTTCATCCGAAAAGAAAGTACTCTTTTGTGCGCTCGTGCTGACCGGTGCCGGATGGTTAAGCGGCTGCAACCGGGTAAAGCCTACGCCGCCGCCGCGGTTGGCATCGCGCGAACAACTCACCGTGCCGCCCTCGCATTTGGTGTTTCCAGTGGAGTTTGATTTTAACACGATTGAAAAACTGGTGAACGAAAAACTCAAGGGCACGTTCTTTCATCAAACAATCGCACTCGATGCCAAAGGCGATAGCCTGCGGCTGGAAATCAGTCGCACGGAACACATCCGCCTCTGGTGGCGCAATAAAAAAGTACGCGGGCAGTTTCCACTGCGCATCGCCGGGTGGGCCACCGTTAAAAAAGCGGGCATTACCATCCGCAATGCAAAACCTGTATCTACGGATGTGATCATCCATATCGAATCGTTCACCCGCATCGGGCGCGACTGGAATCTCGACTTCAACACCAAGATCATCCAAATCGAATGGCGCAGCGACCCACGCCTGCAAGTGGGGCCGGTTTGGATTAATCTGCGTAAGCCCATTGAAAAGGTAGTTGATTCCAAAAAGCAAGAGCTGGCCGCGAAGTTGGATGACGAGTTAAAAAAGGTTGTGCCGCTGCCGCAGATTATTGGTGATCTCTGGCAGAAGATGCAGCAACCCATATTGATTAATCGAAAAAAAATACCGGTGTACCTCGTGTATCAACCGGAAGACATCACCGCAAAGATTCTTTCTACCACCAAAACAAATGTGCTCGAGGTGCGCGTTGCCACGCATGGATTGTTGTCAACATCTTTCTCTGCAGTTCCTGATTTTGCCGCCATTGCGTTACCTGCCAAAAAAGATACCGAGTCAACCTCCGATAGTTTGCACTTGCACCTGCGGGCACGAATTCCTTTCTCAAAGATTAACCAGGTACTGGGGCCTGAGGTAATTAAGAAGCCCTTGCGCTACGAGGGGTACGAGGCCATTATCAAAAAGGCCGAGGTATATGCCACACAAAACAACCGGCTGGCGGTGGCGGTAGATATTCGGGGCGATGTACACGGCAGCGTCTATCTCACGGGTAACGTAGCGTACGACACCGCTCGTGAGCGCATCCGGGTAGCCGATTTTGGATTTGATGTGCACTCCGAAGAAATGCTGGTGCAATCCGCCAACTGGCTGTTGCATGATTATGTGATTGACATGTTCAAAGACAAGTTGCAGGTAGACGTGGGGCCCGTATGGAGGCAATTGCCTGCCCTGATTTCCGCCGGAATCGAAAAAGGGAAAAGTGGCCAAAAAATCAATTTACTGATCGATTCGCTGGCCGTGCGCCCCGGGCAGTTTTTGGTAAACCAAGACGAGCTACAAATGGTGTTTGAGGCAACCGGCAAAGCCCGGCTGGAGTTAGAAGATCAGATTTTCGCAAAAAAATCGAAGAAGACATCAAAATAGAGCTTAACTCAATCGAATTCGGTATTTTTTTAACGCATTTGGTTCATTTTTGACCCTATTCTTTCGAATTTTGGATTCAAACCACTACAAACCACTATGAGTAAACCTAAAAAACGCTGGATTGTGATTTTTGGCATTCTGGCGCTGCTGCAACTAATTGTGCTGTTCGATGGTAGCCCGCTTTCGTTGGAGGGTGCCGATACCATTGACAAAGCCGATACCGCCTGGATGATTGTGGCTAGTGCTTTTGTGCTTTTTATGACCCCAGGGCTGTCTTTTTTTTATGGTGGCATGGTGAGTTACAAAAACGTGATTTCCACGATGTTGCAAAGCTTTATTGCCTTAGGGGTTATCAGCCTTTTGTGGTACTTGGTGGGTTTCAGCCTTGCCTTTGGCGAAAGCATCGGGGGGTTCATCGGCAACCCTACTACGTTTTTTGCCTTTAAGAATGTTGGGTTAGGCCCGCACCCCGCGTTGTCGCCCACCTTTCCGTTACTGCTTTTTGCGCTCTTCCAACTCAAGTTTGCCATCATCACGCCTGCGCTCATCACGGGCAGCTTTGCCGAGCGCGTGAAGTTTACCTCGTACCTGATATTTATGTGCCTGTTCGCCTTATTGGTGTATTGCCCGCTGGCCCACTGGACGTGGCACCCCGAAGGTTTTTTACGAAAATGGGGCGTGCTGGACTTTGCCGGAGGTAGCGTAGTACACATGTCGGCCGGCTTTGCTGCATTGGCTGGTGCGTACATTTTGGGCAAGCGGGAAAACAAAGACCATCAGCCCGCCAACATTCCTTTTATCCTTCTGGGCACCGGCATGTTGTGGTTTGGCTGGTTTGGATTTAACGCCGGTTCCGCGTTGGCTGCAAACGGTTTGGCTGTGCAGGCCTTTGCTACCACAAACATGGCATCGGCCTCCGCCATGATAACCTGGGTGATGTTCGATGCGCTTGTAGGTCGGAAAATTTCTGCCATGGGGGCGTGTGTTGGGGCCGTGGTGGGCCTCGTGGCGATTACACCCGCCGCAGGATTTGTCAACTTAAGCCAAAGCGTGTTTATCGGATTTGCGGCTGCGATCATCAGCAACCTTGCAGTGTATTACAAGCAACGCACTTCGCTAGACGATACGTTGGATGTATTTCCCTGCCACGGCGTTGGCGGTATTGTAGGCATGATTTTAACAGCCGTATTTGCCAAAGATGTGGGGCTGGTGTACGGCCAAACGCAAACCTTCATGTACCACCTGCTGGCTTTACTCATCGTAGGCGCGTTTAGTTTTGGCGGATCGTATGCCATCTATAAAATCACCGGTAAGATTACGCGGTTACGCGTGTCGCCCGAAGACGAGCGCATGGGCCTGGACTTGAGCCAGCATGCAGAAACCACCGACGCGCAGCCAAAGATGCATGTGGCGTAGGTAGCGGACAGTTGTCGGTTGGCAGTTGTTGGTCGTGGGTGATTGTTCGAGGGGCCATGTGCTGCCTTGGTCGCTCATTTCTGGTCGCTGGTCTGCGTGAACAGTAACGCGTGAAGCGTGTAGCCTGAAGCGCGCAGCCTGAAGCCTGAAGCCTGAAGCGTGCAGCCTGAAGCCGAAGTCGTGCAACGCGTAGTACTCCCCAACTTTCTCGCAGCCCGGAGCTAACCCCTCGCCACTTTTCCCTACTTTCGTTATTAAACAAAAATCTCCCATGAAAAAAGTATTACCGGCGCTGCTTGCGCTAGCTGCCTCGTTTGCTGTTGCCCAAAAAACGAAGCCAGAAGTGCTTCAAGCCATCGAGAAAAAAGCAGATTTCTATGCTTCCATCGCCCATCAAATCTGGGGCTTTGCCGAAGTCGGTTTTCAGGAAGAAAAGAGTAGCGCTTTACTCCAGCAAACCTTACGGGATGCCGGTTTCAGCATTCAGGCCGGAGTAGCCGATATGCCTACTGCCTTTGTGGCGAGCTTCGGAAGCGGGAAACCCGTGATTGGCATTTTGGGCGAATTCGATGCCCTACCCGGCGTTTCGCAAGAAGCCGTGGCGGAATACAAACCCATCCCCAACCAAAACGCAGGTCACGCGTGTGGACACCATCTTTTCGGAGCCGCATCTGCGGCCTCTGCCATCGCGCTAAAAGATTGGCTAATGGCCACAAAACGCTCGGGCACCATTCGGTTTTATGGTACTCCGGCCGAAGAGGGCGGGTCTGGCAAAGTGTATATGGTGCGCGGAGGTTTATTTAACGATGTGGATGCCGTTATTCATTGGCATCCGGGGGCAGAGAACGATGCCAGCGCCGCGTCTTCACTTGCCAACAAAACGGGCAAGTTCCGATTCTACGGAGTCTCTTCGCACGCGGCCATGGCGCCGGAACGCGGTCGCTCTGCGTTAGACGGTGTAGAAGCCATGAACGACATGGTAAACATGCTACGCGAACACGTAACGGAAGAAAGCAGGATTCACTATGTGATTACCCGCGGTGGCGAGGCGCCCAACGTGGTGCCCGCTTTCGCAGAAGCGTATTACTATGTGCGTCATCCAAAGGCGGAAGAAGTAAAGAACATGTGGGAGCGAATTACCCGCGCTGCACAAGGTGCGGCACTTGGTACCGACACCCGCGTGGAAATTGAAGTAACAGGCGGCGTGTATAACCTGTTACCCAACGAAGTGTTGGGCAAGGTGATGGACGCCAACTTGCGCCAGGTGGGCGGTTATGCGTTGTCCGACAGCGAGAAGCAATTTGGAACGGCCATTCAAAAAACGTTTAAGGGCAACATCCCGCCGCTGGAAAGCACCGCCCGCATCGAACCGTTTCAGGTAACCGATGCAGCCATGCCCGGCTCCACCGATGTGGGCGATGTAAGCTGGGTAGTACCCACGGTAGGGCTCGGCACCGCAACCTGGGTACCCGGTACTGCGGCACACAGTTGGCAAGCAGTAGCTGCGGGCGGCATGAGCATTGGCCATAAAGGCATGATTACCGCAGCCAAAACCATGGCACTCACGGCCATTGACTTGTTTACCACACCCGGTGTGATTGACGAAAGTTGGAAAGAGCTAAAGCGCAGAAGGGGTGAAAATTTTCAGTACACCGCCTTGATTGGCGACCGGAAGCCAGCGTTGGATTATCGGAAGTAGTGCGGGGGTTGGTCGTTATTCGTGGTTAGTTGTCAGTTGTTAGTTTTTAGTTGTTAGTTGTAGGGATGTGGTTCTTGGGTGGCTGGTTACTCGTTGCTGGTCGCTGGTCAGCATTAGCGTGAAGCCTGAAGCGTGTAGCCTAAATCATGTAGCGTATAGCCAGAAGCGTGAGGCCACTCTCCCAACCAACAACTAAAAACTCCCCCTACCCCAACACCGCCTCTACTTTCCTCCGCTCGAAACAAAACTGGCGGCTATAGAGTGCAATGCGGGTCCACTCTTTTTCCTGCAACAACCGCGGCACATAGCCGTGCCATGACTTGCTTGACGGGTGCTGTTGGTAGGCAGTGTCATCGGTGAGCACGAGTGTGGCTTCGCCAGCCGGATGGTCTTTGATCAGCGCTGCGAACGGATAGGGAGCTGGCCGCAACCGCCCCTGTGTGGCCAGCCGCGCTGCCAGCAAGTGTGCCGAGGGTTCGCTTGCTGTGTGGGACAACCCTTTACCGCGCAGCGCAAATTCGAGGTATGCTTTTAGCAACTTGGGGCCGCGATTTCGCGTGGCCTCTACCTGCAATTGCTCGGGTAGGATGCTGGTAACAATCCACACTGCTTCGCGCGCACGCGTAACGGCCACATTCAATCGGTTTTCGCCACCTTGCACGTTCAGGCTGCCAAATTGTGCAGCTATTTTCCCGGTGCGATCGGGTGCGTAACCCACGGAAAAAATGATGATATCACGTTCATCGCCCTGTACGTTCTCGATGTTTTTTACAATCAATGAAGGCGGAAGCACATCCGAGGACTGCTTTTGAAGAAGCTCCTCAATCAAATCCTGCTGCGGCGCATTAAATGTGATTACCCCCACGGTTTTTGAAGGCTGTGCTACGTGTAACTCGCGCACTAAATCCACGACAGCTTCCGCCTCCACCGGATTGGTATTTTCCTGCCACCTACCCGCCACCTGGCGCACGTGAATCGCGCTGGCCACCGGCAACCGGGCGTGCGGCAACATGATCAACTGATTTTTATAAAAGTGTTCGTTCGAAAACGCAATCAGTTGAGGCGACTGGCTTCGGTAATGACCTTGCAACACCGTGTGGGGAAAATGACGAAGCGCCAAATCAAGAAAAGATTCCACCTCCTGATCTTCATCTTCCACCTCATCATCGCTCCACCGAATGGTGTAGCCGTGATGGGGCCGAAGTTGTTGCTCATCGCCCGCCACCACCACCTGGCGGCCACGGTACATCGCGGGTAACGCCTGTTCCGGAAAACATTGCGAGGCTTCATCAAAAATTACCACATCAAACAACGGGGCAAGCGGAAACAAAGCTGATGTTGCTTCAGGCGACGCCAGCCACACGGGCAGCACACGAAAAAGTTCGTTTTCAAACTCCGTAATTGTTTTTCGCAGTGGCCAGATTTTCTTGCGTTTCGTTACCTGGTGGTAGAGGTCGCGGTACGTTACACGATTGTTTAACCGATTCATCACCCAATCTTCCAACGTGCGCTCACGGGCCCGCATCAGCACCAGATCAGAGCTTAGCGTTTGTAGGCGCGCAATCCGTTCTTGCAACTCGTCTTCAAGTGCAATGAGTTTACCGGTGGAAGGTAGTTGAAGAATAGGCTGCTGTAATTCAATTTGCTTTAACCACGCCAGTGCCCAGCCGTTTTTGAGCGCAGCTGCCTTCTCGTTCCAACTGCCTTGCAGCGCACTCCAACGGGTTACCAACTCCTTCTCTTCTGCCCGCCACGCCTCCTGGATCCGATCAAGCTCAGCCAGCGCTTCACCATCTGCGCGCAACGAATCAATCAGCGGCTCGCCATACATGGGATTCGCCACCAGTTGATTAATCTGAACATCGGATAAGACCGTGCGGGCCGTTTCATACAATTCCAGTTGACGCTTCAATTGATGATATACCCAAAGTATGCGATCAGAAAATACACTCGCCTCCAGATATTGCGGGTGGATGAAATTTCTCAGTCCGCGGATTTCTGCCCATCCATGATATGCCCGGATGGCATGTAGCTGGTGCGTAAACCACTGTTGCCACCGGGTAGCCTGCCGCTCAGCCGGGAGCTCCTGCAACCAGGCCTGTTGCTTGAGTTTGGTGTGGTGGTGCTCAAAATTCAACCGGTTGTCGATCCGTTTTTCTAATCGTTGCAAGCCTTCTTTGGTGCCGGGCAAACCATTGGCAATAAGTACACGTTTCAGCAGCACGCGGTCTGTACCAAAAAGCTCCCACCACATCAATCGAAAGACGTTATGGCGCGCACGCCGCGCGCGCTCAAGTGCCACCTGCAGCGCACCCAGTTGCTCGCCCGCAGCGGTTTCTTCCATGCCCTCGCCTTCAAAACACTCCATCACCACCCGCTCTTCATTTGCTAACCAAAGCAAGCTGATTTCATTTTGCGTTTCGGCCGACATGGCCTGAAGATACTGGTACACCTGCCCCTGCCAGGCAACATTACCCAACTGTTTGAAGTTCTCCAGAAAAGGCTGCCACCCGAGCGCCTCATCCCACGAAAGTGAATGGCCGAGTATGCCTGCACTCTCCACTGTAAAAGCTGATGCAAATGCAGCCACACGTTGAATGATCGACCGGTATTCCGGCCACAGGCTTGCCGTGTATTTTTTAAGCGATTGCCGATGAAACCACGGATGCTGTGGCGTTTCTAAACGCTGCGCCTCGACCTCCCACCGTTTTAGCACTACAAGGAAATCCGAGAGGGTGGATTGCGAAAAAAAATGAACCAGCGCATCCATGGAAACGGCAGGCAGTTCAGGATCGGCAATCAGATACAGCTCTTTGGCGCTCAGTCCGCAGGCCTGAGTTCGGAAAAGTTCGGTGCGAAAATCTTCCAACTCTTCTTTAAGGGCATCTACTCTGCGCGCCACCTGTACAAACTCCCGCTCAAGCTGAATCGCATCAATACTGTTATTGAATTGTTTGTACTCATCTACCCGGTCAATCTGGCGCCCGATTTGTGCGTAGATGGCCGTGCGATCGAACTGATAGTCGTGTACGAGGGCAACAAACTCATTCAACTTCTGCTCGTGCAATCGCTGATACACCACCTCCAGCGCCACGCGCTTTTGGCTTACCACCAAAACACGCTTGCGGTTGGCCACGGCATCGCAGACGAGATTAGCAATGAGTTGCGACTTACCCGTGCCCGGTGGGCCCTTCACCACGAGCGACTGACCCGACTTGATCTTCACCAACGCCTGCTCCTGCCAGCCATCCAGCCGAAACGGTGCATACGTATCTTCTTCGCGGGCTGGATTTTGTTTTGCAGCCTGGGCAAAATGTTGCTGGAAGAACTCTTCGAGTACAGCATCCGGATACCGGGTGCCGAGTATTTCATAGTCGGGTGCGAGCGTAGAAGAACTCTGCGGAAAAATACCTAGCACGGCCTCGGGTTGCAGCAACAGGCGGCCTACCTCATGCTGGCTTTGGAAACTCTGCTTCGTAAAATTTTCAAAGGGTTGAAGCTGCTGCCGAAATGTTTCCGAGTTGAAGTTAACTTCCAGTTTCTCATCTGTTACTACATGATACAATTGGTTGATGAAGGTGAGTGCGTCTTGCAGCGGTTCATCGTACGTCCAATCCAGCAAGCCAGCAGTGGGTGGCAGTTGATTATGCCAGGCATACGCCAGTAAAAACGTGCGGTTGAATTGTACCTGTGCACCCGGTACCGGCACCAACCACCAGTGCTGATCGCGCACTTCCAACTGCACCGGGAAAAACAGCAAAGGTGCCCGAACGTGGGTTTCGTTGCGAAACCGGCCACAAACAAACGGCCAACCTAAAAACAGATCGTGCGTACCTTTCTCTTCCGTGATGTAGTGCACATGGCGCTGAAGCCGACTCAGCTTCTCGCTCACCACATTTGTGGCTTCCTGGCGGCTATCAAGCTGCGCACAAATACACACCGGCTTCTGTGCGATGAACGACTCAACAATGGCAAAGGCGGGCTGGCGGAGCAGGAAACCAAAATCATGCACATCTACCATTTGCCCCGACAACAAACGGGGCAAATACAAATTTCGGTTGGCGGCCGACAGATTTTGTAACCGTTGCTGAAAAACCGAAAAGATGTTTTTGTCGGCCATTACCGTTCAAGATATGGAATTATCCGCTGCCAGTCGGAAGCTGAAATCAACTGGATTTTTTTGAGGTCTTCCAGATCTTGGAACGGGCCGTGCTGAAAACGGTAGGCCAAAATCGCTTTTGCCTGATTGCGCGTGAGATACGGATGTTTGGCCAACTGCGCTTCGTCTGCGGTATTAATGTTGATCCGAACAGGTTGAAAGTCGGGCGCGACCTGAAATTGCTTTTTCATCGCACGCACCAACGCGGTGTCGATCTTGTAGACCTCACGAAGTTGTTCCATCGAATAAAAACCACCCAACGCGGTACGAAACCGAAGAATGCGATTCGCAAATACCGGCCCGATGCCACGTACTGCCAATAAGCCGATGCTGTCTACCTGATTAATGTCTTGCATGAAAGACGGCTGGCGTGTACGCGAAAAGGATTTTTTGTTTTGCGTACGCGGCAGGCTGTCTGGCAGGAGTAACCACCCCCGCTGGCGTTTGAACCAGACGGTATCCATACCGTACATTTTCAGCAAATCCGTCTTCACACGAAATGTTCCGCCCTTGTTTCGGTAATGGATCACACGTTGAGCCAAATCAGACCGCAAACCCGTATTGATCAGAAATTCGAGCGAAACGTGGTTGGGATTAAACGCGACCGCCGCGGTTGGCATTACCACCGGGGTTGTATCGGCCGCCCAAAGCGCTAACAAACTATCTAGTTTCCGCTCATCTGCCTGGGTATCGCGCGGGTGGCTGAACCACCACTGCCGATAGATGTATTCGGAAAACAAAACGATGATCATCAGCGGAATCAAAATCAAAAACGCATTGCTCTCGCTGCGCGAAACCTGGAAAAATGACTGGATGGATTTTCGAAGCCAACCAAGCATCGGTACGCTACTTAAAAAACTCTTGCGCCGCCGCGCGCGCAAATGGGAGTTGCGGCAATCGCCACATCACGTTTACCTCTTCAAAAAAATTCGTTTCATTATCGAGAAACTTCAAGACCCGCTGCGGATCGCCATTTCTAAAAAGCTTCGTAAAAATCCGGTGGCCTTCAATTCGGTTTTCCGCCAGAATCCGCAGTAGTGTGGCATCGTACAAAGCGAATCGCTTTTTTGCAAATGATACCGGTAACACCGGAGACCCGGTACTTTCTAATTGCTGCACCAATGCCGCCGTATGTTTTTGAATGTATCGAAACGTGTACCCGCTGGATGCTTTGGTTTGCCCACCCGCTGTACCCAGCGGAACGATACGCCCTTCGGGGGAATGGAACGGATAGTCGGTCATCGGAATGATACCAAACTCTTCTTCAACCAATTGGTAGTTGGGTAACTTTAACCAATTCGTTACGTAATCGTGCAACGCATTGCTGTACGCATCTTGCGGCAAAAGTTGTTGGGTGAACAGCGTATACTCTACCAGTGCCTCCCGCTCGGAGAACGGCAACACATATACAAAAGTAGTACCGTGCTGCTGGCTTACACGAAAATCCATGAGCGTGGCGCTGCCGGAGTTAAAGAAAGGCGTTTCTGTGCGGATAAACCAACCTTTAAAATGCTGCATGAGATAGTGATGCTGGGGTTGCAGGTCGGGTTTTTCCAGACGTAAACCATGTATGCTATTAAAAACATACTTGGCATGATAGGTTTGGCCCCCGGCCATTACCGAAACCGAACTCGGGTGGTTGATGATGCGTTCGAACTCGCCATAAGCGAATGAGACATTTGTGCAGCCTTGCAATTGCTGGTAGCAGTAATTGTAAAAATCAATACCGCGGATCATCTTGTAGGCATACGGTGAAATATCCAATTGCTTGGAAAAATCTTCGCCATGAAAGAATAATCGGTTCCACTGCCGGTACACCACCGGCTCAAAAATATCCGGCACTCGCTCCCAGAAGCACCACGTGCGATCGTTGCGGGTTTTACGCTCGCGGTCAACAATCAAAATCTTTTTATCGCGTAACGGAGTGGAAAGTTGTAGGCGTACGGCAAGACTTAGCCCGGCACAGCCGCCTCCGGTAATGATGTAATCGTATTCCATAATGGCGCGTTAGAGAATCTTGGAAATCAACAAATCAAACACCTCCACCAAAATCAGCAAAATGATAATCCACTCCAGAATGCTACTCTCACGCTGATGTGATATTTCGCGAAAAACGCTGAGGTTATCTTCGATGATCCGCATGGTGTATTCAATTTCGCTGAAACGCACACGCAGGTCAAATTGCTGCTTCAGTCCCTTTTGCAAAAGATCGAGATACTCATCGTCCCACACCAGTTCGGGCGCATCAAAAATATAGATATTGTCAGCAATATCGTTCTGCGTGTTCAGGGCTTTACCAATAAATTTCATCATCGCCCTACGGCCCAGGCTGAGCTTGCCAGTGGTTTCCAGATCGCGGGTAAATCCTTTTATCTCGGTCAGCAGGTTTTCCGTGGTTTGATGGTAATAGTCCAGCGCTACCGACTGTGCCAGGTTAAACATGGCAATGCGAATGATTTTGTCATCCACGTGGTCTACCACTACTTCGTTAAACTCAAAAAGCAACTGCGCCCCGGGCGAAATTTTTAAGTCGAGATCATCCCGTAAGGAGTTTGATAACGGATTGCGCATAAACGGCGTACAGGTTTTCACAGCCCATTTCATTTCCTCTTCGGTGTGGCCGCACAACACCATCACACCGTAGTTAAAAAAATACTGATACCGGGAGTCGCCCAATTTGTAAAACACTTCCGATGAGGCATCGGCTACCGGTTTAAGATCGAGAAATACCCTTAATGCCTTTAAATCCAACTGGTTGGCTACCAGAATTGCCGAGAGTTTAAGCCGATTTTCCATGCCCTTTCGCAGCAAGCAAATTACAAACTATTTGCCGATTTGGCCGCGCAGCCCCGCCCTTGTCAAATTCTCATGCAGGTTTACACCCGCACGTTGCGCTCCTCGCCAAAAAAGACAAAATTTGCATTCGTTAACACCCTCTATGCGCAGCTTTTTACTCGTGGCCCTCGGGCTTACCTTTTCACTACAGGTTTTTTCATGGGGCGCTACGGGCCACCGGGCCACTGGCTACGTGGCCGACCAGCATCTATCAAAAAAGGCGCGGAAAAAACTCCGGGAATTATTGGGACAAGAGAGTTTAGCCATGGCCTCGACGTGGATGGATGAAATTCGTTCAGACTCTACCTACAACTACACAGCCGATTGGCACTGGGTAACGATACAGGATGGAGAAACCTATGAGCAATCCGTGAAGAACCCAAATGGAGACGTGATCATGACATTGGAGCGGCTGATTCGCGAACTGAAAGCCGGTCAGTTAGATCGAAAAAAGCAAATCGAAGCTGTGAAAATGATTATCCACCTGGTGGGCGACATCCACCAGCCCCTGCATGTAGGTGGAGGTAACGACCGCGGCGGCAATGATGTGCGGGTACGTTGGTTTCGCACGGACTCAAATTTGCACCGCGTGTGGGACAGCGATATGATTGAAGATACGAAGCTGAGTTATACCGAGCTGGCGCAGTGGCTGGGCACACCCGATGCCGCCGTGGTTCGGCAATGGCAGGCGGCTACGGTAAAAGAGTGGGCATATGAATCCATGAGCTACCGAAAGCAATTGTACGAAAAAGGCGATGGTAACCTGGGGTATCGCTACAGTTACAAAAATATGGATGCCGTTAAACTTCGGTTGCTACAAGCCGGGGTTCGGCTCGCGGGCGTTTTTAATGAAATCTACAAGTAGCCGCCTTTAACCGGCTACCTCTGCTTTGAAGCCGGCTTTCGCCACAAGAGATTGAATATCCTCCGCTGAAAGTTGATCGGTTTCAACCGTTAACACCTTTTGTGGGCTGGCAATGTCTACTTGCCATGACTGAATACCCTTCGCTTCGTTAAAAAACGGAGTTACCTTAGCGATGCAGCCACCACACTTGATGTTGCTGGTAAATTTCAACTGCTTCATACACGTATTGATAAATTCTTTGACTGTTACTTGATCGATTTAAAACTCGATAAACAAACTTAGTTTTCGATTTTAAGCCGGGTGGGTTTCAGTGCAAGTTAATTTGCCGGATTTACTTTTTGTACTTTAACCAAACACTGTTAGACACCACACTCACCGAACTCAGCGCCATAGCAGCGCCTGCAATCATGGGGTTAAGCAAAAAGCCGTTCATGGGATAAAGTAACCCCGCAGCAATCGGGATGCCGATAACGTTGTAAACAAAAGCCCAAAATAAATTCTGCCGGATGGTGGCTACCGTTTGGCGCGACAGCCGAATGGCGTATGCCACACGCAGCAGATCGGACGACATGATCGTTAGGCTGGCCACCTCCATCGCCACATCCGTTCCTTTTCCCATCGCCATACTTACATCGGCCTGAGCCAGTGCCTGGGAATCGTTAATGCCGTCGCCAACCATGGCAACAACATGGCCTTTCGCCTGCAGTGCTTTTACATAATCTGCCTTTTGGTCGTACGAGACGCGCGCCTTAAATGTATCAATGCCAACCGCCTTAGCGATGGCGGCTGCCGTTTCGGAGGAGTCGCCCGTGAGCATGTGCACATCCAATCCGCTGGCACGCAGTTGCGCAATGGCTTCGCGAGACGATGTTTTGGGTTGATCTGCGATTGCCAAAATTGCCTGCGCCTGATGGCCGCTACCGGCATACACTACCGTAAACGCCTGTTGTTTCCAGGCGTTTGCCTGACGCGCCTGTTCGTCCGACAAATCAGCGCCTTGCTGTTTGAGCATAAACTCGTTGCCAATCCAGTACAGTTGCTCTTCCACTTTGCCTGCTACACCCACGCCCGTAACACTCCTAAACGCATGCACGGGTTTCGCTACGGCCCCGTTATTCTTCAACCAGGCAACGGCCGCAGTGGCCAATGGATGTTCGGATTGTTGCTCAAGGGAGTAAATGGCATCTTGCCAATCCCAGCTTTGCGCATGTACATGTGTTACCCGTGGTTTGCCCTCTGTAATGGTGCCCGTTTTGTCGAACACCACAGCCGTAATTTCGCGGGCACGCTCAAGGCTTTCCGCATCTTTAATCAGTATCTGATGTTGAGCGGCCTTCCCCACACCCACCATAATGGCGGTTGGTGTAGCCAGCCCCAATGCACATGGACAAGCAATGGTGAGCACCGTTACAGAAGTCATTAAGGCATGACTCAACGCATCCGTGCCCCCGAAAATCATCCAAACTACAAACGTCAGCCCGGCAATAAGTAAGATCACCGGAACAAAAATGCCCGCCACGCGATCGACCAGGTGTTGAATTGGGGGCTTGCTACCTTGTGCTTCCTGTACTTTGCGGATGATATTCCCCAGCACCGTGGCTTCGCCCATGTGTTGTGCCACTACTTCAAAACTCCCTTTCAAATTAATCGTGCCTGCAAAAACTTTCTCACCCTCTTTTTTTAATACGGGTAACGATTCGCCCGTGAGCATGTGCTCGTCCACGTAGGATTCGCCCGACCGCACAAAACCGTCTACCGGAATTTTCTCACCCGGACGCACCAGCACACCATCGCCTGGTTGAATCATTTCCAGCGGTACCTCTTCCTCAACACCATCACGAAAACGCCAAACCGTTTTGACCTGAAGTCCGATCAATGCCCGGAGCGCTGTTGAGGTACGCGATTTTGCCCGGGCTTCCAACCACTTACCCAGCGAAATAAAGGTGATGACCACCGCTGCCGCCTCATAATACACGTGTGCGTGGAGCCCCCGCACGTGCCAGTACTCTGGATACAACGTATTCAGTACACTAAATACAAAAGCTATTCCGGTGGACAACGCCACCAGCGTGTCCATATTTGTTTGCCGATGACGCAACAGCCTGAAAGCATGCACGAAGTGATGACGGCCAAAATAGAACAACACCGGCGCGGTGAGCACCATTGATACATACGGCACCCAGGGCAGTTCCATGAAGAACATACCAAGAACAAAAACCGGTAGCGTAAAAAGTGCTGCCCCAATCGTGCGGTTTCGCACCTGGCGTTCCTGGTCGGTTTGGGCCTCAAAAACCTGTTCGTCCGTTTTCTTTTCGGTTAAAAGATCATAGCCAATCGCTTGCACCGCCTGGCGCAGTTGCTCGGGCGTAACGACCGACCGATCGTATTCCACCCAGGCGTTTTGATTGGCATAGTTCACCGCAGCCTTCGTTACACCTTTAGTATGGGCCAATAAGGTTTCTACGCTCACCGCGCAGGCAGCACAACTCATTTCCAATACCGGGAAGGATACTTTAACCGTTTGCGACTTCATTACCAATTGGGCCCGAAATTACAACCAATACGAGTTCAGGAAAGTTTGTTTGCCACACGATGAAAAAAAATTGATGAATTCATGAACCTTTATCGTAATATTACGATTAAATACGTTGTGGGCGCAACCAAAACACAAGAATTCTCCAAAATCCAGAACGATCTGGCGGCCTTAGCAAAGGCACTGGGCCACCCGGCGCGCATTGCCATCTTGCAACATTTGTTGCGTACGCAGTCGTGTGTATGCGGTGATATTGTAGAAGAATTGCCACTTTCTCAGTCCACCGTTTCCCAGCATCTAAAAGAGTTGAAACAGGCCGGGTTAATCAAAGGGGAAATTGAGGGACCATCGGTGTGTTACTGCATTGATGAGAAAGCATGGAAAAAAGCAAAAAAAAGCCTGACCGATTTATTCGAAAGTTATCTGCCTGACACTTGCTGCTAGCTACTCGTAAAATGAAATGAACTAAACTATCATACCATGAACACCATCGTAGATCCTGCCGAAAAACTGAAAGAAATTGTAAAAGAAAAGTACGCTCAAATTGCCGATCAAAATAAATCGGAAAACGAGGCGAGCTGCTGTGGTGTAGGTGGTTGTGCTACGATTGACTATGCAATCATGGCAGACGACTACTCGGATTTAAAAGGCTATGTAGCCGATGCTGATTTAGGGCTTGGCTGCGGGCTACCCACAGAATTTGCACTTATCCAACCAGGCGACACGGTGGTGGATCTCGGTTCCGGAGCGGGCAACGATGCCTTTGTTGCCCGGCACATTGCAGGCGAGAAAGGTAAAGTAATTGGTATTGACTTTACGGAAAAGATGATTGAAAAGGCGCGGGCAAATGCGGAGCGGTTGGGATTTAACAACGTGGAGTTTCGTTTGGGCGATATCGAGAAAATGCCACTCACAGCAAATTGCGCAGATGTGGTGGTGAGCAACTGTGTTTTGAATTTGGTTCCCAATAAACAACAGGCATTTGCTGAAATGTTCCGGGTATTGAAGCCCGGCGGGCACTTTAGCGTGTCGGACATTGTGTTGGCCGGGCAGTTGCCTGATGGGCTGCAAAAAAGTGCCGAAATGTATGCTGGTTGTGTTGCGGGTGCCATTCAACAAGAGCACTATCTACAGCTTATCTCCGCAGCCGGTTTCAAAAATGTGAAGATTCAAAAAAAGAAGCGAATTGAACTTCCGGCTGAAATCTTGAATCAGTATCTATCGCCAGAGGAGCAACGCGAATTTGAAACCGGAAGTACCGGTATTTTCAGCATCACGGTATACGGTGAAAAAACTGAGGGATGCGGTGCAGCCGGATGCTGCTAACCAGAAAAAATTGTAACCTATGGTATTCCCCCAACTCGAGCAAACCATTGCCACGCTTACCGCAGAGGTAAATCTAATTCCCGAACACCGCAGAGCCGTGCTGTTGCGGGTAGCGCAATTTGTAAAAAAGCAAAAGCAGTCTGGCCAACCAACGGTGTTCAATTTCATTTGCACGCATAACTCTCGGAGAAGTCATATGGCCCAACTCTGGGCTCAGGCAGCCGCGTACTACCACGGCGTGGGAGGCGTAGTGTGTCTGTCGGGCGGTACAGAAGCCACCGCGTTCAATCCACAGGCAGTAGCCGCCATGCAGCGGGCAGGATTCCAGATTGAGGCGACCACGACCGGCGCCAATCCCAGATATGAAGTTCGTTTTTCTGAAGATGCCCCTGCGGTATTGGCATTCTCAAAAACCTATGACGACCCATTCAATCACACAAAAGCATTTGCGGCCGTGATGACGTGCGCCCATGCAGACGAACACTGCCCGTTTATTCCTCATGCGCTGGAACGGATTGCGTTAACGTATGATGACCCCAAAGCGTATGACGGTACACCCGAGGCTGCCGCCCGATATACCGAGCGTACGCTACAGATTGGGCGCGAGTTACTTTATGCGTTCTCGCAGGTAAAAGAATTATAAGTTCTGCTTCTTCATTTCGCCTATGGCAAAGTTCGCTGCCCGCGCCGTAAATGCCATAAACGTTAAGGATGGATTTTGATTGCCCACAGAGGTCATACAGGCTCCGTCCGTAACAAACACATTTTTACACGCGTGCACCTGGTTCCATTCGTTCAATAGCGAAGTCTTCGGGCTTTCGCCCATGCGGATGCCGCCCATTTCGTGGATATCCAGACCCGGGGCTTGATGATTATCATCAATCACGATATCGTAGCAACCCGCTTTGGTAAGCATCTCCTCGCCCTGCGCGTAAAAGTCTTTTAACATCTTTTCATCGTTGTCGTCATAGTCTACGCTTACCACCAATTGCGGTATGCCCCACGCATCGGTTTGGTCTGTGCTAAGGCGCACATGATTCTCGAACTTGGGGATGGTTTCCCCTTGCATCATCCAATAGATGCGCCACAGGCCGGGGTTGGTCATTTCATTTTTTAAATCCGCGCCCAATTTATCCGAGTCACGACTCCAGCCATCGCGTGTGGCGGAGTAAGCCGTCATGTACCCGCGCAGGAAATCCATTTCTTGTTTCTGCACGTTTCGGTACGAAGGCATGAAGGCACTGGTGGGTCTGCGGCCCGAGTAGTATTGGTCGTGATAACCATCAAACTTAGCATGAATACGGCCGCGGTAATTATGAAAGGCGACATAGTGCCCCAACAGCCCATGATCATTGCCGAGGCCGTTTGGAAAACGATTGGATTTGGAATTGAGCAAAATAAGATTTGAATTGAGGCAGGCGGCGTTGACAAAAATGACGCGCGCAAAAAAATCTTCTTCTTGTTTGGTTTCGCTGTCGATGACTTTTACGCCTATCGCCTTCCCCTTTTGTTCATCGTAAATAATGGAGTGCACCACGGAGTGCGGTCGAAAAGTCATGTTACCGGTTCTGCGGGCAGCGGGCAACGTGCCGGAATTGGCGCTGAAGTAGCCGCCAAAGGGGCACCCGCGTTCGCACAGGCTTCGGGCCTGGCATTGGCCGCGCCCCAGTTTAAGGTGCTCTTCTGTGGGGTGGGTTAGATGGGCACAACGGCCTACAATGACATGGCGGTTAGTGTAGTTTTGGTGGATGCGTTCCTGAATATGTTTTTCCACACAGTTTAACTCCCAGGGTGGCAGCACTTCGCTGTCGGGCAGATTGACCAAGCCATCGCGGTTACCGCTAATGCCTACAAATTTTTCTACGTAAGAATACCACGGAGCCAGGTCATCGTACCGGATAGGCCACGGCACAGCAAATCCATCGCGCGCGGGTGCCTCAAACTCGAACCGGCTCCACCGTTGCGTTTGCCGGGCCCACAAGAGCGATTTGCCGCCCTCCTGATAGCCGCGGATCCAATCAAACGGTTTTTCCTGTACGTACGGATGCTCGCCATCTTTCACAAAAAATTGTTGCGTTGCTTCGCCAAAGGCGTAGCAGCGGGCAGCCACGGGGTTGGCTTCCAAGGTGGAAGCCGGCAGGTTGAGTCGATAAGGAAATTCCCAGGGATTCATTGTAGCGGTGGGATAATCCACTTTGTGTTGCACGGGGCGCCCCCGCTCCAGCACCAGTGTTTTCAGCCCTTGCTCACAAAACTCTTTTGCAGCCCAGCCGCCACTCATGCCCGAGCCTACCACAATGGCATCGAACGTATTTTGCTTTTTTGCGTCTCCGTTGATTTGCATACCCACTTCGTGTTTAAAACCGAAGGTAGAAAAGAAAACCGAAAAACGAAGGTCTTTACCGGGCGGGGGTGTCCGACATTTTGATGAATGGCGACCGCGGGCGTCAGCGGGCGAGGGATTGGAGTGAAAATCCCGCGGGAGCGGGATTGTAACGAAAAGCCCGGTGGCCTTGCGCCGCGCTTGGCCACGCCCCCAAAAATTGCTTCATCCTTACGATGTGCTGCGCCGGGTACCCTGATAGAGCTCGTACTCCAGCAACCGGCAGTCGAGCGTTCCACTATAAAACTCGATCCGCCTGCTGGCTTTGAGCCCAATTTTCTTGGCCAGTTCAAGATTGCCGGTAAACACGTAGCCGGTGTAGCCTTGGGCTTTCTTTTTCATAAAATCTCCGATCGCCGCGTAGGTACTTTCGAGTTGCGTTACCTCGCCCAGCCGTTCGCCATACTCGGGGTTAAACAGGAGCACCCCCGGAGGCTGCGGCAGCTCTGTATCCTGAAAATCGCATTGTGCAAAAGTGATGAGCTGTTCTACACCCGCGGCGCGTGCGTTTACCCGGGCAATCATTACTGCATCTGCGCTGAGATCGGTAGCGATAATTTTTGCCGTTGTGGGACACACCTGGTTGCGCAGGCGATCTACCTCCTGCTCGTACAGTGCCGCCGCATAGCCCACGAGGTGCATAAACGCATAGTTGCTGCGGAGCAAACCGGGTGCACGTTGCGTGGCGATGCAGGCCGCCTCGATGGCCAGCGTGCCCGAACCACACATGGGGTTAACGAAGGGCGTAGCTCTGTTCCACGCGGAGGCGTACACTGTGGCCGCGGCCAGTGCTTCGAGCATGGGCGCTTTGCCGGGGATTTTACGGTAGCCGTGTTTGGTGAGGGTTTCGCCCGAGGTATCCAGAAAAACTTCTGCCTGTTCTTCGTGCCAATGCACATTCACAACCGTGCGATCCAGGCGGGGGCCGCTGTTCGGACGCGCGCCAGCCTCGCGCCGGAAGCGATCTACAATGGCATCTTTTACCTTTACATTTACAAACAGCGGGTTGTTGATCGTAAAATGATTAACGTGGCTGGTTACCGATACATAGCCATCGCCCGGAATCCACTGCTCCCACGGCATTTTCAACACCGTGTCGTACACTTGATCTACGTGTGTTACGCGGAAGGATTTGAGTGAATAGAGAATCTGGCTGGCGCAGCGCAGGGCCAGATTTAACCGGATACAATCGGTTAATGATCCTTCCAGTTCCAGACCTGTGTTGAACTGCTTATTTACCGAAAAGCCAAGGGCCTCTACTTCTTGTCGCACGAAAGGCGCCAGCCGCTTCATGCAGGTAATAACAATTTTACTGCGTCTGGAGAAATCGCCCATTAGTTTTTTCGAGGTAAGCCGGGAAAGAACGCGTTCGTGTTGCGGATGTAGGCTTCGTAGCCGGGTTTACGCTGCACGAGCGTGCGCTCGAGTAAGGCAACACCGGAAACGCGCATGAGTAAAAAAGTCATGAGCCCCGCTGCGAGCAGCGCAGGCCACCACCCGGCAGCCGTGGCCCACAGCGCAAACGCCCACCATACAACGGCATCGCCAAAGTAATTGGGGTGGCGAGTGAAGCGCCACAAACCGGTGGTGAGTAGTTTGCCTTTGTTTTCCGATTTGCGTTTAAATCGAACCAGTTGTGCATCACCTACGGCTTCAAAGAAAAAACCGATAGACCAGACTGCCAGCGCCAGACTGTCCCACAGACTCCACTCATTTTTACTTACGGCAACGGCCAGCAACGGAAAAGAAATCAGCCACGCTAACACACCTTGCAACACAAACACTTGAAAAAAACTAAACCACCAATACCGTTCCGGGCCGTACTGTTTGCGAAATTGTTGGTAGCGGTAATCTTCGCCTTTACCCGCATTGCGCAAAAAAAGGTGAATGCCCAGCCGAAACCCCCAGATGGTGAGCGCGCCAAGCACCACCAGATTGCGCGTGGCGATAGGTTGCAGTTCATACGCGTACACACCGCCCACAACAACAAATCCGAGGCCCCACCAGATGTCTACGATGCTGACATTGCGCAGCTTTATACTCCACAGCCACAGCAGCGTGTTGCAGATCAGCAATACCGCCAGCCCGCGCAGCCAGACAACATACCACTCCATTAGCGCGGTGTTTGCGGAATGAGTTGTTCGAGCGTTCTCATGATGATGGGCCCCGTGGGTTTGCCAACAGACATGCTGGTGAGGTACTCCGCATGGGGTTTTGTTTTATCATCGAAATAGACGGGTTTCAGGATGTAACCCAGCGCATCGTTCGCGAGGCCCAACACAAATTTCGGGCCTGTGCCCATCAAACGTTTCGTTTCAAGGCCATACCAGGGCGCTGTTTCGCCCGGGTGGGTAGCAAACTGCGCCGCGCCAATAGCAAACCAGGTAATTTCTGTTTCCACCGAATCGGAAATATCGCGTTGGATTGTGCCGATAGCCGCAAGCTGTTTCCATGCTGCGTTCTCCACCGGAAACCGCACACGCCGGGCGCGGACGTCAAGGCGATCTACCGCCAGCGTGTCGGACGAGGTGTAAGCCGCTACCGTTGCCGCTGCCAGCTCGCTGCCGCGTTGGAAGGCCCGTGCGAAGGTGCCTTCGTCTACCGGTTGTACCCAACCGCCAATGGCGCCTTGCAAAAAAAGATTCTCACCCCCCCAGGCGGTGGCCAGCCCTTTGTAAAATCCATCCACATAATCTGAAGACACCTCGCTGTACTGTGCATCCAAAAATGTGGGATGGCAGGCAAAATTGGTGAGCGACGCAACGGAAGATCCATCCACCGCCACAAACTGCATAGAAGTTACGGAGCGATCAATCTCCTCATCGCAAATGTTTTGTACCCACGGCTCGCCAAAAATGGTTTCGGCCGTGCGCACCACCACGGGCTGCAATTTTGTGTAGGCCGTAGCAATCTGCGCTGCAGCCGTTTGAATCAAAAACTGTTGATATGCACTGTCCACACCCGGGTGTTGATAATCGGAACCCCAAAGCCCTACTACATCAGGCCCGGCGTGGGTGTGTGTGGACGACACAATAATATGCTGCGGCGGAATGGCAACGGCCGCCGCCGCCCGGGCCCGGATGCGTTCTACATCCGGAAACAAAAGGCCGATGCAGTCGATAGTTACAATTGCCAATGTGGTCGAATCCTTTTTTAGCACTACGGCCTTCACAAAGAGGCTGTCGTGAATGCCTGTGAACTTGCGGTTTTGTTTATCGCCGGCAATGAAAGCGCCTATGGGCGGATTCACGGGTGCCGATGCTGCCCCCACGAGCAGTTTCGAATCGGCCTGTTCTTGCGGCGGCTGGCAGCCCACGAGCACGCAGGCCGCCAACATGATTCCATATCCTACGCTACGCATCATAACACGTTGTTGAGTTGTTCTTTGATTTTCTCAAGTTCCTCCTTCATCTGCACCACTTGCTTTTGGATTTCTGCATCGTTGGCTTTACTGCCGATGGTGTTGATTTCGCGGCCAATTTCCTGAGCAAGAAACCCGAGCTTACGCCCATTCGAGTTGGTTTCTGCCAACAGCTTCCGGAAGTGGGTAAGGTGCGTTTGCAACCGCACGCGCTCTTCGTGAATATCCAGCTTTTCGATATAGTAGATTATTTCCTGCTCCAGCCGGTTGGCATCAAATCCTACCTCGCCAAAAAAGTCGGTGATGCCGGACTTTATTTTGTTGCGTACCCGCTCCACCCGTTTGGGATCAAGCTGCTCTACTTCGCGCAGGCCTCGCTCAATTTGGTCGATGTACTCGCGCAGCTTCACTTCCAAGCTTTTGCCCTCGCCCACGCGAAACTGATCGCATCGGTGTAAACTATCGTCCAGCAACCGAAGCACCTGCTCCCACAGCGTTTGGTCAAGTTCTTCTTTGCCTTGGCTGATGATGACATCGGGCGAGTTAAGGGCGATCTGAAATAGCGCTTCGTGCGAAGGGGAAACCACGGCGTCTGCAAGTTTTACCAGCTCGTGGTAGTAGGCTTTAAAAAGCTCCTTGTTGTACGACAACTTCACGTCTTGCTTCCCAGCCGGTTGGTAGTCGATGGTAACGCTTACTTTGCCGCGTTCCAGCTTGTCGGTAATCAAGTTTCGAATTTCGTGCTCCTTTTCATTGAACTGCTTCGGCAGCCGGAGGCTCAAATCCAGAAACTTTGAGTTCAACGATTTCACTTCGATATTGATGCTGGCGCGGGCGTCCGTAAAGGTGCTTTGCCCGTAGCCCGTCATGGATTTGATCATGCGCGATTTTTCTACGCAGCAAGGTAACGAGAAAAGACGGGTTTCCGGAAACCGCTACAACCAGTGTTTGGGCAGCGTGTAGCCAATCCCGATGCTGAACGAAAAATCTTGTCGCTGCTGATTTAAATCCGTTCGATCCATAACGATATAAAGTGCTGCAACATGCCAAAAGAAGCCACCGGCGGCCTTTTGCCGCCTAAATCCAAGGCGACCATTGAAAGAATTCCGCAGGTTGTGAAAACGCGAAATAAAAAAATCGGGCGTGTAGCCCACCCCGACCTCCAGATACGAGCCAAAGCCAACCTCGCGCAGTGCAGATACGCCCAACGGAATGGCCACCTCTGATCGCCTTAGCCCTACACCAGCACGGTATGAAAATTTGAATGCACCTGTCTCAAGAAAAATGCGATCCACGTTTACGGATAGTATAGCGGAACTGTACAGAAACTCAGAAAAGAAAGTGGTAGACGCCACCGGTGAAGGGTTATACACCTGACCGTGGGATGCCAGCACGGTTACCATCGCGAAAAGACACCCAATAAATTTTATCATGATTGGAATTTGGTTTTCTAACTACTCTTTTACACCAATATAATAAACGGGCGGAAAAAATTTACTCCGGGTACAACACTTAACGTAAACAACGCAAGAAAACGATTGAATTACGTGGCCACCATCCTGATGTTTGAGGCATGATTCATCTACCTTTGAATGCCATGACCGAGCAGCAAGCGCTTAACTACCATCGGATTGAAGCCGCCATCCGCTACCTGGAACAAAACTTTCAGCGGCAGCCCGGGCTGGAAGAAATTGCGGCGGCCGTTCATGTTAGTCCGTTTCACTTCCAGCGGCTATTTACGGAGTGGGCGGGCATCAGCCCGAAACGTTTCCTTCAATACCTAACGGTAGATTTTTTAAAAGCGCGATTGCGGCAGTCGGACGATTTGTTTGACGCAGCCGAAACCGTGGGCCTTTCCGGCCCCGCTCGTGTGCATGAGTTGTTTACCACACTCGAGGCGGTAAGCCCCGCGGAATACAAACGTGAAGGGCGCGGATTGGCCATTCGCTATGGATTTTGCGAAACACCCTTTGGCCGGGCGTTGATTGGCACTACCGACCGCGGCGTTTGTTGGTTCTCTTTCTTCGCCACAGATTCCGATCCGCGGCTGGAAACAGCGCGCATGAAAACCTGCTGGCATCAATCCAGCTTTCAGAAAGATGATGCAATCGCAGAAGCGCTCGCGCTGCAGATTTTTAACCGGGCTCATCGTCAGCCACTACATGTGCTGGTAAAAGGCACCAACTTTCAGGTAAAGGTGTGGCAGGCATTGTTGCAACTCCCTTTCGGGGATGTAACCACCTACCAACACATTGCAGGTGCCATTGATAACGCGCGCGCCTTACAAGCCGTGGGCTCGGCCGTTGGCGCAAACCACATTGCGTATCTCATTCCTTGCCACCGTGTCATCCGCAAAGACGGCCACCTGGGCGAATACCGGTGGGAATCGGTTCGCAAAAAGTGCATCATCGGTTGGGAAATGGCGCAACGCATTCAATAGTGGATGGTTTTCTTTTCCTACCTTCCGTGTACGAAAAAAAATGCCCGCGAAAAAAGAATCAGCCCCGGAGGTTATTGTTTCCAGCACCGGCGCATGGCGCGCCTGGCTGGAAGTCAATCATAAAACCGCCCGTTCGGTTTGGTTAGTGATCTACAAAAAAGAAAGCGCAACCCCCAGCGTGCGTTACCCCGATGCCGTGGACGAAGCGTTGTGCTTTGGCTGGATTGATAGCACAGCCAACAAACGCGATGCCGAGAGTTTTAAAGTGCGTTTTACAAAGCGAAACCCCAAGAGCCGCTGGAGCAAAGTAAACAAGGAAAAAGTGGAGCGCCTGCTAAAAGAAAAGCGAATGACCCCGGCCGGATTAGCGATGATTGAACTCGCTAAAAAGTCTGGCACGTGGACCGCGCTGGACGCCATCGAGAACATGGAAGTGCCCGAAGACCTAAAAAAGGAGCTAAAAAAACAAAAAGGCGCAGCGGCATATTTTGATGCGTTTCCGCGATCCGTAAAGAAAGGAATTTTGGAGTGGATCATCTCCGCGAAAAAGCCGGAAACCCGCGCCCGGCGTGTAGCAGAAACTGCTGCCCTTGCCGCCAAAAATGTGCGGGCAAATCAGTGGCCCAAACGTTAGTAATCCAGGGGCTACACCCGTTTTTACTCCCGCTTTTTGTCTATCTTCGATGGACCTAAACTTTTTCGTAGTGCAAACAATTTACCGGGTTACAAGGCTGAAAAAGACATCTTCCATTTTCTTTGCGGCACTTCTGGTTGCCGGGTATCTCACGGGCTGCACCCAATCTACCACCGAGGCAGTAGCCCGACTTACCGAGCAGCCGGGGTGGCCTGCGTCCATCACCGATCGGCTGTCGAAGCAACTTGCTACTTTCCCAAACCAGGTAGAATTCGCTTTCGCCAAAATTGAAGGCGACCGAATATCATTCTACGGCGTAACCCGTTTGGCCGACACCTTGCGCTTCGTTAAAAATGAAAATCGTGTTTTTGAAATTGGTTCGATCACGAAGGTTTTCACCGCTACGCTGCTGGCCCAGGCCGTGGAGGAAGGGAAGCTACACCTGACGGATTCGCTCGCCAGCCTACTTCCGTTTCCACTAAAAGCCGGTGGTACGATCACTTTGCAGCAACTTGCCAATCATACCTCCGGGTTGCCGCGGCTACCGTCTAATCTGCTGCCCAGCATGATGATGAACCCGGACAACCCATACAAAAACTACACTACCGATAAACTGGAGCGTTACCTCCGCGAAGAGATAAAGTTGAGTGCACCGCCAGGACAAAAAATGGAATATTCAAATTTGGGTGCCGGCTTACTTGCATTTGTTTTAGTCCAACATCAAAAAACAAACTATGAAGAGCTTCTTCAGTCTAAAATTTTCCAACCCTACGGCATGCTTAGCAGTTCCACATCGCGTGAGAGAGTGAGTAAAAATTTAGTCGTAGGCGTTAATGGCTCAGGCGAGCCTGTTTCCTATTGGGATTTGATGGCATTGGAGGGCGCGGGTGCAGTCCTGAGTTCCACTGAAGATCTCGCCCGGTTCGCACTTGCACAATTCAACGCCACGGCGGCCATCGCACGCACACAAACAAAGACGCATACCATGAACGACCGCACCGGGGTAGGATTAGGATGGATCATCCGCGAAGAAGGCAACCGCATCATCTGGCACAATGGTGGCACGGGTGGATTTTCAAGTTGCATGGCGCTTGATCTCACGCGCAAGCGGGGCATGATCGTGCTGAGCAACTACTCGCGTTTGGCCAATCAAAGCCAGAAAATTGACGACCTGTGCTTCGAATTATTGAACCACTAAAATCATTGCCTCCACCATTCGCGGATTACTTTTGTTACGGCTTGCCACGAATCCCTACACAAGTTTTAATTTCATATTGAACAACTAAAGAATATCATCATGCAAACTCCCCTTCGCATCTGGCACGTAGGCAACTGGTGTGTACACACCGGCCAGAAGTATATTGAGTCGCCTTTTCTTGCGGCTACAAAAGGCGTTGAAATCCTGAACTACGCGCAACAGTTTGTAGATGCCGTGAAAGCAATCCCCCACGCAGAAGTAATCTCGCAACCTTCGTGGGAATTGTACAACATGTCGCCCGAAGATTTCGATAAGCGTTTAACATGGGCCACCACAATCGTTTTTGGAGATGTGGAAACCAAGGTGTTGATGTTGCACCCGGATTTTTTTAATCGTAACAAGTGGGACAACTACGTTACGTTTCCGGATCGCTTCATGCTGTTAGAAGAATGGGTTCGTAAAGGCGGGCACTTTCATATGATGGGCGGCTGGTACAGTTTCAGTGGGGAGTTGGGCAAGGGTGGTTGGAAACGCGTGCCCTTCCATGAAGTGCTTCCGGTAGCATGCCTGGATGGCGATGATCTTGTGGAGTCCACGTGGAGTTTCCCCGTACGCATGCAACAGGCAGATCATCCGGTACTCGCAGGCATTTCGGTAGAAGAGATTCCGCCCCTACTCGGATTTAATGAGACACGGCTTCGGCCGGAGAGCATCAGCCTGTTGGAAATTCAATACATGAACAAATGGTATCCGCTGCTCTCAGCCCGGCAAGTGGGCAAGGGCAAAGTCTCCACGTTCACAACTAGCGCCAGCCCGCATTGGGGCATTAACCTGGTAAAGTGGAAGAAGTACAACCAACTGTGGCAGCAACTTTTTACCCGGTTGTAGCCTATGCGATTGCTTTTTGTTTTACTGTTAATGGCGGGTGAGTTGGCAGCACAGAATGCGCTACAAAGCCTAATGCCCATGCCGCAGCAGGTGGCACCGAGCGCAGAGCGGTTTCGGGTGACCAAAGACTTTACCATGGCCATCTCCGGGCAACCGGGCAACCGGGTGTACAAAGAAGCCTCCCGCGCGTTGCGCAGATTGGATAACCGTGTGGGGCTATTCTTTCCGCAAGGCCATCTCACCGCGAAGGATAGCAATCCTAACGCGTCCGTATTGATTCATGTCAATCGCGAGGCAAAAATCGAACTGGGCGAAGATGAATCGTACCAACTCCACATCACCAAAAAACAAGTTCAGCTTTCCGCCAACACGGACCTTGGTGCCATACGCGGATTGGAAACGCTGCTGCAACTGGTAAGTGTGGATGATGCGGGCTATTTTTTTCCGGGTGTGGTGATTCAAGACGCACCGCGATTTCCCTGGCGGGGATTGTTGATTGACGTGTGTCTGCATTGGATGCCGATGGAGGTGATTCTGCGAAATCTTGACCTGATGGCCTCCGTAAAAATGAACGTGCTGCATTTGCACCTCAGCGAAGATCAGATGTTCGGCATCGAATCAAAAATATTTCCACGCCTCCATGAGGTGGGCGCCGAGGGCAATTTCTTCACACAGGAAGAAATGAAAAAAATTATCGCTTACGCGGATCAACGCGGCATCCGCATTGTTCCCGAGTTTGATGTACCCGGGCACTGCACCGCCATGTTGCGGGCCTACCCGGAACTCGCCAGTATTCCCAAAGAATATGAACTTGAACGTTACTTCGGCATTTTTGATCCATCGCTGGATGTTACAAAAGCCAGTACCTACGCGTTTTTAGATAAACTTTTCGGGGAGATGGCCGCACTGTTTCCCGACGCTTACTTTCATATTGGTGGTGACGAAAACACGGGTGTGCACTGGCAGCAAAGCCCTTCCATTGCCACGTACATGAAAGAACGCAATTTTACCCCGGCTGATCTGCAGGCGGAGTTCATCAGCAAGTTGTTGCCCATCGTACAAAAACATGGCAAGAAAATGATGGGTTGGGATGAAATTCTGCACCCGGGCATCTCAAAAGAAATTATGATTCAATCGTGGCGCGGCCACGAGTCGTTGTTTGAGGGCGCACGCCAGGGTTACCCGGGCCTCCTCTCCACCGGTTATTACATCGACTTAATTCAACCTACCGACTTTCATTATTTAAACGATCCTGTTCCGGCCAATGCAGCGCTTACCGAAGCGCAGAAAAAACTGATTGTGGGTGGTGAAGCCACGATGTGGACGGAACACGTTACCCCGGAAACGATCGACTCGCGCATTTGGCCGCGCACGGCAGCCATTGCCGAGCGGCTTTGGTCGAATGCGAACCTGCGCGATGTTGAAGACATGTACCGCCGGCTGGAGCGCGCCAGTTTTTTGTTGGACGAATTAGGTTCATTACACCTGCGCAACAAACACACCCTGCTGCGCAGATTAACCAATGGGGGCGATACCCGCGCGCTCGAAACCCTGGTGGATGTGATTGAGCCGCTGAAAATCTATCAGCGCAATGCGGGCGACACCATGTACACCGTGTTCTCGCCCTACACAAAAATTGCCGATGTAGCCACACCCGATCAGGCCGTAGCCCGAAATTTCCGGAAACTGGTATTCACTTTTATCACCAAGCCCAAGCCGGAAGATGAAAAAGAAATTCGCAGTTGGTTGGAGAAATGGCGTGATAACCACCCGGCTTTCCTGGCAAGCGTAAAGAAAAGCCCTGTGCTGCAAGAGGCAGTTATTCTCAGCACCAATTTGGCTGCCATTAGCATCGTGGGCCTGCAGGCCCTTGACTACCGAAACAAAAGAGCACCCGCTGGTTGGAAAGCGCAAAGTCTGGCGCAGTGCAATAAAGCAAAAGAACAAGGAGGCCGCTGCGATCTACAAGTGGTTACGGCTATTGAATTGCTGGTAAACCAAGCTCGGGAGTAGTTGCCACAACCAAGAGCGAGCCGCGCTGGAATAGTCCATGTCCATTTTTTGTTTCATCGAAGAAGGTGCGCCAGCGCGTGTAAGACACCAGGGCGTCTTAATCAGACTGCGCGGGCACATAGCCAGGCCCATACACCGGGCGGCCAGGAAACTGATGGGTATGTTCGCCTTCCCACAGTACGGCCACGCCATTTACCCACACATGGCTTACGCCTGTAGCATATTGATGCGCGTTTTCGAAGGTGGCATGATCTTGTATCGTGGCCGGATCGAAAAGCACGAGGTCAGCAAAAAAGCCCGGCTTCAATAGTCCCCGCTTTTGCAATTTCAAATTTGCAGCAGGCAAACCGGTGAGGCGCCGCACAGCCTCCGGCAGCGGCATCAGCTTTTCTTCGCGCACGTATTTTGCCAAAAATCGCGCAAAGCTTCCATACGCACGCGGATGCGTAAGATCGTTGAGGTACGCGCCCTCGGCAGCAATGGAATACGCATCAGAACACAAGCTCACGTAGGGCTGGCGCAACATGCGTTGCAGATTTTGCTCAGAGATCAAAAAATAGATGCACGGAATATTCCACTTATCGGCTACCAGTAAGTCCAGCATCGTCTCATCGCTGTTTTTACCATGGAGGCGCGCAATTTCGTCTAACCGCTTACCGCGGTAAAGGCGGTTCAATGAGTCTTTCCGGAAAGCCAACACCAGCACATCTTTTGGATCGGAGTTTTTTGTAGGAATACCCCGGCGCAACTCGTCTAACACGCGCTGGCGTATGCGCGGATTTTTAAGGCGTTTACGCATGGCTGCTGCCCCGCCTGCCTGCACCCACGTGGGCACGCGCGCCAACATGCCTGTAGCGCTGGCGGCATACGTGTACATGTTCGCGGTTACCTGTAGGCCTGTTGCACGCGCACTGTCAATCTTGGCCAGCACGGTATCAATTTTGTTCCAGTTGCGGGCGTGGTTGATTTTTAAATGATAAATCTCGGCAGCAATGTTCGCCTCGCGCGCGATACGAAAAAACTCTGCTAGACCCGTGTAGATTTTGTCGCTTTCGCTGCGGAGGTGACTCGCGTAGATGCCGCCATGAGCGGCCGCCACTTTACTCAACGCAATCAATTCATCCGTATCAGCAAAATCTGCGGGCGCATAAATCAACGAAGAACTCAAACCCATCGCGCCCTCACGCATGGCATCTGCCACTAATGCCTGCATGGCTTGTAATTCGTTAGGCGTGGGGGGGCGCTGCTCGCGGCCGATCACATAATCGCGCACCGTAGTAGCACCCACAAACGAGGCGTAGTTCACCGATACGCCCCGCTGCTGGAGATAGTCAAAATAGCCACCCAGGGTGGTCCAAAGTGTATCGTTCGGTTTTGGCTTCCGCGGGCCGGGGCTCCAGCCTTCGCCCATTACTTCCAGCGTAACGCCTTGTTTTACATCGCTCAGGCTACGGCCATCTTTCAGCAGCGTGTTATCGGCCCAACTCAGCATATTGATAAAACCCGGTGCCAGCGCGGCACCGCGCGCATCTACTTCTACTTTACCGCGGGCCCGAAATTTACCCATCGCCACAATGGTATCACCCTGCACCGCCAAGTGCCCGCGAAGGGGCTGCGCCCCGGTGCCGTCGTAGAGCATCGCATTTTTAATCAACAGGTCGTAAGTAGGCGGTGGCTCGCACGCGAGCAGCGCCAACGTCCAAACCAAAAACACGCCCTTTGGCTTCATCGCCCGAAATCGTCCTGCAGCCGGACGATGTCGCTCTCATCTGACGGATGAAGCGGATCGGTATGAATCCAAATCTCGGCTACTATGCCCCATCCTTCGGGTACGCCTACCAGCCGATGGCGCTCACCTTTTTCCATCCGCACTGTGGTACCTAATGCCAGCGGTTGTACGGCCGTTTCTCCATCGGTGCGGCTGCGCACAATACCCGCTACACCGCCCACCAGTTTCCAGATTTCAGCCCTGCGAAAGTGGTACTGCCAGGACAATCGCTTACCGGCTTCCACCACCAAAATCTTAGGGCTTAACTTTTGACTTTGCTCATCGGCCGAAAGCCGCACCTCGCCAAAAAAATGCTCCTGAAATTTCGAAGCCTGCGATTCATCAATCACAAAAAAACCGCCCCAGGGCTTTTGCCATTCTTTGGAAGCGATGCGAAACCCGCGGGCTGCTAATTCTGCCTCAATGTTTTGCAGAAACGTTTGCTTTTCGCCTTGAAATGTGTTTGTAAAAAACATGATGTTTGATTGAGGCGGAAAGAAACAAAGGATTTACCGTTCAACAAAAATTCAATTTTAGTTTTTGAGAACAACAGCCGTTAGGTGATCTTCGGAAAAAAATCCAGCCATGAAAATCCATCTTTTTCTTGCTTGCCTTTTGATGAGTAGTGTCAGTATCGCACAAAGCGTTGTAAAGGAATCGCTGAAACTAAAAAGCGCCGTGCTGGGAAAAGACGTGGAATACAGCATCTATCTGCCAGCCGACTATGCCACCTCTGAGCGCAGGTACCCCGTGCTCTACTTACTGCATGGCTATACCGATGATGAAACCGGTTGGACCCAGTTTGGTGAAGTGAAAGCCATTGCCGACGCGCAGTATGAAAAAATGGAAATGACGGCCATGATCATTGCCATGCCCGATGCGGGCACCAGTTGGTACATGAACAGTGCCGATGGCAAAGTAAAATTTGAAGAGTTTTTCATTAAAGAGTTCATTCCGTTTATCGATGGCACCTATAAAACCCGAACCCAGCGCCAGTTCCGGGCGGTAGCGGGCCTTTCGATGGGTGGACTAGGCACCTTATTATACGCCCTCAAATATCCGGACCTCTTCTCTACCGCAGCACCCTTAAGTGCCGCAGTACTTACCGATGAAGAAGTAACCACCATGCCGCAAGACCGGTGGAACGGCGCGTACGGCATTGCCCTTGGTAAAGACTTGAATGGAGACGTACGGCTTACCGCACATTACAAAAGCAATGCCCCCCTGCATTTGGTGAAAAACGGTGCTGCCGATGAACTAAAAAAAATACGCTATTACATTGATTGTGGCGATAAAGATTTTCTGATCAAAGGCAACATGGCGTTACACGCCGCGTTGATCGATAAACAAATACCCCACGAATTCCGGGTGCGCGAAGGGGTACACAACTGGGATTACTGGCGCACGGCACTGCCAGACGTATTCCGTTTTGTGAGTGAGAGTTTTCACCGGTAAAGCGCACACCGGCCCACGAAGTCGCTAAAGAAAAAACAAGATTACTAACGGTATCGGAAAAGCGGATTGCTTCCGCTTGCGCGAGATTTTACATACAAATAAAGATTTAATTGAATCATTTTACATACATTTACGTACATAATCACCAGATATGAAAGGAACGAACCTGGGCGAGTTTGAAGAACTGGTTTTGCTAACGGTAGCGGCTTTGGTAACCGATGCCTACAGCGTAGCCATTTGCGATGACTTGGAAAAACGAACCAAGCGCGCGGTAAAACTGGGTGTGGTGCATGCGGTGCTTAACCGGCTGGAAGAAAAAGGCCTCGCCAAAAGTCGGTTGGGCGAAGCCACAAGCACGCGCGGAGGTAAACGGAAACGGTACTACACCGTAACCAACGCCGGCAAAGCCGCCTTGATGAAAGCCCGCGAATTGCGTGAACAGTATTGGCAATTGATTCCGGAGTTTAAACTAAAAGGAATCTAGATGAACAGACTAAAAAACGATCGGTAACAGAGGCGTGAAATGAATGCTCCAAACCACATCGCACCACCGAAATGGGCCACGCGCTTGCTGAGATGGTACTGTAAACCAGAGTTGTTGGAAGACCTCGAAGGCGACCTGCACGAATACTACCAGCGCAACGCCCAAGCAAGAGGTATCCGAACCGCCAAGCTGATCTACGTTATTGATGTGATCAAATTCTTTCGTTCATACACCGTACGCAAACCCAAATTTATTGATCTCCTTTTCCATCAGCTTATGATTGCCACCTACATCAAAGTTTCTGGTCGCAGCATTTTGCGCCATAAACTCTTCTCCTTTATTAACGTGTTTGGCCTGGCGGTGAGCATGTCTGTGGGGCTAGTCCTGATCACACTACTCACCGAAATTTTTTCATACGATCATTTTCATGAAAATCGTGCGAACATTTACCGGGTGTTGAGCCGCTACGAGTATCTCGGCAACAAAGACAACGACTACATGGCCACCAGTTCCAGACAAACGGCCCGCTTGCTGGCAGAAACGGTTTCGCAGCCGCAGGCCGTGGCCGTATTGAGAAACGATTTTGGTGGAACCATTGGCACAGACGAAAAAACCATTCCGCTTTCCGGCTACTACGCCAATCCGGAATTCTTTACCGTATTTTCCTTTCCACTACTCCGCGGCAATCCGCACACCGCATTAAAAGAACCATTTTCGCTGCTGCTCACCGAAGAAAGCGCACTAAAACTTTTTGGCACAAACGATGTGCTGGGCAAGACGGTAAAGTATAACAAGGAGCGCGACTATGTAATTACCGGCGTGTTGAAAAACATTCCGCGGCTTTCGCACATGCGTTTCGATATGCTGGCATCGCTCAGCACCCGCGATATCCTTGCCGGGAAAGACGACTGGGAATTTGCGTGGGACAACATGTGGAGCGCGTGGGTATATGTGTTGCTTCCACCGAATACCGATTTACCTGCGCTGCAAGCCCAGCTTGACCAAATCAGCCAGCGCGAAGACAAAACCATTACCAACACGCACATTCAGCTGGCCCTGCAACCCATGCATCAGATCATGCTTCGCAATAGCGCCAGCAACGAAATCGGGCCCACGTTTGGCAGCGGGCTACTGTGGGTTTTTGGTGGCCTTACGGGTATTGTACTCCTCTCTGCGTTTTTCAATTACAACAATTTATCAATTGCCCGCTCCCTGCGCAGATCGAAAGAGATTGGCATCCGCAAGGTCATTGGTGCACAAAAGTCGAGTGTGATACTTCAATTCCTGATCGAATCAGTCATGCTTGCACTCGCGGCACTGGTACTTGCACTGATTTTTTTCTTTGCGCTAAAACCGTTTTTTCTGCAGGTGGAACCAGAAATCTCAAAAATCTTCCCGATGGAAGTAAGCCCACGCGTGATTCTTTACTTCGTTGGATTTGCGTTAGCGGTTGGTCTACTGGCCGGTATTTTTCCAGCCATGTATTTTGCGCGCGTAGAAATCATGAACGTGTTAAAAGGCGCTGCGTTAGGAGCACCGAATCAGAAATATTCGGCACGCAAGGCGCTAATTGTTTTTCAATACACCATTTCCGTGGTGCTGATCTGCGCCAGCCTTGGTGCCTATCGGCAATACCGCCATTTCGTGAATTTTGATTTGGGATACGACACCGAGAATGTGTTGAACATTAGCCTGCAAGGCAACCGCGCAAATGTATTAATCAACGAACTGGAACAACTGCCCGAAGTGAAAATGATCTCGCGGTCGAGCGTAGTGACGAGCATTGGCAGCTATTGGGGTAACTTTGTAAAGTATGGCAAAAATCCAAACGACTCGATTTCTTTGGGGATAAATCAAATCGATGAATACTACATTCCGCTGCACAAACACAAACTGATTGCCGGACGAAACTTCGCCTTTAAAGCAGACAGCGCAGCTGAGACGGAAGTCATTCTCAATCGCGATGCACTAAAACAATTAAACATCGCACCCCAAAATCCACGCGAGGCGATTGGCGAAACCATTCTTGTTAACGGCAAGGCATTGCAAATTATTGGTGTACTGGAAGACTTCAACTACAGTCGGGCAAACGAGAAGGTGGGTAGCGGCAAAGCGGTCATGTTCCGCTACGATAAAAAAATTACTCAGTGGCTAAATGTAAAAATCGAAAGCACCGATCTGCTCGCCACATACGAACGAATAGAAAAGATCTGGAAGAAAGTTGACGGTATTAATCCGTTTGACGGGAAGTTTTACGATGAACAGATTGCCCAATCCTTTTCCGGCCTGAAGGCAACCGTAAAGGTGGCCGGATTTTTGGCATTCCTCGCCATCTGCATCGCTTCGCTCGGCTTGCTGGGTATGGTGATTTATACTACCGAAGTGCGGATCAAAGAAATCAGCATCCGGAAGGTGATGGGCGCGGGCGAATTTTCCTTGCTGCTGCTACTTGGCAAAAACTTTTTCTTGTTGCTAATGCTGGCCGGTGTAATTGGCATCACCCTCTGCGCGCTGTTTTTTGAAACGATGGTCTTCACCCATGTGGCAAACAGTGCGCCGCTTAATTTAACCGAAATGTTACTGGGTGTAGTGGCGGTTTGGGTTTTGGCAGGAAGCATGATCGCCTCGCAAACCCTAAGAGTAGCCCGAACGAATCCGGCCGAAGTACTAAAAGCCGAGTAAGACCCGGCAGGCGGACGGCACAAAGCATCCGATTTCGGACACTCGTTTATAATTCCGGACGGGCTGAATGCCCAAAAACACTGATTTTGGCCAAATAACACGGCTTAGTTTCTTTGGCGCGCATTTCGCAAAGCGACGACAGTGAAATTACAACCTGTCGCTCTCTAAACCCTCGCCTATGTTTCGCCACTACGCCAAAATTGCGCTGCGCTCATTACTAAAACAGCAAGCGTACACCTTATTAAACATCGGAGGCCTGGCGGTAGGACTCGCTTCTGCCGTACTCATCTTTCTTTGGGTAGCCGATGAGTACGCGTACAACAAGTTTCACACGAACTACCATCGCATTTACCAGCTCTACCAAAGTTCCGAGTGGAACATGGGCCACATCGGCACGGGCCAATCGATGCCCTATCCGGTAAAGGATGTGCTACCCGATAAAGCAAGTCAGATTGAATACATCTCCATGGTGAACTGGGGCGAGGGCAACTTATTACAGACGGGGGATAAAAGGATCACTGAGTTTGGGTATTGTGTATCCGAGGATTTTTTGAAAATGTTTTCATTTACCCTGATTCAGGGTGATCAACAACACGCTTTGGATGAACCTACGTCCATCGTGATCACCGAATCAACAGCAAAATCACTATTTGGAGATGTTGATCCGCTGGGGCAAGTGATTCGCATCGATAATCATCGCGACCAGAAAGTAACGGGGGTAATCGCGGATTTTCCAAAGCAATCGCAATTTGAGTTTGATTACCTGCTGCCTTTTGCATTTTATGAAGCTACCAATTCCTGGGTGAGCAGAGCCAAAACGAGCTGGGATAACAACTCGTTCCAAATGTTTGTACAACTCCGCGAAGGCGCCACAGAAGCAGAAACCAACACGGCTATTCGTGATGTCATTAAAGATAACAATCCAAAATCGCCCACTGCGAAATTGTTTCTTCACCCCATGAGTAAATGGCGCTTGCACGCCAACTTTGAAGAAGGTGTGAATACAGGCGGTCGCATTGACCATGTACGTCTGTTTACCGCTATTGCCGTATTTGTGCTTGTGATTGCCTGCATCAACTTCATGAATCTGGCCACGGCCCGTAGCGAAGGCCGCGCTAAGGAAGTGGGCATTCGCAAGAGCATTGGATCGCGGAGGCGCGAGTTGATTGCACAATTCATGGCCGAATCGCTGGCGATTACACTCCTTGCATTTGCTCTCGCTATCGCGCTCGTAGAACTCGCTTTACCTGCCTATAATGTACTCGTTGACAAAAACGTATCCATCGATTATACCAACCCGGTAACGTGGTCGTTGGCCATTGCACTAATTCTGATCGTAGGGCTGTTAACGGGAAGTTACCCTGCATTTTACCTCTCCAGCTTTGAACCGGTAAAAGTGCTGAAAGGAAAGATTGATGCAGCCAAAGGTGGCAGCGCGCCCCGAAAAGTATTGGTCGTCATGCAATTCGCATGTTCCATCTTTCTGATTATCGGAACGATTGTAGTCTATCAGCAAATCATGTATGTGAAGAATCGCGACATGGGTTACGACCGGGAGAACCTCATCCAGATCTGGACCAACGGAGAGCTGGAAACCAACTTCCAAACCATTCGCGAAGAACTGGTGCGTACGGGGGCGGTGTCATCCATCTGTAAAAGCAATAGTCCCGTAACAGCCATCTTCTCTAACAACGAAGTAAAATGGCAAGGCATGCCAACAAATTCGCGGATTGCTTTCAGCACGATTGCAACGGAATATGACTATGCAAAAACGCTAGGTGTTAAGCTCATCAAGGGTCGCGACTTTTCGCCTGACTTCCCCAGCGACTCATCTGCGGTAGTGATTAACGAGGCGGCCTGGAAAATGATTGGCTTTGAAGACCCGCTCGGACAAAAACTGGAATGGGGTGGTAGTCAGTACGAAATCATCGGTGTAATGCAGGACGTGGTCATGGCCGAGGCCACCAGCGTTGTGCAACCGCTCTCAATGTTTTTCATTCCCGGTTGGACGAGTACCATCACCATTCGGCTCAACCCCACCAACGACCTACCGGGCGCACTCGCGCAGGTAGAATCCGTATTCAAAAAACATAACCCCAGCTATCCGTTTGAGTATCGCTTCACCGATGAACTCTTCAACCAAAAGTTTACCAACATCAACTTGATCAGTCGCGTAGCAGGCATCTTTGCCGGCCTTGCCATTGCGATTACCGCGCTGGGTTTATTGGGGTTGGCGGCCTTTACGGCCGAGCAGCGCACCAAAGAATTGGGGATCCGGAAAGTGCTTGGAGCTTCGGTAGCCGGGTTGATCTTTCTCATCGCCCGCGATTTTACCCGTTTGGTTTTGGTGGCATTCGTTATCGCCTCCGCCTTCGCCTGGTGGGGAGTCGATCAATTTTTGATGCGCTACGAATACCGGGTCAACTTTGAATTTCGGGTTCCCGTGGCGGTCGGCATTTTTGCCCTGTTCCTTACGCTGATGATTGTGGGCACGCAAGCCATGAAAGCGGCTATAATGAATCCCTCGAAAAGCCTGAGGACTGAGTAATCAAAAAAAGAAACAACCCATGTTTCAGCATTATCTCAAAATCTCCATCCGTAGCCTGTTGAAGTTCAAAGGTTACACCGGCATCAACCTTACGGGCCTCGCCCTTGGTCTTTGCATGGGTATTCTCATCATGGTATATGTACTGGATGAACTTTCATTCGATCGTTTCCATGCCAATGGACCCCGGCTGTATCGCGTTGTTTCGGTGTTCCAGGGCGAACAAGGTGGGCAGAATGAAACCAATGCCTGGCCGGTAGGTGATGTTATCAGACGTGAATACCCCGAAGTGGAATCCGTGTTGTACACGCGTAATGCCGGAAACCTGATGATCAGCTACGAGGGTAAGAAAATTCGCGAGACCGCACATTTTGCGAGTCCGGAGTTCTTCAGCATGTTTTCGTTTCCGTTGGTGAAAGGAAATGCGAGCAGCGCGCTGAACGATCCTTTTACCATCGTGATTTCGGAAAAAATGGAGGCCAAGTATTTCCCGGGTGAAACGGCCTTGGGAAAAACGATGGTGTTCAACGATACGCTCGAATTTCAGGTAACGGGCGTAATGAAGGACATTCCCGCCAACTCTCATATACAGGCCGATTTGATTCCGTCTTTTGCCTCGTGGGAGCGCCTCAATCCCGGTTTTAGTTACAACGAAGGCTGGGGCAATTTCAACATGCGCAACTACGTGCTGCTTAAGCCCGGCACAGATGCTCAGACTTTTTTTGCCAAGGCAAAAGAGATCTACAATCAGCATGCAGGCGAACTGCTGAAGCAATGGGGCGTACATGCTTCAGTAGCGTTCGAACCCTATGAAGAAATCTACCTGCGATCCAAAGCCGGCAATGGTATGGGCCCGTTAGGCAGCCTTTCCACGGTATACTTACTGACTGGCGTGGGGCTCTTCGTGATTCTCCTGGCTTGCATCAATTTCATTAATCTGGCGACTGCACGTTCCGTGCATCGCGCGAAAGAAGTAGGCATCAAAAAAGTTGTAGGCTCCTCACGCCCCCGCCTGATCCGACAGTTTTTGAGTGAATCACTTGTGATCACCGTTCTCGCCTTCTTACTGGCAGTCGCAGCCGTTGGTCTGGTCATGCCGCTGTTCAATCAGTTACTCGATAAGCACTATCAATTCACCGCATTACTTGACTGGAATATTGCTGCCGGTGTTATTCTCTTACTCGCGTTGACCACGCTGGCGGCTGGTTTCTACCCAGCCTGGGTGCTATCAGCTTTTCAGCCGGCCGAAATTCTAAAAGGTAAACTACACAGTGGCAGTCGGGGTGTTCAACTCAGGCGCGTGCTCGTGGTCGCCCAATTCCTGATTTCGGTAAGCCTGGTGGCTGGCACCCTGACCGTAATCAGTCAACTTCGGTACATGCAAAATCAAGATCTCGGCTTTACTCGTGAAGAAATATTTGTGATGAATGTGGCGCGCACCAAGCCTGTAGATGGTAATGCGTACCAAGCCTTTTTACATGAGCTGAAATCACAAACGCTGGTCAAAGAGGTTACGTTCTGCAATGCCCTTCCCGCGGTGTCGGGGTGGCGCGGGCAGTGGGCTTATCCGGAGGGGCAGGATGATGCCGACCACCTGGTGGAGACACAGTATATCGCAGCGGATGAAAAGTACCTGAGCACACTGGGCCTCACGTTGCTGGCGGGCCGCAACTTTGACCCCGACCGCCAATCAGATCAAGACGCGCTGATCATCAACGAAGAGACCGTGAAGCAAATGGGTTGGGGCACGCCCGAGAATGCCATTGGTAAAAAAATCGTGAGCCCCTCGCAAACACCAGCCGGCACGGTGATTGGCGTAGTGAAGAATTATCATGATTGGGGTTTACAGAACAAGATCGCACCCAGTGCCATCGATTTTGCAAACGAGTACGCGTACTTGTATGCAATCCGATTCTCGGCAGCAGATACAAAGGGTGTGATCAGCACGATGGGCCGCTTGTGGCAAAAGTATTTTCCGGAAAACGAATTCAATTACTATTTTCTGAGCGACACGTTTGCCAAGCAATATGCCCGCGAGCAGCGGCTGGCTTCCGTGTTCACCGTTTTCTCGGTGATTACCATCGTGATTGCCATAATTGGGTTGTTTGGGCTGGTCTCATTCCTAACCAACGCCAAGACGAAAGAAATTGGCGTGCGCAAAGTACTCGGGGCCAGCACCTGGAATCTCGCCACGTTACTCTCGCGGGAATTTGTTTTACTTGTTTTACTGGCCAACGCATTAGCCATTCCGCTGGTCGTCTACTTTGCCAACCAGTGGCTGCAGTCATTTGCCTACCGCATGGAGCTCAACGCGATGATCTTTGTATTTACCGTTTCGATTGCTCTGGGTGTAACGCTGGTCACCGTAAGCATCCAAACCCTGCAGGCAGCCGTCAGCAACCCGGTAAAGTCGTTGCGAACGGAATAGCCGTTAAATTCGGCTAAGCGCCCGCGCCAAATCTTCCATCAGGTCATCCACATCTTCTACGCCTACGCTCAATCGAATCAGCGAATCGGTTAATCCGTTTTGAATACGTTCCTCACGCGGTATGCTGGCGTGCGTCATAGAAGCCGGGTGGTTGATTAACGACTCCACACCGCCCAATGATTCCGCCAGCGAGAATAAAGCTACCGACTCCATCAGCTTTTTGGCTACCGCCACATCATCATTTTTCAGCGTAAACGAAAGCATCCCACCAAAATCGCGCATCTGTGCTTTTGCAATGGCATGGCCCGGGTGGTCTTGAAAGCCTGGCCAGTACACATGCCCTACTTTGGGATGCGCGCGAAGAAACTCTGCAATTTTCTTTCCATTGGTGCAATGCCGTTCCATACGTAAATGGAGCGTCTTGATGCCGCGCAACACCAGGAAGGAATCTTGCGGCCCCGGCACCGCGCCACATGAATTTGCAATGAATGCCAAATCCTGGTACAATTTCTCATCGTTTACTACCAATGCACCCATGATTACATCGCTGTGCCCACCCAGATATTTCGTTACGCTGTGCATCACAATATCTGCACCCAAATCCAGTGGGTTTTGTAAATAAGGCGATGCAAATGTGTTATCCACCGCCACCCAACAGTTTTTCTTTTTTGCCAACGTTACGCACGCGCTGATGTCGATGATCCGCATCAGCGGATTCGAGGGTGTTTCCACCCACAGCAGTTTTGTTTTCTCACCCCAAACGGCTTCTGCATTCCGTATATCCGTAAGGTCCACAAAGTGAAATTTAATGCCAAAGCGCTCGTACACTCTGCGAAACATCCGATAAGAACCGCCATACAGATCGTTGCTGGTAATTACCTCATCGCCTGGATTGAGCAAGCGAATCACCGCATCGGTGGCGCCCATACCCGAAGAAAAGCACAAGCCAAATTTTCCGTTCTCCAGTGCGGCAATATTTTTCTGAAGCACATTGCGGGTAGGGTTTGCGCCACGCGCGTAGGCATAGCCTTTGTGTTGCGCAGGCGACTCTTGCACGTAGGTAGACGTTTGAAAAATGGGCGTCATGATCGCGCCTGTTGACGGATCGGGTTCAATACCAGCGTGGATCGCTTTCGTTCCGAATTTCATAGGAAATAGATTTGCCAAGTGAGATTTGAAAATAGAGACGTGAGAAGTGAGGTTTGAGATTTGCGACTTGAAATTCGGATTGCTTGTGAATGCCCAATCTCACATCTCAAGTCTAACGTCTCACACCTTAGTAAAAATTTAAATGCCTCGATTGACATCGAACTTCTCCAGGTAGTCGGCTACGCGCCGCACAAAGCTGCCACCCAGAGCACCATCCACCACGCGGTGGTCGTACGAGTGCGAGAGAAACATTTTGTGGCGAATGGCGATCACATCCCCGTAAGGGGTCTCCAAAACTGCCGGTTTCTTTTGAATCGCCCCGGTAGCCATGATGGCCACCTGCGGCTGTACAATGATGGGTGTTCCCATCACATTACCAAAAGAGCCTACATTGGAAATGGTGTAGGTACCGCCGGTAAGTTCATCGGGTTTCAACTTATTTTCACGCGCCCGTCGGGCAAGATCGTTTACGGCTTTGGCCAGTCCGCTTAAACTATACTGATCTGCATTTTTAATTACCGGCACAATCAGGTTACCGGTGGGTAGTGCCACGGCAAGACCAACATTAATTTCCTTTTTGCGGATGATTTTATCGCCATCTACCTGGATGTTAATCATCGGAAAATCGCGAATGGCTTGGATAATCGCTTCAATAAAAAGCGGGGTAAACGTAAGCGACTCGCCGGTGCGCTTTTGGAAATCGTCTTTTGTTTTATTGCGCCACAGCACAATGTTCGTCAGGTCTGCCTCCACAAACGAAGTCACGTGCGGGCTGATGCGTTTGCTTTCCACCATCCGATCCGCAATCATCTTGCGCATTCTGTCCATTTGGATGATGTCATCGCCCGCGCTGATTGAAGCAGGCACGGATGATGGTGCGCTCGCTTGGGCTGCGAGGGGCTGACCGGCTTTCCGATGCTGCACGTAGGCAAGAATGTCTTTTTTAGTTACCCGGCCTTCAGCCCCTGAACCGGGAATGGTTTCTAATTCTGCTACTGCGATTTTTTCTTCGCGCGCGATGTTTTTTACAAGCGGTGAGTAAAAACGGTTTGTGTTTTTAAATGATGTAGCCGCCACGTGCCCATTGCCGTTCGCCATCTGCGGCACAGCAGCAGTGACAGCAGCGGAGGTTTGTACTTCAGCTTTAGGGGTAACCACGGGCGTGGACGCTGCCTCGGCAGTCGCCTCGGCTGTTGTAGAAATAATGGCAATGGCTTTCCCTACGGCTACCACTTCGCCCTCCTTGGCGAGTAACTCCTTCAGAACACCCGCATGAGTAGAGGGCACCTCGGTATCAACTTTGTCGGTGGCTACTTCCAACACGGATTCATCTTGTTCAATCTTGTCGCCCGGCTTTTTCAGCCAACGCAAGACCGTGGCCTCCATAATGCTTTCGCCCATTTTAGGCATAATCAACTCAACCGATGCCATTTTCTGATTTTTTTACGCGGCAAAGGTAGCATTTTTTGCCTTCGCTAACGATTGTAATGAAATCCTGGTAACTTAAACAGCGTAAAACCCTCGGCCTGCGGAATCGTTTTTTAAGAAAATTTCACTCCGTTTTATGAAAGCTAAAAAATACCTCGTTTTCGGAGTTCTGATGGCACTCGTTGCCAATGTTTGTGCGCAAACGTACACACTTCAAGGAAGGATTACCGATGCTTCAACGGCAGAACCGCTGGCATTTTGCCATGTGTTTGTTAATCGCACTACGCTCGGCACCATCACAGATGAGAAAGGGTATTTTGTGCTCGGCAATATTCCGGAAGCACAAGTGGAAATTGTAGTAACGTATGTGGGATATCAATCCTACCAACGAAATGTTGTATTTACAACCAACGGTATTGATTTGGCCATTCGGCTACAGCCGGAATCGCAGGAACTTAAAGAAGTGCAGGTAAAAACCACGCGCGATAAAGTCTGGGAGGCGCAACGCGAACGATTTGAGGAACTCTTCTTCGGGAGGAGCACATATAAAGAAAAGTGTGAACTTAAGAATCCCTGGGTATTAGAATTTGATGAAGTGAAAGCAGCAGGCATAACCACGCTAAAAGCGCGGGCAAGCGAGCCGCTTCGCATCGAAAATCAAGCTCTTGGTTATCGCCTCACCTATTACCTCGATTACTTTGAATCCAGCAATGAGGAGATAAAACTTCGGGGCAACGTGCAGTTCGAGAATTTGATAACGCTAAGCGATCAGGAAGAAAGAGGATGGTTTGAAAATCGCCTCAAGGCATATTTAGGTTCCTATCGCCATTTCCTGAAATCATTTATCGCCAACAGTCATGGAAGCGCGGGGTTCCTGGTGTATTATCCGAAGAAAATAGGGCCGGAGGCTAAAATTCGATCCAGTCGTTTTTCTGCTGAACTTGATCGGACGCTGTCGCAATATGAAAGTGGAAATTTAGTGCAACCGGGCCCTCGGAAAAATCAATATCGCTTACTTATCCCCACGCAGTTGGAAATTCACTATACGCAAAAACAGGCACCGCCTGTGGTATACCAAGATATTTTTCACCCGGTATCTTGGCTAGAAACTAAAGGGGGTCCAATCGAGCTAACTCATGAGGGTGTGGTATTGAACCCCGACCAGCTGTTAATTTCAGGTGCGATGCTGAACAAGCGTGTAGCGGAAATGTTGCCGCATGATTACCGGCCGGATGAAGCCCTGATTCCCCGGGTTGAGCGAATGGCCCGGGTAAAGATTAATCCACTGGAAGAGCGCACCTATATTCATACCGATAAGCCGTACTACTACCCAGGGGAACGCATTTGGTTCAAAGCATATCTAAACTATCGCAATCGAGGCAAAATGGATTCACTCAGCCGGGTGCTTTATGTCGATTGTATTTCATCCGACAAGAAGATTGTGGAGACCCTCACCCTGCCCATCGAAAACGGAGCGGCCACCGGCAGCCTATTGCTGCGGGAGAAATTACCGCCCGGCACATATTTTCTTCGGAGTTACACCAACTGGATGAACAACTTCCCTGCAGATTATGCAAATGTGAAAGTCGTACCTGTATTGAATTTATACGAACAGCCGATCCCGGATGCAACGCCCGAACAAGTGATGGAGGAAGCCGCGAAAGTTGCCATTACTGCAGGACAACCGGTCTATACGCCCAAGTCGTTGATTTCACTTGAAATTGTGCTAACGGATGCAACCGGCCGACCACTCACGGGGGATTTATCGGTTTCAGTAACCGATCAAGAGCAGGTTATTCCAGTAGGAGCGTTATCAAATGCTCAAAATCTTATCGCCCAGTTTCCTTTCCCCACTTCCTCCGCCCTATCGCGTACGTTGGGAAGCCTGAAGTATCCGATTGAATATGGTTTAAGCGTGCAGGGCCATTATCTACAAGGCGGAAAAAAAACAAAAGGTGCGTTTGCAGTGGTCCAGGGGAAAATGGATAACCTAACCATTGCCGAAACAAATGATATTGGCGCTTTTTGGATTACCGGATTCCAGTTTAATGATACCACTGAAGTTGGTTTCCGCCACATCAATAACAAAAACGGGCGGGCAAAGTTGGAGTTTATTCCCCGGCAAGTGCCGGAAATTCCGGAGCTTCCGAACCTTGCTACACCTACACTTGTAAAAACAGCGGTACCTCAGCGCCAGGATATTTTCTACAAGTTAAGTGAGGACGCAACGCTGCTGGACGAAGTTGCCGTTTCTGCAAGACGCATTGAGCTGGCCAAAAATCTGATGGGAGAAACTGACTTCAAAATCAGTCCGAAAGAAATCATGCAGGCCAGTTCAACCAGCTTGTTGGATGTGCTGGCTGCTCGTGTACCCGGCTTAATTGTTAATCAAGATCAAATTGTTTTTGCCGATGCTTTTTCATCTACGTTTGGCACGCCGCCAGCACCCCTATTCATAATTGATGGATACCAAACAAACAATGCAGGACCGCTGCTCGCCCAAATCAACCCTGCACTCGTGGACGGCATTGAAGTGGTGAAATATGGTGCCGCAGCCATGTTTGGCGTGCGTGCGGCCGGTGGTGTCATCATCATTCAAACCCGTCAAGGCGGATTGGATAACACAAAAACCGAATTCAAAACCTTTAGCGATAAGTTCTTTGCAAAAAAGAAATTGGTTGGTTACACGTCCGCAGCGTTAGTGCCCTTTCGATCGCCCGATTACCGAAATCCGGAAGAACGCGAACTGGATTATCGCTCTACAATTTATTGGAATCCGCGGGTGCGCGTTAATGAATCTGGAAAGACAATGCTTGAGTTTTTTGCCTCGGGCGAAGAAGCCAATTATCAAATAGTAGTTGAAGGTGTAACCGATGCAGGCATTCCCGTGCGCGGTACGACAAAAATTACCGTGCAACGCTAATCCCGGTTAACGCCAATCCAGCGCATGTGCTAGTTCTGGAGGAAGAACTTCTTCGCTCGGGGTTTGAGAGCCGAAGTCCATTTGTATAAAAGTTGACTTCTTCTCACCATCCACCCAAAACCAAATTGCGTGGTAGGTGGTCCCCCTTTTTTTGTAGGTGCAGTGAAATAGCTGACAGGGTTTATTTTGGAAAGTTCCGGTTACTTGTCTTTTTGTAAATGCAACCAACGTTTTTTTTGCGACCAAAAATCGCAGCTGCATGGTTGACTGAATCTGGTTGGCTTCTACCTCCAACCAATTCATTTTACAACCAGGGCAAATCACGGCATGGTCAGAAACGGCATGGCAATCCAGAGGCACTTCAATTTTCAAACCCGCAACCCACACCGTAGTGCGGAAATGAAGCAGGCTTATTAATGCTGCAGCCAAAATAACGCCCAGCAGAAATACGGAACGCGCAGAAAACACGAAATTGGTGTTCATCCAACGAATATCGTAAATGCGCGGGTTTTTAGCCGTTTGCACCCATTTCACTGACGATAATCGCCTCACCCGCTGACATTGATCATTCTTTGCCCTTCCTAAACATTCCAATTTCGAACCACTAACCACATTAACGGTTTGCTGTATGGAAACACTTGAATTGGAAAGGCCTGCACAAAAGGCTGCGAAGAACATCTCAAAGAAATACGTCTTCTCGTTTAGCGAAGGAGACGGAAAAAATAAAAAGTTACTGGGCGGCAAAGGCGCCAACCTTTGCGAAATGACCCAGATCGGGCTAAACGTTCCACCGGGCTTTGTCATCAGTACCGAAGCTTGCCTGGAATACCTGGCAACACCCAATCGCCAACTACCTGGCGGTGTGCTGGAAGAAGTACGCAAACAAATGACATGGGTGGAAAACGCCTCGAAAAAGAAGTTTGGCGACCCCGAAAACCCGCTGCTAGTATCGGTCCGCTCCGGCTCAGCCCTTTCCATGCCAGGAATGATGGATACGATTCTCAACCTCGGACTGAACAAAAAAACGTTATTGGGTTTGATCCGTCAGACAAACAACGAGCGCTTTGGATATGACGCCTACCGCAGATTCATTCAACTCTTTGGTAAAGTGGCTTTGGGTGTACCCGATGCAAAATTCGATGAGCACTTTGAAGAAGTGAAGCGCCAGGCGGGCGTGAAAGCAGATATTGGCCTTAATGCCGCTCAGTTAAAGGAAATCAGCGAGCGCTTCCTGCAAGTGGTTCAGGAAGTTACCGGGAAGCCGTTTCCCGAAGATGTGTTCGAACAACTTGAAATTGCCATAAAAGCCGTCTTCAATTCCTGGACTGGCAAGCGCGCAGTGGACTACCGCAGAGAATTTCATATCACACCAGAAATGGCCAATGGTACGGCAGTAAATGTGGTTACGATGGTTTTTGGAAACATGGAGAATGACTGCGCTACTGGCGTAGGCTTCACCCGCGACCCCGGCACCGGCGAGAACGTGATGTTTGGTGAATACCTGACGAACGCACAAGGCGAAGACGTTGTGGCGGGTATTCGTACACCGAAACCCGTGGCCGAGTTGGCCAACGAAATGCCGGAACTCTATCGCCAGTTGGAGCAACTCCGCAACAAACTGGAAACCCATTACAAAGAAGTACAAGACTTTGAATACACCATCGAAAAAGGTGTGTTGTACTGCCTGCAAACCCGCAATGGCAAAATGAACACCACCGCCATGGTGCGCACGTCTGTAGAAATGGCCTATGAAGGTTTGATTTCTAAGGAAACCGCATTGCTGCGCATCAAGCCCGACATGCTCGAACAATTGCTTCACCCCCGCCTGGATTCCCTCCATAAAGTAGAACCGCTGGCGCAAGGTTTACCAGCATCGCCCGGAGCTGCTTCAGGCCACGTGGTGTTTGATGCCGACCGCGCAGAACTGCTCGGCAAAGCGGGCGAAAAAGTGATTTTAGTGCGCGAAGAAACCAAACCCGAAGACATCCACGGCTTCTTTGCTGCCCAAGGTGTGCTGACAAGCCGCGGCGGAAAAACCTCGCACGCAGCTGTTGTGGCCCGCGGTATGGGTAAGCCCTGCGTGGCCGGAGCCGAGGGCATTCATGTAGATGTGAAACACCGCCAAGCGATTATTGGTGATAAAGTATTGCACGAAGGCGACTACATCACCATCGATGGGGGAACAGGCTTCGTCTATCAGGGAATAATCCCCACCGTAGAGCCTACCTTCTCTGATGAACTGAAAGTATTGTTAACCTGGGCAGATGAAACCGCCACGCTGAAAGTGTTAGCGAATGCCGATACACCGGGCGCTGCAAAGAAATCGCTCAGCTTTGGTGCGATGGGCATAGGACTTTGCCGCACGGAACGCATGTTTAATGACGTAGATCGCTTGCCGATTGTGGTAGAAATGATTCTTGCGCCCACGGCAGACGAACGTGAAAAAGCGCTGGATCGCCTGAAAGAAATGCAACGTCAAGACTTCAAAGAAATTCTTTCCGCCATGGCACCTCGCCCGGTAACCATCCGCTTACTTGACCCGCCTATTCACGAATTTTTGCCCACCGAAGAAGTACTAAAAGATGAAATTGAAAATCTGAAGCATCTGCGCAGCACCATTGGGGGTGTAAACAACTTATTTAGCAGCCTTCGGTTGCTTAACGCGGATCTGAGCATCGCCACCAACTCGCAAGCTCCGTTTAACCTGGCCGGCGTAGAACTGATTGATCAGGCCACCGTGAAAAAGGAGCAAATGCTGCGGAAAGTGAAAGAACTGCACGAAGTGAACCCGATGCTGGGCCATCGCGGGGTTCGGCTAGGCATTACGCTGCCAGAGATTTACAAAATGCAGATTGCTGCAATACTGGAAGCAACAGCCGATTGCCAGCGTGTGGCTATTGATGTGCGCCCGGAAATCATGGTACCCCAAGTGTGTACGGCAGCAGAGCTGACTGCGGTCAAGCAATTTGTGAACGAACTGCGCGAGCAGATTGAGCACACGCGTAAAGTTAAGCTCCACTTCAAATTCGGAACGATGATAGAAGTAGTGCGCGCCTGCCTGCAAGCCGAAGAGCTGGCTAACGTAGCGGAGTTCTTCTCGTTTGGCACAAACGATTTAACGCAAGCTACCTTCTCATTCTCGCGCGAAGACGCAGAAAACAAATTCCTCCCCTTCTACATCAACAATGGATTGTTGCAAGACAATCCGTTTGAAGTGCTCGACCGCAAAGGCGTGGGCCGGTTAATGAAGTTGGCGGTGCAAGATGGCCGTAGAAAAAACCCTGAGTTGAAAGTGGGTATCTGCGGGGAGCATGGCGGCCAGCCGGATTCCATTATTTTTTGCCACAGTATTGGCCTAAACTACGTATCGTGTTCGGGCCCGCGCGTGCCGGTAGCACGGCTCGCCGCCGCCCACGCCAAACTGGGCGAATCGAAATACAGCAGCAATTAAAAGCGGCCGTTCATGTGGAGAGAGCAGGGTTTCGGCCCTGCTTTCTTTTTTCTCATCATTTACTTGGGCAAACTTTGCCGAATCAGGTTCAGCACCGCCAACGAGGCCAGCCGGATGTTCATCATCCGGTCTTTGGTAAGTTGCAGTTTTTTGGTAACCGTTTTATGCTTGTCGGAATAGGCAATCCACACTGTGCCCACGGGTTTTTCAGGGGTTGCACCGCCCGGCCCCGCAATTCCGCTGGTGGCCACACCGATATCGGTATTGAATTTCGCCCGCACAATATTGGCCATTTCATGAATGGTTGGCTCACTGACCGCCCCGTGTTTTTCCAGCGTTTCCGGCTTCACGCCCAGTTGGCGCATTTTTATCTCGTATGCATACGGAATCATAGAGCCGAGGAAATACTCCGAGCTGCCGGGTACACTTGTAATTAAGTGCGACAAATAGCCACCCGTGCAGCTCTCCGCGATGGAAAGCGTAAGCTGACGCTCGCGCAACATCTGGCCCAGCACCACTTCCAAAGGTTCATTTCCAAATCCATACACATATTCACCGGCCAGCGGCAACAGTTGTTGGGTAAGTTCTTCGGTTTCTTGTTGCAATGTGGCGAGGTCAGATCCCGAGGCGGTCAGTCGAAGTTTTACTTCGCCCAGGCTTGGCAGGTAGGCAAGTTTAATGTGGGCGGGTAGTGCTTTCTCCCACGCAGAAATTTTGTCGGCCAGAAACGATTCGCCTATGCCTACGGTGCGAATCATTTGATGATGAATAACTGGAGTAACAAATGTGTTCCGCAGTTTGGGAATCACGCGCTCGACCATCATTTTCTTCATTTCGTGCGGCACGCCCGGCATCGACATGAAGACTTTGCCTTTGCACTGAAACCACATGCCGGGTGCCGTGCCGATGGGGTTGGTGATCTTCTCGCAACATACAGGCAGCGCTGCCTGCTGGCGATTTAATTCCGTTAACTCCCGACCTCGGCTCTTGAAGAATTCCGTAATCTCGGCCAACGCTTCGTCATGGATCTTCAGTTCGCAGCCGAAGTATTTCGCCAAACACGGCTTCGTTAAATCATCACTTGTGGGGCCAAGACCGCCCGTAATGAGCACCACATCCACGCGTTGTTCCGCATCCGCGAAAGCGCGAAGAATGGCATCTTCCTGATCGGCTACGGTTGTTTTGTGCGTTACCCTAAAACCCGCCTCCGTCATCGCCACACTCATCCACTGTGAGTTGGTGTCTACAATCTGTCCGAAAAGAATTTCATCTCCTATGGTGAGCAGTTCAACAGTAACGGGCTTCATGGTAAAAAAATCAGGCGCCAAATATACAAACTGCCTTGGCCCAACCGCGTAGATTTGTTTACCTTCCACAAAATGTAATTGCCCGTATGGATACCTCAAACGCGCAGCACCAGCGTGCCATTTACCTGAACGGATTTGCCGGCCAGAAACCGTTAGTGCCGATTGATGCCCGATTGCTTGAGCAACAAGCACACCAGGCCATGTCACCGGAAGCCTTCGCATACATTGCCGGAGGCGCCGGGTTAGAAGAAACAGTGGCGGCCAACCGCAGCGCATTTCAGCAATACCAAATCGTGCCGCGCATGCTTCGCGATGTAAGCGCGCGGGATACTTCGATCGAGTTGTTCGGAAAAAAACTTCCCGCACCGTTGTTACTCAGTCCGGTAGGTGTATTAGAGCTCGTGCACCGGGAAGCCGATGTAGCGGTGGGCCGCGCCGCCGCACAACTGGGTATACCCTACATTTTTTCAAACCAGGCCAGCAAGCCGATGGAGACCGTGGCCACGGCTATGGCCGGGCAGCCGCGGTGGTTTCAATTGTATTGGAGTAAATCCAATGCGCTGGTGGCAAGTTTTGTGCAACGGGCAGAAGCATGTGGTTGCAGCGCCATCGTGGTTACGCTCGATACCACGTTACTCGGTTGGCGTACACGCGATCTTGATTTGGCCTATCTGCCGTTTCTGGAAGGAAAAGGTATCGCACAATACACCTCCGACCCGGTGTTTCAAAAGTTGATGGACGAACCCGTGCCTTCTGCACCACGCAACATCACGGCCCATTCTCTCCGTGGACTAGTATCGATGGTGAATGCGTATCCAGGCTCTGGCTTTTTGCGGAAACTCCGTTCGGGGCGCCCGGTAAAAGCGGTACAGCAGTTTGTAAATACCTATTCAAATCCGGCACTTACGTGGAGTGATCTAAAATTCCTGCGCGACCGCACACAGCTGCCCATCTTATTAAAAGGGATTCTCCACCCAGACGATGCGCAGCAGGCGTTGGATCATGGCATCAACGGAATTATCATCTCGAACCATGGTGGCCGGCAAGTGGATGGCGCCATCAGCACGTTGCAGGCACTGCCGGCGGTGGCTGCCGCGGTTAAACAAAAAGTTCCAGTATTGCTGGATGGCGGCATTCGTGGTGGCGCGGATATATTTAAAGCGTTGGCGCTGGGTGCCAATGCCGTGTGCATCGGCCGACCGTATGTATATGCGTTGGCCGTGGCGGGCCAGGCGGGCGTAGAACAGTATTTACGCCACTTACTAGCCGATTTTGATTTAACAATGGGGTTGGCCGGCTGTAAGTCGATCCGGGAAATTTCTATTGAAAGCCTGAATCAACGTCCAGTATTTTAACGTGGCGAAGCACTATCTTTACAATCAAATGGCAACGACCGGAAAAACTACTCAAAAACGGAAACCCTCCAAATTGCTTTCATTGCAAAAAAATCACTTGAGTGGAGAAACGGACGCCACACTTAAAATTCCAGCTAGATTTTGATGACGCCTACCAAACTGCCATAGCTGCAAAGTACCGGCTGCGAATTGTTACCTTTGACTCCGATTTCAAAAAAAACGGCAAGAGCCGGGTTGTATCACCACAAGATATCCTACAACAAAGATAATTACCTCGCAACATGAACACGTTCTCCAAACACCAGCCCACACTCACCAAAGCCATCGAAGCGCTGCACACGCGCACGTTTTATGCTGCATTTCCCGAACACCCGGCACCAGCCGTGTATGGTGAAACGGCCGATGCCGATGGACAGGCAAGTTTTAAAAATCGGCTGGGTAAAATGTTTGAAGAACTCAAACAAACCGGTGCTACCCGCTGGGCGGGCCAGGAGGAATCTCCGTACTTACAAGAGCCGCTGGGCATTTCTTATCCGCTGACCCCGACCGACATTTTGGTACAAAACGCCCAACGCGCATTTACTTCGTGGCGCAAAACATCACCCGATGAACGCGCGGGCATCTTGCTGGAATCTTTGGACCGGGTAAAAAAACGATTTTTCGAAATTGCATACGCCACCATGCACACCACGGGGCAGGGCTATATGATGGCGTTTCAGGCTTCCGGCCCGCATGCCGCAGATCGCGCACTGGAGGCCATTGCCGCCGGCTACGAAGAGTTGAATCGCTTTCCGAAGGCTACCGTGTGGGACAAACCCATGGGAAAATTCAACATTCAATTAAACAAAGAATGGCGGCCGGTACCCAAGGGCATTTCGGTGGTAATTGGGTGCTCCACGTTTCCTACGTGGAATTCCGTTACCGGGATTTACGGCAGTTTAGTCACAGGCAATCCCGTGATTGTGAAACCGCATCCCGGAGCAATTCTGCCGATCGCAATTTTTGTAGCAGAAATCCAAAATGTGTTGGTGGAAAACAATTTGGATCCAAATATTTGTCAACTCGGAGCGGATACGTTCGATCAGATGATCACCAAAGAATTAGCCGAGCATCCACACGTAAAACTCATCGACTTCACCGGCAATTCGGCATTCGGATCTTACCTGGAAGCGTTGCCTGGCAAGACCGTGTTCACTGAAAAAACGGGCGTAAACTCGGTCATTCTGGATTCGATGGAAGATGCCGATAAAGTAGCTGCCAACCTCGCCTTCTCGGTGAATCTGTACAGTGGCCAGATGTGCACGGCCCCACAGAATTTTTTCGTTCCGGCGGATGGTATCCAAACTGCTGCCGGAAAAATTTCTCTGGCTCAGTTTGCAGAGAAGCTGGTGGCGCAAATCAACGGCCTTATCGATAACCCCAAGGCGGGTCCGTTTGTGTTAGGTGCAGTGCAGAACAAAAAGACCTGCGCGCGTGTAACCGAAGCAGAAAGTCTGCCCGGCACCGTGTGGCTGAAATCGCGCAGTTTTGAAAATCCCATGTTTAAAGGCGCCCGTGTAGCAACGCCTGTAGTTATTGAGTTAGATGCAAAGCAAAAAGACGTGTACAGCAAAGAACTTTTTGGCCCAATTGTGTTACTGATCAAAACTAAAAGCACGGATGAATCCATCGCACTCGCGCGCGAAATGGCCGAGCAACACGGCGCAATTAGTTGTGGTGCGTACACTACCTCTGCGGAAGTAAAAGAAAAGATTGCCGATGAGATGGCACTGGCCGCCACGCCGGTAAGTTTCAATCTCACCGGCGGCATTTACATGAACCAAAATGCGGCGTTCTCGGATTTCCACGTAACGGGTGGTAACCCCTCAGGAAATGCATCGTTTACCAACCCAGAATATGTAACCAAGCGATTTACTTGGGTTGGCCACCGCGAGCCGGTGAAAAATTGATTATTTTTGATCAACGAAAGTGCATGAATACGGCAGAGGAAAACATGAACTGGTTTGATAGCTATTTTGAATTGCTTGAGCGCTTGAGTTCAGAAAATAAACGCTATTTGATCTCAAAGCTATCTGCTTCTCTAGAACCGATGGACACGCCAACCCTTTCAATTGACCAGTTGTATGGCTCTTTCGTTTCGATAAAGTCAGCCGAAGAAATCATTGCCGAAATTAAAGGTAGTCGCGTTTTCATCAAAAAGGTAGAGCAGTTTTGAGGAAGTATCTTCTCGACACGAACATTTGCATCTATTTTCTTAAAGGTCGATTTGACCTTGACAAAAAAATTGAAAAAGCGGAAATCGAAAACTGTTTTATCTCAGAAATAACCGTTGCAGAACTTAAGTTCGGGGTCGCTAATAGCGACAACAAAATTGAAAACAAACGCGCAATAGACGCATTTGTAGGGAAGTTTACCGTTTTGCCGATATTCAATGCCCTTGATATTTATGCGGAAGAAAAAGCGCGTCTTCGAAAGGCCGGATTACTCATAGATGATTTCGATCTGCTGATTGGTGCAACCGCCATTGCGAATAGACTTACGCTTGCTACGCGAAACGTGGCTGATTTTGGTCGGCTTCAAGGAATTGAGATTGAGAATTGGGTGGACGGATAATCAATCGCTAGCGAATGCGCACCATCCGCGCCATGTAAAAACCATCAAAGCCGTCCGACGGCCACTGATGATGTTCGGCCTGCAACTCAAATTCCGGATGATCGCGGAGAAAATGCTGCACTTGCTTTTCATTCTCGGATGGAAAAATGCTGCACGTGGCATACACCATTAACCCTCCGGGCTTCAGCATATTTGAATAACTTTCCAGAATCTCGCTTTGGGTTTTTCGCACGGCGTCAAGTCCCTCACTGGAAAGTTTCCATTTCGCGTCCGGGTTCCTGCGCAACACGCCCAAGCCGCTACAGGGTACATCCAGCAATAAACGGTCGGCCGATTTTTCCATGCGCTTGATCACTTTCGTGGAATCAATCGCGCGCGTTTCGATGTTACCTACTCCGGCTCTGCGCGCGCGTTTCTTGAGTTCATCCAGTTTCCACGCCTCCGTGTCCATCGAAATGATGCGCCCCTTGTTTTCCATCAGGGCTGCCAAATGTAAAGTTTTGCCGCCACCACCCGCACACGCGTCAATCACCCGCATGCCGGGCGCCACGTTCAAAAACGGAGCAATAAGTTGCGAGCCGGCATCCTGCACCTCAAACAATCCGTCTTTAAATGCCTGCCGTGTAAAAATATTCTGTCGCTCGGCCAGCAGCAGTGCGTCTGGAAACGCTGCGGGGGCCTCCGTAGCGATCTGCTCGTCGTGTAACAAATGGTTTTGCAATTCCGCGCGGTCCACCTTTAGCGTATTCACTCGCAACACTACACGCGCAGGCTGGTTGAGCGACTTCAGTTCTGTTGGCCAAAGCAAACCAAGTTCGGATGTGGCCGCGGCATGCAGCCAATCCGGAATAGACTCGCGCACGGGCAACTCGCTAATTCGCTTCAGCGCAGCATCAAAATTGCGTTGGCCTAATCCATAAAACTCCGGCCATGCCGGCAACTCTTCTTTTTTCCATAGCACCCAGCCACCCACGAGCTTCCAAAAATCATCCGGTGCTGCCTGGGTTGCCTCACGAAACAGGCGGTACCAACGCACTACATCATACGTTGTTTCCGCAATAAACCGTCGGTCGCGCGCGCCCCACTTCGGGTTTTGCTTCAATATCTTTTCAATCACTTTATCGGCATATCGGTTGTCGATAAAAATCTGGCGCAGGGCATCCACCACGGCCTCGGTTAAATTGCGATAAAGTTTCACGTTGCGAAAGTAGCTAATTTTCATGTGGCAGGCGTGCGCTCGCGCAGCTACCTATCCGCGAAAGCGTGTTTGTGCTACTTCAATTCATTCCCTACCTTTTCGGGCCAAACCAAGGTTATGAACAGACGAAAATTCATTGCGCGTACAACCGCGGTTGCCGGTGCATGGACTGTTGCACGTTACGTTACCGCGGCACATGCTGCTGCAACACCGGCGCCAACGTTTAAGATGAACTATGCCCCTCATGATGGTATGTTTCAAAATCACGCAGGTAAGAATTTTGTGGATCAGATCAGGTTCATGCACGAACAGGGCTTCCGCGCGATAGAAGACAACAGCCTACTTGGACGCCCGGTGGCGGAACAAGAGAAAATTGGCAGCACCCTCGCACAGTTGGGAATGACGATGGGTGTTTTTGTTGTTGATGCTGGCGATAACTGGAAAACCTCGCTTACTTCCGGTAAGCAAGAGTTCAAAGATAACTTCTTGAAAGCCTGCCGCGCATCCGTGGAGGCTGCGAAACGGGTGAATGCGAAATGGATGACCGTAGTGCCTGGCTTCTACGACCGAAGACTGCCCATCGGTATTCAAACCGCCAACGTGGTGGACGCGCTGCGTAAGGGGGCCGAAATTTTTGAGCCGCATGGTTTGGTGATGGTGCTGGAACCCTTGAGTGATACGCCTGATCTTTTTTTGCGTTACTCCGATCAGACTTTCGAGATCTGCAAGGCAGTGGAAAGCCGCAGCTGCAAAATTCTATTCGATATCTACCACATGCAACGCAACGAAGGCAACCTGATCAATAACATCAATACCTGCTGGGATGAAATTGCGTACTTCCAGATTGGCGACAACCCCGGGCGCAACGAGCCCACCACCGGAGAAATCAATTATAAAAACATTTTCCGCTTACTGAATGAAAAAGGGTACCGCGGGGTGCTGGGCATGGAGCACGGCAACGCCAAGCCAGGGAAAGATGGTGAGTTGGCATTGATCAAGGCGTATCGAGAGGTTGATAATTTTTAGACTATGCGATTAGTTTTCATTTTGATTATAGCTTTAGCGGCCACCGCACCGGGGTACGCTCAAATCGATGGACTGTTAAACCGGGCAAAGGATCGAATCAAACGCAATGTGCGGGAAGCCACAGTGAATAAAGCTGATGCCGAGCGCGATCGTATTGATTCCACCGATTTCAATTTTGCCGTGTCTGTAATCGACAACGCGGGAATGATGAACATCCGCGATATGGAAGAGCGCTGGGTAAAGGCAGGAAGTTTTGCTGTAAATCTGGCCGTAAAAAACGAAAGTGAAGTAACTCCAACCCAACGCTGCCGCAATCTACTCACCGTCGCCCAATTCTTGTATCAAACCAGAAGGTATAAAATGGCTGAGGCCGCGTTCGAAACCGCGCGGCTGGCTTACGAAGCCGAGGGCTTAACTGACAACATTAACTACAGCAAGATATTTTCAGATCTCGGTTTGTTGTATGCCTCCACCGGGCGTTATAATCTTGCTGCTCAAAATGCAGAGCAAGCCCTGGATATTCGCAGTCGTACGCTATCAGAAAATCATATCGGCTATGCCGCCGGGTTAAATAATCGTGCTTCGCTGTATCAGGACCTCGCCTACTACAACGAGTCGGAAAAAGACTTTGCCCAAGCGCGCCAACTTGTACGCGGGTTGAAAGGAGAAATGAGCGAAGAATATGCCCTTGTGCTTAACAACGAATCGATTTTGCTTGCTGAATTGGGTCGTTACGAAGATGCTATCCAAAAATTATTACAAGCCATTCAGATCATCGAAGCGAAAAAGGGATCAAAACCTCGCAACCAAGTGATCTACCAGTCTAATCTGGCATCGTTGTACCAGCGTACCGCTAAACTTGCAGAGGCGGAAGCCATCTATCTCCGGCTCGAAAAAAACCTGGGCGCGAGCAGCCCGTACTACCCGGGTATTTTGAATAGCCTCGGCTTGTTATATGTTGACGTAAACCAACCGGTAAAAGCGGAGGATTTCTTGAAGCGTGCCGGACAAATCTACAAATCGAAGTTTGGCGGCGAGAACAATCCTTTCTTCGCAAAAGCCACCGCTGATCTCGGGCGGTTTTACCGCACCGCAGCACGCTATGCCGAAGCGGAGCCGCTACTAACCAAAGCCCTGACGATTCGTGAGCAAACGCTGGGTGTAGATCACCCGAACTACATTCGCAACAAAGAGGAGTTAGCTATTTTGTATTGGAAAACGAAATCGTGGGACAAAGCCTATGCGTTGTACAAGCCCGTAATGGATAAAACCATCGACTTCATCAACACCTATTTTCCGCCCATGAGCGAGGCGGAGAAAACAAAATATTGGGACGCCACCTCGCCTCGCTTCCAACGATTTTATGCCTTTGCCATTGCCGCGCGCGAAGCTGTGCCAACAATCGTTACTGATGTTTTTGACTACCAAACTGCCACCAAGGCGTTGTTGTTCAACGCTACAAATAAAGTAAAGCAGGCCATTTTGCGCAGCGGCAACGTGCAACTGATACAAGATTATCTCGGCTGGTTGGATACGAAAGAGTCGCTGGCCCGTTACTACGGCTTATCGAAAGAGGAACTCGCTGACGCCGGAATAAAGATCGACTCTGTACAGCGCGTGGCGAATCAGCTGGAGAAATCGTTGAGCGAACGCTCGAAAGAGTTTTCCGCAGGCTACAGTACACAAAAGGTGGGGTTGGGCGAGATTCAAAACACGTTGGCGAATAACGAAGTTTTGCTGGAAATTATTCGTGTTCGAAATTTCGATCAGGACCTGCTGCCAGATGCACGATATGTGGTTTTGGGAATCGCCAAAACAGATTCGCAGCCGCGCATGGTGGTTTCAGAAAATGGTGCGCAGCTTGAAACCCGATATGCCAAGTACTATCGAAACTCAATTCAGCAAAAATCCGCGGATCAATTTTCTTATGATCAATATTTTCAAAAATTTGAACCACTGGTAGCCGGAAAAAAGACGGTGTACGTATCGCCCGATGGGGTGTACAATCAAATCAATCTTGCTACGCTTCGAAAGCCGTCAGGGGAGTTTTTGGTTAGCCAGTTTGATTTTGTGATCGTGGGTAATTCCAAAGACCTTTTGAATATTAAATCCCGCAAAGGGCCCGCGGCCAAAAAAGAGGCCACGCTGTTGGGCTTTCCAGACTATGGCGGTGCGTCGGTTGCGGCCTTGCCGGGCACAAAAGTGGAGTTGGATAACATCAACCGGATTTTAAAGACAGGCGGATTCACCATCCGCCAGTTCGTACAAAAAGAGGCGAGCGAGAACACCATCAAAGCGGTAAAAGCACCCAGCCTGCTTCACATTGCCACACACGGATATTTCCTGCAGGATGTAGAAAAGAGCGGTAGCGCGCTCGGTGTGAATTTCGAAATCGCGAAAGAAAACGCGCTGCTACGTTCGGGATTAATGCTTGCCGGCGCAGCAGGTACTGTGAGTGGTGAACAAAGTCAGACTTTGGGCAGCAACGACAACGGCATCCTTACTGCATATGAAGCGATGAATCTCAATTTAGATGGCACCGACCTTGTTGTGCTAAGTGCGTGTGAAACCGGACTGGGCGATGTGAAAAACGGCGAGGGCGTGTATGGCTTGCAACGGGCGTTTCTGGTGGCCGGCGCAAACGCGTTGGTAATGAGCCTATGGAAGGTAGACGATGCCGCTACGCAGCAGCTGATGACCAACTTTTATACGAACTGGGCAAAGACAGGCGACAAACTGAAATCGTTCAAACAGGCGCAACTGCAATTGATGACCAAATACAAAGAGCCATATTACTGGGGTGCATTTGTGATGATGGGGATGTAACGCCAAAGATGGACATGTTGGATAGAACATGATGACCGCTCAAGCCTTCGGGGTTGTGGATTTTTTACTCACTAACGTGGCATCCAGTACCCTCGGGATTCTCCCTAGGTAGGCGATGAACGATCCCGAAGGGATCGAATATGAATAAGCCTGGATGAAATCCGGAATGGCGAGAAAAACAAAACGGAACCGCGGAGCGGTTCAATACCATATGAGTACGTATACACAAATACTTTATCAAATCGTGTTTGGTACAAAACACCGCGAACCCACGCTGGAAGCAGCGGGTAGGCCGGAACTTTTTCGGTATATCAGCGGACTACTGGAAAACAAGAAATGTCACGTTTATCAAATCAACGGAGTAGAAGATCATCTCCACATTTTATTGGCGCTTCATCCTTCAGTTGCGCTATCGGAACTGGTGAAGGATATTAAACTATCTAGCACAAAGTTGATCAAGGAGAAACTCTTGTTCCCACGGTTTGCGGGGTGGCAGGAAGGCTATGGCGCGTTTACCTACGCCACCGACAGAAAACAAACGCTGATAAATTATATCCGAAATCAGGAGGCACACCACCGGAAAAAGTCATTTCGCGATGAGTATGTAGAGTTACTCGATGAACATCACGTGGACTTTGATGAGAAGTATCTGCTATGATTCAACCCCTTCGGGGTTGTGGGTTTTTCCCCTAGGTCCGGGCACTCCATGCCCGGTTACCTGGATTGAATCCCTCCGGGATTCATCAGTCGTGCCAAAAAGGTGAGATACCCAATCCCGAAAGGATCGAATCTCAGTAACTCCAGATAGAAGCTGAAGATAAAAGTCTGTCGTATGAACGATCCCGAAGGATCGAAGCTCAGTAACTCCAGATACAAGCTGAGCACAAAAATCTGCAGTATAATCGATCCCGAAGGGATTGAATCTCAGTAACCCTGGATGTCATCCGGGGACATGACAATGCTGATCCACGTGAGAAGTTCCGTCAAGTGACATGGAATGGCGCGCACGCGAACAGCGATACAAAAAGGATCGAATCTCAGTAACCCCAGATGTCATCCGGGGACATGACAATGCTGATCCACGTGAGAAGCTCCGTCAAGTGACATGGAATAGCGCGCACGCGAACAACGATCCCGAAGAGATCGAATCTCAGTAACCCCGGATACAAGCTGAAAATAAAAATCTGCCGAATGAGCGATCCCGAAGGGATCGAATCTCAATAACCCCGGATGAAATCCGGTAAGAGCGCGCACCGCGTATCAACAACGCCGCGGCCGGGATGCGTAGGGCATGGTACCCACGCGCCTCGCGTGGGTACGGAGCGAACAGCGACCCCGAAGCAGCCCGTAAGCCGCCCAAAAAAAACTCCAAAAAACCAGAAGTCATCTCAAAAATATCCCGTCAGATCGAACGAAAATAAGACATCCCTATTTGCAGCGCTGCAATCAAGGATTTCTCGGTCGTACCTCCCTCGAAATGACGCTTTTCATCCTTTTGAAATGGCTTCTAAGTCGTTACGCGCAAAATGTTTCCACTCAGCTCCGCGCGGTACTGCCGCAGCGGTCGGTTAGCAGGACCCTGTACCACACCACCCGAGGTGTTGAATACGCTGCCATGATTGGAACAGAAAAAGTCGCCTTGGTTGGGCCGGAAATTCACCGGCGTTCCCTGGTGGGTGCATGCGCGGCTCAGCGCCGTAAACGATGTGGTGGAGATCCGAGCGATGATAACACCATCGCGCGAAAGGCTGCCGCCCACGTTTTGCAGCGCCGCATTTTCCGGCTGAGTGAGATCCAACGATAAATCGATGTTAGCAGGCGCAGGGTCTTCTGAACTACAGCTTACCAATCCGCAACCAGCACATGCCAGCAGCGTGCCCGCGCCCATGAGCTTAATGAACTCCAATCGTTCCATGATTTTATTTTTAAAAACCGTTTCTATTACGAAAGGTTTTCATTTGTTGAAGTTGTTCCAAATGCGGAGTAACGTCCACGCTCCAGCCCAGACGCCGCCAATGTCGATCAACCAGTCGCGGTAGTCGGGTGTGCGACCCGGAATAAAACTCTGGTAGACTTCATCCAACGCGGCTGCGGCCATGCCGATACCGCCACAAAGCCAGAGTATTTGCCGCATCTTTAGGCGCGGCCACGCGGCCAACACGCGCGCCAGGAAAAAACTCACCACAAAATACTCCACGAAGTGAATGAGTTTATCGGGCGTGAGTTGAAAGACTTTGGGAATGCGTTCGCCCGGTACAGACGAACCCGCAAGCACGATGGCGTAAAGCAACACGGGTATAAGCCATGTATTGAACACCGGATGATGAAATAGCTTTTTCAATTAGCCGGAATGAGTTGGAGTGTACTCGTAGCCACTTTTTCAATATCGGCCCGGTTCATGTACATCGTGCGAAACGCTCCGGTGGCATACCGTTGGGCCTGATCGCTGTAATGCTTGCTGAAGAGGTTTCCGGATTGGCCGGAAGGAGAAATCGTTACCCCGTGCTGCCAGTCGGCCAGATCGGTGATTTTGCGCAAAGCGGGGCCGCCCTTTACGGGAAAGTAGCCGGTGCTATCGAGATGAAATTGTAAGTTATTGATTACCTCATCTCCGCCATCCACAGCAAACGGTCCCACATTAAAAATTTTATCCAGCGGCTTTACTGCTGCCAGTACGTGCGGATGGGTGAGCGTATGGATTTTCCCCCACGTCCAATCGGCCGGATGGGGCCCGCATGTGGCCTGTAATCGCGTAAGTGTAACTGCTGCAGCCTTTTCAAAAATATCCTGGCGCGTTTCTACTGCCCCTGTAAAGACATTGTCCCACCAGGGTGACTGCTCATTGCTGAGCAAGGAAAGCCGCGAGTTTTTCATCACGGATGTAGTCATCAGCGTGCGGTAGGCTTCCGGGCGCAGCTCGTCTTCCATGGCGCCTTGTAAAGCCGCCGCCAATAAGTTGTAGAAAACGGAGGGTGCCGTGCTGGTTTGGGCGTGGCTGCCATCCCACCCACGAAGTATCTCTGCCAACGGGTGGTAATCTGCGTTTTTGCTTTGCGCGAGCACGCGCGAAAAAATTTGCGCAAGCTCTACGTGGGCGTTGGAGGTAGCATCCAGAATGGTGGCCTTCACATCTTCCACCGTCCATTTTTTGTCTGCACTGAGTAACGTGCGAATCCGCCCGGCGCGACTTTTCGGAAAATAGTAGCCCGGATAAAGCACTCCGTCTACAGAATCCGGTTGATTGTTGGCGGAATACACAAAGCCCCAGGGTGGATTAACCGACCGTGGATTTTTTTCGAACGGGTAAAAACCCTGGTAATGGTGTTTGGGATTAGCTGCATCTAAAAACAACTTCGGCTCCACCGAAGGATCGCGCACCGGCAAACGGGCACACGCCCACCATGCGATATTACCGGCGCGGTCGGCATACATTACGTTTAAGCCGGGAGCTGTAAACTGGCTTGCGGCCGATTCCGCATCCGTGAACGAACGCGCGTGGTTAAGTTGGTAGGCCGCCTGTAGCGCGGTGTTGGTTTGGTGGGTGAGCTGCCAGTGGAATGAAACTGGTTTGTTTGATTTCAGATCGGGCATGTGTTCAATGCCTGCTTCCACCCATACCCCGAACGGAGTAGTATTGACAATCATCTCTATGTCGCCTTGATCCTTTACACCGATCGTTTCCCGAATAACTTGTGTGTTTAACGTGTCGGAACCGATTACCACGCGGCCATCCTGTAGCACCTTGTCTTCGATGAAAAAATCGGTATCATCATTTTCAAACATCGTTAGCCCCCACGCGCAGAAATCGTTTTGCCCCAGCAAACCAAAAGGCAGACCCGCCACATGATGGCCGTAGAACTCAAAGCCCGGATAACTGAGATGCGCTTCGTACCACACGGCGGGTTGCGAAAAACCCATATGCGTATCGTTCGCCAAGATGGGCATGCCGCTGGCGGTGCGACTGCCGCTAATCGCCCAGCCGTTGCTGCCCTGCCACAGCGGAATGGGTATGGCCGTGAGCGCGTGATCTAATTTGGCGATGAGCGAATCCAACGGTTTGCGGTTGGCCTCGCCTTTGTGGATCGGAATCCGCGCGGCATCGGCCGGTGTCTGTACAGCCAGGTCGCGCAGATATTTATCGCCCAACTCCGTCTTGATTTTTTGAAGTACAGGATCGGTGCGCACACCTTCCGCAAAGCCAAAAGCCATAATCCCTACTACGTGATAGAAATCGGCATCGGTAAACGGTGTTTTGGGGATGCCCATCAACAGAAATTCAACAGGAGTAGGCCCTGTGGCGATGAAATGATTTACGCCGCGCTGGTAGGCATGGGCGGCGCGTTGAAAGGGTAGCGAGTCGGCCGACAAAAATTTTGCAGCATGTTCTTTGGCAAATCGGTTGATGCCCAGCGAGCGAAAAAGCTTGTCGGCTGCGAGCGCCTTTTCACCGATCACCTCGGAGAGCCTGCCGGCACCCGCTCTTCGGAGCATCTCCATTTGAAAGAGTCGGTCTTGCGCATGCACGAAACCCAATGCATAGTAGGCGTCCGTTTCGTTGCCGGCGTAAATGTGTGGGACGCCCGCATCATCGTACAAAATCTCCACCGGCTTGTTCAAACCGGGCAAGATCACTGTGCCGCTGTAATCCGGCTTGCTAAACAGATAAAAAACAACGCCGGCCACCCCGACCGCGACCAATAAAGACACCAGAATAATTCCCAGCCACTTTAGCATTTTACTATCTTTGATTAAACCGAAAGATAAATGAAATCCGTGGTAGTCGTTTTCTTTTTGTGTGGTTGGATCACCGCGCCTGCACAATACAAATACGGCATCCGGCCACTGACGTGGGAGGCCTATCAAAGCACAGTTCGTGTAAATCCGAACAAGGCCCTTGTAAATCTCGAAACTCAATTCCCCACCATGTTTTTTGATATCCGCTATGCCACGAAAAACAACTTCACCGGCGAGCAGATTTACGCACTGCCGCGTGCGTACGTGCGCAAGCCCGTAGCCGAGGCGCTTGCAAAAATTCAGGCGGACTTAAAACAAAAAGGCCTCTCACTCAAAATTTATGATGCCTACCGGCCGTACAAAGCCACCGTAAAGTTGTACGAAGTGTATCGCGACACCACCTACGTGGCCTCCCCTTACCGGGGATCACGCCACAACCGTGGGTGTGCGCTTGACCTGACCATAGCCGATGCAAAAACCGGCCAGGAAGTAAAAATGCCCACGGAGTTTGACTCGTTCAAAAAGGAAGCCTGGCCCTCCACGCCCGTGGCCGATCCGGAAGCCCGCGCCAATCGAAAGCTATTGATTGATGTCATGCAAAAACACGGATTCAAAGTAAATGCCTCGGAATGGTGGCATTTTGATTTTGTCGGTTGGCAGCAATATGAAATACTCGATGTTGATTTTGAACAATTGGGGTCTGAAAAATAGTCTACTTACTACACGATGAGAAATTCTGGTTACAATCGGTTAGCGCTAGCGGTTACGTTCCTGCTCATGATCACCTTCATCGGAGGTCATGCGCAACTACAAACCACCTACTGCAACCCCATCAACATCGACTACGGGTACACGCCCATCCCCAACTTCAGCGAGTGGGGCCGCCACCGGGCCACGGCGGACCCCGTGATTGTAAACTACAAAGGCGATTATATTCTTTTCAGCACAAACCAGTGGGGCTATTGGCACAGTCCGGACCTGCTCAATTGGACGTTCGTGTCGCGCAAGTTTCTGCGCCCATGGAATAACGTGTACGATGAACTTTGCGCACCGGCGGTAGGCATCATAGGCGATACGGTTTTGGTGATGGGCTCTACATACACACGCGACTTCACGATCTGGATGAGTACCGATCCAAAAGCCAACAACTGGAAGCCGCTGGTGGAACGTTTCGATATTGGTGGCTGGGATCCCGATTTTTTTACCGATGACACCGGCCGCTTATTTATGTACAACGGCAGCAGCAACAAATTTCCACTGTATGGCGTAGAGCTCCATCGCAAAACGCTACAACCGCTCGGCACACGAAAAGAGGTGTACTTGTTGGAACCCGACCGCTACGGGTGGCAGCGGTTTGGCGAACATATGGACAACACCTTTCTGGATCCGTTTATTGAGGGCGCACATGTAACCAAGCACAACGGCAAATACTACTTGCAATATGGCGCGCCCGGCACGGAATTCAGCGGCTATGCTGATGGTGTGGCGGTAGGCACATCGCCACTGGGGCCGTTTGTGCCGCAGTCCGATCCGCTCAGCATTAAACTGGGCGGATTTGCGCGCGGGGCCGGCCACGGCGCAACGTTTCAAGACAATCAAAAAAACTATTGGCACATCAGTACGATTATGATTTCCGTAAAAAACACCTTCGAAAGGCGGCTTGGCCTTTGGCCCGCCGGGTTTGATGCTGATGGTGTGATGTGGTGCAACACCACGTTTGGCGATTACCCACACCATTTACCCAACGGCAACCAGCCCGGCGCATTCACCGGTTGGATGCTGCTGAACTACAACAAACCGATGGCCGTTTCTTCCACTCTCGGTCATTACACGGCTAACAAAGCCAACGATGAAGATCTAAAAACCTACTGGAGTGCCGCCACCGGCAATGCCGGTGAATGGATACAAACTGATCTTGGGCGCCTGAGTACTGTGCGCGCGTTTCAACTCAACTATGCCGATCAACACGTGGATACTGACCGGCTGGGCAAGCGTACCGATCAATACCATCAATACAAAGCATATTATTCGGTGGATGGCAAGAAGTGGTTGCTGCTCACCGACAAAAGTAAAAACACAAAAGACGTACCGCACGACTACGTGGAGTTACCCACGCCCGTGCAGGCCCGTTACATCAAAATCGAAAATCTCCACATGCCTACAGGTACTTTTGCGCTGAGTGGCCTACGCGTTTTCGGTAGCGGAAATGGTTCAACGCCACCCAAGCCCACACAGTTTTTTGTGCTACGCACCGAAAAAGATAAACGCAGCGCTTACATCAAATGGAGCCCGGTAGATGATGCGTATGCGTACAACCTCTACTACGGAACCGCGCCAGACAAGCTTTACACATCTATCATGGTGATGGGCAACAACGAGTATTGGCTGAAGACAATGGACCGAACAAAGAAATACTATTTCTCCATCGAGGCCATTAATGAGAATGGGGTGAGTGAGCTAAATACGGCAGGTGTGGAATGAATATAACCGGCGAATATGTTTTGCTTTTGTAAAGCAACATCACTATATTCAGGCAAAAAGATTTACACATGAAACAAATAGCGGTTTATTCGTCCAGCGATAATCAATTTCAAATTTACCTGCGTAAAACTTTTGCCATTCTTTCAGTTTTTGGGTTAGCGGGCTGCAACGTTGATTCATTGATTGAACCACATGAACTATCGACAGTTAAAAATGCAAAGCAATGGTTTCACGCTGTGCACGGAATCAATGGCTCCGAAATCTATGGTGGGATTAAAGTGAACTATCTGTGGTCGGACGCAGAAGTTATTTCCACAAAAGACTTCTCGATTATTGAGGTGCCTGCCTCCTATGAGGCAGACTCGAGAATCTCTTTTTCCGGCGCAAAAGGACGATTTGCTGATAGAACTCAAAGCCTTTTGGTTTATAAAAGGACCGAAGGCCAGTTTGATGCAAAGCTTTGTTTTTTGCAAAGTGACTCGGATGATTTAAAATTTATTGATCTTTTCAGAAAAAAACCTTCGGATTTTAGTGGCGAAATTCTTTTTACGTCTTTAGCAGGGATTCCCCAGGACATCGCATTTCTTGAAAAAGGGAAACTGACTCACCCAACGAATCAAACTAACTTCTTGCGTGTATCTCAGTTTTGCCAGTCTTATGTGATTGATGTCGTTCATTCCTGGGTATGCGTTGGCGACTATTGTGCGCCAAAAGAGAGTGAAACTATATGGGGTAGAATCTGTTTTGATACACCAGTTACATTCAATTCTAACGATGCGAGCCTTGACCCAGCTGATCTTTTTTCGGGCATGTTTATGGGCAATGTTGAAGTTGAAAAAGAATTAACAATAAATAATGAACTCACAGATCCTTGCTTGCAAAAAGTTTTTAGTAAGATAAGTGACCCTAATCTGACAAACAATATCACAAGAATTCTGCACGACACCTTTGGCGCAACTGATAACGTGAACGTTACGTTCGGTGAAACTCGTTCTCTCCCGAATGGAAATATGGCGGAAACAATAGCACAAACAACAAACATGGGTTCCTTCAATGTCTTTATTGATCTCAACATAAATGTTTTACCCTCAGCGAGTCAAGAGTATATCGCGGACACCTTTTTTCACGAGATCATCCACGGCTATCTTAGCGCGATGGGTATTGATCTAAATAACCAAGAAGGTCAGCATGTAGCTATTGCCACGACTTATATGAATTCACTAATTCAGGCACAAATTTCATTATTCCCTTCTTTGCCGCCGTTACATGCGAAAGCAATTGTGATTGCAGGCCTTGGGCAGTTAGCGGATAGTAATCCTGCGCTTTTTAACCAAATTCTGGCACAGAATGGTTTGACGCAAAACCAAGTTGTAGGTATTGCAAATGGTTACAAAAACGGGCAAACTGGCACACCATGCGGAATGTAATTGCACTTGTTTTTCTAAGCAGCCTTGGTTTTGCGCAAAGCAAAATCCCAAAAGAGGAAGTAGTTCTTTTGAAAATTTTGAATTTGGCAAGATTCAACTATCACCCGGATACCGTCTGCTGGCAGAAAATGATTGCCGGCAGATTTTTAGTGGGTTTTGATGGGAAAATAGACTCACTCGAATTTTCAAAGGGAACCCCTGAATTTATCCGGGAAGCGTTGGTGCGTTCTTTTCATGAAAGAAGCCCGGAGTTGGCAAATGTCCTTTGGCAAAAATTTCAAGAGCCGACCAAGTTCGCGTTTTTGGTTTTTTACGATATGACAATAAGATGTCATGAAGTCCATCCGGAAACCCGCTTCGGGGTTGATCCTCCGAAGCCGTCCAAGAAAAGAGAGCCAAAGTCAAATCTTAAAACGGACTTTATCAATCTTTTCAAGTTTGAGACGTATTGGAATTTTAACGAGTATATTTTCATCAGTTCAATATACACTAGTAGAATGGTCCCGACGTGGGATTATTAGCGTGCGCTACTTTTTCTTTATAGGATAGTATACCTCCGTTGCCCACTTGGCCGTGTCTCTTTCCACCTCGGGATCGGTGAGATAAACCTCCCAAGGGCCACCTGCTTCTTCATATCCCTTAAAGGGAATGAATTTCACTAACTGATCGTGCGCCACTTGCAACGTTCGGTAACTTCCAAAATGCACGGCTTTCGCGGCCAATCCTGCCGGTTGCTGCTCAATCTTGTACTTCGCAGGTACTTTTGCCTCTGGGCGAACCGGCACAGCACAAATAAAATCCATTGATTCAAGCGTGTAGCGCGGGTACAAACACACCGGAGCGCCCAACAGCTCTACACGGGCCCCCTGCAAATCGCCCAGCAATTGCGTAAACATCCTGGCCGTTTGTGCACTCACTGCATCTGCATCTTTGGGGCTCATGGTATGCTGAATACCCACATAAAAGAAACCCGGTGTTTCCTCAATCGACAACGGCACAGAGAACTTCGGCTTGGCTTGGTTGATCTCTTCCAGCTTGGCAAGCGAATACGAAAATGCCTGATCGATCTCTTTTTGCATAAACAATCCGATCCAACGCCCAATCGGATTTGTACCCATGTCGGCCGTGAGGTTCATTGTAACCTCGGTGGAGTCGCCCTGGCTTACTGTTCCGTAGGTTCCCACGGCCGCATTGCCGTCAAACTCAAGATCGACTTTTACCAATTCCGTCGGCTTGCTTTCCGCAATCGAAACGGAGCCTTGGCCATTCACGGGGCCATCCCACACGTAACTGGCACCGGTTCCTTCAAACTTCTGCCCGTAGGTTACTTTCATATCCGGATCAATCGAATTCCAATAATTCCAGCGACTCCAGTTTTTCAAATTATTAAAATCATCAAATACATAAGCCGCTGGCGCATGTACAATGCCTTTTTTCGTAACTGAAACGTGGCGTGGCAAAAAGAAGCCGATGACTGTAAAAATCAGGACCACCGCCAGCAAGGCAAACAAAATTTTTTTGATCATCCGATAGGGTTAGATAGGAAAAGGTAGAAAAAACCTTTTGATAAACCAAGATTGACTTTCTGAATCCTTCGCGGGAAATTCACCTTAACTAAACCCATTCCTGCTATGAGCCTTTTCACTGATCCCAACAAAATTCCCGAGAACTATGGCCTTCGGCTGGCCGCCGGATTGATTCTTTATTTTCTGGTAATGAAGCTGTTTGGCCTGGCCCACGTAATCGAACTCAGGTTATTAAATCTGTTTATCCTCGTTGCCGCAATCTACTTTGCACTGAAAAAATTTAAGAATACCCACGAACACCACCTCAACTACTTCCGTGGGCTCGCCACAGGCGTGGGCACCGGCGCCATTGGCTCCATCGTTTTTGCCTTGTTCATGTTCATCTACATGAAAGTCGACAGCGCCATGATGCAATCCATTATCGATAACGACCCGATGGGCCGTTACCTTAATGCCTACATGGCTGCTTTCATCATTGCACTGGAAGGAGTCTTCTCCGGGCTGCTGGTAAGTTTTGTATTAATCAACTACGTAGATACGGATGATGTGAACGATCCGATAGGGGAAAGCAATTAAACATTTAGCGCAGCTCATCAAATTAAAAAACCCAGGTACTGCCTGGGTTTTTTGTTGGCAAAGTCGACCGTGCACATGAGTTCCGAGCAACGCAATCCTGTTCGGAAATTTTTGGCAGCCGCACCAAAGCGTGTCGATTTACACGGACTTTTTAAAGCTACTTCACTTCCAGTTCAACAATGGTGTCTACATCAACTCGTTTGCCTCTCGGGATGAGCAGGCTAACACCAAAATCATTCTCCAAAAACCGAATCGATGTTTGATCATGAAACAGCCGCGCGGCCACTACTTTCTGCCCCCATTTCGGTAGCGTGAGCGTCTCGTCTTGCCAGTTCAGGATATGTACATACACCTTGTTACCTTTGCGGGTGGTTACACCCCAATCGCGCGCGCTCAGCGGCCCGCCGCGGGTACCATAAATGGTCTCTCCATTTTTCTGAAGCCAGGCACCCATTTCGCGCAGGCGCTGCTGATGCTCAGGTTGAATCATGCCGTTGGGCATCGGCCCCACATTCAACAGGAAGTTGGCATCATAACCAGCGGCCTTCACCAGGTATTGAATCAGTTCTTTGGTGCTTTTGTGCTTGTCATCTTTCAGGTTAAAGCCCCAGGAGTTGTTGATCGTCTCGCAGGTTTCTTTCGGTAAGGCACCGATTTTTTGCTCGGGCGCAAAACCGGTGGTGTTATGGCCGGGCAAATCTTTTTCGAACATTTGAAAGTCTTCGCCCTCGTAAGGTGCTACGTGGTGGTTACTCCCCACCAGCGCACCCGGCTGCAACCGATGGATTAAATCATACGTTTTCCGCAACCGCCAGTCGTCATCTTTTTTGTCCCACATACCATCAAACCAAATACCACCCAGCTCCCCGTAGCCGGTAAGTAGTTCGGTAAGTTGAGCGTCCATGTAATCGAGGTACGAATACCAATTGCCCTTCTCCGGTCGGCCGGTGTAACTACCGCCCGTAAACCCCCGGGGAAAATAGTCCGGATGCCGCCAGTCCAACTGCGAGTGATAGAAGAACAGTTTAATTCCCTGGGCAAGGCACTCGTCTGCAAGCATTTTCAATACGTCTTTGCCATAGGGTGTTCGTTTTACGATGTTGTAATCCGACACCCGGCTGTCCCACATGGCAAAACCATCGTGGTGTTTGCTGGTGATGGTGATGTATTTCATACCGGCATCTTTTGCCAGCTGCACCCACGCCTTGGCATCGAACGCCTGCGGATTAAAAAAAGTCGGTAACTTTTCGTATGTAGCAATAGGAATCTGTTGATTGTTCATGGCCCACTCCCCATCGCCCAGCACACTGTACACACCCCAGTGGATGAAAAGCCCGAACCGCGCATCCTGAAACCACGCCCGGTTCGCCCGATTTTCCGACGTGGGCTCGTACGCCTGCGCCCAGCCCGTAACGGAAAAAAGAAATACACACAGCATTGCAAAAAGCTTGTTCATGATGTTAGGGTTTTATTTTTAACTTGCCTTCGTTCGAAGAAACAAATTAGGAAATTTTATGCGTTATCGGCCCATCTCAAAGGAGCTTTTTGTTAATAATCGCAAACGTCTCACGCGCATCCTTAAACCCGGCTCCGTTTTGGTGTTGAATACCAACGACATTATGCCGAGCAATGCCGATGGCACCCTTGGCTACCACCCCAACTCCGATTTATTCTACCTCACCGGTATCGAACAAGAGGAAACCATACTGTTGCTCTGCCCGGACTTTCCTGATAAAAACTACCGCGAAGTGCTGTTTGTGCGCGAACCGAACGAGCTCTTGGAAAAATGGGAAGGCCACAAACTTACAAAAGCAGAAGCCACCGGCATCTCCGGAGTTCCCACCGTGCTCTGGTTATCCGATTTTGAAAAATGGTTTCATCACATCATGGTCATGGGCAACGTTACCAACGTGTACCTCAACACCAATGAGCATTACCGCGCCAGCGTAGTGGTGCAAACCCGCGATGCCCGCTTTATTGATTGGTGCCAGGGCCGTTACCCGCTGCACACCTACCAGCGCGCCGCCCCGTTGCTCAGCCAGTTGCGCCGCATCAAGCAGGTGGAAGAAGTTGCCCTGATGCAACAGGCCTGCGACATTACCCAAAAAGGTTTTGAACGTGTGCTCCGCTTTACGAAGCCAGGCGTGATGGAATATGAAATCGAAGCCGAGCTCATTCATGAATTTATTCGCCACGGCTCCAAAGGGTTTGCCTACACACCCATTATTGCCGCAGGAAGCAACAATTGCGTGCTACACTATGTAGAAAACAATCAACCGTGCAAAGCGGGCGACCTGATTTTGCTGGATGTGGCTGCGGAGTACGCCAACTATAACTCGGATTTAACGCGCACCATCCCGGTAAGTGGCCGCTTTACCAAGCGCCAAAAAGAAGTGTACAATGCGGTGCTGCGCATTCAACGCGAAGCATTTAAAATGCTACGCCCCGGCGTGGTATATTTCGATTATCAGAAAGAAATCGAAAAACTGATGGAAAAGGAATTGCTCGGTTTGAAGCTGATCGATAAAACCGATATCAAAAATCAGCCGAAAGGCAACCCCGCCTTGCGCAAATACTTTTACCACGGCACTTCGCACATGCTCGGGCTGGATGTACACGATGTAGGCAACATGCATGACGAAGTACAGGTGGGGTCGGTCTGGACCATCGAGCCCGGAATCTATATTCAACACGAAGGCTTCGGCATTCGTTTGGAAAACAACGTGGTCATTCGAAAAGACAAGAACTTCGATTTGATGCGAAACATTCCCATCGATGCTGATGAAATCGAAGAGTTGATGAACGCCCGGTAAGATGAAACGTGCCGCCGCTACATTTTTAGTAGGATGCAGCTTGATTTTTGCACAAGCGCACGAATTCTGGCTGCAGCCAACAAAATACCGCTACGCCGCAGGCGAAACCGCAGTAATCGACTTTATGGTGGGCGAAAATTTTACCGGCGAGTTCTGGAATTTAGATCGCCACCGCGTAGAGTTGCTCAAATGGTTTACATTATCGGCCGAAAAAGACGTAAAGGCGCAAGTAAAAAATCAAAAGGGTAAAAACATCGCGCTCCCCGCGCTCACCCCCGGCACACACCTGCTCGCGTTGCAAAGCAATGCAGCCTTTATTGAATTAGGTGGGCAAAAGTTTAACGCCTATCTCGAGGAAGATGGCCTGGACAATGTGCTCGACCAACGCAGAAAAGCCAGCGATACCACCCGCGCCCGCGAGTTTTATACCCGCTACGCAAAACTGCTGCTGCAAGCGGGCCCCACGCCCGACAACACGTTCAAAAAGCGTGTGGGATTCCCCATCGAAATTATCCCGCTGCAAAATCCGTATTCCCTTAAAACGGGCGACTACCTCGAGTGCCGCGTGTTCTTCAAAAACCAACCCCGGCCACACCAAAAAGTTAAAATCTGGAGCTTCATCGGCAACCGTATCTTTCTGCAAAATGTGTACACAGAAAAAGACGGCACCGTACGCTTCCCGCTCAGCAACACCGGGCCCTGGATGGTAAGTACAGTAGTAATGGAAAAATCCACCCGCCCGGAGGCCGACTACGAAAGCAGTTGGGCCAGTTTGGTATTTGGTATTGAATAACGTATGGAAAAATTCTCATCCGATAAAGCGCCCGAGCCGGTAGGCCTATATCCGCATGCCCGCAAAGTGGGTAATCTGCTCTTCCTTTCCGGCGTAGGCCCGCGCAAACGCGGCTCTAAAGAAATTCCCGGTGTAACGCTGAACAGCGCAGGCGAAATCGAAGCGTACGACATTGAAGCCCAGTGCCACTCGGTTTTTCAAAATGTGCGTTTGATTTTAGAAGCCGCCGGGGCGCGTTGGGAAAACCTGGTAGACGTAACGGTGTTTCTCACCAACATGAAGCGCGACTTCCCGATTTTTAATCGCGTTTATGCGGAGTACTTTAAAGACAACCAACCCTGCCGCACCACCGTGGAGGTTAACGCGCTGCCCACACCCATCGCCATCGAACTTAAGTGCATCGCCACTATCTAACACAAACAGCACAGTAAAAAAAGCGGCTGTTTCAAAAAGTAAGCGTCATGACAAAAGAGGTGAAGCCATCGGCATCAAGATAACCAAATGCAGATTGCTTCCGCACTTCCGCGCATGCAAAGCCGTTACGATGCGTTCAGAACAGTTGCCAGGTGGTGCAACTCATCAATGCCTTACACGGCAAAACTTTCGCCACAGCCACAGGTGCGGCTGGCGTTAGGGTTGATAAACTGAAACCCTTTACCATTTAGTCCATCCGAAAAATCCAGTGTGGTGCCCAACAAATACAGCAGGCTTTTCTTATCCACCAAAATCTTAATGCCTTTATCTTCAAAAACCTGGTCTGCGGGTTTCACTTCTTCATCAAAACCAAGATCGTACATCAATCCCGAACAACCGCCACCCTTAACCGATACACGAATATTGTGGTGATCGCTCTTGCCTTCTACTTGCCGCAGCGCAACAATTTGCGCCTTCGCTTTTTCAGTAACACTAATCATACTCATGAAACAGGGTTCAATACTACGCTAAAAACAGTAATCGTATTCCGGTCGCGCCCGTAGTATAATTTTTCAAGCGCATCCAAAATATTAGCCGCCCGAAAATAAGACGTATGCAACTCGCGCTCACTCTTGGCCACCCATTGAATGGTGTACGAGTTTTCTTTCTCTTTATAGTTCTGCACATAGTGCAGCATTTTGCGCAACGCATCCACCTTATCTGCGCCTTGCTCGCTGTGGAACAAAAACGATTGGTTGTGGCGCGGGTTAATGGTAATCAAATCCAGTTTCGTGCGCCCATCCACCGCAGAGTATTCAAAAATCAAGTCGCTCGTGCGCAGCCCCAGATAGTCTTTAATCTGCTGCTGCATGCGCGCGGCCTCCACATGCACATCGCCCGTTTCCATCATCACTTTTGGCATACCTGGTGGTTAGAACTTCGTTTTCCTGGTAAAAGTTCAACAAATTTCAGCAAAAATACACAATGCCCGTGGTTTGTTTAAAGTGCCTTGGGCGCCCCGCGCCCCACCCACAGGCAAGCCCTTCGCGCGGCCGGGCTATCACTGCAAGTCCGCACCACCCGCCATTCCACCCCTGGCGGGCTTTCCGTTCTATCCCTTGCGCAGAATTGCAGCAACAACAAGAATCTCAATTCTTCTCAATTCTCAAATCTCAATTCTAAAATCTCAAATCTCAAATCGTAATCCCCCAACACCCCTACTCCTCCACCACCACCGGAAAATCCTGGCCCCGCGAAAACGTGTACGGATACTGCGGCTTACCTTTCATCTTGCGCGTAACCTCCGGCACCTGGTCGTCTAAGTACGACTTCAATTCGTAGATCGTCACCTTACCGTCCTTGGGTGCGCCATCCGCTTCGCCACCCAACGCTTTTAGCAACAGGTATGTAAACAGGCCATGACCCAACGCGGCAAACTCGGTGGCAAACTGCTCGCTGCCGGCCGAGGCCATCACATGAATGCCTGCACTGCGCGAGAGTTGCGCTATGGCTTTCTCTTCGGCAGCCCCGCGGGTGGCCAGCAGTTCAACCGACGCGCCGCTCTGGCAGGCGTCCATCACAATCAATTGCTTTAAGGCTTTAATGTTCTTCAGCCGCTCTTGCAGCACGGTGGCCGCTACGGCTTCAAGCTTCAGGGCCGCCAAATCGTACAGGCGCACGGATTCAGTGGGAATAAAAAAGAATTGATTATCCACCATGCTGCCGTGGCCCGCATAATAGAAAATGAACACATCTTCAGGTTGAATCACCGCCGCCAGCTCGTCCAGCTTCTGTAACAAATTTTCGCGCGTAGCTTCTTGGTCGTACAGCGGGTGTACCACCAGCGATTTAAACAGCGCCTGGCCCTTCTGGTTCATCACCTCACCAAACGATTGAGCATCGGGCTGGGCATAGTTCAACACCATGCGCGGATTTTTATACTGGTTAATACCCACCGCCAGTACGTGGCAAACGCTGTTTTTGCTCACCACTTCGCTGAACACCTCCTTCGTTTCTGTGTCGCTTTCCACGCGATCGTTGTTCGTGGCCGAAGCGGAAAAAAGATTGTTGCCGCCCACGAGATTAACCACCTGATGGTAGGTAACCGATTCGCCCGCGGCGGTTGGTAATTTTTGATCGTGACCGGTCATGGCCACGCGCTTGCCGTTATGAAAAAGTTTAACTTCCTGCACGCCCGCACCCATGTTGGTTACCCGCACGTGCAAATCCGCCTTCCCAGGATCGCGTGTAGGCAGCAGCGCCAATTTTACCGCGGGCGGAGGCGAGTTTTTAATTTTGTTTTGCACGCCTTTGCCGGTGCCACTGCCACCGCGGCTTTGAAAAATTTTCGGCATCAGGTCGGGCCGGTAAAAGTCATTAAAGAACTGGTCAACCGAATACGTCTGCATGCCATCAACAAAGTGAATGAACTTTCGAGCCTGATCTGTGCCGTGAAAGTATCCATCCGGACTTTTCGCCATCCAATCGCGGGTGCCCAGGTGAATGTGTTCGAAAAACTCTTGTTGCGTGGTTAAATCCCAAAACTTAGTAATGCCATCTACGCTGTGGCTGATCAGCATTTTCTGGTCGGGGCTTACCACCAGCGAAGTTACCTCGGCGCGGTGGCCATTGAATTGGTGGATGATTTTACCGGTGGCCGCATCCCACAGCCGGATGCTGCGGTCTGCGCCCGCAGAAAAAACCCGCTGGCCATCCGGGTGGTAAATGGCAATGTGGGCGGCACCACCATGCCCACGCCATTTGCTGATCATCAGCCCGGTGGCAATGTCCCATTGACGCACGGTACCATCCCAACTGGCGGTGAGCAATGTTTTTTGATCCGCACTGATGCGCAGCGACCCGATTACATCGGTATGGCCGGTAAAGGTGCGCACAGCCGTTTTTGTATCCAGTTCCCACATCTGCAGGCTGTGGTCCAGCCGGGTGGTAAATAGGTACAAATCGTTGGGGTGCACCAGCAGGTTGTAGGCCGACATATTCTGGAGATCGAAATACGTTTCCAGTTTGCCCGTGGCAAGGTGGTGTACTTTCAGCGTTGCATCCCAACTGCAGGACACGGCCCGCGTTTCATCGGCACTAAACTGCACATCGAATACGGGCTGGCGGTAGCTGTGTATCACCCGCAGCGTGTCGCCCGTATCGGCATTCCATAAAATCACGTTTCCATCGGCCCCGCCCGTGAGCAGCCGTTTGCCATCGCGCGAAAGCGCATAACAAACCGCCGCCTTCGTGTGGCCTTTGTACTCTAAAATTGTCTTGCCGGAGTTGATTTCCCAACGCCGCACATCGGTACCGAATTTTCCTTTCAACAGTGTTTTACCATCGCGGGCCAGCAGCAGTGCGTTTTTGAAACGCAGGTAGCGGGCGATATTTGCATCCCAATAGGAATTTGGATTGTAGTCCACTCCACCTGCATCGCGTTGGTGGAGAAACCCGGTGAGGGTTTGGGTGGTTTTGCCGGTGCGCCGGTGTACACGAACTGCGGTGTTGTTATCGAGCGCGAGAAAAAAATCCAAATTGTTTGGGTGAAACTTCGCTTGGGTAATCTGCACCCCTTCCGGGGCGGTTACCGTGCGCAACGAATCGCCCGAACTCAGGTTAAAAACGGTGGCAGTTTGTTCGGTGGTTACCACCAGCCACATGCCGTCGCTGCTTACCGCGGTTGAAGTTACATCGTCCAGCGCCTTGCTGTAGTGTGTACTGGCTTTGCCGCTGGAGAGATCGTAGCGCACCACTTCGTTCTTCGTAGCTTTCACCAGCGATTTATTGTCGGGCGTGAACATAAAATCCACCGCACATCCACCGCAAAAATCAAATGCCTGGGGCTTGAAGGTGTGCACTTTTTGCCAATCGCGCATACGGTACACATTTACAGTGGCATCCGCACCTTCCGCCAGCCAGTTGCCATCGGCACTGATGGCCAGGTGGTCTGCGCCGCGGTTGCCTTGCGCCACCAACCACGAGGTTTCTTTCTTGCCGGTGGCAGTGTTCCACACGTGAATCATTTGGCCCACCGAAATCACGTACCGCCCTTGCGGATCGAACACCACATCGTTGATGCGCTCTTCACCGGCGCCGTAGCGGTCGTCATACGTGCTTTCGAGATCGAGCGAGAAGCTGCGCACCTCGCGGCCGGTTTTTACTTCCCAAATGCGCACGGTGCGGTCGTTACTGCCGGTAACCAGCCAGCGGCCATCGGGGCTAAAATCCAAACACGTTACCGATGCCTGATGGCCGAGGAAGCTACGCGCCTCGCGGCCGGTACTCAACTGCCACAATTTAGCCGACTTGTCGCGGCTGGCGGTGGCTACGTAGTTGCTATCCGGACTGGTTGCGATGGCGAGCACGGCCAACTCGTGGCCCTGCTGCAACACCGTTTCCAGGGCCTGGGCCGTTGCCAGCGTGAACAAGAACAAGTAAACCACCGAAAGTAATGCGCACTTCATCTTGGTAAAGGTACGAGTCGCCACGAAAACGTGCCGCACGGTGTAGCCGCAACTACGTTGTGCCCAAAAGCACCTGCCACCGGCGCTGCCGGTGTGCATAGAACCGGATGGACCACCACGCCACAAGCGGAGTGAGCGCACCAGCGTACAAGTCGACTTCGTCTGTATAGAGCGTTTTATTTGGCGCTACCTCCTGGAGGGTGATGAGGTGATCCCAGACGGAAACCACTGCGCCGCTTTCGCGGGATTGAATTGCGTAGGTAGCCGCATCGATTTTTTCCAACCGAATGGTATGGCGCCCACCTGGCAAAATGCCGTAGAGCCACAAAAAGAAAGGAAATACATCGCCCGTTTTCCAATCGTTACCCAACGGCCCTTTGCCGAGGTAGCTAAAAAACACCCACGGCCGACAAATAAACCGCAGACTGGCAACGGTGGTGAGCTGTGCCCAAATGGCCGCGCTGCTGGCGGGCAAATACGATTGCACTCGAATGCGGATACCCGACACTGATTTGCCGGCCGGAGTACGGAGCGTAATGGGCGTTTGCATACCGATGGTTTTCTCAAAAAAAGGAATTTTTTACATAGCAAGGCAGTTGCGGCAGGGGTGAACTTTAGGCCAGGGATGCGCAGGGCTTGGCCCCGCCACCCGGCGGGGCGGGAGCGCAGCGAACCCCGTAGCAGCCCGGCCCTGAGCCCCAAGGCGAAGGGGGCCGCACGCAAAAAGCGCCTTTATGAGTTAAAAAACGGGTTTTTTAGTTTCTTTCCGGGATTTTTGAGATCGCTTGCAGAATTACAGCCGTTTTCCCGATATTTGCAGTCCCTTTTTCGAGGGGTAAACGATTTTAAGCATATGGCACGGGTTTGTCAGATTACAGGAAAGCGGCCGCGGGTGGGTAACAACGTATCGCACGCGAACAACAAGACCAAGCGCAGGTTCTACCCGAACTTGCAGACCAAGCGTTTCTTCATTCCGGAAGAAAACAAGTGGATTACGTTGAAAGTATCTGCCAAAGCCATTAAGACCATTAATGCCAAAGGCATTACCGCGGTGTTAAAAGATGCGGCTGCCAAAGGAACTCTTTCCATCTAACCGCTAACGAGAAACAATCATGGCTAAGAAAGGAAACCGCATACAGGTAATTTTAGAGTGTACCGAGCACAAAAACAGCGGTATGCCCGGCATGAGCCGCTACATTACCACCAAGAACCGCAAGAATACCACCGAGCGGATTGAACTGAAGAAGTACAACCCGGTGTTGAAAAAATATACTCTACACAAAGAAATTAAGTAACCATGGCAAAGAAAGTTGTTGCTACCCTGAAAAAAGGCGATGGAAAGAACTTCGCGAAAGTGATCCGCGCCGTGAAGAGCGAAAAGACCGGGGCCTATACCTTTAAAGAAGAGATTGTGCCCAACGAGTTGGTAAAAGAAACGCTGGCTAAGAAAGGCTAAGCAAAAACCACAAAACAGAAGGAAGTCCCCGTTTTTACGTGGGACTTTTTTTTTACCCACCAATCGCCCAACTTCCGCCCATGTTTGGATTGTTCTCCAAGGAAAAAAAGGAAAGCCTGGACCAGGGTTTGCAAAAAACCAAAGACACGTTCTTTTCGCGGCTGGGAAAGGCCGTTTTTGGGAAGAGCGAAGTAGACGATGAAGTACTGGACCAGTTGGAAGAAATTCTGGTGGGCAGCGATGTGGGCACGTCTACCACCATGAAGATTGTGCAGCGCATTCAACAGCGGGTGGCGCGCGACAAATACGTGGGAACAGCCGAACTAGATAGCATTTTGCGCGAAGAAATTGCCGGACTGCTGGCGGAAAACCAAAGCGCTGATGTGCCGGATTTTGAAACTCCGGCGGGTGTAAAGCCCTATGTGCTGATGGTGGTGGGCGTAAATGGCGTAGGCAAAACCACTACCATTGGTAAACTCGCGGCGCAGTATAAAAAACAAGGAAAATCGGTAGTGCTGGGTGCAGCCGATACGTTTAGGGCCGCCGCCGTAGATCAGCTTAAACTGTGGGGCGAGCGGGTGGGCGTGCCTGTGGTGGCGAAAGGGATGAATACCGACCCTTCCGCCGTGGCTTTTGAAGCCGTAAAGGAAGGTGTAGAGCGCGGAGCAGACGTAGTTATTGTAGACACCGCCGGGCGTCTGCACACCAAAGTAAACTTAATGCAAGAGCTCTCGAAAATTAAACGCGTAATGGAAAAAGTACTGCCGGCCGCCCCGCACGATGTGTTGCTTGTGCTGGATGGAAGTACCGGACAGAACGCGATGATTCAGGCCCGCGAGTTTACCAAGGCTACGGAAGTAACATGTTTGGCCATTACCAAATTGGATGGCACCGCCAAGGGTGGCGTAGTGATTGGCATTAGCGATGAGTTTAAAATTCCGGTGAAATATATTGGCGTGGGCGAAAAGGTGGGCGACTTGCAGGTATTTAACAAAGCCGAGTTTGTGGATTCGCTTTTCAAAAAATAAGCGAACGGCTAACGGAACTTACTTTTTAACTACCACCGGTTTGGGCTGCTTGCGTACCGGGATTTTAAAAAAGATTTGATAGTTGGCGCCCCACGCATCGTTACGCACGGTGCGGCCAAAGCCCGGCACATCGTACGGTTGCAGATTTTCGTTGCCTTTAATGTTAAGTCCAAACTTGTATCGAAACGTGTAGCCCATCCAAATCCATTTCCACACTTTTACACGCAAGCCGCCGGTAAGCTCGCGCCAGGAAGCGCTGCCGTCATTGCCCTGAATGGTTTGCGTAACGCGCCCAAAAGTGGTGTTTTCTGTGGTAATGGTAGCCTGATTTGAAAACTGCGAACTGCCCACACGAAAGCCCAGAAAAATCATGTTGCGGTCGGGGTCTTTCAATAAAAAATTCACATCACCACCTACCCGCCAGTACGTACCCGTGTTGGTGTAGTACCCGTTTTCCAACGAATCTTTGAAGCTCGACTGCCCGTAATCGAGGGCGAAGTAGTAGCGATAAAAATCAACATCTGCGTTGACTTCATAACCGCTATACGGGCTGTTCAGTGCCTGCCGCACATACGGAAATACATCCATACCCACGCGGATACCGGTAGGGAGGTAGGAGCGCGTGGTGTCGCGCACGTTTTTCTTTTGCGCTTGCGCGAAGCCCGCCAGTAAACAACAACTAAGGACGAAGAGTCGCATTGCGGGCTACGGATTTTAAAAGTTGACGGTTGGTAATGCGTAGCGACTCAGATCCAAACGTATTGACTGAAAAATCAAGGTCGCGGTGGTAGAGAATTGCCCCACAATCGGGGTTGAGCACCAACACCTGATTACGATAGGTAAAGGTGATGGAATCTCTGCGCACGCCGGTTGGGCTGTTCAATGCAGGGCGCGTAAAAACATAGGTGGTGCTGGACGCCGCGGGGTTTACCGGCAGCGAAACACTGGTGCCGTTTACGTTGCTGAGAATCGGCTGGGCCACGCCACTGATGGAGATGGTCGAAAACTGGGCCGCAGCTGCTCTGCCATTGCTGCCCACAAACTCAAGCTCAATGTTTGTTTTGTTGTTTTTTACGCAATCGCCCGGGTTGAAGCAACCCGCTCCCAGCAACGCCAAACCAATCCAAAGAAACCGCATTGTCATCAAAAACGTCCAAATATACCCTTCGCGGGGAAACAAAATCCGGGCCGGACGGAATTTTACTAAATTTGCGCCCTTGTTTGTAAAGCCGTGAAAACCAAGGGAAATACCTCTACCAAAGTAAACATCGTTACACTGGGTTGCTCAAAAAACCAGGTGGATTCCGAGGTGTTGTTAACCCAACTGCGCGGCAACGGCATAGACGCAGTGCACGAATCGGCCAACGATGATGCCAACGTGGTGGTGATTAATACATGCGGGTTTATCGACAATGCCAAGCAAGAATCCATCGATACGATCTTGCGGTATGTAGATGCCAAGCAGGAAGGTATTGTGAATAAAGTATATGTTACCGGCTGCCTCTCGGAGCGCTACAAACACGATCTTGAAAAAGAAATTCCCGAAGTGGATGCGTGGTTCGGCACGCGCGATCTTTCGCGTTTGCTGAAGCAGTTCCGCGCCAATTATAAACAGGAGCTTGTTGGCGAGCGCATTCTCACCAATCCCTCGCATTTTGCGTACCTCAAAATTTCAGAAGGGTGCGATCGGCCCTGTTCGTTTTGCGCCATTCCGTTGATGCGTGGCAAACACGTATCGCGGCCCATGGAAGAGCTGGTGTTGGAAGCCAAAAATCTGGCGAAAAACGGGACGAAAGAATTGCTGCTCATTGCGCAGGATTCCACCTACTACGGGTTGGATATTTATAAAAAGCGTACGCTGGCCGATCTTTTGCAGCGCCTGTCGGACGTGGAGGGCATTGAGTGGATTCGTTTACATTACGCGTTTCCTACGGGCTTTCCGTTGGATGCGTTGGATGTGATGGCCGCCCGCCCGAACATCTGCAAATACCTGGATATTCCGCTTCAGCACGGTGCCACGGAGATGTTGAAGATCATGCGCAGAGGCACCACGCGCGAAAAAACCGAAGAGCTGCTGCATACCATTCGTGCGCGCGTACCGGGCATTGCCATTCGCACTACGCTCATTGCCGGACATCCGGGCGAGACCGATGCGTATTTCCAGGAGATGTATGATTTCGTGGCACGCGCACGGTTCGACCGCCTTGGCGTGTTTACGTATTCGCACGAAGAAAACACGCACGCGCACACCATGGCCGATGACGTGCCGCCCGAAGTGAAGCAAGAGCGTATGGAAGAGATCATGGAATTGCAGCAAGGCATTTCGCTGGAATTGAATCAGGCGAAAGTAGGCCAGACGTTTCGGGTGCTGGTAGACCGAAAAGAAAGCGGATATTTTGTAGGCCGCACGGAGTTCGACTCGCCTGAAGTTGATAACGAAGTGTTAATTGCGAGCGAGGATTACCTGCGGTTGGGCGATTTTGTGCCTGTAACCGTTGAAAGCGCAACCGAGTTTGATTTGATGGGGCGCGTGGCGCGGAACTAACTTCGCATTATTTCGTTTCTTCGTACGATGCTCACCCCAACCTCCCGCCCATGCACGTGCACCGCCTGCCGTTAAGAGATACCAAGTCGTTTTCCCCCTTTTTCCTCGACTACGTCTCGCAAAAAAAAGAGCTTGCACCCTTCTACCACCGGTTTCCGGTGATCGAAAATTTTGAACACCAGATCGCTGAAAAGCAACAGGCATTTCCGTCCGCCCACCGCCTGATCCTACACGATGCACTCACGCGGCAGTACGGGTTACTTTCCGTGCCCGAGGCTGTACAGTTAAATCTCGCCGCACTGCGCGAACCAAACACATTTACCGTTACCACGGGCCATCAACTCAATGTTTTTACGGGGCCGCTCTATTTTATTTTCAAAATCATTACGGTAGTTAACGCCTGTCGCACATTAAAGGCACAGTATCCCGCGTACAATTTTGTGCCGGTGTATTGGATGGCAAGCGAAGATCACGACTACGATGAGATAAAATACTTCCGCTTGCTGGGAAAAAAAATAACCTGGACAACCGCGCAGCAAGGTGCGGTGGGTAGATTTTCTACCGAAGGCTTAGCGGCTATTGCCCGCGAGCTTCCGGCCGCAGCCGACTTTTTTCGCGAAGCATACACCAAAAACAAGACGCTCAGCGCCGCTGTGCGGCAGTACGTTACGTATTTGTTTGGTTCTGATGGCCTGGTGGTAGTAGATGGCGATGACGCTGCACTAAAAAAGATCTTTGCCCCCGTAGTGGAGCAGGAGTTGTTTCATCAACGGTCGCATGCGTTGGTGGAAAAACAAAACTCCGCACTCGAAGCGCTGGGCTACAAAGCGCAGGTGTTTTCGCGACCAATCAATCTGTTTTACCTGACGGACGCCCTGCGCACCCGGCTAGAACGTACCGACGGGGGATTTCAGTTAGTTGATCAACCTATCGAATTTACGGTGGCACAAATCCGCAGCGAGCTGGCCACTCATCCGGAACGCTTTAGTCCGAACGTAATTCTACGCCCGTTGTACCAGGAAATGATACTTCCCAATCTGGCGTACTGTGGTGGCCCTGCCGAGATGGTGTACTGGCTGCAACTCAAAGGTGTTTTCGATCATTTCTCCGTGCCCTTCCCGATGCTGCTGCCGCGCAATTTCGCGCTGGTGCTTTCGGCACCCATCGCACAGAAGTGGGAAAAGACGGGGATGAGCTGGACGGATCTATTTGAAGAAAAGAATTTCTTGCACAATCAATGGACGATCCGCAACACGGAGTTATCGCTTACGCTGAGCCAGGAGTTGAATGCCACCCGAACGCTTTTCGAAGCGGTGCAGCAGCGGGCCGGCCAGATTGACACCACGCTGGTGCGGATGGTGGCCGCAGAATCGAAACGCACGCTGGATAGTCTTGAAAAGATTGAGCACAAGTTTTTGCGTGCCGCCAAACGCAAGCAGCGCGAGAAGCTGCAGCAAATCGATTCCGTGAAGGATGCATTGTTTCCAAACGGCAGTTTGCAGGAACGCACGGACAACTTTTTAAATTTTTACCTGGAAGACCCCCAGTTTCTGGATCGCTTACGGGAGCATCTTGATCCGTTTGATTTTCGCTTTACGCTGATTCACTACGCATGACAAAGGCCGAGCTTCGCCAGGTATTCCTCGCGCAGCGGCAGGCCTTGTCGGACGCGGAAGTGATGACTCGCAGCAAAGCCTTATGCGAAAGACTGTTCGTGTCCTTCGATTTTGCTTTTCAAAAAATTGTACACACGTTTTTGCCCATCGAGCGGCAGCGCGAACCGGATACGTGGCTGGCGATTGACCGCTGGCGGCGGGAGTTTCCACAGGTGCGGATTGTGTTGCCAAAAATGCAAGCCGATGGGGCGCTGGTGCATGTGGAGTTTGAAGGCCTGCACCAGCTGAAGAAAAATACGTGGGGCATTCCTGAACCCGTGCACGGCACCGAATTATCGCCCGCGAAACTGGATTTGGTTTTGGTGCCGCTGCTGGTGGCCGACCGATATGGAAACCGGCTGGGTTATGGCAAAGGGTATTACGATCGGTTTTTGGCAGAGGTAAATCCCACCTGCAAAAAAGTGGGTTATTCGCTGCTTCACCTCTACGAAGAAGAGCTGCCGCGCGAGGCGTGGGACGTGCAGTTAACACATGTGATTACGCCAAGCGAAGTGCTGTCCATCCGTTCAGCAAAGTAAACCGCAGCACGCGTAGGCAACCCCAACGAACTGCAATCAAACCGCAGGCTCCTGCTGGCTCAAACAATGAAACGAGCCCAGCCCCCAGATGATGTCCCACGAATCCAGACCAATCACTTCGCGATCGGGGAAACAGGTTTGTAAGATCTGCAGCGCGCGGTCGTCCTGCTTATCGCGGAAGGTGGGCACCACCACATATTTGTTGGCGATGTAAAAGTTGGCGTAAGAGGCCGGCAAGCGCATGTCTTCGTACACCACCGCGCCGGGCATGGGCAACTCCACAATATTCAGTGGATGGCCGTTGAGCAGCCGAAGGGTTTTTAACATCTCCAGATTTTCTTGTAAGGGAGCAAAGTTTTCATCGGATGAATCGTGCTCCACCACCGTTACTACGGTGTTTTCGTTCACGAAGCGCGTGAGGTCATCAATATGGCCGTCGGTATCATCGCCCACGATGCCATCGCCTAGCCACAGCACCTGCTGCACGCCATAGAAGTTATAGAGATATTCTTCAATCTGTTGCTGATTCAGGTGGGGATTACGATTTTGATTTAACAAACAAGAGGTGGTGGTGAGTACCGTACCTTTTCCGTTAAATTCAACTGAGCCGCCTTCCATAACAATGCCGGGATGAAAAACCGGAAGTTTAAAATGCTCGGCAATGCGCGTGGGAATCACATCATCTAAATCATGCGGTGGGTATTTTCCGCCCCAGGCGTTGTAGCCCCAATCCACAATGGCTTTTTTCTTCTCCGTTTGGTGGAGGAGAAACGCCGGGCCATGATCGCGGCACCAGGCATCGTTCGTGGGATGAAAAAAGAACTCAATCCGCGAAAGCGAAGCCCCCGCCTGCTGCAAATATTCCGTCGCCTGCTGCTGCATGGCCGCATCGCGCACGTTAATGCGCACCCGTTCCCCCTCTGCTACCCGCTTAATGAACTCGGCATATACCGGATAAATGGTTTGAATCTTGCCGGGCCACGACGCTTCCTTGTGTGGCCAACTGAGCCACGTGGCTTCGTGCGGGGCAAATTCTGCGGGGAAGTAGTAGCCGAGTTGTTGGGGGGTCATCGGGGAGTGTAGTTGGTTGTTATTAGTTGGTAGTTGACAGTTGGTAGTTGACAGTTGGTAGTGTTGATTAATTCTGAATAGTTTGTAAAAGCCATCTCAAAAATATCCCGTCATGTCGAACGAAAGTGAGACATCCCTATTTGCAGCGCTGCAATCAAGGATTTCTCGGTCGTACCTCCCTCGAAATGACGCTTTTCATATTTTTGAGATAGCTTCTAATAATAGTTGGCCTTTAACAAGAACTAAGAACTAACAACCAAGAACTAACAACTAAAATACCCCATCAATCTTCATCAATAAATCTGCGGGTAATCGGTTGGTAGGAATCGATTCTGCGATCGCGCAAAAAGGGCCAGTGCGTGCGATAGCTGTCGGTCTTGTGCAGATCAATTTCGTGTACGTGCACTTCTTCCGCCTCGTGCGAAGCCTGGAACAACACGCGCCCAAACGGATTGGCAATGAACGAGCCGCCCCAGAATTTCATGGCGCCATTTTGCTCGAAGCCCACGCGATTTACACTGACTACGTGAATGCCGTTGGCTACTGCATGGCTGCGCTGAATGGTTTGCCACGCGTTGTACTGCTCGCTGTTGGTGGCCTCGTCTTGCGAGGTGGCCCAGCCGATGGCGGTGGGATAAAACAACACCTCCGCACCCATGAGCGCGGTGATGCGTGCAGCTTCCGGATACCACTGGTCCCAACAAATCAAAATGCCGATGGTCGCGTATTTGGTCTTGAATACTTTGTAGCCCAGGTCGCCCGGCGTGAAGTAAAACTTCTCGTAGTAAGCCGGATCATCCGGAATGTGCATCTTCCGGTACTTGCCCAGGTAGGTGCCGTCTGCATCCAACACCGCGGTGGTGTTATGATAAATCCCGTTGGTGCGCTTCTCGAACAGCGAGGCGACAATCACCACGTTGAGTTCTTTCGCCAGTGCGGACAAGGTTTCCGTAGACGGCCCGGGTATGGCTTCGGCCAGTTTGAAATTCTTGTAATCTTCCACATCGCAGAAGTAGAGGGAAGTAAACAACTCCTGCAAGCAAACAATTTGTGCGCCTTTGTTAGCGGCTTCGCGAATGCCGGCAACCGCCTTGCGCATGTTTTCCGAGGGCGTGGCCGTGCAACTCATTTGCACCAGTCCGACGTGAATTATTTTAGACGATTTCATACGCCTGCAAAAGTATCATTAATCGTGAAAAGCCACGCACCCGTCACGATTCCGCCATCATGCTTTTTTTTAAAATCTTTGTGGTTTTATTTGATCTCGAAGCTCTGCGTAGAGAGGTAAGATGCGCCAAAAACACCGATGCCTCCCGTTACGTTTGAGTAAACCGGCACCGGACTGCTAAAATTAGGGATCAAATTATTGGTATTACTGAGCCAGGTTTCGAGCAGTCTATACGATTCATAATACCGAAACATGTTTAGATCGACACTTCTCAGGTGAACAACAAGTTCCGGAGAGGTGGCCAAAAATGCCCTGCGAACGATACCCGACTCGTTATTATTCAGTTGTGCGCTAAGTACAAATGTCCCATTATCCAACAGCGGCCTCAACGGATTCATCATCAATCCGAAAGGGGTCTCCGCCAGGTATGAGCCTCGCGCGGTGGTTGACAATATCGAATATGGGTTAGGTGATGTATTACTCCAACGACACGAGAATTTGAAGTCGTCATTATCGCGTTCGCCAGAGATTTCAATTGGTTTCGGTTTTTCCGGAATGCGGCAATTCGCATTGAGTAGCCGACCATCAACCAGTACTACACGGAGTGAGTACGTAACCGATGGCGCTATCGCGAATTTCGTTGCGTCCAACTCGTACCGAAGATTTTCTTCATTAAATACTAAACCCCGAGAACTGAACGAATTCGAAATCGTGACTTCGGCATCCGCTACCACCGAGCGCTCGGGGGCTAACTCTTCACCAATTTTTTGTACGCGAAACACATGCGCTGAAAGTACCGAGTCTTGTGGTGAGATAAAACACACGACTGAAACTTGGTCTAAGGCTGATTCCTCTCTCACGCCCGGATCACAAGCGAAAACGAACGAAAGTGCGAATGAGAGAATCAACGTCGAAATTCTCGTTTCACTCATTAGAACCGAAAGTTATAACTGATCAGGGGTAGGATCGGAAAGCCATTTCTTTTTCTCAACACGGCCCGCGGGCCCGACTGGGCCGAAGCGGCCTCAAGACTAAAGTAGTAGTAAAGTGGGTTTTTTCGATTGTAAGCATTATAAACGCCAAATTCCCAAACGCGTGTAAAACGTTTCTTCCTTTTTGTTAATTCAATGGCGATATCTAGTCGGTGGATAGCCTCCGTTCTAAAATTGTTCCGTGCCCCAAAATAGGGAACCGTAGTCAGCGCGGGTTCACTTTGTACGAAATTACTTACCGCGATATAATTAAAACCAGTTGGAGCCGTAACCGCTATACCACTGTGAAGTTGCCAAGTTGCCGTTAACTGCAAACGTGAATTGAATTTCAAAGTACCGGTAGCAACCAATGAATGCCGATTATCATTTCTGCCAAAAAAACGGTCGCCCCGATTCAAACTATCAAACTGATGGATTAGCCAGCCCAAGGTGTACGAAACGAGTCCGGAAAACTTTCCGGAATTTTTTTGTATCATCACCTCCGTTCCATACGCTTGGCCTTTGCCGTTTGTTACGTCCTCCTGCCAGGAAACTTGCCGTGGCGCATCCGATGCAAATCCTAATCTCGCGCCATCATCATATGCTAACAGGTTGCGAAAGTATTTGCGGTATGTCTCAACCGAAACCAAAGTTCCAAAACGGGGCAGTTGCTTGGTTAGGCCAACAGACCATTGGTCAGTTTGGACAGGCGGAAACTGGCTAGACGGTGGAACCCACAAATCTGTTGACAAACCGAGACCAGTGTTGGACAGAACATGAACGAACTGGTTGGCACGCGTGTAATTCGCAAAGACTTCGATTTGGCTTCCAAAGTCATGTGAAACGTTAATGCGTGGCTCCAAGAAAAGAAAAGTATCTCCAGAAAATGCCAATGCATTGATCCGGAGGCCGCTACGAAGTGTTAACGTTCGCGCCACTTTCCATGTGTCTTCAATGTAGGCCGCGATCTCATAGTTTCTGTAGGATGATTCCTGCAAGCTAGAAACTTGGCCTAACGAGTCCTGTCTCTCAATGAAGTTTGGCGTGAAAAATCGAAGACTAAAGTGAACACCATATTTGATTTGATGAGCGTTACTTGGATACCAGTCAAGGTCATTCTTCAGGGCATAATCTTGAATATTTGAACCGTATCTCAAAAATTCGTAACGAGCGTTTGGGCCGGATCGTTCTACAATGTCTGTAAACTCAAATGAATGCCTGCTTTGTATCAATGTAACGTTGCCAAAAAGTCGGCTTGTGTATTGGTGGTTCCATCTTAATGAACTAGTGCTGTTCCCCCACCAGAGTCGGGTGTCGTTGATCAAAGGTTGTTGAGAAAAATCTTCTTGCGTTCTATTGACTAAATTATCTCCACCTGAATAAAAGCTCAAATAGATGATATTCTTTGGATTTACTTCCCACTTTGATTTGGCGTTGACATCAAAAAAGCGATAAGACTGAAGTTCATTTGATGTCATCAGTGGCCTGGCCAGCAAGTCCAAATAGCTTCTTCGAAAAGAAAGCATTAGCGATGCTTTATCTTTTACTAAGGGTCCCTCCAACGTGAGTCTGCTTGAAAGAATCCCAATTCCGCCTCTTCCTTCAACTTTTTTCATATTCCCATCTCGCAGTTGAATGTCGATCACGGACGAAGCTCGGCCCCCGTACTGAGCTGGAAAACCGGCTTTCCAAAAATTTACAGTTTTTATGGCGTCCGTGTTGAAAACAGAAAAGAAACCAAATAAGTGGTTAGGATTGTAAACGGGCGCATCATCTAAAACAATCAGGTTCTGATCGGGACTGCCGCCACGCATATATAACCCGGCAGAACCTTCGACTCCGCTTTTCACCCCAGATAGTAGTTGTATCGCTTTTAAAACATCCTTTTCCCCAAGCAGAGTCGGCATTTTGTCGATTAATTCACTGCTGACACTAACCGAGCCTTTTGCTGTGCGCCCTTGCGCGGGCATCGAAGAAATAACAACTTCGTTTAAGACGTTAATACTCGGTAGCAAATCGATATTTAACGTGGTATCCTTCGGGGTAGAAAAAGAAATTTGTTGTTTGGCGAATCCGATTGCTGAAACTTGAATAGTGGTCAGTTTGTCAGGAATTATTTGAAGCGAAAAAAATCCGTACTCATTCGAGTACGATCCTTTCATCGTACCTTCAAACGAGACATTTGCATATGGAACTCCCTCTTTGCTTTCGGCATTTCGGACAGAACCACTTACGATTATCTGCGCATAGCACCAACCGTTAACTGCCAACATCAACAATATTATAACACGGCAGTAAGTGAAACCGGAAAACGCAAAGCCAAAAAACTTCCTAAAAAATATACTCAATCCTTGCTTGTCAAGAGCTTCGAAGATCAAAGCCATGCTGGCTGATCTTCGAAGTATGTTAGTTTTAATTTAGTAGTTAACAAACTCGTAGTAATAGTCGCCAGCGTTGTTGAAAGATATCGTAAGGCGTAATCTCCATGGCCCGTCTACATAAAATCGCTCATTTGTTCCGCCACTCCATGTGTAGGGGCCGATAATAGTGCTCCAACCTGACCACCACCGTGTTTTTCGCTGAAGTTTCCAATAAACTTGTTGATTAGCTCTCAAAAAGAATTACTCTGGCCAGTTCATACTGTCGTGCCAAACATCAGGGTTAAGATACTTACTACGCGCGTTAGATGCAAGGGAATAGTTCGGATTTATTTTATTGTGAAGGCCCAATCCAATAACGCCCTTGTCTAGCCGTTGACTTACAATATCGACAACGATTACCTTGGACAGATCGAGCTCATCGCTGGTTGACTCATTGATGTTTGCATCTTTAATTTGGTTTGCATCCCCTCTCTTTTCAAAAACAGGCACTATTGACATTTGCCGAGACTCCAGAAACTCCTCCACTAACGCCTCTTCGAGCGCTGAAACCCGCAACACCATTTCATTTGAGCCCCCGGCATCAACCAGTGTTACGTCTTTTTTAAAGAACGTCACTCCGTACTCCTTTTCTAATAAGTCAACCTCGCTTTTTGGTGGCTCCTGATCTGGCTGAACAGCATCTTGCTGGCAGCTGATCAGCAACATTGGGACTAACATTGGAAGCAGTGCGTACCGCACACCTGCGAGTAGCCGTTCTATAAATGACTCGTTGCTTCGGGTCGACCTTTGTTCATCTAACCGATCAAAAAATTTCGGGAATGGAATTGATTTCTGTGCTTTCATATTATGTGGGTTAGTTAAGATTATGAAGCAAATTTACAAATTATAGCATATATGCTATAACATTTTCGGGTACATTTCAATTGCTTTCACCCGGTGAATTTCCGGGACGAAAAAGTCTTACTAGCGTTCGGCAAAAACCTTCAATTGCTGCGAAAACAGCAAAATTTTTCGCAAGAGGAATTGGCTTACAGGTCGGGCATCAGTCTTTCTCAAATTGCCCGAATAGAGACCGGCAAAGTAAATCCAACCGTTTGTACCCTAATGGTGATCTCAAGAACCTTAAAAATTAAACCTACCGAGTTAATGGACTTTTAAAACCTGTCTTTGCGCTCAAAGGCGGCCTTTCACAGTTGGCTCAAGAGCGGTGAATGCGACAAAGCTAACGCGCGTTCCATTTCCAAAAGTCGAAACATGGGAAAAACTCAACCGTAGCACTTACACTACTTTCACCGCCCGCACCATCTCGCGCTTCCCGGGTGGGCCGGGCAATGCCTCTACCACAAACCCACAGCTTCGCAAATCGCGCTTGAGCTGGCCTTTGGCACAATACGTTACCAGTACGCCGCCGGGCGCCAGCACCTCAAACATTTGCGTAAGCACCGCGGGTGTCCACATTTCCGGCTGCTTTTCGGGTGCAAACGCATCAAAATAAATCACATCAAAAAAAGTATGTGCCAAGGGCGCGGCCAAAACCGGTGTGCTGTGTTTGGTGATCTGTAGGTTGGGCAGCAACTGTACCGGCACATTCCATGGGGCGCTGTGCATCTGCTGTGCCAGTGCCGCATGTTCATGCGCGGTAAAAAGATGGGTGGCGGCAATTACCTCCCACGAAAGTGGAAACGGCTCCACCGTGTGCACAAAAAACTGGATTTCCGTACGCGGCAACGCCTCCAGGGCCGTTAGCCAGATGTTCAGGCCGGTGCCAAAACCTACTTCCAACACCCGCACCCGATTTGTGCCGGCCAACCGGTGTTTAAGCCCGTGCTCGATGTATATATGCACCGATTCCTGCCGGGCGCCATGGCGCGAGTGGTAGGTTTCGTTTAACGCAGCATTAAACAAGGTGTGCGAGCCATCTGCGGTCTCGATGATCACAAGATTCATAGCTTCGTCATTGACTTTCGGGTTCTGGTGCAGTACCTTCCTTACCTCATGCGCAACACGTACAATTCTGGCCCGCGCCTGCTCACCTACCTGCAATATACAGTGCTGCTGGCGGTTATCTTGTATTTCGGGCGGCCGTTGCTGGTACCACTCGCCCTGGCCGTGCTCATTAGTTTTGTGCTCTATCCCATTTGCATCTGGTTAGAAAAGAAAAAAGTAGGGCGTATGAGTGCAATTTTGGTGAGCGTTGGTTTGTTGCTGCTGCTTGCCGTTGTGCTGCTGGTACTGCTGGTGTTTCAGGTGAATCAGTTTCTGCACGAGTGGCCGGCCATCCACACCAAAATGATGAGTACGATTGCCACGGCAAGCCAATGGTTAACCGCGGAGTTTCAGTTGAGCCGCGCAGCACAAAATGAATGGCTTCGGAATTTCGCACGGCAATCGTCTGGCGATGCCATAAGCCTGCTGCAAAAAACGATTTCGGCATCGGCTTTTTCTGCCGTGCTGCTGGTGCTCATTCCAATCTATGCCGTGCTGATTTTATACTACCGCAAACGCTGGTTTAACGTGCTCGTGCGTTTCTTTCCCGACCAGGGGCCTGCGCGCATTCGCGAAATTCTGCAACTCAGTATCCTATCGTACTACAACTTTATCAAGGGCATGGGTTTGGTGTATCTGGTCGTGGGCGTTTTGAATAGCGTAGGATTGTTGCTGCTCGGTGTGCCGCACGCGTTTTTGTTTGGCTTCGTTGCCGCTGTGCTCACGTTTATTCCCTACGTTGGGATTTTGGTTGGCGCACTGTTGCCAATGTCGGTTGCGTGGATTACCTACAACTCGCTCTGGTACCCGTTAGGCGTGGCTTTGGTTTTCGCATTTGTGCAATACATGGAAGCCAACGTCATTTTTCCGTTTGCGGTGAGCAGCCGGTTAAAGATCAACGCATTGGTAACGATCGTGGCGATTGTGGTGGGTGGGTTAGTGTGGGGCGTGGCAGGCATGATTTTATTTATTCCCTTTTTGGGGATCATTAAATTAGTGGCCGACCGCACGCCCGAATTGAGTACGTGGGCTTTTTTGATTGGCGATACGGATGAAGCCCCTGATGTTAAAACCCCGCAGCCGTAAAACGTTTTTGCAACCCCACCGCGCAGCACTCGGTCCCGCCTGCATTTTTTGTTTAATCGAACGTAAGGTCTGGAAGTTAAGTGTTTTTTACTACCGAACGGCCAGGGTTTATTTCAGCATGGGTCTCAGAAAATCTGCCTATCCGCATTCATCCCAACATAAAAACACAGCCCACCTCTTGAAAAAAGAATACCAAATTCAAGGCTGAAGGGTAAAAATAAAACCCATCATTCATGATCTGTTTGCGACATCGATTGCATTAGCCCATCCGCGTGTTTTGCCTATCTTTGTCACCGTTTATTTCGATCCAAAAAACTCATCACCATCCGTTATGGCTTACATCGAACCTGCCCCATTGGTTGACAAGGAAAATCCATTTGAAGCAATGATGTCGCGTTTCCACACGGCCTCACAAATTCTGGGTTTGGAAGAAGAGGTGTACAACGTGTTGAAGGTGCCGGCTAAGCAAGTAATCGTTACGCTGCCGGTAACGATGGACGATGGCAGCCTGCGGGTGTTCGAAGGTTATCGCGTGATTCACTCCACGATTCTTGGCCCATCTAAAGGCGGTATTCGTTTTGATCCGCACGTAAACTTAGATGAAGTAAAAGCATTGGCCGCATGGATGACATGGAAATGCGCGGTAGTGGATATTCCCTACGGCGGCGGCAAGGGCGGTGTGAATTGCAACCCGCGCGAGATGTCGGCCGGTGAGATTGAGCGCCTCATGCGCAGCTACACCCAAGCCATGATGGATGTTTTTGGCCCTGATCAAGACATACCTGCCCCCGATATGGGCACGGGGCCCCGCGAGATGGCGTGGCTAATGGATCAGTACTCGCGCAACAAAGGCATGACGGTGCCGGCCGTGGTTACCGGCAAACCGATTGTTATGGGCGGCTCACTCGGGCGCACAGAAGCTACCGGCCGCGGGGTGATGGTAACGACCATGGCCGCGATGGAGAAATTGAAAATCAATCCTTACAAAGCCACGTGCGCAGTGCAAGGGTTTGGCAACGTAGGCTCGTGGACGGCCCGCCTGTTAGAGGAGCGCGGTTTAAAGATTTTGGCCGTGAGCGATATTTCAGGTGCGTACTACAACTCGAACGGTATTGACATCGAAAAAGCACTGGCTTACCGCGATAAAAACAAAGGCACGCTTGAAGGTTTTGGCGAAGCAGAAAAAATTAACGGCCCGGATATTCTTACCCTGCCGGTGGATGTACTGGTGCCCGCTGCTACAGAAGATGTAATTACCAGCAGCAATGCCGGCAAAATTCAGGCGAAGTTGATTGTGGAAGGCGCCAACGGCCCTACCTCTTCCAAAGCCGATAACATCATCTACGAAAAAGGGATTAGCGTAGTGCCGGACATCCTCGCCAACGCTGGCGGGGTAACCGTAAGTTACTTCGAGTGGGTGCAAAACCGCCTTGGGTATAAGTGGACGGCCGAGCGTGTAAACCGCAGAAGCGACCGGATTATGAAAGATGCTTTTGATAACGTGCATAAAACAGCGGTTGATTATAAAGTATCGCTGCGCATTGCTGCCTACATGGTAGCCATTGATAAAGTAGCGAAGACCTACAAATTCCGCGGAGGATTTTAACGCACTGCCCACCCATGACGATACACAAAGAAGGCCGCACGCTGCTATTTGTTTTACTGGTTGCTTTTGTTGCGCTGGTATGGGTAGCGGATTACTTCCTCTTTCCCGAGTACGCGCTGGTGCGTAACCTGATCATCGCGGTGGCCGTGGTTTTTTATCTGTTGATCTTGCAGTTTTTTAGAAGCCCGGTGTTTGAAATCCCCAGGAATGAAAAACACGTGCTGGCCCCGGCCGATGGCAAGGTGGTGGTGATTGAGGAAACGGAAGAAGGCGAATATCTGAAGTCGCGCAGAAAACAGATTTCCATTTTTATGTCGCCCATAAACGTGCACGTTAACCGCATGCCGGTGGCGGGTACGATCAGCTATTTCAAATACCACCCCGGCAAATATCTCGTTGCGTGGCACCCCAAATCGAGTACAGAGAACGAGCGCACCACGGTTGTTGCTAAAATGTCGAACGGTACCGAGGTATTGTTTAGACAAATTGCCGGCGCGTTAGCGCGCAGAATCAAATGGTACGTTGCGCCGGGGCAAAAGCTTGCGCAAGGAGATGAATTTGGCTTTATCAAATTTGGTTCTCGGGTAGACATTTTTCTTCCTTTAGATGCCAGGGTGGTGGTAAAGCCCGGAGATGTTACCAAGGGCGGCCGCACGGTAATCGCGGAATTGTAAACGAATCGCAAGCTTCATCAACCGCTCATCAAAAGTTCCGGCCCGAACAGTCGTTATCCGGGCGCATAAGGGTTATATTTGACAGTTAGATAATTGTCGACTTCCGGAATGCATTATGATTCGTACCATTAAGTTTGCCAACCAACAAGCAGAGTTTTTTGCCACACTCTCTCAGCGCGTAAATCAATATTTCACTGCCAACGGCATCGAACGTACGGCCAATGGCGAAATGATTTTCAAGACCTTCTTCATGTTTGCGTTGTATCTGGTTCCGTTCGCGTTTTTGCTGGCGGGTGCAGCCACTACGCTTGCAGGCCAACTGGTACTCTGGGCGATCATGGGCCTGGGTATGGCCGGCATTGGTCTCTCTGTTATGCACGATGCCAATCATGGAGCCTATTCTAAAAAAGCGTGGGTCAACAACCTGCTTGGGTTGTCGTTAAATCTGGTGGGTGGCCACGCCATCAACTGGCGTGTGCAGCACAATGTGTTACATCATACGTACACGAATATTCACGATGTGGATGAAGACATCAGCCCACGGGGTGTTTTACGTATGGGCCCGGAAAGTGAGTGGAGGGCCATGCACAAGTTTCAACATCTTTACGCGTGGTTTTTTTACGGATTGATGACGCTGGTTTGGGTGTTGGTGAAAGATTTCTTTCGTTTGATAAAATACCAGCGCGAAGGGCTGTTAAAAAAGCAGAAAACAACTCCGGCCCGCGAGTGGACGTTCATGCTGCTCTCGAAAGCGTTTTACTTCACCTACATTTTTGGCTTGCCCATGTATTTTCTGGGGCTTCCCTTTGGCCGTGTGCTCGTGGGCTTTTTGCTCATGCACTACATTGCCGGCTTCATTCTTGCCATCATCTTCCAACCTGCTCACGTGGTGGAAGGCACCGCCTACCCCATGCCTGACGACAAGGGTAACTTAGAAAACAACTGGGCCATCCATCAACTCCATACCACTACCAATTTCGGCCACAGGCACAAGCTGTTTTCCTGGTACGTGGGGGGCCTGAATTTTCAAGTGGAGCACCATCTGTTCCCTAACATTTGCCATGTGCATTACCGTGCACTTGCTCCGATCGTGGCGCAAACGGCGCACGAATTTGGACTGCCTTACAAATCCAAAGAAACCTTTTTGGATGCCGTTGTTGCTCATGCCGCTCAGCTAAAACTGATGGGCCAGAAGCCCGAGCTGAAACCGGCGCTGGGGTAAGCATCTATTTTTTCGCTGGACAAATGCGGCCTGCATACGTAGCAGCGTAACTGCGATTCAACGTTTGCAAAATCTGGTTTAATTCAACAACGCTGGTTAGGCGAAAGCTACCGCGCCACAACCTGAATATACTTCTGGTAGCGAACGGGTTGTCCGGTTTGCGAAAGGCCTTCCACGGTAATGCGGTAGGGGCCTGGCAAATCTGAGGTGTAGAATTCAAACTGAAAAGTACCGGTACTATCCGGTGTTAGCTCCGGATTCCAATAGATGGTCGACCGGTAGTCGGCTGCGTCTGTTTCTGGACTTACCTTGGTGTAATCGGGCGACAAGAACGTTAGTGGTTTATGAAATCCATTTAATGTAAACGACTGAATGCCGGAATCTCGTTCGGCAGCAACGCCACCGGCTTTGAGATAAACGGAAATGATGCCGTTGCGCCCCTGCTCGCCATACAGCACGTTAATTCTGCGCGAGAACTCAATCCGTTCTACCTGATTAATATCTAATTGCGAAAGTACCTGGCCGGCAGTGCCAAACGCAGGCGTGTTGTTGATCAGCACGAGGGGTTCAATTGAACCACTAAATGTGTTGGTTTGGGCCCGACTGTAAAATACCCTACAATCCCCGCCAACGCAGGTGATGTTCAGGCCCACCACTTTGCCCTGCAGTGCCAAAAGCAAATTACCCGTGTTTACCAATTTCTGTACGTCAATCACTTGATCTGCTCCACCCACGATGCCTGGGATTTCGCGTTTTTCTTCCAGCTTCGTAGACGCAATCACTACCTCTTCTAACACGCGCGCCTCCAGTGGAATTAAATAGTCGGGCAGAATCCGCTGCGCACTGGCTGCAGTTTCGGTGCGAAACCAAACGCCGGGCAAAGCTTCCGTAGCGGGGGGCTGCCACGAATCAATTTTTATGGTGCCAAAACTGGCTTTCCCTTTTTTACCTTTCGATTGGTAAAACCACTTGGCGGAATCGTAAAACTTCAGGCCATTAATGGTAAATCGCCCTTGCTCATCGGTTTCAAAGTCGAGAAACTCCTCCATGTTCTCGCGGTAGATCGTCATCGTTGCTTTTTTCGGTCGGCCCATTTCGCTCAGCACCGTACCAAAAAAACAGATTCCCTTGTCTACAATAAAACGGGGCTCAAATTCATCTACCGGTTCCCATGCACGCTGAAAATGCCGTTGGATATCCGCTTCCGGAATCAACGGCACCTGCGTTGCATCAACCACAGATACGGACAAGTTCTTTACGTCAACATCCGGTTTTATAGTAATCGAAACTTTCGAGCGCGTTAACGTGGTTGAGGGCTGGCTGTTGATCTCGGGCGACTCGGGCGTAGTTTCCCGCGTGGGGGCAGACCGGGCATCCACACGTTGCTGCTGCGCCAGCACCGGCACAAGCTTGGTAAAAATGCGGTTTGCATCGTTAAAGTTGAGCATGAACCTGGTGTACGCACGCAGCCCATACATGCCGGGAGTAAGGTCTCTTGGCAGCACGAGCGAAGCCTGCCATCGGCCGCTATCCACCGATAGCAACATCGACTTTACAATGTTCTTATTCGCATCAATCAGGTCCACAAACAGGGCACGACTCAACGAATCGCGCTTGGAAATATCAACGTACTGCACATACGCTTTCATCCAGATGATCTCGCCCGGATAGTAATAGGGTTTATCGGTGTGCAGATAGGCGCGTTCCTGATAGGGAACTACGTTATCAAGACCCGCCTTGGGCTGTGATTTTGATTTCGGTTCCAGCCGAACATCAATTTGATATGCCTTTGGGCTCACGTTCACCGGCGTGATGTACTGCTCGTAACCCGCTTTGGTCACCTGAAACTCGACCAACCCCAGCGGCACCTGGCCGAGGCGAAACTGCCCGGTGCTGTCGGACAGCACGCGCACCGGCAGATGGCGAATGTGTAACTCTGCGCCTTTTACCGGCAAATTGGTTTTTGCATCTACTACCCGCCCGCGAATCTGTGCAAGCTGGATTTGCGCGTGTAACGAAACAGAGAAAAAAACAGCGAGAAAAAGGCGAATTATGAAAAACAGCCGCACCATACGTTTAGAGTAGGTTAAAGTGAAGTTTATGTTTTATTAGGTTCAATCAAATCCCACAAGTTTCCATACAAATCGGCAAACACTGCTACTTTACCATATGACTCTAACGCGGGTGGGCGAATAATCGTTACCTCGTGGCGCAGTAAATTCTGGTAGTCGCGGTCAAAATCATCAGTATGCAAGAATAAAAACACCCGGCCGCCGGTTTGGTTTCCGATGCGCGCACGTTGTTCGTCTGTAGTGGCTTTGCCCAGCAGAAGTCCACAGCCGGGCGCACCAGGGGGCGCAAGTACCACCCAGCGCTTGGTTTCAGTGAGGGGCGTATCCTCTAACACTACAAAGCCCAATTTGCGGGTATAGAATTCAATGGCCGGATCGTAGTCGGCAACTACGAGCGTGATGTGAACAAGCGACTGCTTCAAACCAGAAACGATCAGGCCACTACTTCATCGAAAGCTTTTGTAAATGCTTTCATCTCGTCCAACGTGCCAATGCTGACACGGCACCATTCCTTACCCTGGTAGTCCCAGATTCGGATTTGAAACCCCCGCTTCTCGGTTTCCGCCAAAATTGTTTTTCCATCTTTAGGTGCGGGAAACAACACGCAGTTTGCACGCGATGCACCATGAAACCAGTTTTTCTTATCCAGGTATCCCAGAAAATATTTCAGCGCTTCGTTGTTTTTTGTGCGCGTTAAATCCGCGAAAGCGGAATCGTTCAACGCCACCCGGGCGGCCGCTAACGCCGCCTGATTGATGACCGGGCCCATTTGAAACTTCTGGAGTTTGCGAATGGTATCGGGCTGCGCAACGCAGTACCCGATGCGTAACCCCGCCAGACCGGCCACCTTCGAAAACGTGCGCGACACAATCACGTTGTGCCCGGCACGCACCAACGCCACCATGGAACGTTGTTCCTGCGGCTCAAGAAACTCGAGGTACGCTTCGTCTGCCAATACAGTTGTTTTTTTGCTCATCTCCAGGCAAAAATCGTTGAAGCGTGCACCCTCCACCACGGTGCCGGTGGGGTTATTCGGGTTGCAGGCAAACAACATGCGTGTGTCGGGTTTCACCGCGGCGGCCAGCGCTTCAAGGTTGTGCACGTGGTATTCATCCAGATCCACGCGGTCCCAACGGGCCTTCAATTTCTCCGCGTACTCCATTAACGAGCGAAAGGTGGGAAAGGCCGAAAGCACAGCGCCGCCCTCCAGCTGCGCAGCCATGCCGCTCAGGCACAGCGTTTCCGATGAACCATTCACCACCAGAATATGGTCCGGGCTAACGCCCTCCTTTTCCGCGAGCGTTTTTTTGAATTCCGTTACCGCATCAAATGAGTAGCGATTAAACTCGTTCATGGCATCGGCAATGGCTTTACGCGCTTTCGCGGATGGCCCGTATGGATTTTCGTTTGAGCCGAGACGTACCAGCTTACCATTGACCGGCACCTGCCACCGATGCTCCGCTTCCGCGCGACTCACCGGAGCCGCCAGCAGCTGATCGAAAACAGATGCACCGGCCACCAACCCGGCTGTAGTAGTGAACGATTTTTTGAACCAGTCTCTGCGTGATAACCCTTGCATGCTGCTTGTGTTTGGTAAAATCCCCGGGCGTTAGAAGCCTCGGCAGCCGAAGGTACCAAAAAAATTAAAACAGAAGCCCTTGCAGCTGTTGCGCGAGCGCCTCCAGGTAATGCTGGTCCACGGCATCAAAATCTGCCAGCCGGTCGCTATCCACGTCCAACACCATGGCTACTTCACCCTGAGCGTTAAAAAAGGGGACGACAATTTCTGATTTTGAATCCGAGCTGCAGGCAATATGGCCGGGGAACTCATCCACGTTGGGCACCAGCAGCGTCTTTTTCTCTTTCCAACTTGCGCCGCAAACCCCTTTACCGAACGCAATGCGAGTGCAGGCAATCGGACCCTGAAACGGACCCAACACCAATTCGCCCTCCTTCACCAGATAGAATCCCACCCAAAAAAAACCAAATGTTTGGCGCAAGGCTGCTGCCGTGTTGGCCAGGTTCGCCACCACATCTTTTTCACCGGTTACCAGCGCCATAATTTGCGGTAACAGCGTTTCGTACTGCGCGGCTTTCGTACCCTGTGCTATGATTAAATTTTCCGCCACGGCTATTCCGGTTTGGCTTCTGCACCTTGCTCACTGGGCGGCAACGCCGCCTCCGGTGTGGTTATCGCGGGGGCTGCCGCGCCGGTGGTTTCCTGTTGCTCGTGCGCAAAAAACCGTTTCTGAAAAATGAGGATGAACAGCACGCCTAGAAAAATAGACGAATCGGCAATATTGAACACCGGACTAAAAAACAAAAAATATTGGCCACCCACTACCGGCACCCAGGTGGGCCAATAAAATTCCGCGATCGGGAAAAACAGCATGTCGATGACCTGGCCGTGAAACCAAGGGGTTACAGCCCCAAAGGGCGCATTGTGTAACAGCACACCATAAAACGTGCTATCGATTACGTTGCCGATGGCACCACCCCAAATCAGCGCAAGGCAAACCAAAAAGCCATTGTGTGCCCCTACCCGCGCCTGCCGGATGAGATAGTAGCCAATCCCAAACATGGCCACAATCCGGAACAACGTGAGCGCCAGTTTGCCAAACTCGTTGTTCCAGCGAATACCAAATGCCATGCCCGGGTTGAGCAGGTAATGCAGCCGAAACCAATCGCCCAGCACGTTAATCTCCTGGTGCAAATACATGTACCGGTGCACCAACAATTTGCTGGCCTGGTCAATTACGATCACCAAAAGCGTAATCAAAATATACTTTACAACGCGCGGCATCAGATCTAAACTTAGGCTTTACTCACTTTTACCTTCAATACAAAATCATCCATATCTACTGCGGCACCCTCGGGTAGCTGCTCTGTAAACACCAAATCAAGGGCCTGGGTTTCGGTTTGGATGTAGTGCGCATGCGCAGCCAATGCGGCCGTAACATCGCCCGACTGCTCTACGTGTATGCGGATTTTATCCAACACCTCAAGGCCCATGTCTTTACGCAGGTTCTGCACCCGGTTTACAAAATCGCGGGCAATACCTTCTTTGCGCAACGGCTCCGTAACGGTGATATCCAAGGCCACAGTTACACCACCCTCAGAGGCCACCGACCAGCCCGGAATATCCTCCGAGCTGATCAGCACATCTTCCACCACCAGATCAAAACCTCCGGAGCTAAGGCTGCCGGTTTTTTCCAACTGATTGATCTGCTGCTGATCCAATGCCTGAATCACTGCGCTTACCTCCTTCAGCTTCGGCCCGTATTGTTTGCCCAGCTTGGCAAGGTTGGGTTTCACCTTCTTTACCAACAGGCCGGACGCATCATCAATATACTGCAGTTCTTTTACGTTCACTTCGGATTTGATGATCTCTTCCGCTACGCGCACGCGATTGGCAAACTGCGGATCCAACACCGGCAACAACACTTTTTGCAGGGGTGTGCGCACTTTAATTTTGGCATGCTTGCGGATAGAGTGCACCAGCGAGCAAATGCGCTGCGCGTACTCCATGGTCTTCTCCAACCCGGCATCTTTGCGTGCGGTCTCGGCACGCACCAGCAACGTATGATGCACCGACACAAACCGTAACGGCGTGTTATTTTTCAGCGCCTGATCGCGGATGTTATCCGTCAGGTTTTTATACAACCATTCCGCGTAGAACGGGGCAATGGGCGCCATGAGTTGGCCCACCACCAATAAACATTCGTATAGCGTGTCGTACGCTGCACGCTTATCGGCAGACAACTCACCGCGCGAAGCCGGTTGCCAGAAGCGCTTACGGTTAAGGCGCACGTACCAGTTGGATAAATGGTCGTTTACAAATTCCTGAATGGCGCGGGCCGCGGGCGTGGGCTCGTAGTTCTCGTAGGCTGCGGTAACCTCTTCGATGAGGGTTTGCAGTTTGGAGATGATCCAGCGGTCGAGCGTAGAAAGCTGCGCATACGGCACCACGTTCTGTTCGTCTTTTACATATCCATCAATATTGGCGTAGAGCGCAAAAAACGAGTAGGTGTTGGTGAGCGTGCCAAAAAACCGGCGCTGTACTTCGGCCACACCTTCCATGTCGAACTTGAGGTTGTCCCACGGGGGTGCATTTTCAATCATGTACCAGCGCACCACATCTGGCCCGTACTTTTGGAGGGTCTCAAACGGATTCACCACGTTGCCTTTGCTCTTGCTCATTTTGTTGCCCGCTTTATCGAGCACCAGGCCGTTGGAGATCACATTTTTAAACGCCACGCTATCGAACAACATCACGGCCAGCGCATGCAGCGTAAAGAACCAGCCGCGGGTTTGATCAACGCCCTCCGCGATATAATCCGCGGGGTACGCGCCCGTAAAAATATCTTTGTTTTCAAAAGGGTAATGCCACTGCGCATACGGCATGGCACCCGAATCGAACCACACATCAATGAGGTCGGGCTCACGGTACATCGGTTCGCCTTTTGAACTGGCCAGTACAATTTCATCCACGTACGGCCGGTGCAAATCCAACTCGGGCCGGGAATGAAACTTTTCATTGGCGATACCGAACGTAGCCGCGCGCGCCACTTCCGCCCGTAACTGCGCTACCGAACCAATGCAGATTTCTTCCGTACCTTCTTTTGTACGCCAAATCGGCAGCGGCGTACCCCAATACCGGGAACGCGACAAATTCCAATCCACCAGGTTTTCCAACCAGTTACCAAAACGGCCGGTGCCGGTGCTCTCGGGTTTCCAGTTGATGGTTTTATTCAACTCCACCATGCGTTGTTTCCGTGCAGTGGTTTTTATGAACCAACTGTCCAGCGGATAATACAACACCGGCTTATCCGTGCGCCAGCAATGCGGGTACGTGTGCTCGTACTTCTCCACCTTAAAGGCTTTGTTCTCTTCCTTTAAGATGATGGAGATGATCACATCCGTGCTTTTGTAGTCGGGGTGTGCTTCATCTTCGTTGGTATAGTTCTTCACATAAAAATCCTCGGCCGTGAGGGGCTTGTGGGTTTTGATGTGGTATTGATTCACCCCCGCCAGAAGTTGCGCACCAATGGCGGTTACAAACTTTCCTTTCTTGTCTACCGTGGGTACTTCGTGCCCGTTTTCATCGCGCACCAGCAACGCTGGCACACCCTGCTGTTTCGCAGCACGAAAATCGTCTGCACCAAACGTGGGCGAGATGTGCACCACACCCGTGCCGTCTTCGGTGCTTACAAAGTCTGCCGCAATTACCCGGAAAGCCTGGTCACCGTCCGTCAGCGGCTGTACGTAGGGCATCAGTTGTGTATAGCGAACGCCCACGAGCTTCTCTCCTGGAAACTCGCGCAAAACCGTCCACGGAATCTGCTTATCGCCCGCCTTGTACTCGCTTAACGCAAGATCTTTTGTTTTAGCGGAGAAATATTTGGCGGCCAATTCTTTTGCAAGCAGCACACGCACCGGCCGGTGCGTGTACGGGTTGAACGTATCGACTTGCACATACGTGATGCTTGCGCCCACTGCCAGCGCGGTATTCGAAGGCAGCGTCCACGGGGTGGTGGTCCATGCCAGAATAAATACATCGCGGTCGGTACTGTCAAACAAAAACTCCGACTTCGAATCACGTTTTACTTTAAACTGCGCCACGATGGAAGTGTCCTTCACATCTTTGTAACACCCGGGCAGGTTTAACTCGTGCGAGCTGAGGCCGGTGCCGGCCGCGGGCGAGTACGGCTGAATGGTATACCCTTTGTACAACAACTGCTTGTCGTACAACTGCTTCAACAGCCACCACAGCGACTCGATGTAATCTTTTTCGTACGTGATGTACGGATTTTGCAAATCCACCCAGTAGCCCATCTTGCGCGTGAGGTCATCCCACTGGTCTTTGTACATCATTACCGTTTCGCGGCACTTCTGGTTGTACTCTTCAATAGAAATTTTCCGCCCGATGTCGTCTTTGGTAATACCCAACTGCTTTTCCACCTGCAACTCTACCGGCAAGCCGTGCGTATCCCAGCCGCCTTTTCGCTTTACCTGAAAACCGGCCAGTGTTTTGTAGCGGCAAAAAATATCTTTTACCGTGCGGGCCATCACGTGGTGAATGCCGGGCGTACCGTTGGCCGAAGGCGGCCCCTCATAAAAAGTAAAGCCCGGCGCACCTTCACGCAAGCTCACGGATTTCTCGAAAATCTTTTCCTGCGCCCAGAACGCCAACACCTCATCCGCCAGACGGGCGTAGTTCTGTTCCTTCAAATCGTTGTACTGCTTACTCATTTGTTACTACACCACCGGGCCTTACCCGATACTTAAACTTTTCAAACTGGATTTCGTGATTTACTCCGCAGCTCCCAGGCGGTCGTGAATTCGGATTTTACTCAGATCAATGGTCTCGTCTTCTTCTTCGCCATAAAAGCTGGAATCAAAATCATCAATCAGTAGTTTCTCGCCCTTGCCGTTCCGCGGCTTATCGAACGTGAGGATGAGCGCGGGCAGCAGAATGAGGTTGGTAAACATGGAAATCACCAGCGTGGTAGAAGTCAGCACGCCCAACGCAATGGTGCCTCCAAAATCCGAAAAGGCAAAAATGATGAAGCCCGCAAACAGCACCACCGAGGTGTAAATAATGCTCTTGCCGGTTTCCAAAATGCTCTCGCTCACCGAGCGGGGCACAAAAAATGAATTCGATAACAACTCCTGCCGGTACTTGGCCAGAAACCGGATGGAGTTATCCACCGAGATTCCAAACGTAATGCTAAAAATCAGCGCCGTGCTGGCCTTCAGCGGAATATCAAAATAGCCCATCAACCCGGCGGTAATCATTAACGCAATCAGGTTCGGGATCAGCGAGATGATGATCATGCGCACGTTGGCAAACAGAATGGCCATCGAGAGCGTAATGAGTATAAATGCCAGCACCAAACTCTCCGTAAGGTTGGCGATCAAAAACTTATTGCCTTTAATAAAAATCTTCGAAGAGCCGGTAACGGTAACGTACACCGCATCTTTGTCCGACTTCAGGTTTTCCTTCAGCGCAAAGCGCAGCGCCTCCGCGCGGGGCTCAATCACGTGGTTCACCAGCGAATCCATCCGCACAGAGCCGATGTCGGCCATCTGCATGGAAATCCGCATTTTGCTAAACGTGGTGTCTACAAAAGATTTGAACAGCCCACTGTTATCATTCTGCCCTTTGAGGTACCGCAGAATAAAACCGGCTTCCTGCCGGGTGGGCAGCGTGTAGCGCTCCGGGTTGTTGTTGTAGAACCCTTGTTTAGACGCCTTCACAAAGCTAATCAGCGATACCGGCCGCGAGGTTACCGTAATCGAATCCAGCGCAGCCTCAAACGCATCAATCGCCTCCAGATTTTTTACATCCAACAACGGCCTTCTGCGCTTGGTGTCAATTTCCACCATAATCTCCAGCGGCATTACGCCACTAAAGTTGTTCTCAAAGAAGTGCAGGTCTTTTTTAATGGTGCTTTCTTCCGGAATGTCATCCACCATGAACGATACCGAATGCAGGCGCAACATGCCCACTGCAGAAAACACCACCAGGGCCAGCGTGCCCCCGTAAATGGCTACCCGGTGCTTGGTCACTATCAGCTCAATGGTTTTTACAAACCAGCCTAGCATCTTAAAGTCCAGGTGCTTCAGGTGTTTAGACGAAGGCTCCGGCAACCACGACAAAATGCCCGGTATCATCACCAGGCTCACCACAAACAAGGCAATAATGTTAATGCCGGCCACCACGCCAAACTCGCGCAGCACCAGAATGTCCGTAGAGAGCAGCGTTAAAAAGCCAATGGCTACCGTAAGGTTGGTAAGAAACGTGGCCAAACCCATTTTTTGCACCACCACCTCAATGGCGGCCATCTTGTTGCGTTTCTTCGCGTACTCCAGGTGGTACTTGTTCAGCAGGTAGATGGCGTTGGTAATCCCAATCGTAACAATCACCGGCGGAATAATACCGCTCAGCAACGTAATCTTATAGCCAAAGAGCGCCAGTGTGCCCATCACCCACACCACCACAATGCCAATCATGATCATCGAAAAAATTACCGCCCGCACCGAGCGGAAAAACGCCAGCATGATCAAACCCGTAACAATGGCCGACATGTACAAAAACAGCGACAACTCCTTCTTTACCTGCACCGCCACCACCGAGCGTACAAAAGGCAAGCCCGCATAATGCAGCGCAATGCCGGTGTCTTTCGAAAACTGGTCGCCCACCTGCACCAGGCTGTTCATTAAATCAATCCGTTTGGCAGAGTTGGTGTATTCTTTCTGCACGGTAACCAGAAACATTAACGCACCGTTTTGCAGATTCACCAGCTGGCCCATGTAGAATTTCTGATCGCGCGCCAGCGCCAACAGGCTGTCCAGCTCGCGCTGGCTGCCAATCTCTTCCGGAAAGAGCGGATGCAGAAAGAACTTTTGATTAGCCGTGTCCTTGCCCAGAATTTTCAGCACCGGCAGGGAAAGCACTTCTTTTACCCCGTCAATTTTTTTAATCGCCCGCGAGAGGGCGCGCAGTTTTTCAAAGTTGGCAAGTTGGTACGCCGCGCTATCCAGGCAGCCCACCGCCATAACGTTGCCATCTTCACCAAACTGGGCTTTGAACTTGTTTAAGAACACCATGTCCGGGTCGTTCGGAGGCACCGTGCGCGCAAAGTCGTAGCTCATCTCCACCTTGCGGGCCTCGTAGGCCATGAATACGGTAATCAGGGCAATGATGCCCATCCACACCATCCGATAGCGAATAATGGCCTGCGCTACCTTAGCCCACATAGCACTGCGGTTTTCATAGAACCGGCAAAGCTAACCCTTTTTTCAGGTTTTGGAAGGACAAAAAAGGCCCGGAAATGGGCAAATTTTGCGATTTTACTACACGCCCGGCCTATGCCGGCACGCGGCAGATTTCGGTGAGTTTATCCACCACAAAGTCAACCTCCTGCACGGTGTTGTACTTACTAAACGAAAAGCGCACCGCCCCCCGTTTCGATTGTGGGTACAGTGCCCCCAACACGTGCGAGCCCGTAGTAGCCCCGCTGGAACACGCGCTGCCGCCCGATGCGGAAATGCCCTGCAAATCCAAATTAAACAGCAGCATGTCGTTCTCGTCCGACTCCGGCAAACTCACATTCAACACCGTGTACAAGCTGCGCTCCAGGTTGGCCGAGTCGCCATGGAAGCGAATGCCCGGAATGTGGGCGCGCAACTGCTCAATCATCCGCGCCTTCAACCCTTTAATGTGGCGCTCGTGCGCGTCCATCTCGCGGTAGCAAATCTCCAGCGCCTTTGCCAGCCCAATAATGCCGTACACGTTTTCCGTTCCGCCCCGCATGTTGCGTTCTTGCGCACCCCCGTGTATAAACTGCGCAATCTTGCGGTCTTTGCGGATGTACATAAACCCCGCGCCTTTGGGGCCGTGAAATTTGTGCGCCGCCGCCGCAAGGCCGCACACCTTCAGCGCCTTCATGTCATGGCGGTAGTGCCCCATGGTCTGCACCGTATCCGAGTGAAAAAACGCCTCGTGGCGCTCGCACAACGCACTCACCTCGTCCAGCGGCAGCAGGTTGCCAATCTCGTTGTTGCCGTGCATTAAACTCACCAGCGCTTTGGGGTGTTGCTGCAACAATTCTTCCAGGTGGTGCACATCCACATGGCCGCGCTCGTCCAGCTTAACGTAGTGCAGCTGCAGCAACCCATGGCGCTCCAGCCACTCCAGCGTGTGCGTTACCGCGTGGTGTTCTATGGGCGAAGAAATGGCGTGGCGGATGCCGTACGTTTGCACCGCACTGCTAATGATGGCGTTGTCCGCCTCCGTACCGCCCGACGTAAAAATAATTTCGCCTGGCGTGCAGTTCAGCAACTCCGCAACCTTTTTGCGGGCCTGCTCCAACGCGGCGCGCACCGAGCGCCCGTGGCCGTGGGTAGACGAGGGGTTGCCAAACTCCTGCAACATGAACGGCTTCATCGCCTCAAAAACTTCCGGATCTAACGGAGTGGTGGCAGCATTATCCAGGTACACGCGCATAAGCCAAGGGGTTCAATAGCGCAAAGGTAACGAAGCGCCGCCGAGGTTCAAACCATGCCCAGCGGTTTGGCGGGCCACCGCCTTGGGGGCGGTGCCGGGCTTTCCATTACAACTCCGCGCCCCGCACAGGCCCACCCCTGGCGGGGTTTCCATTCCAATCCCTGCCCGTGCAGCTTCGAAAAAAAAAATAGGCTGCTGTATAGCCTGCGGTATTTGGTGGCTAGATAAGGTGGGGGTACAAAGCCATACGGAGAGTAAAAGCAATTGTATATATTGAGTTGTTGGCGGTCATTGTTTTTGACAACCCCACCGACAGAGAACAGATAAAATATGAAATTCAGTAAATTGACGACATTGATACTTGGACTCTTGATTTTAGGCTGCAATCAAGCGGACACCAAAACGACTTCGGTGAAGATGGAAGAAGCATCAGCTTCGACAGACGACAAAGAGCAAATTCAAAATCTCATCAGACAAGTTCTTACCTGGGCTGATTCTAACAATTCCATTGACTTACTCCCAACCATAACTGACAGCAAGGACAACATTTACATTGGTTTCAACCTCGACAAGCATAATCAAAATCTTGAAAAACTTCGGCAGACCAATTTCTTTGCGACCGAATTTATCGAGAATTATAATCAAATAATTTTGGCAATTGACAAAGGACTTAGGAATGGCAAATATGAACACTGGTTGGTTGGCGAGTTACCGACGTTTTCATTTGCCAACGATTGGAGTCCCTGGTGTTGTTGCCAAGGTGACAATTTAGAAGAGTCCTTTGAGTTAGAAGTTATCGAAATGAGCACCGTAGCAGGTGAACTAAAATATAAAAGGGACAAAGATTCTTCTTGGATGGATTTTGTTATTAGGGTTGAAAAAGAAAACGGCATTTGGAAGATTGCATACTTACAGGGTTTTGACTTTAAAGCCGGGACAAAAGCGGACGGACAATTATGACCCAAACAACGACCGCTAACCGCAGCTATTTGTAATGGCTGGGTGAAGTGTATGCATAAAGTTTTACCTTCGTTACTACGTTTGGTCCAGAGGACAAATACGTTTTCAAAAACCAGCCACTACGCCAAGCCGCAAAAGGTGGGCGGCGAGCCCAAAATAAAAGCAGACAATGACAACAATGCTGACATTCATTTTGCTCCTTAGTCTAAACGACAATCCTCCTGGGACAATTAAGATTAAAACCTACTTCGTTGATAAGACCGAAATCCAAAATATCCATTGGTTAGAGTACATCTATCACAAGGGGCAAGAACTTGACTCAATTGAGATACTTAAACTCCTACCCGACAGTTCAAATTTTTGGTATGCAATTCCAGAGAACAGATTTAAACCAATTGTGTTGATAACTTATGAACAAGCCTTGGACTATTGTGCATGGCGTTCTAAAGTTGTAAGTGAAAGAATCGGAAAGAAAATCACTTACAGACTTCCGACAACGACTGAATGGAACGACATTGCCGAAGAACTAATTAAGACCAACTTAAAACAAATTGAAAAGGAAATACAGGAGACAACAAAAGTGGTTAAAAAAGACTCGACTCAATACATCCTAACCGACAACGAGAAACCTAAATCAAGAATCTATAATTTGTTTGACAACGTGACCGAAATGACACTTGAAAAGGGAATTGCCATGGGTTCAAATAACTATGAATTGACAGACCCGAAAACAAATTTGACAAGATTGATCAAATATGATTCTCCGAATACATATTTAGGTTTTAGATGCGTTGCAGAAATGGAGTGACGGACGTTGGGCCAGCCGCCAACAACATGTTTCTCAACTCGCGCATCGTCAGCCGCCACGGGAACGATACGCTAAACACAACTGAATTTCCCCTTCATCAGCCAGCGGGCGCAACGCTAACCCTGTTGCATCTAAACCAATCTTTAATCCATCTGCTATGAAACTCCGATTCCCCTTTTTGGTAGGGCTGATTGCCACGATCCAAACAACGCAAGGGTTCTCGCAAGAAATGAAATTCGCGGGCACTCATCCACCCAACAAAGCGGTAATCCAACTGCTGCAAAAAGAGTTTGAGATTTTCGACAACGTGCGGGAGGTTAAAAAGAGAGATAGTTTACGCCAGCAAATAACCTCAACCGGCTTTTTTTATCATGGAGCTGATGGCAAGCCGATAAGCCTTGACGGATTGACGAAACGACAAACGAAAAATGAATTTCAATTTTTAGAATCCAAAATACTGAGTGAAACGCTATATCAGTATGAGACTACCGCCATACTTGTTAGCGTGGAGTGGCAGAAGGTAAGAGACAAAGGCGAGATCCGGGAAAACTATAATTCCGTTCTGATTGTGATGGGCCTGGAGAATGGCGAGTGGAAAATCCAGGCTGACATTCTTGGGAGAAACCCTAAGCTAACTGAAGAAGAAAAGAAGCTCGTAAAAAAATAAACGCGATTAGGCATGGCCGGGTGGCCTTGTTGGTTGGGATTTGCCAGACCGAATAATGGAAGCCCCCGGTTTTTTTTCAGTGGGCAGTGCCACGGGTACACGGCGCATGCGTGAGGGACTGAGGGGTTTGTTTGAGCCCGCAAGGGCCGTGTGCGGTGGGTGGCGAGCCCCGAAGGCCCGACCCGCAGGGGCACGCCCAAAAATTAATTCACTACCTCGTCTGTAATGGTAAGTACGGAACCCAGTTGTTCTACCCGGTACTGCAGCAGCGGGCGCCAGGCCGGGCCGCCCGTGGGTGCACCGGTACTAAACTCAAATGACGAATTGCAGCACGGGTCGGTCATGAAAAGCCCGGAGGCATGCACGTTTACCGTTGCACATGCATCGTTTGGGCGGTAGGAGCAGTTACGCTCAAAAGCAAAAAACTGGTTGGTGTTGTTGCGGTACACGATGATGCCGCGTACGCCGCCCATGGGTAGCGCGCGGAAGCCGCCGCCATTGCGCAGGGCATTGTTCTCGGGAAAATTCAAATCCAGCACGATGTTGTTAAACGCCACGATGGGTATGGGGTCGTCTACCAGTTGGGGTTCGCAGGAGGAGATGAAAAGAACGCTTACCAAAAAGATGGGTGCGGTTACCTGCCGCACGCCGCGCGCGGCACGCGCCAGCGTGATGCGTGTTGCACAGCGCATGAAGCCCCTGTATTTGTTATCTGTTTTCTGGATATCCATAGAACCCGCGCCCCGTCTTTCTTCCTAAATGCCCGGCATCGACCAATTGCTGCTGTGTGCGGCTGGGCCGGAACCGCGCTTGCTGGTGAAAGCCGTTGTAAATCGACTTGGTAACGGAAAGGTTGGTATCCACGCCAATTAAATCCATCAACTCAAAGGCGCCCATTTTGAAGCCTTCGGCTTTTAATAGGTCGTCAATCGTTTGTACATCGGCCACGCCTTCTTCCAGCACTTGCAACGACTCGGTGTAAAACGGCCGCGCCACGCGGTTGACAATGAACCCCGGGGAATCTTTGGCCAACACGGCCACTTTGCCCAGCGATTGTGCAAAGGTGCGAAGGTGCTGCACCCATTTTGCATCCGTAGCTGCACCGGAAATGATCTCGACCAGCTTCATCACCGGCGCTGGGTTGAAGAAGTGTAAGCCCGCGAGGTTAGCGGGATTTTTTAGCGCGGCGGCAATCTGCGTAACCGGGATGGAGGACGTGTTGGTGGTAAGGAGTACATTGCCGTGGTTTATGGCTTCCAGTTCGGAAAACAGCTGTTGCTTGATGTCCAGCCGCTCTACCACCGCTTCGATAATCAAGTCAACCGTCATGCTGCGGGGGTCTTCCGTCCAGCGGATGCGTTGGAGGATGTGCCCGCGGTTTTCGTCCGTTAGCTTCCCTTTATTGACCAATGCCTGTAATTGGCTTTCCACCTGCTGCCGGGCTTTGAGCAGCAGCGCGGGATTAACATCGTACACGTGCACGGCATAGCCGCTCTGCGCACATACCTGTGCGATACCACTGCCCATGGTGCCGGCACCGATGATGCCCACGGTTTGAAAAGCCTGTTTATCGCTCATAGAATTGCTCAATACAATCGCACACGAAGTCGATCTGTGCAGGGGAAAGTTCGGGATAAACCGGCAGAGATAAAACGTGTTGTTGCAACTCGGCCGATACCGGGAAGTCTGCCAGCGCGTGCCCGAAGGAGGCGTAGGCGGGCTCAAAAGGAATGGCGCTGGGGTAATGCACGTGGGTAGACACCCCGTGCGCGTGCAGGTGGGCCTGGAGCTCGTTGCGGCGGTGGCAACGCACTACAAACAAATGCACAGTATGGCCCTCGGCCACGGCCGGAAGCTGCAGGGCGGTAAGGTGCGCCAGGCGCGCCTGGTAGTGGGCCGCGTGCCGTTTGCGCTGGGCATTCCAGGCGGGCAATTGCGGCAACTTGGCAAGCAGGATACTTGCCTGGAGCGCGTCTAACCGACTGTTGATGCCGGGAACAAGATGCTCGTCTTTGGTAAGGCCGCCGTGGTTTACAAAGCGCCGGATGCGCAGGGCCAGCGCGGCATCGTGTGTTAGCACCGCGCCCGCATCGCCCATAGCGCCCAGATTTTTGGTGGGATAAAAACTGAACGCAGACGCAACGCCAAAACTGCCGGCGGTTGCGCCGTGGGCGGTAGAGAGGTGGGCTTGTGCGCAGTCTTCGATTATCCAAAGGCCATGGGCTTTGGCGATGGCCTGCAAGGCCGGCATATCCGCTACTGCCCCGTACAGATGCACCACCACCAGCGCTTTGGTGCGGGGCGTGATTTTAAGCGCTACATCCTGCGGGGCAAGCGTGAATGTGCCGGGATCAACATCGGCAAACACGGGCTTTGCGCCCGTTAGGGAGATGGTTTCCGCACTGGAAATCCAGCTCCAGGCGGGTGTAATCACCTCATCGCCCGCGCCAATGTGTAGTGATCTGAGAATGGCAAAAAGGGCATCCGTACCGTTGGCCACACCAATGGCATGGTTACAGCCTATTGCCTGCGCCCAGGCGCTTTCAAATTGGTTTACAGGCGCGGAGTGAATGAAGGTGCCCGAGGCGACCACCGCCTGAATGGCGTTGTCTACGGCTTCGCGCGTGGCTTGGTACTGGGCCGTTAGGTCTACAAACGGCACGCGCATCAAACCACTGACTGAAATTGGCGCAAAAAGCGGATGTCGTTTTCCGAAAAAAGGCGCAAGTCGTTGATGCCGTAGCGCAGCATGGTAATCCGCTCGATACCCATGCCAAAGGCAAAGCCGGTAAACTCTTCCGGGTCGACCCCTACATTTCGCAGCACATTGGGGTGCACCATGCCCGAGCCGGCAATTTCTACCCAGCCGGAGTATTTGCACACGTTACAGCCTTTGCCCTTGCAGATGAGGCAGGAGATATCGATCTCCGCGCTGGGTTCGGTGAAGGGAAAGAACGACGGCCGCAACCGGATTTTGGTATCCGCCCCGAACATTTCTTTCGCAAAGTGGTAGAGGGTTTGTTTGAGGTCGGCAAAGCCCACGTTTCGGTCAACGTACAAGCCTTCCACCTGGTGAAAGAAGCAATGCGCCCGGGCGGAGATGGCTTCGTTGCGATAGACGCGTCCGGGCATGATGGACCGAACGGGCGGCTTTTGTTTTTCGAGCAGCCGGATTTGCACGTTGCTGGTGTGGGTGCGCAGCAGCATGTCTGGGTTACGTTCTACAAAAAATGTGTCCTGCATTTCGCGGGCCGGGTGATTGGGCGGGAAGTTGAGGGCGGAGAAATTATGCCAATCGTCTTCTACTTCCGGCCCATCGGACACGTTAAAACCCAATCTTTCGAAGATCTCGATAATGCGATAGCGGGTTTGGTTAAGCGGGTGCAGGTTGCCGACTTCGTTGGGGATAACGGGCAAGGTGAGGTCGAGCGCTGGATTAGCGCCACCCCCGGCTGCCTCCAGGCGGGCGGCGGCCTCTTTGAATTTGGTTTCGGCCAGTTGCTTGAGCTCGTTCAGCGTTTTGCCGAGGGATTTTTTTTCTTCGGGGGATACGGATTTGAAATGGTCGAACAACGCGGAAATAGAGCCGTTGCGGGCAAGGAATGTAAGCCGGAAACGCTCCACCGCCTCCGAGGAGTCGGCAATAAAACCTTCCACTTCCCTTTTTATTTCTTCAATTCTTTCTCGCATTCCTTTTTTCGACTTGATATAAAATGAAACTCAGCCCAAAACAACCGGCAATTACCACCGCCAAAAGTAGCGGATCGGACCAGTTTCTACCAAACCAAGCTAACGCAATAAACGCTGCATTCACGGCCCCTAAGGCAAGTGCTGCCTGCGCGTGGCTAAAGCCGATTCGAAGCAGTTGATGATGGAGGTGGTTTCGGTCGGCCTTGAAAGGCGACTGGCCGTTCAACAGCCGTAGAATCACCACCCGAATGGTATCAAAAATCGGGATAACCATCACACTCAACGCGGCCCCGACAGAGGCCCTGACACGGAAAAGATTGGTGTGATCCAAGGCCTGGTTGGACTCGAGAAAAGCAACCAAAAGTACAGAAAGTGCAAAGCCAATCGGGAGGGTACCCGTATCACCCATGAAAATCTTCGATGGCTGCCAATTGTAGTAGAGAAAGCCCAAAATTGATCCGAAGAAAATAAAGGAAAGGGTTGCGAAAGTGAAATTGCCCACGGCCCAAAACCAAGCACCTAATACAAAAAACACCAAAGCACTAACCACTCCAGCCAGCCCGTCAATCCCATCGATCAGATTATAGGAATTGGTGAGTGCAACGATAACGAAAATGGTGATTACCCAACTCCAGGGATCGGAAAGCGGTGCAGCATGTAATCCATAAAACGAGGATATTTTCATGCCGCCCAAAACAACAACCAGCGCAATGGGCAAGATTTGCCCGAGTAACTTCTGCCAAGGCGTTAAATTCAAAATATCATCGCGCAAACCGGTGAAAAAGATAATTGCGAACGCGATGAAAAAGAATTTATGGCGAACCCATTCTGAAAATGGCAGCGCGATGAGCAGGGTGAACGCTACCGCCAGCAAAATACAGATCCCACCCATAGACGGCGTGTAGGCCGAGTGTATTTTGTGATCGCGCGGGTGATCAAGCACCTCCCAGCGGTGGAGCAGCTTAATCAAAATCGGGAAGAAGAACACCGATAAGATCAGCGCAATGGTAGCAAAAGCAAAAAGAAACAGCGCATTCACCGAGCAAAGCTAATACGCTTTGTCGCTTCCGCGGATAAGGCTGACGACGGTAAGGAAAATAATCTTGATGTCCAGCCAGAACGACCAATTTTCGATGTAATAGCGGTCGAGGCGAACGCGGTTTTCCATGTCTTGAACGGTTTGGGTCTCGCCCCGATACCCCATGCACTGGGCCAGGCCGGTAATGCCGGGTTTTACGTAGTGGCGGCCCATGAATTTTTCTATCAGCTTACTGTATTCTTGGGTGTGTTTAAGCATGTGAGGGCGTGGGCCAACCACCGACATGTCGCCCAGGAAGACATTAAAGAACTGAGGCAGTTCATCGATACTTGACTTGCGGAGGAAAGCACCCAATTTGGTTATGCGAGGATCTCCTTTAGAGGCTTGTTTCTCGTGAGCATCTACGCTGGTTTTCATCGATCGAAACTTGAAGCAATTGAATGATTTGTTCAATCTTCCGCTTCGCTCTTGGACAAAGAAAACCGGGCCTTTCGAGTCTAACTTGATCAGCAAACCGATCAATGGCGCGAGCCAAGACATCACACTGATAACTACGAGTGTAGAAAAAAATAAATCAAAGAGCCGCTTCTGATATTGATTGAATGACTCATCAAGCGGAACAACTGAAAGGTCGATGGCGGGTAGCCTGTCATACTTATCTAACCGGATGGATTCCGATGCACCAGAATCAGTTAGAATCTTCACTTTAATCAACGAATCGAGACCAAAATTTACCAATTTTCTGATGACGCTATCTTGAATATATGGCGTACACCAGAAAATTTCGTGCACTTCGTGGCTAGCGCAAAAAAATCTTATACACTCCAGCGCATTTTCATTTTCCTCAAGCTCTAGATAAGCTTTAAATCGATATCCAAGCTGTGGATTTACGAGGTAGTACTTCCGTATATCCTCCGAGATTCTATTTCGGCCAATCAAAACATAGTTCTTTACAACCAATTCTGGAGTAAGAACCTTTCGCAAATAATACATGAATATCTTCCAACTGAAAAAAATCGGGATAAACATCGCATACAGCAAAATTATCTGCTTCCAGGCATAATCCTTGTCGTGAAAAAATACCAACGATGCCACCACTAAAAGATGAATGAAGGCAAACGCAATTTGACTCTTAATGATTTTTGAAATAGACCAACCCTTGTCAATTCCATAGGGACTGGAAACCATTATCAGGAAAAACCAAGATAAGTTACTAAAAATTATCAGGTATACCTGGTTTGTTTGACTAGGTGGTTCATCTAGAACGTAGCTCGAAAAGAAAATTGAAAGATTTAAAAAAAATAAGTCACCAACAAAAAAAAGTGCTTTCAGCAATCCGGACATAGTTACAATCGGGCGATTTAAATGTAAGGTTATAAAATTTATTTGTCTTTCAGCTCAAGAGATGGTTTGTTTGAAGTATAGTAAGAGATAAAAACCTGATGCAACATAACGAAGAAAACAACACCCTGATATCTACCAAGAAAAACCTCTGTCATTCCATACATGAGAAATGGAAAAAACACTAACACTCCGAGGTCATGGTTTGCTTTAATCGAAAAATAAAGGGGGCGTCCCACCATGATTAAAATTACTATCACACCTATTATTCCGTTTGCGAGAAATGTCTCAATAAATTGATTGTGGGCATTTAAGCTTTTTGCAGCAAACTCCGACATTCCATGATGTAAGTAGTAGTTGTTAAGTACCAGTTTGTAATCGCCAGTACCTTCACCAAAAAGGAAATTCGTGTTCGCCGAAATTGCAGACTTCCAAAGTTCAATCCGCTCCCAGGAATCAGACAAAAGCTCCGTGTCACGAGACGCATTAAAATAGCTGTGAAAGAATATTAAACAAATAACGCAAATAGTAACTAACACCGCCAAAATTCGTGAGGGTGTCCTCTCCTCCAAAAGAAACTTCAAAATAAAAAATGAACTCACCAAGAGTAAACTGATGAAGGAAGTCTGACCTCCTGTGAGCAGTAGCGTGATGACAAAGAGGATAATCAAAAACACTGACCAAAAATTTCGGAGTTTGTTTTTACTTTCGTTCAAAAGATACAACTCAAAAGTAATCGCAAAAATAAGGTAGTAAGCAAAATAAGTAGGTTGAAAGTCAATAGCCCGAGTTAGATCATAAAAATAGAAAACCCTTACGTCCCCAGAATCACTAAAGCGAACAAAGGCATAGCCAAGGCAAATGAGTACCGCCAAAAGAAGACCAGTCGAAAACGATCGAAAGAGGTATTGCATCCGGTTCTCGTCTATCTTTTTCTCGTAGCTTAATAGGAAGGGAAAAGCGAGAAGCACAAAACTTGTTTCAAGTACCCGCACCCCAGTGGTAAAATCAGTTGTATACAATAGCCCTGCGACAAGGAGAGCGAAGTAGGCAATGATGTCGGACGCCCGTTGTAAGGCATCCTTCCAATTTCGCTGATTTGCCAACGCAAAGAAAAGCAAAACGAAAACAGCGCGAATGCTAACAAACGAAGACAGCGGGATCGAAAAAAAAATGAAACTAAGGCAAACATTGTGAATGAGCTGAATATTTCTTGTAAAGAAATTCATTGCCATCAGATGTGTGCGTATAGTTCTAGTACTGATTTCATCATTCGATCATTCGTGAATGTGCTTTCGAATCGCATTTTCGCATTTATACCCATAATCTCTGCTTTCGGCTGAACTGCCAGGTCTTTGATAGCAATCGCAAGGGCTGACGCATCAAATGGAGGAACATTAACTCCAGTCAAGCCATGCTGATTTACCCAAGAAGTTCCAGATCCCTTTATGGTTGTAGCAATAATCGGCTTTCCGTAATTCATCGCTTCCAAAATCACCAATCCAAATGCCTCATTTTTCGTAACCGATGGCAGGCAAAAAACATCGCAGGCTGCAAAATAAGCAAGCACATCTTCCTCCGCCATTTTTCCAATTAACTTTACCTTTCTTGCCAATTGCCTATCGTCAATCATTTTTTCCATCTTACTCTTCAAGGGCCCATCGCCTCCAATAACTATCTGAAAATCTTCGGATAGAAACTCAGCTGATAAGATTAAATATTCAAATCCTTTGTAAGAGGTAAACCGCCCCAAAGAAAAAATAATGTGACGACCAGGATATTTTTCTCTTAACGCTTTAATGCGATCTTCGTTAACAGGCGGCAGGGGCTGAATACCCAGAGGTATAACCGTGCATTTTCCCCGAAATGGACCCAGCGGCTTCGAGTGTTGTAGATAGTTTGGGCTGGTGGCAATTATCTTATCCGCCCTTTTCAACAGCCACATCTCAAGGGGGCGGTAAAAAACATAGGCAATTTTCTGTTTAACAATGTCAAGATGCCAGTGAATAACAATTTTGGCCTTTGGGCGCGTAATAAACAATGCCAATGCGCTCATAGGATCGGGATGATGAAAGTGAATGATATCGTACCTTTTTCGCATCCTCCACAATAACTTGATGAGCCCTGGTGCAATGGACATGGAAAACAATACTCCATAAGACTTTGCCCTGTATACCGTGTAACCGCGCGTGGTGTCAATAGCCTCAATATTTTGTGTGTTAGAACATAGTACATCACAAACGATGCCTGCTTCATTAATGCCCTCGGTCAGAGAAAATATTACTTTCTCCATACCACCGATCGCGGGTGGATAGTACTTTCCAAACTGCAAAACTTTAAACACTTCCATTCTTTTTTTATCCACTGTCTTTTCCTAAAGATTTTGCGAAGCCAAATCCCAAAAACGTGAGAAAGATATAGCTTGCATGGGGGGCCAAAAAATCGCCACCGGTTATTGTCCACGAGATAAAACTTTGAAAAATTAGAAACTCCCAAAAGCACTTAAACCAAAAATTTTTCTTTCGGCTAACAAATGCAAGAAGATAGAACAGGGCTAGCAACGAGGCCCCGATAATTCCAGAGCAAAACAAAACTTGAAGAAAATACGACTCAACAACGGTTTGTTGTGTGGCAAGCCAAACCGCGCGTTCATCAAAGCCAAATCCAAAAAAAATATAGTACCAATGCCCGATCCATGATTTAAAGAGAGCGATGTAATTGTCTACACGCCCTTGGGATGAACCATCCAACTCCCCTCCCTGATAAGTGATATCAAGTCGATTAAAAATATTTGGGAGCGGAGTCTCTTCTGAAAATGAGAAATAAGCTATTAATGCTACTCCAAACACCGCAATTGAGACCAGCGTTTTGATAGATAATCTGAAGTCAAAACTCCGCAAGAACACATACGTAAGATAGAGGGCCATGGTAAGAAAACCTCCCCGGGAGACGGTTAAAATTACAGCCGTAACTGCGACCATAACAGCTAGCTTTTTGGGACGCTGCCCCTCCAGGTTAAAATTGACAATTAAAACTGCAAGCGCCCAGCCGGAAAGCAGATTACCAGAACCACTGATGGCCTTCAAAAAGAAAAAAGAGTCAAAATCGATTATGAGTCCAGCCAGTGGTATCATTCGCAAGCCAACTTCGTACCCCCACATTATTTCGTTGGCACTGGGCGAGTGCGTTGAATAATACGCAATCATAATCATCAGCCCAATAGTGAAATGAACAAGAAATGGTTTGTTATACACCTGCTCAACTAGTTGTCTATCTGATTTCACTTTTTGATAGTATGCTTTACTCCAAAGAAACAAGGCAAAAAGAATAATAAGGCGAACAAAGTACAGTATTGAGTGTGCCGGAAAAAACACAAAGTGAAAAGCCGTTATGATAGACGACAGTAAAACATAATAGAAAACGAAACCGTAATAGTTTACAATTAGCGGGGAAACAGAAATCCTCCTATAAGAGCCCAGATAAGCCAGCAAAAAAAATATCGACACTATTTCACCGATTAAAATTCCCCAATGACCTGAAATTAAAATCTTTGGAAAGACCAGAAAGTATCGAAAAAAGAAGTCAAACATGGTCATTCTTGCCAACCTGCTGGATAAAACTCCGATTTAAAAAAAACAAAACGAGAAGGAATGTAAATAACAGAACGCCCTTATTTCTGTTAAAAAAAGTCTCGGTCTGCATAGCGATGACGTAAACAACAAGATAGATCCATTTAAACGGATCGGGATGTTTGATAGCTAATTTAATACACCCCAAAAAAACTACCAGCAACGCAATAAAAGCCGGAACACCTCCGATCAGCAAGACATTAGTCCAATCATTATGTGTATTGTATTCGTTTTCCAAACCTTCTTTGAACTCGATCAATCTATATTGCTGATTGAGCGAGCTTTGCACATCACCCAAACCAACACCAAGCATCCAGTTGTCTCTTATGATTTGGAAACTCGCTGTCGTGATAAAGTATCGAGGGTCAGGCTCAGTACTCTCAACCACCTGTTTTATCCGGTCGCGCAAATAGGGTACTGTTAAACTGAGGATGCCTACAGTCGCATAAATCGTAAGAACAAAGCTTATCAGTAACCAACGAAGCCTTCCATGAGCCCTAACAGTATACATCCCGGCATAAAGCGTAATCGAAACAACAAATAATGCGATGGGCATGCGCGAACTAATTAATGCAAGAAAAACCAAAAGATAAAGACAAGAAAAAATTGTTACTATTGGATGTATCAACCGCCATTCAAAATATCCAATGATGCAAAACAACAGGGCAAACACAATGTACATTGCATAGTGTGTTGAACTCAAACCAAGCGTGTCTGTAATCACCCACGAAAAATAGCTCCAATCTGTAAAGTCGATTTTGTAATAGGAAATTGTTGAGACAACACTGTATAACGAGGCCACAACCATTGAATAAATGAACGTGCGCACCGCAAGATTTCGAAGGCGCACACTGATTTCCAATCCACCCAAAAGTATGGGTAAAAAAAGTAAGTAAAGTTTGGCCTCCAATGCCTCAAGTCCTACCTTCCGGTTCTCGGTATATAGTAATGAGCATGCCATCAAAAAAACGAAGACGACGATGGCTTGGAATATCATTGAATTTTTCAGTAATCGAAAGGCCTGCACATACCTTTTGTTTACAATCCAACTGACTCCCAGGGCTACTATAAACAAAGAATTATACCTAACGGGAAACGGGAGTGTTGCGACAAAACCCAAAAAACACAATGACTCAAAATCCAAGACCGAATTATCATTGGATTTCAAAAAAAAAGCTTTAAAAAAGACCAATCGAGTCCAAATTTAAATGAAATTGCAAGTTAGTGCGTTTAAATAAACTAACTCAAAAAATGTGTGGCATTTTAGGACAAGTGGCTGAAAATACTGACATTGAATTATTTAGAAGGGCTCTAGCCACTATTGGCTATAGGGGACCTGACCACACTGGAATTGTTGTGCATGAAAATGTGCTACTCGGCCACAATCGGCTCTCAATCCTCGATCTTGATCCGCGCTCACACCAACCATTTCGGTTGAACGATCAAAGCGCTATGGTGATTTTCAACGGGGAAATTTATAACTACAAGCAAATTAGATCAGAACTGAGCAAGCTCGGTCATCAATTTTCTACGGAGTCGGATACAGAGGTTGTTTTAAAAAGTTACAAGCAATGGAGGAGCAAATGCCTTATAAAATTTCATGGAATGTTTGCCTTGGCCATCTTAGATCTCGAAACCCAATCTTTACTGCTTGCCCGCGACCGTTTTGGAGAAAAACCACTTTTTTATTCTGAAGCCTCGGGAGCTGGGTTTTGGTTTGGATCTGAAATAAAAGCGATAAAAAAGCTTTTGCCTTTTCAATTGGAAATCGATCAATCTGCAATCATTGATTTTTTGCATTTTGGATTTATCCCAGCCCCAAAATCAATTTATTCGAAAGTTAAGAAACTTCCACCTGGGCATTTTCTTGAGTATGATGTGTCGTCCCGGAAAATCACCCAAAAAAAGGAGTTTTATTCGGTTGATTTCTCAAAAAAGAATAATAAAACTTTTGAGGAAAAATTGAGTGAGTTTAATGAGCTTTCCATAAAAGTCGCGTCAGAAATTTCCATTTCAGATGTCTCACTGGGAGCATTTCTAAGTGGAGGGGTCGATTCGAGTGGCTCTGTTTATTATTTAAAGCAGGTACACAAAGACATAAACACATTTACGGCAGGTTTCTCAAGTCAAAATTTTGATGAGTCTTCCTATGCCTCTCTAGTAGCTTCAACATTAAATGTGAAGAATACGAATCAAAGAATAGAGTATGGAGATTTTGTAAGTTCGTATGAGAAAATGGTTAAGATGTATGATGAGCCACATAATGACTTCTCATTTATTCCTACCTACTTAATTTGTAAACAAGCTTCGGAATTTCATACTGTTATGATTTCAGGCGATGGTTCCGATGAAATCTTTTGTGGCTATCCTCGTTATCATAAGCTAGCTTTATTTGAAAAGTTTCGAAAGTTGGGAGTTTTGAAAAAACTACTTGCTGGAGCCGCTCATCTTTTGCCTAGGTCTTCTGATTTAAGAAGGCAAACTTTGCTTTTGGATAGAGAAGACAACGACTTTTTTCTGTACATAATGTCGTTAAATTTTTCCCCAGATGAAGCTCATGAAATTTATGGTGATGATTTGGTAAAATTAGCCAAAGAATACTCCCCCAAAAGTGTTATACAAGATTACCTTCGGATGGTTCCAGATGATTCACTAATTCAAAAGCAGCGTTATCTTGATATTAAAATGACGCTTGCTGATGATATGTTGGTAAAAGTCGATCGAGCAAGTATGGCGAATTCTATAGAGGTGAGACCTTTCTACTTACATCCGTTAATAACAGATTTTGCGTTTACTCTAAAAGTTGAGGATTTGGTTTCCCTTAAAGTTGATAAACTCATACTTAAAAAATTACTCGAAGGCGCTATACCTTCTTCTATACTTTATAGACCCAAAATGGGATTTACATTCCCATTGAAAGAACTTATCCTGACGGATCTAAAACCATTTTTTGACGAATGTGTTTCTAGCATCCCGGAGGGAATTATTAATAAGAAAAGGATCGAAACAATCGTCAACCTCCATAGAAAAGGTGATAGAAACTATGTTGCCCAGCTCCATAGTATCATGAACTTAGGTTATTGGATAAAGCTCAATAGGATCGCGGCCTAACATTGATGTCCAAAAATCGAAATAAAATACTCTATCTTGACCATTCGACTGATTTCTCTGGCGGCCAAAAAAGCCTGCTTGCTTTACTAAAGATGCTTGATCGGAAGCTCTTTGATCCAACTGTTTTGGTCGACAAAAAGGCTTACAAGCTAAAAACCGAATTGACAAGTTTAAAGGTTGAATACATTGAAATTAACTATGCCAATAAAAAATTCATTGAGTATTTGCTGGTGTGGATCCCTTCCATTCAAATTTTTTTCCGACTACGCTCTCTTCGTTGTAATTTATTGCATTGCAACACATTCAAGACCGGGTTTATTGGGGCAATTCTAACTTTTGTACGTCCAGTAAAAATGATTTTTAGAGCCCGTCTTGGCATTATCCATCTTTCTCACGGAATCATTGATAAAATTATTCATGACAGAGCAGATGTGATTTTGGCCAATTCATTTTACGTAAAGGAAACTTTTACTCAACGCTTTGGAGACAACCCAAAGGTGAAGGTGGTGTATAATCCCCTTGAAAATAATATTGAACCAAACAAACAAATAGTTTATTCGCTGAAGTCAAAATATTTTCAAAATCCGGATTTTTTTTACTTTGGCTTAATTGGAAGAATTGAAAGATTTAAGAGAATAGAAATGGTGGTCGAAGCAGCGAGCAGACTAGCAAGGGTAAAAAAAAATTTTAAAGTGCTATTGATAGGTGCTGAGATGAAATCGGATAATGGTAAATATGCAAGGGAAATAAAAGATGTCATCAAAAGATTACAATTGGAAGAGTACTTTGTGTTTACCGGATTTATAACTGAAATATGGGAGATTACATCGCTTTTGGATGCCGTTATTATTTGTTCTGTCGGAGAAGCCCTCTCTAGAGGTGTTTATGAGGCTCAAGCTATTGGAATTCCTGTTATAGCTTCAAAATCTGGAGGAAACGGAGAATTAATTACTCACAATGAGTCCGGGCTTCTTTTTGAGCCAGATGATGTTGACTCACTTTTTTGCGAGATGAAATCTCTTTCTGAAAACAAGTTGCTTCGTAGTAAAATTGCTAGCAATGGACAATCTAAAGTAAATAACCTATTTGTTGGTGAGAATACTTATTTTAAAGAAATGAGGATATACAATACTCTTCTGTAACAAACATTAATTCATAGAACACAAGCAACAAATCATCATTTGGGTGACAAGATACAAGCATATCTAAAATTAGGAAAAAAGGAAGGCAATAATCAAGCTAAGGAAGGTAGAAATGACCATCGTTCTAAGAGAATATTGAAATCGGTATAACTTCTCAGAAATAAAAATATAAATCCATGAGCCAAAGACTGCCGAAATACAAGTGGCTTGAGCAATCCCTACCATTCCAGAGAAATTTATCAACACGATGCTCAATAAATAGACAAGGGCAACTACTGCTAAGGTTATTAGCGTCACATATATAGTCTTTCTTCTAATCTGATAACCAAAACCAAACAAAAAGAAACTTCCCAGAAACCAAACCGAAAGAATAATAAAAGGCAGCACTGAAGTAGCCATTTCATATTGAACTCCACCAAAAAGATTGATAATAGTCGGGGCCAATAAAATAGATATTGCGCTTACAGGTATAGATAACAACCAAAATATATTAAAAACTTTCCTGCTTAAGGATTGCCCCTCATCAGTTGAATAATTTGCCGTAATGATCGGGCGAAAACCACTGGAAATAGTTTGCAAACCAAAAGTCACTACCTGGCCGACACGGTTTACCAAAGCATATAAACCAAGTGTTGGCAATCCAAAAAAAGTAGTGATCAAAAGTCTATCAACAAACTGCATCAAATAACTTGAAAGATAGGTGGGCACATAAGGAAGGGATAGTCTCATTAGGTCCTTAAAATGTTGAGGCTTCAAAAAATTGCATCTTAAATATTTCCTTGCTTGATAGGCACTTAGTAGAGCGCCTATAACGCTACCTCCTGTAGCCCCAATAATGTAGTTTGTAAGTGTGGCACCTCCGATAAGGATATAAAATAGTCCTCCACCTATAGCAAGTAGGTATGAAAAGAAATTTACAATAGCTGCATTCCTTGCATTACCAAGCCAGCGTATAAAATTATAAATCTGATAACTAAACTGATAAAACCAGGTGTAAATGAAGAGTCCATGAATAAAGAAAAGACTAAATTTCTCGGTAAATCCAAAGTACCATACCACTAACGCTATAAACCAAAACAATCCCGTTGTAGCTAAATTAATAGTCAGAGTTGTGACTAACAGACTTCTCAGCAGTTGGTGGTTGCTACGATTTTCTGCTATCATTACAGCACTACCAGAATCCATACCCAAACCTGCGAGTAACATAAGAAGACTTGATGCAAGAATAAATAAATCATATAAGGCAAAGTCTTCAATTGAAAAAAGTCTTGCAAATACAGGGAGGATTAGAATACCAATTAAACGCGAACCTATCTGGGCCAAAAAATAATAGTTGGTATCTATTAGTCCTTGTTTAAGGAGCTGGTTCTTTCCAACGAAGGTTCTCATCGCTCTAATCAAAAAAGGGAGCTTTGGTTACGCTTTCTATTGGCATGTATTTCTTTCAAGACAGAAATGTACATATCAATCGTAGCTTGCCATCCATGATATTTAATAACGAATTCTCGACCTCTTGCACCCAATTCTTCTCGACCCTCTTTACCTAATTCTACCGACTCAACTAATCTTCTATATATTTCATCCTCTGTAAAAGCCGAAAGTATGGGCGGATGAACCCCGTCATAGAAATCCTCATCAAAAAAAACGGTTATTAATGGCTTTCCCGCTGAAAGAGCCTCGATACTACCCGATCCAAACCCAATTCTCGGTTTCTGTCTATCAATTGGATACCTACGATACCATTGATTATGCCAAAATTGATCTACTAGAACAACGTTAGGCAAGGAATTATATGCCCTAATTCCATCCTTATCCATTTCTCTTACCCACTCAACATTTGAAGAAATGCCCAAATCATTAATCAATTTTTTGCTCTCGTTAAGGTCATTGCCCTTTTCAACTAGTATAAGCAAAACATTTGGTTGATGCTCATTCACAAATTTCCCAAATGCCGATATGAATTTGTCGTTTCCCTTCATGTCATTCCATACGGATTTCCATGAGTGCCTAGCCGCCATAAAGTACACCACTTCATATTTCTCATATTTTCTAATAAGTGATGGATCAACTGACGAGTTATATTTATCAATATCCCATGCCAAACGAATTTTTACCATTTTATCAATCACTCCCAATGGCACTACATATGGGTTAACTTGGTAACCCATTGCAATCCCAATTTTGTCTGCTTTTTTTATCGCTCGCTTCTGCAAATAACTAGCATATAATAACGCGCGTAAAGCAGTGGGCTTCTTGAAATGCAAAATATTTCTTAGTGCCGAAATAAAGTATTCTCCCCAAGCAGTTATGTTTAAATCAGCACCATAACTATAGAAAAAGAATGGTACTTTTGCTTTCTGTGCAATGATTGGTCCATATCCGCAAACCAAAGCGACATCACACTTCGAAAAATGATCAATAAATTGCCTGAATTTTTCCTGAGGAAAAATAAAATTAGGCTTTATTGGGTAATAGTGAATCCAATAAGGAAGAGTATCTTTTGATAAATTAGTGTCTTCCCACCATGGATAATCCTGACTGTGTGGAGATGAGTTATCAAGGAACATCTCTGCATTTATCCCCTTCGACCTTAGGAATAATGTTAAGTTGTAGGAGTTGTTTAGAACATTTCCATAGAGATGAACCTTCATAACAACTTAACCCTTTACATTGGTTTAGAATTATAATAAACAAAATTAATCTTGCCGCTAACCTCGGAGATAATTACTTCTCCGATTTTTTTGGCTGGAGTTCCCCCTAGTATTGAAAAGGGCTCTACACACTTATTCACAAAACTATTAGCTCCTACAACGCAATGATCACCAATTGTAACCCCATTTTGAATGATCGATTGCGGTCCTATGAAGCAATTATTCCCAATTTTAGTAGCCTCGTATTCATAAGGTGCTTGCCCGGCTGAAATGGCCCACTCTACGGTATTGTGGCTATATATTTGAACTCCTGCCGAGATACTACAATTATCACCGATCTGTAATCCTCCACTACCATCTAAAATCACGTATGGGCCAACCCATGTATTTTTACCAACTGTTACATTTCCAAAAATCAACACATCATCATATATTGATGTGCCTTCTCCAAAAGAAAGACTTTTGGCCTTCTCCCAGCGATCGAAAAGCATTTCTGAAAAAGGGAGCGATCGATTTAACTTAGCTTTATAGTCAAGGCTGAGCTCTTTCTTCAACTGATTCAAGTCATCAAAAAGCTTTTGAATCTCAGGCGATGATGATCGAAGTAACTCGTCTCTTTTCATCGGCTTATACTTTTTCATTATTTAAAAACAACCTGCACCACCACTCAAAGTTCATAAATGACCAAATCAACAGCCGATGGTTGATGTGCTGGTCAACATGCTCTCGTACAATTTTCTCCATGTATTTCTGATCGATAAACTCAGAAGAAATGGTCTTATTATTTAAAAGCAGTTCTTTCACATAACTCGCGTTTTCACCACGGTACCAGCTCTCGTCTGGAGCGGAAAACCCTTGCTTCTTTCTATTCACGATTTTTTCAGGAATAAACCCATGCATCGCCTTACGCAACACGTTTTTCCCATCGTCAAATTCCCGGTAAGCTTTGGCTTTCTTTTTCTCCTCATTTTCATCGAAACGCTTCATGTTTTCCCACTGCCCCAACTTGTGCCGTACAGGAATTTTCTGGGCAAAATTAACCAGATCGTTGTCCAAAAACGGAAAGCGCTCTTCCAATCCGTTGGCCATTGAAAGCTTATCGCCAACCAATAGAAGGCCAGATAAAAATGTCTTGATCTCGAAATAGAGACTATTTTGAATATGTTCCTCAGGAGAAGAATACCGAAGTTTCGAGTTAAATTCAAATACCCGCTCAAAAACCTGACGAGGCTCACTGACATCAATCTTTGTATTAATGCGCTGTGTAAATAGTTGGGCTCTATCTCCATCCGGCACCAATCGCTGCCAAAAATCGAAATACTGATTGAAGAAATCCTTTTTGTCAAGCGATTTGAATACGCGGTAATAACGCCAAGGATACCCTCCAAAAAGTTCATCGCCACCAGTTCCTTGTAAGCACACTTTTACAAATTTGGATGCTAACCGTGAAATGTAATAGTTTGGATAACTCATCCCGACCCTAAGGTCTTCTAAATGCCAAACTACCCGGGGCAACGACCATCGTAGATCGCCAGCATTGATGATTTGTTCATAATGCTCAGTTTTAAAATGATTGGCCATGAGTTCGGCATCTCTGCGCTCATCGTAATTAACCTCCACTCCGGTTATTTCACTCATATCAAAACCACATGTAAATGTGGTGAGGCGTGGAACGTGTTTGGAAGCCACTGCCGTTATAGACCCGGAGTCCATACCGCCTGAGAGATATGACCCCACAGGCACATCGGCCACCATTTGTCGTACCACCGCCTGATGAAAAAGTTGCTCGGTTTCGTGAACCGAGTCCTCAAAGCTCATTGTGTTATCTGGAGCACTGAAATCATAGTCCCACCAACTGTGATGCTTGATAAATTTACTATCGGCCGTAATCGTTACTGAGTTGGCAGGCGGGAGCATTGTCACACCCTTGAAAAGCGTGCGAAACGTAAACAAATTTTGAAACGTAAAGTATTCATTTAACGCTCCTTCATCTAGCCGAACCGAGAATCGTGGAAATTTCATGAAGGCTTTGATCTCTGACCCAAATAAAAGTGTCTTACCATCAAACCAATAATAGAGTGGCTTAACACCAAAGCGATCTCTAAATAGATGAAGTGTTTGCGTTTTCTTATGCCATGCCGCAATAGCAAACATGCCATTAAATCGCTTGATTACATCCACCCCATAAGCGGAAAGCCCTTCCGTAATGACTTCTGTATCCGTTGTGGTAATAAATTCGTGCCCGCGAGAACGAAGCTCCTGCTTTAACTCAAGGTAGTTGTAGATGCATCCGTTGAAGACAATCGTCCATTCTCCATCGCGAGACGTCATGGGTTGATTGGCCCTTGCACTCGTATCCAGTATGGCCAATCTTCTGTGGCCAAAAGCAACCGGGCCTTCCACAAAATATCCTTCGCCATCTGGTCCGCGATGGGCCAGGCTGTCGTTCATGGCCCGTATCTCTTGATGCGAAACAGGTTCACCGCTTAGATTAAATATTCCGGAAATCCCACACATTGAATTAGAGGCTCCTGATGGTTTGAACTACATATTGATAGTCATCCGGGGTCATTCGATTATGGAGGGGTATTGCCATTGAAAAATTATTAGCATCTCTGGCACCAGGATAATCATCCGCTTTCAATTCAAATTTATTCTTATAAAAATCAAGCATATGCACGGCATGAGTGCCTGGTCGGGTTGAGATTCCGGCCTGCTGCAACTTTTCCATGATGTCATTTCTTTTCAAAGGGGCTTTCGATTCATCAATCATGGTTACAAACGATTGCCATCCATGACTATAGTCTGCACTGAATTCAGGTAAGGAAAGCCAAGGAATTGATTTTAGTTCTTCCTTATAAAAATGAGCCCATCTATTTCGCTCTTGAATAAAGGTGTCCAGTTTTTTAATTTGGACAACGCCCACAGCACCTTGTAAATCCGTCATGCGATAGTTGAAACCCATTAAATTAAACCCGGGCAATATGTAAGGCTTTGGGCCGTGATGACGCTCTTCTTCTGAAATGGAGGCACCGTGGTTGCGCAATGACTTTATAACATCTGCAAGTTTATCGTCATTTGTCGTCACCATCCCACCTTCTCCAGTGGTCACTGATTTTCGAGGGTGGAACGAGAAACAACCAATGGTGCCTAGTCCTCCGGCTGGCGTCCCTTTGTAAGCACTACCTGCGGCACAAGCACCATCTTCAATCAAGGGTATGTCGCCGGCTATTTCTTTGATCCTATCCATGTTGGCACATAGGCCAAACAAATGAACGGGGATAATTGCCTTTGTTTTACTAGTGATTCTCTTTTTAAGATCGTCAGGATCGAGGTTAAATGTCTTTGGATCCACATCAACAAAAATAACTTTTGCGCCCTGATATAAAACGATGTTGGCTGTAGATACCCATGTAAAAGCAGGTACAATCACTTCATCACCTTCCTTAACACCTAATGCTACAACTGCTAAATGCAGCGCAGTGGTAGCGCTCGTAACGGCCATTGCGTGTTTCACCTGATGGCGGTGAGCAAATAGTTGTTCAAACTCTCTCACCTTTGGCCCAGAGGTTAACCAGCCCGTCATAAGGGGCTCTTTAGTTGCAAGCCATTCCTCTTCGCCTGTTACAGGCAGCGATATTTGGATATTTCTCTTATTCATTATCGTTTATTTTGCATCAACTCCAGCATCAATTCTCCAGTCAATCAATTTCTGAAGACCCTGCTCCAAGTTGTATCTGTGGTTAAAGTTTAGATCGTGAGCTGCCTTCTTGGCCGAGCCAATTCTATTCTTCACAAATTGTCTCGCATCATCAGGTGCGTATGGCTGGTACTGTACCTTCAACGCAGAATTCTTAAGGCGCAGAATTGTATCGCAAAGTACCCTGATGGTAGTTTGCACTTCAGTGCCCACGTTATAAAATCCACAATCAATTTTGCTCGTAAGAGCGCAGATATTTGCATGTGCAACGTCTTCAACATATATGAAATCATATGCCTGAGAACCGTCCCCATTTATAATGGGTGTTTCATTGGCGGCAATTTTATTAAGCATGATTGGAACAACTCCGGTATAAACGGCATGCTGATCTTGACCTGGACCATAGACATTCATATAACGCAGGCCGACAACTTTCAAACCGTAGCGATCGTTGAACGCTGTGCACATTGCTTCACCGGCAATTTTTGTTGCGCCATAAAAATTCTTGTTATTGAAGGGATGATCCTCAGTCATGGGTACCTGAACAGCATCACCGTAAACTGATGCGGATGAAGAATATATCAGTTTCTTTACCTTGTGCTTGACACAAGCCTCCAAAACATTAAACGTACCCGCAATATTCACCTCAAAAGCAGTTCGTGGGAAGTCTTTACAATGCAGTAGCCACATAGCCGCCAAATGAAAAACGTAATCCTTACCTTCAACGGCCTTATCGAGAATATCCAGATCCCTTAAGTCTCCTCCAAAAGGAAAGACTGTACATCTTGAATCAGTCAAGACATCACTAATATTCTCCATCTTTCCCCGTGCGAAGTTGTCATAGATTACAACTTCTTTAACGGGATACTTGAGTAACTCCCGCACAACGTAGGCACCAATAAAACCAGAACCTCCTATTACGAGTATTTTTGAGTCTTTAAGTTCCATTTGTTAAAATTTTATTTTGTTGCTGTTCGTATCCTGTGGGCCAGTTCAACAGACGGCCTTGCATCCAATAAACTAAACCCATTTCCTTTTAAGATTTCTTCGTAACTCTTTGTGTGAAGATCTGTAAATCCATCACTAAATTCAATTTCTTCACTCTCCATTTTTAGTGTCCGAAATGTGCGTTTACCGGCTAGGCGTACCTCATCTGGAATATCTTCATAGTTTATACTCAGAAACCATCGAACGTTGGCGCGTTCCAAATGTAACACGCCACTAGCCGAGTTTGCCGATAAATCATTGACTTCGCTTAGCTTCACTGCTCCAAAAACCCAAATGAGCATATCGAAAAAATGGATCCCAATGTTTGTTGCCACACCTCCAGACTTGGTGGCGTCTCCTTTCCAACTAACGTTATACCAGTGACCCCGTGACGTAATGTAAGTAAGCTCAACTTCATAAACCTTGTCCATGGGCCGATCATTTAATACCCTTTCTCTAAGCGCGATGATGCTTGGATGAAGTCTTAGCTGCAAAATCGTATTTACACTTCTTCCGGTCTCAAGTTCAATTTGAGCTAGTGCATCCACATTCCATGGGTTTAACACCAATGGCTTCTCGCAAATGGCGTCCGCACCGTGTCGCAATGCAAAACGTATATGCGAATCGTGGAGGTAGTTGGGTGTGCAGATCGAAACATAGTCAATTTTTGTTCCTTGACGTTTTAGTTTGTCAAGGTGTCGATCGAAACGCTCAAACTCTGTAAAGAAGTCGCACTCCGGAAAATAGGAATCCAATATTCCTACGTTATCGTGCCTATCAAGTGCCGCCACCAGGCGATTCCCCGTGTCCCTGATAGCCTTCAAATGTCGAGGGGCTATGTAACCGGCCGCGCCTATCAAGGCAAAATTTTTCATGCTATAGCTTTGTTACTTTTGTGTTTTCATATCGATATTTCTCTCCGCTCTCCGGGCACAGAGCATTCCCATCTTGATCAAATTTCAACTTATGCCCATACTCACTCATCCACCCTGTCTGCCGAGCCGGATTTCCAACTACCAACGCATAATCGGGAACATTTTTTGTTACCACCGCCCCGGCCCCGATAAAAGCATACTTACCAATGTCATGACCACAAACAATGGTGGCGTTTGCGCCAATGGAAGCACCTTTTTTAACCACCGTTTTGGCATATTGATTCTTCCGGTTCACCGCGCTCCGCGGGTTGATAACATTCGTAAAGACCATGGAAGGCCCCAAAAAAACATCGTCCTCGCAGATAACGCCCGTATAAATGGATACGTTGTTCTGTACCTTCACATTATTTCCTAACACCACGTCTTGGGAAATCACTACGTTTTGTCCAATGTTGCAGTTTTCACCAATCTTACAGTTGGGCATGATGTGGCTAAAATGCCAAATTTTTGTCCCTTGGCCGATTTGGCACCCTTCGTCAATTACTGCCGTTGGATGGGCATAAAAAGACTGGTCCAATTTCATTTGTAAAATTCCTTGATAGCGCTGCAAATATACGTCAGTTGCTCTTCATTCATTTCTGTATGAATGGGAAGGGAAATGACTGTTCTGGAAAGTCCTTCCGAAACAGGGAATGCGCCTTCCACGTACCCTGGCTGAGCATACGCCTTTTGAAAATGCAGTGGCACTGGGTAATAGATCATGGTTGGAATTCCTCTTTGCTCCAAGAAAATTTTTAGTTCGTCTCTACGCTCAACCCGCAAAGTGTACTGATGAAAAACATGCGTTGAGTTTATCGCCCGCTTGGGAATGTTCACCTGCTTCAAGTCAGAAAGACATTGATCGTAAAAGTCAGCCACCTGATTTCTGCGGCTCGTGTATTCCTTAAGGTATTTGATCTTAACCTTTAGTATGGCCGCTTGTAGGGTATCCAAGCGACTGTTCACACCAATAATGTCGTGGTGGTATTTTACGCGCTGGCCGTGGTTGGCAATCATGCGCAGTTTCTCTGCCATACCCGGCTCGCCGGCAAAAATGGCGCCCCCGTCTCCATAACATCCAAGATTTTTTGAAGGAAAGAAGGACGTGGTTCCAACCACGCCCATGGTACCTGCTTGTTTCACTGAACCATCGCTGAAGGTATACGCTGCGCCAAGAGCTTGAGCCGCGTCTTCGATTACATGAAGGTTAAACTTTCTCGCCACCGACAAAATGGGTTCCATTTCAGCGCATTGGCCATATAAATGAACTGGTACAATGGCTTTGGTACGCGCTGTAATTCTACTTTCAATCTGTGCATGGTTGATGTTGAAAGTGTCCTCGAACACATCAACAAATACCGGCTTGAGTTGAAGCAAAGCAATTACCTCAGCAGTTGCCACGTAGGTATGGACAGGCAAAATCACCTCATCTCCCGGTTTCAGGTCAAGGGCCATCATGGCAATTTGAAGAGCATCTGTACCGTTGGCGCAGGGAATTACGGCTTCTGCACCTACATACGTCTTTAGGGCACCCGCAAATTCTTTGACCTCGGGCCCATGAATGAAATTCGTTGCGTTCAAAACGCTCTGAATGGCAGCATCTACCTCAGACTTTATCCTGAAATACTGCGACTGTAGGTCTACCATTACAATCTTGGTCATTTCCATTTTATTTAATATACAGCCGAATAATTATGCCCCGCCAACTTCTTTTCCCAATTCCATGCATCGCGTAAAGCATCTTCCAACGTCAACTCCGCCTTCCAACCCAAAACGGTGCGGGCCTTTGCTACATCGGCATACGTTTTCTCTACATCGCCAGATCTTCGGGGGCCTACCTCAAAATTGAGTTTCAAATTATTGACCTGCTCAAACACCCGGATTACTTCCAGAACTGAGTTTCCTTGCCCTGTTCCCAGGTTGAAAAAATCATACGCCGGGCCATCCGTCTTTGCCAGCAGATGTGTTAACGCACTAACATGGGCTTTGGCGAGATCAACGATGTGAATAAAATCCCGGATGTTCGATCCATCCGGAGTATTATAGTCGTTACCGAAAACAACCAATTTTCCCCTTTTGCCAATTGCGGTTTGTGTAACAAAGGGTACAAGATTCCCAGGAACCCCAATGGGTAGCTCACCTAACAGAGAAGTAGGGTGCGCACCAATCGGGTTGAAGTATCTCAGCGAGATAATTCTAAAATTCTGTTTGGGTGTGTCTTCCAGGATGCGTTCGCAAAGTTGCTTGGTGGCGCCATAGGGCGATTCAGCCTTCTGAAAAGGCGCATTTTCCGCCACCGGAATCGTCTTGGGCTGACCGTACACTGTACAAGACGAAGAAAAGATGAGGTTAAAAACATGCTCTTGCTCCATTACATCCAAAAGCGAAAGCAACGAGTTGATATTGTTTTGGTAGTACTTAATTGGAAACTGCACCGACTCGCCTACCGCCTTATAGGCTGCAAAATGAATAACAGCTTTGAATTGGTGCAGCGAAAACAGGTGCTTCAGAAATCCAATGTCTATACAGTCGCCTTGATAAAACAACGGCTTTCGGCCCATTAATTTTTCAAGTCCATCAAGCAAGGTCGTATCACTCTTGGAAAAATTATCGATGAGTACCGGCTCATAACCAGATTGCACCAACTCCCACGCCGTGTGCGAGCCAATATATCCGGCCCCGCCAGTAACAAGTATTTTACCTTTTTCCATGTGTACTATAAGCGAGCAGTGGTTAATGGTTTCGGTAACACACCTTTCACATCGTATACAACCGAATCAGAATGGGTGAAACTCACCCAGTCCAAGTTCTTGAACTCGCTGTGAGCCACCGCCATTACCACCGCCTGATACTTTTTGTCGAGCGAACCGGTAAGCCTTAGGTTGTATTCATGTTGTACCTCTTCCGGGTCTGCATGTGGATCGTATACATCAACCGCCGCCCCAAAGCTTTCCAACTCCCGGATGACATCCACCACGCGGCTGTTTCGAATGTCAGGGCAATTTTCTTTGAATGTAATCCCCAACACCAAAATATTTGCATCGTGAATCTGGTGTTTGTTTTGCGTCATTAGCTTAATCACCGTATTAGCTATGTATACGCCCATATTATCATTGATGCGCCTGCCGGAAAGAATGACCTGGGGGTTGTAACCCAAACTTTCGGCTTTGTGTGTGAGGTAGTACGGATCCACGCCTATGCAATGTCCGCCTACCAAACCTGGTTTAAAGGGCAGGAAATTCCATTTTGTTCCGGCAGCCTCTAATACTTCATGCGTGTCGATACCAATCCGATCAAAGATCAGTGCTAACTCATTTACAAATGCAATATTGAGATCTCGTTGCGAGTTCTCGATCACTTTTGCCGCCTCTGCCACTTTTATGGATGACGCCTTGTGCGTGCCTGCTTTAATGATTGTTTGATAAAGTGCATCTACCCTATCGGCAATTTCCGGATTGCTACCGCTGGTCACTTTCTTTATGTCGGTTACCCGGTGAAGCTTATCGCCCGGGTTGATGCGCTCGGGCGAATAGCCACAGAAAAAGTCAAGATTGAATTGAAGTTGACTGAACTTCTCAAGAACGGGTACGCAAACTTCCTCGGTACAACCTGGGTAAACGGTTGATTCGTAGATAACGATGTCGCCTCTTTTCAAAACCTTGCCTACGGTTTCGCTCGCTTTGATGAGTGGCGTCAAATCCGGTTTCTTAAACTCGTCTATCGGGGTTGGAACCGTTATAATAAAAATGTTTGCCTTGTTAAGTTCATCCACACGCGTGGTGAACGTAAGACCAGTGGATGCGGTGAGTTCAGATGTTTCAACTTCACGCGTGCGGTCTATTCCGCTGGAAAGTTCCGCAATGCGGGTAGCATTTATATCAAAACCAATGACTTCAAATTTCTTTCCAAACTCTACCGCAAGAGGTAGTCCGACGTATCCGAGGCCGATAATACCAATTTTCTCTTTCATTAAATTATGTTAATTCACCTTATAATAATCCCGATACCAAGCCACAAAATTACCAATTCCGATTTCAATTGGTGTGGCAGGTTTAAAATTGACGTAGGCCGCAAGTGCATCTACATTTGCAAACGTCTGGACCACATCACCCTGCTGCAAGGGAAGAAAGTTCTTTATCGCTTTTTTCCCAATCTTGTTCTCCAACGCAGTTATTGCGTGCATTAACTCCACCGGCTGATTGTTTCCGATATTAAAGATACGATAGGGAGCAAAGCTGCACGAGGGGTCGGGATGGTACCCATCCCAGGCGGTATTCGGTTGCGGTGGTTTAGGGATCAGGCGAACGATGCTTTCCACGATATCATCCACGTAAGTGAAATCCCGCTTCATCTGGCCATTGTTAAAAATGTCAATTGGTTTGCCCTCAAGAATGGCTTTTGTGAAAAGAAATAATGCCATATCCGGCCGGCCCCACGGTCCGTAAACCGTAAAAAAACGAAGGCCCGTGGTCGGCAACGCATATAAATTTGAATATGCATGCGCCATCAGTTCATTAGCTTTCTTTGTAGCCCCATACAAGGCGAGTGGATGGTCAGTGGTTTGCTGTTCAGAAAAAGGCATTTGCCGGTTCGCCCCGTAAACGGAACTTGACGAGGCATATACCAGATGCTTTGGTGGATGTTGACGGCATGCCTCAAGAATGTTTAGAAATCCGGTGAGGTTGCTATCCAAGTACGCTCCGGGATTGGTAATGGAATACCGCACACCCGCCTGAGCTGCGAGATTCACGACAAAGTCGAACGAGTTAGCCTCAAACAAACGATCGATTGCCTCACGATCTTCTAACGAAACTTTATTGAATTTAAATGCGGTTTCGTGCAGCAAAAGATTGAGGCGCGCCTGCTTCAACTCCACCGAATAGTAATCATTCAGAGAATCAATTCCGGTAACCTGGTAGCCCTCTTTGAGCAATCGCTTAGACAAGTGAAACCCAATAAAGCCGGCCGCACCTGTTACCAAAACACGTTTTGAATTTGACATCGAACGAAGTATCTGTAATTTCGGCCCCAAAAGTAAACAATTAACCACGTTATTCATGGATAATCAACCCAAACCCACCCCTTCTGACGAAATTGATCTGGGCGTATTATTTGCAAAAATCGGGGATTTCTTCAAAGGGATTGGTCTCGGCTGCATTCGATTCCTCGCGCTGGTGCGAGCAACGCCCGTGGCGAACAAGGCACTGTTCCTTTCGTTAACGATTGCAGGTGCCGCGATTGCATTTGGATATGCCACTTACGTGAAAAAGGATTTCTACGAGTCCTCGATGATACTCAGCTCCAACTACCTCAATAAACGGATAGTTGAAAGTTCCATTGATAAACTTAACCTGCTGGCGGAAGAAAAAGATGCGTCGGGTCTTGCTCGTACGCTAAATCTAACAGATTCAGCTGCAAAGAAAATCAAAAAGTTTCAAGCCATACCGTTTATTCCGGAAAACGAACTTTTAGATATGGAAATACTACGGGAGCAACTTAAAAATCTGCAAACCGATAAAAAGAACGATAAAATGATTGAGCAGGTGGTAGATCGTCTTGCCGTGGAAAACAGGCATGCTTTTGAAATTACGGTTCAGACCTACAGTCCGACAATTGTAAAAACCATCCAAGATGCCTTGGTGAACTATTTTCGAAATAACGAGTATATCAAAAAACGAATCGAAATAAACAAACTCAACCTGCTGAGCAGGAAGGAAAAGTTGCAACAGGAATCGAAAAAACTGGACAGTTTGAAAGTGGTAATCTACAGCAACTACAAAAGTATGGCCGAGCAAAGCCGCCAGGGTTCCAATAATGTTATTCTCAGCGACCGGGCGGTGACAAATCCTATTGAAGTCTATAATCGTGATTTCGAGATTTATAACGAACTCCAAAGTACGGAACGTCAGCTCTATATTTTGCCGGATTTTGAGGTGGTAGATGGCTTTACAGAATTTAGTGAGCCGGCGAGCGACAGCCTTCCAAAAACGATCGTTTTGGGGGCTTTAATTGGTTTTTTGGCTTCGTACCTTTTGGTGCTGCTGCTTGCATTCAATAACTATCTGCGCGATTTCAAATAAGTTGTTCCATTTTTTTCTAAAGGACATCCTGCTGGAAATCAGGCGGCAGGCGGCGCTTGCAGGCCTGGTGCTTTATCTTTTTGCCACCACGTTTATCTGCTACTTGGCGCTGGGCGTGCAGGGACGTAACCTCTCGCCTGCCACATGGAGTACACTGTTTTGGATGATGATTCTTTTCTCTGCCATTAACGTGGGGGCGAAAAGTTTCTTGGGGGAACGCAAAGGCCGTGAGTACTATTTTTTTTCTTTGATGCCCCCGGAAGAAATCATCCTCTCTAAAATCCTGTACAACTTTCTGCTTATTCTGCTATTAACATTTGCTGGCGCCGGCTTTTTTGTGCTGTTGATCGATAATCCTATTCAAAATACCCAGATTTTCGTTGCTACGCTCGTACTATCATCTTTGGGTTTTGCGGCTTCATTATCGTTGTTGTCCGCCATCGCTGGCAAAGCAAACAACAGTGGTGTTCTAATGGCCATCCTTAGCTTTCCGATCATCATCTCTATCCTAACCTTGAGTATTCGAGTAACCAAAAATTGTATTGATGGACTTGATGCTGCGGTAAGCGTTGACAGCCTTGCCATGATCGCGGCGATTGACGCCATCGCTGTCGCGTTATCCTACATACTTTTTCCTTTTGTTTGGCGAAGCTAAAACACAGGCCCTTTTTCTTCTGCTACTTTAAGTAAATACTTTCCGTATTGGTTTTTCGACAATGGCTTTGCCAACTCCAATAATTCCGCTTTCGAAATGTACCCTTTTCGGAAGGCGATTTCCTCAAGGCAAGCAATCTTCAGGCCTTGGCGTTCTTCGATGGACTCAACAAAATTAGATGCCTGAAGTAAGCTCTGGTGGGTGCCTGTGTCTAACCACGCCATACCCCGCCCGAGAATTTTTACGTTAAGCTGCCCTTCGTCCAGATAAATTCGGTTTAAATCGGTAATCTCTAACTCACCCCGTGCAGAGGGTTTCACGCGCTTTGCCTTTTCAACCACGGTATTATCGTAGAAATACAATCCGGTTACGGCGTAATTCGACTTTGGTATTTTCGGCTTTTCCTCAATTGAAATCACTTTTCCGCGTGGGTCAAACTCAACCACTCCGTACCGCTCAGGATCGCTTACATAATATCCAAAAACCGTAGCCCCTGCCTTGAGGTCTCCGGCCTCCTCCAACTGTTTCGAAAAGTTGTAGCCGTAGAAGATGTTATCGCCCAAAACCAGGCAGGAAGTATCATTTCCGATAAACTCCTCACCCAACAGAAACGCCTGAGCAAGACCGTCGGGTGAGGGCTGAATTTTGTACGAAAGCTTCATCCCCATCCAACTGCCATCGCCCAAAAGCCTTTCGAAATGACCAATATCCTGCGGCGTTGAAATGATGAGCACCTCCCGGATGTTCGCCAGCATCAACACCGATAGCGGATAATAAATCATCGGCTTGTCGTAAATGGGCAGAATCTGTTTAGAAACGGCTTTTGTTAACGGGTATAGTCGGGTGCCGGACCCGCCTGCCAGTATTATTCCTTTCATTCCAATACGATTAAGATTCTGCAAGTTAGCCCATGCAAATTCAATCAAAAAACCCCACCAACCGTATATTTGCAGCCGTGCGGAAAAACTGGTGGAAAATATTGGCGGTTGTACTCTTGGTGTACACCATTACGGCCGGTTTACTCTTTCCCGTACCGCGCCTGATCATCGTTAATGAAACGATTAGGGCACTATATTTCCATGTGCCGATGTGGTTTGGGATGGTGGCACTTTTTTTGGCCTCATCATACCATTCGATCAAATACCTAAGAAAAGCAGAATCCATAACTGATACATGGGCGGTAGCCTGCGCACACGTGGGTATGATTTTCGGTCTTTTGGGTATTGCTACAGGGATGATTTGGGCTAACTACACATGGGGATCTCCTTGGCATGGCGATCCAAAACAAAATGGCGCGGCCATCGCGTTGCTGGTTTACATGGCTTATTTCGTTTTACGTGGTTCGATCGACAATGAAGAACAAAAGGCGCGTTTAAGCGCTGTGTATAACATTTTCGCCTTCGCTGCCATGATTCCGTTAATCTTTATCATTCCCCGGCTTACCAGTTCTATGCATCCGGGAAGTGGCGGAAATCCTGGCTTTAACATGTATGATCTTTCCGGTAACATGCGGGTTGTTTTTTATCCAGCCGTGCTTGGTTGGATTTTACTTGGATTTTGGATCGCCTCTTTGCGCGTGCGCATTAACGCTATAAACCACCGCCTTTTTCATGATTAACAAATTACTTTTTAACCTCATGCTCGTTGCTCAAGTTACCTCCACGGAAGCGGCAATGGCCGATGGTTTCCGTGCCGAAGGGAAAATTTATGTGCTGGTGGCCATCATACTTACGATTTTGGCAGGCTTGATATTTTACCTTATCCGGATTGACCGGAAAATATCCAGATTGGAGAAAGAAATACCCCAAAAAACACGTTAAAGAGCGCTTAAACAGTGGGGTTTTCGGCCAAACCGCTGGGCCCGTTCATCGGTTTTTAAACTACCTTTACGCGCCAAACGCAGGAGTAAAAACCCATGAAAAAGTCGCACATTTTTGTTGTAATCATTATTGCGGTTGCCATTGGCATAATTTTATCCACCGCGGGGGATGCCAGCACGTATGTTTCGTTTGACGAGGCTTACCAACTGGCCTCCAACGGCAGCTCAAAAGATATTCATGTGGTGGGCTCACTTAAGAAAAATGAGGCTGGCGAAGTTGTAGGGCTCACCCCAGGTGCCGACAAAGTTTCGTTTGAGTTTTTGCTACTGGATGAGAAAGGACGCGAACAGAATGTATTCTACAATGAGCCCATGCCGCCCGATTTTCTGCGGTCGGAAAAAGTGGTGGTTATCGGCAAATACAAGGGCGATCGGTTCATCGCCAGCAAAATTCTGCTGAAATGTCCATCGAAATATCAGGACGAAACCATCAAAACAGACGCGTAAACGGGCACCTTATACGCTATGCACTACTTCATCGGCAATCTTGGCCACCTGTTTGTTATCGGGTCTTTCGTTACAGCACTTTTAGCTGCGTTTTCCTACTGGAAAGCCGACCAGGCGGGCAGCCTTGCCCATGATTGGCGCTGGAATGCGCGGGTAAGCTTCATGGCCCACCTATTGTCGGTGATTGGGGTTGTGATCACCTTATACACCATCATTAGCAATCATTATTTTGAATACCATTACGCATACGCACATTCCTCACTGCGGCTACCGAGTCAATACATGATTTCTTGTTTCTGGGAAGGCCAGGAAGGAAGTTTTTTGCTTTGGATGTTTTGGCAGGCGTTAATAGGCGTGGTGCTTATCCGTACCCAACAGAAGTGGGAGGCGCCGGTAATGGTTGTTTTTGCGCTAGTGCAGGCATTTCTGGCCTCGATGATTCTGGGTGTGGTGATTCCAGGAATCGATCTAAAGCTGGGTAGCTCGCCCTTTATTCTGTTGCGCGATGCGCTGGATGACCCGATATTCAAGGTTCAACCGGATTTCATTCCGAAAGACGGCAACGGTTTAAATCCACTGCTACAGAATTATTGGATGGTAATTCACCCACCCACGTTGTTTCTTGGCTTTGCGCTTACACTGGTACCATTTGCGTTTTGCATCGCCGGCCTTTGGAAAAAGCAGTATTCCGAATGGGTGAAGCCTGCTTTGCCCTGGTCTATTTTGGGTGGCGCAGTATTAGGGCTTGGTATTTTGATGGGCGGTTACTGGGCCTATGAAACGCTCAATTTTGGTGGGTATTGGAATTGGGATCCGGTGGAAAACGCCGTGTACGTGCCGTGGCTGATCATGATTGCTTCCATGCATACGATGATCACCTACAAAAACAGCAAAACCGCACTAAAGGCTTCAATCATCCTGGTGATTGCTGTTTTTATACTGATTCTTTACTCCACATTTCTTACCCGTAGCGGCATTTTGGGCGATGCCTCGGTTCACTCGTTTACCGACCTGGGGCTTTCTGGTCAGCTCTTGGTGTACTTCTTCTTCTTCACTGTGGCTGCTATTGTTTTGGCGGCGGTTCGATGGAAAAACATTCCGTCCACCGAGCAAGAGGTGACTACGTACTCCCGCGAGTTCTGGATTTTCGCTGGTGCCACAACTTTATGCCTGATGGGTTTTCAGGTTTTGGTGCCCACGTCCATCCCGGTTTTCAATAAAGTGGTAGAATTTTTCGGGGGTACCTCCAATGTGGCACCACCAGCAAACCAGGTGGAGTTTTACTCGAAGTTTCAGTTGTGGTTTGCTGTAGCCGTGGCGATCATCTCAGGAACCGGCCAGTTTTTTTGGTGGCGGAAAATGGATCGCACGCAAGTGAAAAAAGAAATCTTACCAATCGCCATTCTCTCCCTTTTGATTTTCGCGCTCTTTATTGCCTTTGCAAACGTTACGAACCCCACCTACATGCTGCTTACGCTGGCGGGCATTTACATCGTAATTTCAAACGCCAAGGTGATTTCGTTGGTTTGGAAAAAAAATCCGGGATTATCCGGCGGTGCATTAGCGCATATCGGCATGGGTTTGATGCTGATTGGCGTTATGTTTTCTGCTGGTTATTCCAAAGTGGTGTCGCTGAACAATAATGGATTACTAATTTCAAAAGAACTCGGCACAGAATTTAATCGCGATAACCTGCTGCTTTTTGTAAACGAGCCGCGCCAAATGGCCGATTACGAAATTTCTTATCTGGGCGAACGGTTGGAATTGCGTAACAAATCGGGGTACGCCCGAAAGTACGATGTAGCGCCTACCAACGACCCCTTTAAAGTGGTGGCAAAAAAAGATATCGTTTTCCAGGGTAAAACACTTTACCAGGCGCGCGATACATTTGAAATCTACCCGGAAAACACGTACTACGAAATTGAGCTGAGTAAAGACAACCGCGTAGCCGCCACATTATTTCCGAGGGTACAAATCAACCCCGGCATGGGTGGGTTTATTGCATCGCCCGATATTAAAAAAGATCTCACTCGGGATTTATACACGCACGTTTCCTTGCCGATGAACCCGGAGGCAGAAGCGGAGTGGAGCGAAACGGAAGAAGTTAAAGTGAAGGTGGGCCAACAGTTTTTTGTAAACGATTATGTGGCCGTGCTGGAAGAAGTAAAGCGAATCGACCATATCCCCGGCCTGCGACTGGAAGCCGAAGACGCAGCTGTACAAGCACGCATTAGAGTAACCGGCGAGCGCGATAGCTATTACGCAGAACCCATCTTTGTGATTAAGGGGCGCGCTCAGGTGGGGCGCCTACCTGAAGAAATTCAAGATTTGGGCATTAAAATCACACTGCTCAATATTCACCCCGATACGCAAGAGTTTACATTCGGTTTAAACGGGCGGCAGAAAGACTGGGTGGTAATAAAAGCGATGGAAAAGCCCATGATTAACGTACTCTGGTTGGGCACCGGGCTATTGATGCTCGGGTTTATGGTGGCCATGGTCCGCAGGTTCCGCGAGTACCAAAAACTAGCTTAACGATTCACAAGCTTGTTGATAATGTCGTCCACGGTTACACCGTCTGCCTCGGCTTTAAAGTTGCGGATGATCCGATGACGCAACACGGGCTTAGCAATGGCCTGCACATCTTCTATGTCGGGCGAGTATTTTCCGTTTAACAGTGCATTACATTTCGCGCCCAGCACCAAAAACTGCGAGGCGCGCGGGCCCGCACCCCATTCCAGATACTCGTTTGCCACCGTTGATCCTTCCGTTCCCGGCCGGGTGAGGTGGGTTAAACGCACCGCATACTCCACCACGTTATCTGCCACCGGTACCCTGCGTACTAAATGCTGAATCTGCGCGATGTCCTCTCCGGTGAGCACTTTCTGCACACCGCCCACAATATCTGCCGTGGTGTTTTTTACGATGCTCACTTCTTGTTCGTAGGTGGGGTAGTTGAGCAGGATATTAAACATGAACCGATCTAACTGCGCTTCGGGTAGCGGATAGGTTCCCTCTTGCTCAATCGGGTTTTGGGTGGCCAACACAAAAAAAGGTCGCGGTAGCGCATACCGCTGCCCGGATATCGTTACCGCATATTCCTGCATCGCTTCCAGCAACGCTGCCTGGGTTTTGGGGGGTGTACGGTTGATCTCATCCGCCAAAACGATGTTAGCAAAAATGGGACCTTTCACAAAATGGAAATTCCGTTCTTTATCCAGCGTTTCCGCGCCCACAATATCCGATGGCATAAGATCAGGCGTGAATTGCACCCGCTTAAACTGCAGTTCCAGTGCATTGGCAATGGTCTGCACCAACAACGTTTTTGCCAGGCCCGGCACGCCCACCAGCAGGGAGTGACCCTGACAGAAAATCGCGGTAAGCACCAGCCGCACCACGTCTTCCTGGCCCACCACCACTTTAGAAATTTCTTGCTTCAACTGCCGGTACTGCGCAGCCAGCGCATCGGCCGCCTCCACATCGTTGGTGTACGTTTTACTCATGTGCGAAAGGTACAATTACTCTAAAATTTTACAGCTTTTGTATTCCGGATCGATGTTAATGAATACATCGTTGCGGGCTTTTACAAACCATTTGTCCAGTGCTTTGTCGCGTTTCTCGCCTAAAGCCGCTGCCTGCATGCGGTGCCAATCATCTTTCAGGTTGGCCTGATGGGGCGGCAGTTTGTTTTTGAAATACAAAATCCGCGAGCCTTCTTTGCCATCGTCTGTGCGGTAAGCAATGGGTTTCGTGATTTGCCCCACCTTCATCGTATCAATGGTGAAGTAAATCACCGGATCTAAGTCTTTCAAAGAAATTTTAGTGCCCCCATCCGCATCAGTAAAGTACCCACCGCGGCCCTTGGTACCGTCATCGTCAGAAAATTCTTTGGCTGCCTGCTCAAATTTGATGCTGTCCTTTACAATTTTGGTTCTAATGCTATCCAGAAAGCGCTCGGCGCGCTTCACGTCTTCGGCCGAAGGCGATGCCGAAAGGAGAATGTGGCGGGACGCATACTCGTTTCCCCTTCGGTCGAGAAGCTGCATCACATGAAAACCAAATGGCGACTCAAACGGTACAGAAAGCTCACCTTTCTTCAACCGGAAGGCCATCCCTTCATACTGCGGCACCATGGCACCTCGCCCCACGTAACCCATCTCGCCACCATTGTACTGCGCGCTGGGATCTTCGCTGTATTGGCGCGCAAGGGCATTAAAGTTTTCACCATCCAAAATGCGTTTTCGCAATTCGTTAAGCGTGTTCTTCACCACCTCTTTTTGCACATCGCTTACCTTGGCGATACGCACAATCTGGGCAATTTCCACGTCTGAATTGTAATACGGCAAGCTATCCGGGGGTATCTTGTTGAAGAACTTTCGCACCTCCGAAGGCGTAATGGTCAGGTCTTTTGTGATGGTGGATTGCATCTCTCGCCCGAGCAACTGCTCCCGTACTTGATCGCGCAATTCCAGTTTGATGTCTTCCAGCGATTTGCCATAAATTTTCTCCAACTGCTCGGGCGAGTTTCCGGACTGCTGCAAAATCATATTCATCCGCTGTTCCGTATTTGCATCCACCTCGTTATCGGCAATCACAATCGAGTCGATTTCCGCTTTGGCCACCATGAGCTTATTCATGATGAGGCTGTTAAAAATGCCGCAGCGGGCTTCTTCCGATGGGCTATTGCCTTGCACAATGTAGTTTTGATACGCCCCCTCCAACTCCGATTTCAAAACGATGTAATTATCTACTTTCGCGATGATTTTATCCACCACAATGGCCTGCTGGGCCACGGCCAGTGAAGCCACCAACACCGCAACCGTAAGGTTAAAATATTTCAAAAAGCTTTTGCTGTTTTCCGTTTTCATATACCTCTTGCTCTAATTGTTTAATCAACTCCACTTTTCGCGTGTTGAGCAATATGTTTTTTATGTCTTCGCGCACAAACTCCAGTGGCGAAACGTTATCCGAAATCTTATAGTCGTCAATCTTCAAAAAATACAGTGCCTGATCATCCGAGGTTTCGTAAAATGTGTAGTTACGCAAAAACTGCACCTTATTTGGAATTTCGGCCAGAGGCGAATTTACCACGAGTTGATCGAACTCCATCCACGTGCTGTCGTTCAGGTGGTAGGCGGAAGAAAAACTGAGGCAGTACGAGCGCAATTCGGCAACTTCTTTAGGTTTTTTGGATGCGATTAAACCTTTAATTCGTTCAACGCGCGGCGCGGTTTTAGGTACTTTGATGAATGTTCCCTGAATAATGTTGCGTTTCAAAATAAAGTTATCGAGGTGCTCTTGATAGTAGCGTTGAATATCGGCCTCGCTGATACTATCCGTCAGGTTTTTTTGCAGGTAATAGTTTTGGAACTGATAGGCAATGAGGCTATACCGGTAGTCGAGCATTTTCCGTTCAAGGTCGGCCTCGTCAATGGTGATGGTGCGGGTGGCCCGATCGATGAGTAATTGCTTGCGCACCCAGTTATCGATATAGGCCGTTACGCGTGCAATACTGTCCTCGCGCGGCAGGGTAGTAGTAATAATTCCTTTCAGATCGTCTTGATAGAGAAACGCATCGTGCACCCGCGCCACGGGTTTTTCGCCCGGGTTCTCCGCAGGGTCTGCTTTTCTGCGTTGGATCAACTCGCACCCACTCAGTGTGGCCACTATCGCCACCGCAAGCCAAAACCGATATGTGGCGAACGTGATCACGCGCTTTTTTGCGTTAAGGTGGCAATAACCTGCTTTTTTACCTTTTTATTTACTTGAACGGGAAAAGTTTGCTTAAGCCGGGCAAGCCATTGCTTTTCTAGCTGATCCTGATATTCCGCGATTACCTGAGCCTTAACCTCTGCAAATTCCTTTGTGCCGGGGGCAAGCAGGCCCTCTACTTCTATCAGATAAAAAACACCCTCGGCCTCCGTTTCGTGCAGCCCGGCCGCCCAACTTACTTTATCAACCGCGGCGTTTTCGCCACGGGCGTAGGGGCGGATGGCGCCAAACGATTTGAGTTTGCGAATGTCTTCCGGCTTCAACGTATCGCCTTTTTGAATCTTTGATTTGACTTCATCTAAAATAGTTTTAGTCGTAGCTGAAATTACGCGGGCTTTTACGCGCTCGCCCGCCTGGTATTGCTGCTTATGCTGCTGGTAGTACTGAAGCTGCCCGATGGTGTCGGCTGAGGCTTTGTTCCAAACCTCTTTTTCCATTACGCTGAACATGAGCATCCCTTCGCGGTACTCGGTAATCAGGTTCCGGTAGTCTTCGTTATTTGCCAGCAGTTGCCGGTCCTCCTCTTCTTTGATTTCATCATCCACAAACTGGTTATACAACTGCTCGAAATACTCGCGGGGCTGAAGGGCCGAGGGTTTCTGGTTGCGTTGCAGGTAGGAAACGAGCCGCGCCATCGGCACCGCGCGTCCGGCTAATGTAGCTACCGCTGCACTACGCCACGGGGCAGCAACGGTAAAACTCCATCTACCATTGGTGAGGGTAGTATCCACGCGGGTGCGCAGGCTGTCTACCAGCGCGCTGTTTTCTATGAAGGCAAACTCCCGTTTCCGTTTTTCCAGGTTCCGCACCTTTGAGATTTGAAAACGCTCATCGCGACTCACCCGGCGCTTCAACGATGGTTCTAACTCTGCGTAGGTGGGCAAGGGAATGCGCTTTTCTAAGCGAACGATATGCCACCCGATGGCAGAAGAAAACGGATCGGATACTTCGCCAGGAACTTGCATGGAAAAAGCCACGGCTTCAAATTCTGGCACCGCAGATAGCGCGCCTACCCCAAACGGACGAAGGCGACCCCCGGCATCGCGGGTTGCGCCATCCTCAGAGAATTCTTTGCAAAGCTCATCCCACGGACGGCCTTTTTTCAACTGTTCTACAATATCGAACGCGCGGTTACGCACTTTGGGATCATTACCGCGCAGCAGAATGTGCGATACTTCTACCTCGCCGCGGGCGGGCTGGCGGTGGTGCAATTTTATGAGATGGTAACCGAACCGCGTGCGTACCGGGGCGGAAAGCTCGCCCGGCTGGAGTTTGTAAGCAGCATCTTCGAACGGAAACACCATCTGCATGGCAGTAAAGAAGCCCAGATTACCGCCGTTGGCAGCAGCCGATGGATCCTCGGAAGTCTCCCGGGCTACAGTTGCAAAGTCCTCGCCTTTCTGCAACCGCTCGCGAATGGCTGCCACACGCTGGAAAGCCCGCAGCGTGTCTGCCGGGGGTGCATCCGCCGCCGCCATGATCAGGATGTGCGAGGCGTTTACTTCTTCTTGCAGCCGGTTGAACGTTTCGCGGGTAAGCCCCTCCAACTCATCGCCGGTGGCAACATACGGCTTGCGCAACTCATCGCGGTAGGTTGCATATTCTTTTTGAAAAGCCTGTGTGGTATCAATGCCTTGCCGGTAGGCCTCCTTTACTTTCAACTTAAAGTTGATGTAGAGATTGAGGTATTCTTCAATTTTCGAATCTGTAAACTCCGCCGGTTTGTTTTGGTTGTTCTTCCGATAGAGATACATAAACTCGCTGGCTGCCACGGGCTGGCCGCCTACGGTAAACAGCACCGGCTCCTTTTCCTTTTTGGCAGCACGCTGCGCCCCGACCTGGACTGCCACTAACCAAACACAAACAACAACTGCTAAAACCCTCATTCCTGTTTCTTAAAACGTGCAAAAATAAGCCGCTGGTACGTGGTAACCAACCTTAATCTAACAAGCTGATAATCTGCTAATTTTATACGCGGCCGTGCCCTTAAACAGCTGCCCCTGCCCTATTGAAACACCACCACTTTTTGGTCGCGTGGGTTTTGTAAAAAGGAGTTGATCAGGTTCTGTACTACCCGGTTTTCGCGCCCCGATTTAATTAACGTGCGCGCCGTTTCAAGATTGGTTATTTGTACATCGTTATCGAAAAATCCAAAACCCAGATACATTCCGTTCTCGATCAGCACCAGCGAGCGCTCTTCGGCCTGCCGCCCACGGCCAATCAGGGCCAACGTTTCACCCGCCTCAAAAAACGAATCTACCATTTGTTGCGCCCGCCGGTTGTACACTTTTACTTTTTCCACACCCAGGCAAGCGCCTTTGCACGTGCCCGATTGGTGACTGAAACAAAGTCCTTTGGCAATTTGCAAACCACTGAGCTTTGGGCATAAGTCAAACTCCCGCACTTTTTCCCATAGAAAATTCCAGGCATCACCTTTATTCAAAAAGGTTACCAGCGGCTTAGAGCCCCGGTGCACCACGTTTACACAGAAGCGCAGGTAACCATTTTGGTCCTGGTAATCGTACACACCCCATTCCTCCGTTTTGTATTTCTGCGCCAAATTGTAGCGCGGCCACAGCCTGCGAATTTCCTGCGCCTCCAAAATCAATGCAATAAGTTCGTTACCGGTAAGCTCATAGCTGATGCGATGAATTTCATTGCGTATGTTGGAGCGATTCCACTCCCGCGCCTCACCGGTAAAATGCCCCGCTATTCGCTTTTTTATATTGATGGCTTTGCCCACATAAATTACCTGGCCTTGGGCATTATGAAAGTAGTACACGCCCGCTTTGGCCGGCAGTTTTTCAAATTCAGTTTTTGGCAAGTTGGGCGGCAAAATCGTTTCGCCTGAGTTGCGCTTGAGCGCCTTTGCAATTACTCCATCCGTATCTCTGCGCAGCAACACATCAAAAATCCTGGCCGTAGCCAGCGCATCGCCGCCCGCCCGGTGGCGATCTGGAATGGCAATTCCCAAACTTTCTGCCAACCGGCCAAGACTATACGAGTGCAAGCCGGGCACAATCTTGCGGCTAAGCCTTACGGTACATAACTTTTTGGTATTCCAAACCACCCCGGCAGCTTCAAACTCTTTCTTTAAAAAGCTGTAATCAAAATGTGCATTGTGCGCCACAAACACGCGGTTATCTAACCACCCAAAAATTTCGCGGGCAACATCCTCAAAGGCAGGGGCTTCCTTCACCATTTCATAAGTAATACCCGTAAGGCCGGTAATAAACTGTGGAATCTTCCGGCCCGGGTTAATCAACGTGCGGTAATGGTCGGTAATCGCGCGACCATCGTGGTGATAAATGGCAATTTCGGTTACGCGGTGATGTTCTGCATATCCACCGGTAGTTTCAATATCAACAACAGCGTACAAGAAGAAATCGGGATGGTGCCTAAAATTATCAAATCCCTACCTTTCGGGCATGAACAGCCTGTTTAAATTTTTGCTCAATGGATTAGCGGTGTTGCTCACCGCGTATTTGTTGCCCGGAGTACATGTAGCACACTACGGTTACGCGTTGCTTGCGGCGGTAGTTTTGGCATTGGCAAACGTGTTTATAAAACCATTGCTAATCGTATTTACCATTCCGCTCACCGTAATCTCGCTGGGTTTATTTTTATTGGTGATTAACGCGTTGATCATTTTGCTGGTGGATTACCTTGTGCCCGGTTTTCGTGTGGATGGCTTTTGGTGGGCGCTGGCATTCAGTATTATTTTGTGGATTTTCAACAGCTTTTTTGACGACCTCCTCAAACAAAAAAAATCAGACCGCGGGGCGTAAGGCACTTCCACCGCGCCACCTGCTACAACTTTCCACCCTCAATCATTTTCCGGGCCTCCTCCAAATTAGAAACCACCGTGTACGGATAGGGTGGCTTACTCAGCGCAAAAATTCCGTTCAGAACAATCCGAACAAACAAACTGGGAATTACAAAAATGGCATGCTCTACTTTATCGGCTAACAGTTTCCGGTTCTGTTCAATCCATTTGCTCTGCTTTAGGCGCAGTTCAGAGCGTAAGTTCTTGCTCAGCGTAGCATCGAATACCTGAATGAAGGGCGGAGACTCATCTAACGTTCGCTTGTAGGCGTCCAGATACTGATCGAATTCCTTTTCTGTGGGGTCGTACCCGGTGTAGGCGGTTAAAACACTACTATTGGGTTGGGTTTCAATCACCACAAATTTGTCGCTGTAGTACATAGATAAAGCCTTTGTGAGGCGCAAAACTACACCGGGCGTTCATTCGGCCGGGTGGCATGTAATAAAATGAGCCGAATTACCGGATTTGATTTTCTCCCGCTCCGGTTTCACAAAAAAACTATTGTTCTTTTGCACCCGTCTTCTCACTTTGGTTACGATGATTTTAGTTTTTGATATCGGCAACAGCGACATCACCATAGGATTGTGGCGCGATGGCCTCTGGCAACACACGTGGCGCATACCCTCGCGGCCCGATCAACCCGAATTGTATTACGGGGTGCGGCTTCGCGATCAGTTTCTGGAGGCGCAACTCGTGCTAGCAGAGGTACAACAACTTGTAGTGAGTAGCGTAGTACCTACCCTTACTGAAAAAATCCGGCAAGTGTTAAAAACGCTTTTCGGCAAAGAACCGTTACTGCTTGGCCCCAAGGTGTACGAACGGCTGCCCATGGAAATTCTAAACCCATACGAAATCGGCTCAGACCTCGTGGCCAATGCGGCGGCCTGCTACTTTAAATACGGCAAAACCAGTATTGTTGTGGACTTCGGCACGGCCCTTACTTTTACCACCGTTTCTGGCAATGGCAAAATTCTTGGGGTTTCCATTGTGCCCGGCCTGCGCACAGCCATTAAGGCGCTCACGCAAAACACCGCCAAACTCTTTGATGTACCGTTGGAAATGCCGCACTCTGCCTTGGGCCACAGTACGGTTACGGCTATTCAATCGGGGTTGGTAATTGGGTACGATGGCCTTGTACGACAAATGGTTACCGCTATTCGAAACGAACTACAAACAGAAACGCTGGCAGTGGCTACCGGCGGGTTATCATTTGTAATTACCTCGCTAAAACCGTTTTTCGATGTTGTTGATCCACAGCTTACGCTGGATGGGCTGCGCCTGATTGGTGAGCGCGTGCGGCCGGAACAACCGTATCTTTAATTTAATAAAGTCGGGTGCGCAAACCACCCAGCTGCACCTGTACGCCAAAGCCAAACTGAAAATTCGGAAACTCAAAATACACTTCCGATGGCACCGGCACATTCAAACCAGCCTGGAACATGCCGTGTAGGTTGCCTTTGATGGGGAACTTAGCCGTAAGCGCAGATTCAACGAACAACTGGGGCCCCTCGCTTGGCACGTGCACGCGCGTATCGGCTTTAAACTCAGAAAAATCAACCAACGAAATCCGCGGCGTAAATGCCAGGTTAAATTTGCGGTTGTTGGTGCCAATGGACGGTTGCACAAAAATACGCGTATACTTTCCGTCAGCCACGACCGCCGCCGTACCAAAAAAGCCGTAGTTGGCCAAGCTGTTGCCCTGGCCCATGCCATAACCAGCAAATAATTCGTAGCGGGCCGCACGGTTACGACCAAAAACACCCAAACCACCCTCGTAGAAAAGATGCGTCTTCGTAAAATCAAACTGCTGGCCGCCGGACTGCCGGTTTTCGGCCGAGCTCACAAACGAAACGTTTCCTAACACCGCCACGTGGTCGGTCATGGCGTACGCCAGATGTCCATTTAACCCGGAGCCTAACCATACGGAACCTTGAAACTCACCCGCGCCACGAAATAGCGGGGTATTACGGGTGTTGGGCAAATATACCGGGGCGCAAGAGGTGGCCGCGGCCACAAGCAAAATCAATAGTAGGCGCATGTAGGCTAGGTTCAAAAAGCTTAAATTAGGTCAAATATTTTTTATGATAAAATTTAATGTTGCTGATTTGAATGCGTTGATCAAAAGTCGCAGATCGGTCTTCCCTAAATCGTATTCGGGCGAGCGTGTGCCAGAACACATTATTCAGCACATGCTGGAAAACGCTACGTGGGCGCCCACCCACAAACGTACGGAGCCCTGGCGGTTTCAAGTGTTTACCGGCGCGGGCCTGCTCCGGTTAGGGGCACTTCAAGCCGATTGTTACCACAAGGTTACCAAGGGCGACGGCACGTTCGATCAATCGCGGCATGATAACTTGTTGAAAAAACCTGCCGAAGCGTCGCATGTGATTTTGGTTGCCATGCAGCGCGATCGCGAGCAACGCGTGCCCGCCTGGGAAGAAATCGGGGCCGTTTTTTGCGCTATTCAAAATATGTACCTAACGGCAACGGCATTTGGTGTGGGTTGCTATTTAAGCACGGGCGGCATTACCCAATTTCCGGAGGCAAATTCTTTTTTTGGCCTTTCGGCCGATGATAAAATCTGTGGTTTTTTGCATGTGGGCATGCCAAAAGAAGAATCGCCTGCGGGCAAACGGAAACCAGTGTCGGAAGTAACCAAATGGATCACTGAGTAGCGGTGGCGCAGCTTGAATTCGAAAATCAATGATATGAAAAAAAATCTCCTGTTAATCTGCTTTCTGGCAGTTGTGCTGCACCTCCGCGCACAGGATATAAACACGCCGCGCGAACTGGCCCAACTGCAACTGGAGGCCTACAACACCAAAGATATTGATCGGTTCTTATCCGCCTACAGCGATTCGGTTGAGGTGTTTACCTTTCCAAACAAACTCCAGTACCGGGGTATCGCAGCCATGCGTAAAAATTATGCGGGCTTTTTCGAGCGGATGCCGGCGGTGAATTGTGAAATCCTCAGCCGCATCGTACACGGCCAAACGGTGATCGACCATGAAAAGCTTACGGGCTTTGAAAATCAGCAACTAGTGTATGCAGTGGCAATTTATATTGTCGCCCACGGAAAGATTCAAAAAGTGTATTTTGTGCGCGAATGAAAAACTCTCCTCCTGCGCTCCAAGAGATAGAAGCCGCGCATGCGCGCATCCGGCCGTATATTCATCGCACACCCGTGCTGACCAGTGCCAGTATCGATGCCATAGCAGGAGCCCACCTGTTTTTTAAGTGCGAGAACTTTCAAAAAATCGGAGCTTTTAAAGCACGCGGAGCGATGAATGCGGTGCTTGCGCTCTCAGAAAGTGAGCGCGCCAAAGGCGTGGCCACGCACTCGTCCGGAAATCATGCACAGGCACTTGCCCGCGCAGCGCAAATGGTGGGCATCCCTGCTTTTATTGTCATGCCGCGCACGGCCCCGGAGATTAAGAAAAAAGGCGTACGTGCATTTGGTGGCGAAATCTTTGAATGCGAACCTACCCTGCAAGCGCGCGAGACCACGCTGGCAGAAGTAGTGGCGCGCACAGGTGCCTACGAAATCCACCCCTTTAACAATTACGAAGTGATTGCAGGGCAAGCCACCACCACGAAAGAATTACTGGAAGATGTGCCCAACATCCACCAAATCGTAGCGCCCGTAGGCGGCGGCGGGTTGCTGAGCGGCACGTTGTTGGCGGCCTACCACTTGGCTCCGCAAGTAGAAGTGTGGGCGGGCGAACCCAGCGAGGCGGATGATACGTTCCGAGCGTTGCAATCCGGACAAATCGAAACCTCGCAGGCAGGTTCCGTAGCCGACGGATTACTGACCTCGTTGGGCGACAAAACTTTTCCGATCATCCGCCAACATGTAAAAGGTGTGATTACCGTAACCGACCATGAGATTGTAGCTGCTATGCGACTGGTTTGGGAGCGACTGAAAATAATCATTGAACCCTCTTGCGCCGTGCCGCTGGCAGCAGTGCTCAAAAACAAACATGTATTTGCAGACCAACGTGTGGGTATAATCCTTACTGGCGGAAATGTAGATCTTTCTAAGGCGTGCGAATTGTTTACACGGTTTCCATAGCTACTCCTCCCCCGGGTAAAAAAGTCCGATCGTCTGCCGGATGCGATCAAGTGTTTCCATCAGCAACAAGGTATCGCCATGGGTGCGCAGGGGGCTCTCCGTGAGGCCTTGAATCAGGCAATCCGTAGCGTGTTGAATCTCGTACTCGTAGCCAAATCCTTTCGCTATTTCGGTGTCGATGGGCTGACGGGAATCAACGATATCCGGATAGTATTCCAATCGCGCGGTGGGTCCGTGAAAGCGATGAGTTAAACGTAAACGCCCCTGATCTCCACCTACGTCTGCGCCGGTAGCAAGATTAGACGTGAAGGAAGAAAACAGGTTGGCGATGGCGCCGTTACGATAACGAAACCGAATGGCACATTGCGCATCCACACCCGTGGCGGCCTTTGTCATGATCGCGTCTAGCTCATCGGGGCGGCCCAGCACATCCAACGCTAAAAATACCGGGTAAACACCCACATCCAGCAACGAACCACCCCCAAGGGCTGGGTCGTAAATGCGTGGCGATACGGGCGGTGTTGGTCGGAAACCAAACTCGGCATAGAGATATTGTACCGTGCCAATCTTTCCCTCCGTCAGCATCTTTTTCATCATTACGTAATGCGGCAGAAAGCGCGTCCAAAAGGCTTCCATCAGGAATATCTTTTTCGCACGGGCGAGTGCAACTAGCCCTTGCGCCTGCCGCAGGTTGATGGTAAATGCCTTCTCGCAAAGCACCGCTTTTCCGTGTTCCAGACATAGGCGCGCATGTTCATAATGTAAGCTGTGGGGCGTAGCTACATAAATCGCATCTACGTTGGGGTCTTCCACAAGCGCCTGGTAGCTACCGTGCGCCTGCGGAGCACGAAACTCCCGGGCAAACTTCTCGGCCTGGGCAAGATCGCGGGCGGCCACGGCCTGAAGCCTCGCCTGTTGAACCAGCGCCACGTCCGACGCAAACTTGCGGGCAATTTTTCCACATCCTAAAATGCCCCAACGGATAATTGAACTCATGCCTTCGAAGGTACTATTTTTTTCTGCGCACCCAGTACACCACCGTTGCTACCAGCAGTAACACAGACACCGCCCAGGCCCAATAGTTGGGTTGGCGCGTAGTGGCTTGCATGGTATAGTCGCGGAAGTGGAACTTGAGGGCCGATGGCGACCACATCAGGCGCGGGAATGCAATTGAGTCTGCATTTGTAGCTACAAGCGTGCCCGGCATTTCAATTTCGTGTTGGTACTTAGCCTCTGCCGCCCATACCATAAAACTGATTTTTCCTTCCAACCGTTTGCTTTCCGCAAGAAACGTTTCGCGCTGAAGTACTGCGGTATCCACGCCCAGCCGCCGTGCAAGCTCCGGCAAAAAATCATCCATGTTTTTCAGACTGTCGCCCGCAACCAATTGAAATGCAGCCGTTCTATTTCGGTCGATTGCATCTCGTTTTTTAGGATCGGTTTCTTCGCTCTTCATCAATTCTACAAAGGCCTCAAAATAGGCCCGAGCTGCATACCCATCGGATATCCGCTGCTGCAATGAATCCAAGGAAATACTGTCGGCCTGCGTGAGGGACTGCCCATCCGGTGGTAGCCGATCGATAAATTGAAAATCCCTTTCGGTAACGTAGGGATCGAGCGGCAGCGAAAATCGGTTAAGTGCCCGAAACGTTTCGGAATAATCATAATAGCTGAAAAACCATCTGAATCTTTTCTCAAAATGGCTATGTATCCGCAGTAACGAATCGCGGCCCTCGGCATCGAGTTCCAGGTTAGACGCTTCCGCGGATAAAAAAATGCGACTTTGTGTAATGCGGTACCGCTGATCTGAAACGCGCACCACCGAGTCGATTTCCCAACCTGCCTGAGTCAACCCGAGGTAATCCAGGGCAATGACTGAGTCTTTCGACTCGCGTACAAAGACGCGGTGCAGTCGCCCATCGGGAAAAACTTTTGTGTGCGACTCCAGCCGGTGTTCGCAGGACCACATGGCGACAACGAAAAGCGTAACGGCCAATGGTTTCATCATTCTCATACCTTAATTGTTTGCATTGCATAATAACGATGAGAATTTGGTTTTCTGACAGCCACCTTGCAAAAAAAACGGGCGACTTTACGCATGACTGTCCGCCGGGAAAGCGAAGTCCTTACATTCATTAGAAGCCATCTCAAATAATATCCCGTCATGTCGAACGGAAGTGAGACATCCCTATTTGCAGCGCTGCAACCAAGGATTTCTCGGTCGCGTACCTCCCTCGAAATGACGCTTTTCATATTTGTGAGATGGCTTCTAACAAATTCGCGGTAATTGCTCGCCCACGAGGCGACCTACCACACGCTTGCCCCCAACTGCACTGGTTAACACCACCTGGCCGGGATGTTCGGTGGTTACGTGGCCAATACGTACCGCCAGCGCAGATGCCGTTTCTGCACGCAGGAGCGCAACCGCTTCGTGCGCAATAGCAGCATCTACAACAGCTATAAATACTCCTTCGTTGGCTACATACAGCGGGTCGAGGCCCAGCAATTCGCACGCACTTGCCACTGATTCTTCAATGGGAATGAGCCTTTGTTGAATGTCGAAGCCAACGCGCGCATCCGTGGCGATTTCGTTCAATACCGAGGCAACTCCGCCCCGGGTTGGATCGCGCAGAAAATGAATCTGCGTTCCAAATGCATCCAAGAGTTTTTCGATAACCTGATTCAGCGGGCGGGTGTCGCTGGTAATTTCGGATTCAAACTCAAGCCCCTTTCGTACCGACATGATGGCCATGCCGTGCGCAGCAATGGCGTGGCTAAGCAGCACCACATCGCCCGGCCGGATATTTTCTACACCAATGGCTGCCTTGGGATGTAACGTGCCGATGCCGGTGGTGTTAATGAAGATCTTATCCCCTTTTCCGCGTTCTACCACTTTGGTATCGCCCGTAACAACTGCAACTCCGGCACGCGCACACGCGTTCTTGATTGTCGTAATAATTTCCCAAAACTCCGTCATCGGCAAACCTTCTTCGATGATGAAAGAAAGCGAGAGGTACCTGGGCACCGCTCCGCACATCGCGAGGTCGTTTACGGTGCCATTTACTGCCAACTCACCAATGTTGCCCCCGGGAAAGAAAATGGGTGACACCACGTAACTATCCGTGCTGAATGCCACCGGGCCCGCCCACGGAATGATGGCGCCATCGTGCCGTTGGTCAAGCAACGGATTTGCCAACACGGTAAACACGCCGCTGTCCAGCAACTGTTGCGTAAGTGTGCCGCCACTTCCGTGCCCCAGTGTAATCACATCAAAATCTAACTTGGGCATTGGGCAACTCAGCGCCATATTTAAATTTTCGTGTGCCATCCGTTAAGCCGTTACTGGTTTTTTGGTGGTGTGGGCGTAATGGTAATAGGCGGCACAAGCCCCCTCTGAGGATACCATGGGCGCACCCAGCGGGTTGGCGGGTGTACAGCGCGTGCCAAATTCGCTGCACTGATGCGGTTTCTTCCGGCCGCGCAAAACTTCGCCTGCCATGCAGGCTTTGTTCTCATCTGCTTTCGCCAGGGTTACCTCAAATTTTTTGCTGGCATCGTAGGCGGCATAGTCGTTGCGCAGTTCATAGCCGCTATTGGGAATCGTTCCGATGCCACGCCATTCACGGTCGGACGTTTGAAACACCCGCGCAATTGTTTCGCGGGCAGCCGGGTTACCCTGTTCATTTACCATCCGCGTGTATTGGTTTTCCAGCCGGCACTCGCCGTGTTCCAACTGCTTCACCAGCATCGCAATGCCTTGAAGCAAATCCACGGGTTCAAATCCGGTAACAACCATCGGCACTTTGTGTTTCTCCACCAACGGATAGTACTCGCCCATGCCCATGATGGTGCACACGTGCCCCGCCGCCAAAAAACCCTGAACCAGATTGTTTGTATCGTTTAAAATTGCCTCCATAGCCGGAGGCACCAACACATGCGATGTCAATATGGAGTAATTCAAAACGCCCTCGTGCGCAGCCTGCACCACAGAAAGCGCGTTTGCAGGCGCCGTGGTTTCGAAGCCAACAGCAAAAAAAACCACTTCACGCTGCGGATTCTCCTTTGCAATTTTCAACGCCTCCAGGGGCGAGTATAACACCCGCACATCCGCTCCGGCAGCTTTTGCATCCAATAAACTTTTAGAAGAACCGGGCACGCGAATCATATCACCAAAAGAGCAAAGAATCACTTTCTTTTCTTCTGCCAGGTACACCGCTTTGTCAATCAAATGAAGCGGTGTTACGCACACCGGGCAGCCAGGCCCATGCACCATTTGGATTTTGTCGGGCAGCAGACCCAGTAAACCATTTTTAACGAGACTGTGCGTTTGACCACCACAAATCTCCATGATCGTCCACGTGCGTGTAACCGTAGCGCGAATGTCGGCCAGCAACCGCGCCACCAACTCCGGGTCCCGATACTCCGATAAATACTTCATGCGGCGGAATTCGTGTGAAAGAATAAAGTTACAATGTACTTTTGAGTTATGCCGGATTTGCAGCGATTTATTCAAACGGAAAACACCCCTGCGCTGCGATGGGCGATGCTTACCAATGCAGCGGCGGTAACAAACAGTGGCCAATGGGTGCTGTTAGAACTACTGCGGCTCGGCCTGCGCATTGAAAAAATATTGGCGCCCGAACATGGCCTTTCTGCACAGGCCGAAGACGGCCAACACCAAAACCACGGGCACGAGCCCCGCACCGGGCTGCCAGTGGTGAGCCTATATGGCGATCGGCTTGCGCCAACTGCCCACGACCTGGCAGATATTGATGCCGTGGTGGTGGATTTACCCAACATCGGCTGCCGATTTTACACCTACTGGTGGACGATTACGCACGTGATCGAGGCCTGCGCACAACTTCACAAAAAAGTGGTTATCCTTGATCGACCCTCGTGGCGCGCCTCGTGCAGCACGGAGGGGCCGCTGCTGGAAACCGAATGCCAATCGTTTTTGGGGCGCTGGCCCATGCCCATCACCCACCCATTTACACACGGCGAGTTGGCGCTCCACTTTAATGCGAAACGAAAACTGGGTGTGGAGCTACGGGTAATTCCCCCGCAACCGCAGCAACGCTTCGTACCGCCGTCGCCTTCCATCGGCAGCCAGGAAACCATTTATCTGTACCCGGCCACCGGCCTGCTGGAAGGCGTGAACCTGAGTGAAGGCCGCGGCACGGCTTTTCCCTTTCGGGCGATTGGGGCCCCGTGGCTACGGGCTGCAGAACTGCATGAGGTTTGCACATCGTGGCAGGTGCCCGGTGTAGAGGTAGCCGCATTCCGCTTTTTGCCCATGTGGGGCACCTATGCGCAAACGTATTGCGAAGGAATTTTTCTTTCGGTTACTGATGTGGCACAGTTCCACCCGGTTGCATTTGGGCTGCGTTTGCTGAACTACATCGGCACAACGTACCGCAATCAACTCGTGCCACGCGCCTATCGCACAGTGGCAAATCCGTCCGGAGTTAACCACCTTGATCGCCTTACGGGGATGGTGAACTCTTTTGAAAAAATTTGTTGCAGCGGTATGCTACCGGAAACAGAAATCCAAACGCTCACGCGGGTTCCCGCGGGAAGTTGGTAGTGTGTCGGGTAAACCTTCGGCAGGTTAGATTACTGGCATGATGATTTGATCAGCGGTAGGCCGTTGCTGGCGATCAACCATTACATTTCGAAAAATCGAACGATATGAAAAGCACATCCCGACTTTTTACTGCGCTGATCTGGTTTGCCGCAATCCACATCGGCTACAGCCAACAGCCGTATTTTTTTCCGCAGGGCGGCACATTCAATCCGGCCATACCTACGCCGGAACAGTTTCTGGGCTATCCCATCGGCAGCCACCACACCCGGTACGATAAAATCATTGAATACATCAAAACCCTCGACCGGTTGTCCGACCGGGTGGTGGTAGAAGACATTGGCTACTCCATTGGCAAGCGACTTCAAATTGTAGCCAAAATCACGTCACCGGCTAACCACGGGCGGCTGGAAGAAATTCGCGCGCGGCACCTAGCCAACCAGAACACCGAAAAACCGGATGGCACTCCGTTGGTCATTCAGTTGGGGTACAACGTGCATGGCAACGAGGCCAGCGGTGCGGAAGCGGCATTGCTCACCGCCTATTACCTCGCCGCCAGCGAAGATGCAGAAACCAAAACGTGGCTGGACAATATGGTGATTCTGCTCGACCCCGTGTACAATCCGGATGGTCGCGACCGCTTCGCCACGTGGGTAAACATGCACAAAGGCGAACCGCTGGTAAGCGATGGGAACGACCGGGAGCATAACGAAGTGTGGCCGGGCGGGCGTACCAACCACTACTGGTTCGACTTGAATCGCGATTGGTTTCTGGGCATCCATCCGGAAAGCCGCAACCGCATTAACTTCTTCCACAATTGGCGCCCGTATGTGATGACCGACCATCATGAAATGGGCACGAACTCCACGTTTTATTTCGACCCGGGCAAGAACGCATCCAACAACCCGATTGTGCCTGCCTACCTGTACGACACCGTGTATCCACGTTTTGCTACCTACTTTGAGAAAGCGATGAACGGAATCGGTTCGCAATACTTTACCAAAGAGGCGTTTGATAAACTGTATCCGGGGTATGGATCCAGCTATGTAAACTTTTATGGCGGTGCCGGCTTTCTGTTTGAGCAGGCCAGCTCGCGCGGGCATCTGCAAGAAACAACTACTGTGCCGCTCAGCTTCGCATCTACCATCCGCAATCAACTTACTGCCGCGTTAGCCACTGTGCGGGGTTCCTTTGGCGAGCGCGAAATGCTGTACAAACTGCGCAGCGACTTTTTCAAATCTACGGCCGCACAGGCAAAAGCCAATCCCGTAAAGGCCTATGTGTTTGGCGAAAAAGCGGACGCATCGCGCACGCAGGCATTCGTAAACATGTTACTGCTGCATCGCGTAGACGTGTACGAACTGCCGAAAGAAACCGCCGTGGGTGGCCGAAACTTCGAGCCGGGCCATGCGTTTGTGGTGCCGGTAGAGCAACCCAATTATTTGCTGGTGCGCTCCGCTTTCGAAAAACAGATTACGTACACGGATAGCATTTTCTACGACGCCTCCACGTGGTCGCTGGTGCAGGGTTTCAATCTGCCACATGCAGAAATTCGCGGACCATATCAAAAAGGGAATGCGGTAAAACAACCTTTTGGCGTGCGCGTAACTGGCGTTACGCGCAGCAGCTATGCCTACGCCATGGAGTTTACCGATTACCGCGCACATCAGGCACTTTATCACCTGTTGGCCAAAGACGTGGTAGTGAAAACTGCGTTTCAGCCCTTTACCCTCGCGGTAAAAGGGCAGCCAAAAAAATTCGGCTACGGTACGTTAATCATCCCGGTGCAGCAGCAGCGGTTGTCGCAAGACGCGGTGTTCGATGCGGTGCAAGAAGTGGCCCGCCTCACGGGCATTGAGTTTCATGCCCTTGAAACCGGCTACAGCAGCGCAGGCATTGATCTGGGATCGGGTTTTGCGGTGCCGGTAAAGAAAATTAAACCGCTGATGGTGATTGGTGTAGGCGTAAACTCCTACGAAGCAGGCGAAGTATGGCATTTGCTGGATCAACGCATTGGCATGCCGATCACGAAAGTAGACATCACCAATTTTGGCCGGGTGAATTTAGCGGATTACACTACGCTGGTGATGGTGAGCGGCAGCTATCCCACAGACAAATTAACCACAGAGCGTATCAAAAGCTGGGTGCAAGGCGGCGGCACGTTGATTACGTTGAAAACAGCCAGCGAGTGGGCCATGCGCCAGGGAATAACCAAAGAAAAACTCCCCAAACCCGATAGTGCCAAAAACACATTGCGTATTGATTACGAAGACGCAGCCAACCGCGAAGGCGCTCGCCAAATTGGCGGCAGCATCTTTCAGGTGGATGTAGATATCACCCACCCGATTGGTTTCGGTTTAACCGAGCGAAAAATGCCCGTGTACCGAAATGGCCGCACGTACCTGCCTGTAAGCAAAAGCCCGTACAATACCGTAGCGCAGTACACGGCCAACCCGCTCATTGGCGGTTATATTCACAAATCGCAAGTTGGTAAAGTGGCCAACTCGGCCGCCATTCTGGTGAGTGGCGAAGGCCAGGGCCGCGTGATTCTGTTTTCGGATAACCCGAACTTCCGCGCCTATTGGTACGGCACCAACAAACTGTTTTTAAATGCGCTGTTTTTCGGTGGGTTGATTACGGCTCCGGTGGCGGAGGGGCAGTAGATTTTTCCGGTTCTTGATTCTGGGGCGCTGCTTGCAGCGCCCTTATTTTTTTCTCGGAAAGGTGCCCCCAAATAAACCCTACGGGCCAATACAGAAAATACGCGAACCCGGAAATACCGCCGGCCAAACTGGGATTATTTTGAAGCAACATGGCCAGCACCACCGAGAGCGCGGGGATTAGTGCAAAAAGTACATTGGTGGTAATGCTCAGGCGCGTTTCTAACTGCTCCAGAGCAGTAAGCTCCAGCGCACCGGCTTGGGTGTGGGCATACCGGTACATGAAGGCGAGAATCACAAATACGCCCATTACTCCAAGGCCGTACATCATCATCAGTTGCGGCACATCGCGGGCGGGGATCATTGCCCGTAGTGTAGCCATGGCCTGTTCATCTCCACCCAAAAAGTAAAAGAAGGGCAGCGTAAGAAACTTGGCCAGGAACTTCAGCGGATACACATAGAACAACACCATCGTCAGCAGCAATGTGTTAAAAAACAGCACGGTGTTGTTTCGAAAGCCGTAGCGCAGAAAAAAAACAAAATGCTGGTGCCAGATGAGTGTAATCAACGCAATGCAGATCACAAATGCCGGCAGCTCGCGGGCAAATGTTTTCAGTTGATCGAATGACGTGGGCGGCGAAGTGGAAATCAACAGCAACGTAATGGCCAGGGCAAAGATGGCATCACTGAAATTCTCTAAGCGCCCCGGGTTTTCTCCGCGAAAGCGAAAGTGAGGATTCATTCCCACGTGATGCGGCCCAACCATCTCACGAAGCATACTTAACGCGTTATTGATTCAGGGAAATCAACAAAATTTTTTTTGTAAAAAAGCTGTAGGAAAATCAGTACCGGGTGGCTGTCGTCCGTAACGTGTTGACGCTGCAAAAAATCTTCTACCTGCGTAAACCCGCTCAAGTCCTTAAATTGAAAATCCGTGAGCGATTTAAAACCCATCGACCACTTATCAAACATCCGCTGTGTGTGCGCTCCCTCCAGCACAACCGTCACTTTTCGATGGCGCGGATCCTCGGCAATGCGCTCAAACAAGGCACGAACAGCGGTTTCGCTGCCCTCCAATACTTGAATAAACCGCTGCTGCGCGTATAACAAAATACCCGTAACCTGTGCACGTGTGTTGTTGTCGCGCGCCTGCTGCAAAAGCTCTGCCAACTCCAGGTCGGAGAAGGGATGTCCGGCATAGCTGATGTACACAAGATGATACATACGCTGCGAAAACTATTCATTTTCGCCCGACTTTTCAAAACCAGTTATTTGATTGTTCGCCATTTTTCGGTCCGGATGGAAAGGCGAAGCAACCTGATGTATCTGAATGGCTTTACGCGATAGCAAAACCCCCGTGGCCAGCGAGGCAATGGCGCCCAGCCAAATGCCCGGCACATAACTGATGAACCAGAAATAATCGTATGCACCATGAAACAGCGTGGCGATGCCTAACGCATGTAAGGCATAATATCCTTTACGATGTTCAAACTTGGCCTTACCCAGATAAAAGCCCATAAGAATGGCAAAAGAGGCATGTGCAGGAACCGCCGTGAACATGCGTAAAATGGCTACCTCCCACCCTCCGTCAATCACGTACAACACGTTCTCGAACGTTGCAAAGCCCATGCTCACCATCACTGAATACACAATGCCATCAAACGGTTCGTTAAAGTTCGCGTCTGCGTAAAACACCCCACGCACAAACACAAATTTGCTGAGCTCCTCCACCAAGGCCACAATCACAAACGCGTGCAACGCCTGGCTGGTAAGATTATGCGCTTCAATGGGTACAAGCAGATTAATCGGTACACTAACGAGTAACGTGAGCAACGTGCTGAGCATACCAAAGAGAAATGCACGCACCAACAAACCCAGGGGTTCTCGCTCATGCTTATCTTTAAGATAGACATACAAAGCGATGGATACGCCGGGCGCGCAAGCAATGGCAAGAAGTGCGAACAAGTTCATGTGTGGCCAAAGGTAATGAATCACATCATGTGGGGTTTGAATTTCGCTGGCATGGGAGCGGATACAGAAATTCACTACTTTCATAGCTTCATGACATCACCCCGCAAGGCACGCATCGGCATTTGGACTTCTACATCCTTGGTGATGGGAAACATGATTGCCTCTGCCATGTTCATGTTGCCCGCAACACTTGCTTCGTATGGTAGTATTTCGTTGGTAGGGTGGCTGGTGTCTGGCGCGGGTGCGGTTTGCCTGGCATTGGTATTCAGTTGGTTGAGCCAGATGTTGCCTGTGGCCAACGGCGGGCCCTACGCGTACACGCGCGAAGGGCTGGGCGAGTTTGCTGCATTTCTGGTGGCCTGGGGGTATTGGATTTCGGTGTGGTGCACCAATGCCGCAATTACGGTAGCATTTGTAAGCTACCTTACCGTTTTTGTACCCGCACTTGGCAGCGAGCCCATGTTTGCGGTGGTGGTGGGGCTAGGCGCCATCTGGCTGCTTACCTGGGTAAATACCCGCGGCCTGCGCGCAGCGGGTGTTGTACAAATCATGACCACTCTTTTAAAAATTGCTCCGCTGTTACTCGTAACCGTGGGTGGCTTGTTCTATATCGAACCAGAATACTACCGCCCATTTAACGCCAGTGGCACGTCCGACATCGCGGCCATTACCACCACCGCCACGCTTACCCTTTTTGCTTTTTTGGGATTAGAATGTGCTACTATCCCGTCCGGGCAGGTAGAAAATCCTGCACGCACCATTCCCCGTGCCACACTCTACGGCACGCTGGCAGTTACGCTCATGTATGTGCTTGGTACTGTGGTGATCATGGGCCTGCTGCCCGCGGCCGTGCTACAGTCATCAAAAGCTCCGTTTGCCGATGCGGCTGCTCACTTGTGGGGCGAGGGTGCGCGGTACCTCGTGGCGGCTGGTGCCGTAATGTCTACGTTTGGCGCATTGAACGGCTGGATCGTGATGCAAGGGCAGATTCCGGCCGCGGCCGCGGGAGATAAACTTTTTCCATCGCTGTTTAAAAAGGAAAACGGCCGAGGCGCACCGGTGCTTAGCCTCGTTGGCTCGAGCCTGCTGGTGAGTGTGTTGATGTTGATGAATTTCTCGCGCACGCTGGCGGATACCTACCAGTTTATAATTCTTCTATCTACCATGACGGTGCTGGTGCCCTATCTGTTCTCCACCGTGTCGTACGCCATTCTCACCATGCAGACTACACGGGGCGAATGGAAAAACGTAGTTCGGCTGTTCATTGCGCTGCTTGCCTTTCTGTATTCGCTTTGGGCTGTGGCCGGATCGGGACAAGAAACCGTCTACTGGGGATTTCTGCTGTTGATGGCCGGCATTCCGTTTTATGCGTGGGCAAAAATCCGGCACCAATGATTACGTGTCACTCCGAATATGGCATCCTAAAACGGGTTTTTATTAAAAACCCCGAGGCGGCATTTCAGCACCCGCAAAAACTAGATGCAGAATGGAAGGCACTCCACTTTTTGGCCTGCCCAGACCTGACGCAGGCAGTGCAGGAATACCAGGCATTTCAATCCGCGATAAGCGCAACCCAGGCTGCGCTCCATTTCTTCCCGCCAAATGAGCAGTCGATTGACTCGATTTATTGCCGCGATGCTGCCATTGCCACCGATGGTGGAATGATTTTGTGTAACATGGGCAAGGCCAATCGCGCGGGAGAGCCCGAGGCAGCCCGGTATTGGTTTACGCAGCAGGGTATTCCCATTCTTGGGGCCATTACGGCACCCGGCACCCTGGAAGGCGGAGATGTAGCCTGGCTAGACCCACAAACATTGGCGGTTGGTCGCACCTATCGCACCAACGCTGCAGGTATCCACCAATTGCGCCAACTTGTGCAACCATTGGGTGTAGAAATAATTGAAGCGGCATTACCACATCATAAGGGCCCGGCCGATGTTTTTCATTTGATGTCCATTCTCAGCCCAGTAGACCGCGACCTGGTCGTTGTTTACTCGCCCTTAATGCCCATTTCGTTTCGCGAGGAATTGCTTCACCGCGGATTCCGATTGATAGAAGTACCGGATGACGAATTTGAGTCGATGGGCTGCAATGTGCTTGCCATCGCTCCGCGCCAATGTGTAATGGTGGGTGGTAATCCTAAAACAGCCGCATTGCTGCGCCATGCGGGGTGCGAGGTTACGGAATACGCGGGCCACCACATCAGCGTGCTGGGCGGTGGCGGACCCACCTGCCTCACGAGGCCGCTACAACGGCAAGTTTTTTAGCCTGTTTTACATCGGCCAATTGCCGCTGATCCGAAATCCCCAACCTGCGGCGGAGGGTAATCGTAAGTTGCAGACAAATCAAAATCCATGAAAGTTAGATTCCTAGGCATGTTGGTGGTGGCGCTACTTCTGAGCCTCCCCGGCAGCGCACAAAAGAACAAAAAACAAACTGCACCCGCGCCAAAAGGCGCGGTGGCACCCCGGGCGGATACCGCTAAACGGGCACCCGGGGGCATGCAGCCCTATCGGCAGCTCATTACCAATCGCACAAAAACCCAGAAGGGCATTTTTACCGTGCATAAAAATGGTAATGATTACCTGTTTGAAATTGCTGACTCCGTGATGGGGCGGGAGTTCATGATCGTAACCCGCCTGGCCAAAACGCCAGCCGGTGCCGGGTATGGTGGCGAAGAAGAAAACCGCCAGGTAGTACAGTGGGAACGCGGCCCGAACAACAAGGTATTCCTTCGCGCGGTATTGTACTTAAACGCCAGCGGAGACACAACCAAACCGATTGTGCAAGCCGTGCGCAACTCCAATCTCAACCCCATTGCCGCCGCCTTCGATATCAAAGCCATCCGCAAAGACACCTCCGTGGTGATTAATGTAACGGATTACTTCAAGGGCGACCAGCAGCTGATTTCGCTGGACCCCGCTGCCAAACGCAGGTTCAGCCTGGGCAACATACAAACCGATCGCTCCTACATCCAAAGCATGCGCAGCTTTCCCATCAACACAGAAGTACGCATGGTAAAAACGTTTGCCTCGCAGCTTCCGCCACCAACGGCGCCAAATGCGCCACCTAATCCTCAGGCCCCGGTACAACTCCCTGCGGGTGCTAACTCCGGCTTTGTTACGCTGGAGCTGAACGCCTCCATGATCATGTTACCAAAAGTGCCCGCACGCAAGCGCTTGTTTGATGCACGCGTAGGCTTTTTCGCCAACGGTTACACGGTATATGGCGAAGCTTCGCAAAAAGCAGAAACCGAAATCTTCGCTGTGCGTTGGCGCCTGGAGCCGCGCCCTGAAGACATCGCCAAAATGAAACGCGGCGAGTTGGTAGAGCCAAAGAAACCCATTGTGTTTTACATTGATCCGGCTACCCCGGAACAATGGCGCAAATACCTGAAAGCGGGCGTGGAAGACTGGCAAAAAGCATTTGAACAAGCGGGTTTTAAGAATGCGATTTTGGCACGCGAGGTGCCTGCGGGCGATACCACCATCAGCACAGAAGATGCACGTTATTCCTTCATCCGTTACTTTGCGTCCGACATTCAAAACGCCTACGGACCCAACGTGCACGACCCACGTACGGGCGAGATCATCGAAAGTCATATCGGCTGGTACCATAACGTGATGAGCCTGCTCACCAGTTGGTACACCATTCAAGGCGCAGCCGTAGATGCGCGGGCGCGCAAGCGCACATTTGATGAGGCACTCATGGGCCAGTTGATTCGTTTTGTGGCCGCCCATGAAGTAGGCCATACCCTGGGTTTGCGCCACAACTTCGGCAGCAGTCACGCCACGCCCGTAGAAAAGTTGCGCGATAAAGCGTACCTGGAAAAATATGGACACACTCCTTCCATTATGGATTATGCCCGCTTTAACTATGTAGCACAGCCGGAGGATGGCATTACCAACCTCTTCCCGGGTGTAGGCACCTACGACAAGTGGGCCATTGAATGGGGCTACAAACCGGTTTTCGATGTGCAAACACCGGAAGATGAAAAAAAAGTACTCAATCAATGGGTGCTCTCGCACGCCAACGATCCAATGTATTGGTTTGGTACTGAGGTTAACCCGTACGATCCGCGCTCGCAAAGTGAGGATGTTGGTAACAACGCGATGTTGGCCAGCGACTACGGCATAAAAAATCTGAAGCGTATTTTGCCCAACCTGAAAGACTGGTACAAGGCCGAAGCTGAAGATTACGATAAACTGGATGAGATGTATAACCAGGTGGTGGGCCAGTTCCGCCGGTACATGGGGCACGTTACAAAATATGTAGGTGGCGTGTACGAAACACCTAAGACCTATGAACAAGCGGGTGCCGTTTACGAACCTACGCCTGCCGCACTGCAAAAAGATGCTGTTGCATTTTTAAACCGGCAACTTTTTGAAACGCCCCAATGGATGCTTGACCCTACCGTGCTGCAGATGATCAAACCCGGTTCGGGCGTAGAACAGGTGCGCCAGGTGCAGGAGGCAACATTAAACAGCTTGTTTGATTACGCCCGCATGCAGCGGTTAATTGAAACGCAGGCGGCCAATCCGAAAGCCTACGCATTGGACGATTTATTTACGGACGTACGCACGGGTATCTGGAGCGAGTTGCGCTCGCGTAAAGCGATCGATACTTATCGCAGAAATTTGCAGAAAGTACATGCCGAGCGGCTCATTGCCCTATTGAATCCGCCCGCTACGGCACCCGCAAGCGCCAACTTTAATCCGTTCCGGTTTGGAGCCGCTCCTTCGCCCGTTGCTGATCCAAAAAAGAGCGATGTTATTTCGCTGGCGCGTGCGCACCTGAATGTACTGCGCAGCGAAATCAGCGGTGCATTGCCAACCACAACCGACAAGCTGAGCCGCTACCACTTACAAGATGTGTTGGTGCGTATCAGCCAGGCGCTTGATCCGAAATAGGCAAATCACAAAAAAATGAAAGCCACCCCTGGTAAAAGCCAGGGGTGTTTTTTTGTTACCGGTAACGCCCGGCACACCGGGTTTTACCGCAAGTTTTTTTTCCAATACCGAATGTTCTTTTCGGGCACCCTGCCCGTGGCGGCTGTACCGAATCTAGCCTACACTCTTCGCTTCTTCTGCCTCGGTCTCTTCGGGCAATTCATCCCAACGCTCGGGCTCTTCGTTGTGCAAGTATTCCAACAGTTTTTGCTCCACCTGCCTTAGCTTCAAGCCGCGCAGAAACTTCCCATGGCGTGCCAGAATCAGGCGGCCCGTCTCCTCCGATACGGCTACCACCAGCGTATCCGTTACTTCGCTCATGCCAATGGCCGAGCGGTGGCGTAAACCGAAATGCGCCGGCAAATGATCATTTTCACTCACCGGAAGAACACAGCGGGCCGCTTTCACCCGCCCCTTGTAAATGATGACAGCGCCATCATGTAGCGGACTATTTTTATTAAAGATGGAAAGGAGCAGCCGCTTAGACACTTCGGCATCCAGCTTATCGCCTGTTTCCAGATAAAATTTCAACTCGGTTTCGCGCGAAAACACGATGAGGCCGCCGGTGCGCGTAGCCTTCAACGTTTTGATGGCTTCCATAAGCTGTTGTACATCGAACTCTTCATTGTATTTCGCGCGCCAATTCGAAATAGAGCGAAACCAATTTTCGCGGTTGAGTTCCGTGGTGCGGCCAATCACCAATAAGAACTTTCGGATTTCCGGCTGAAATAAAATAATCATCGCAAGCACGCCTACCCCCATAAACTGCCCAAGAATGGTGGCCAGCAGTTCCATCTCAGCGGCTTTTACGATGAGGTAGATCAAGTACAGCGCGATAATGCCCAGGAAGATATTTACCGCTAAGCTTCCACGGATGAGTTTGTATACCTGGTACAACAAAATCGCCACCAACGTAACATCGGCCAAATCAATCCAGGTGATTTCCAAAAAGCCAATGGTAAACAGCAGCGTCATGTGTCAAAGTTACATTATTTCGCTCGCGTCGCCCGCTTGTTCAAGTTGTTGATAAAGTGTAATTGCTTCCCGGGCCTCTTTTACATCATGCACGCGTAAAATATCCGCACCTTTCTGCAGAGCCACCATGTGCAGCGCGGTGGTGCCGTTCAATGCCCCGCCGGCATCGGTATTGAGCGTACGCCAAATCATGCTTTTACGCGAAAGCCCCACCAACAACGGTACACCGAGCACATGCAGCCGCTCCAACTTAGCCAATAACTCAAAGTTATGCGCCACGGTTTTCGCAAAGCCAAAGCCTGGATCGATGATCACGTCGTGGATCCGCGCCGCTGCGCAGGCAGATAACGTGCGTTGAAAAAAATCAACGAGCTCAAATAAGAGGTTTTCGTACTGTGTCTGCTGCTGCATGGTTTGCGGGGTGCCGCGCATGTGCATCGCGATAAACGGTACCTGGTGCTTGGCTACGGTGGCGCACATGGCGGGGTCCAGTTGGCCGGCAGCGATGTCGTTCACTAATGCAGCCCCGGCGTGCAGTGCTGCATCGGCTACCGATGCACGAAACGTATCTACCGATAGGTACGCGTGCGGAAATTCTTTTGTCAGCGCAGCCACCGCCGGCACGACGCGGCGCAACTCTTCAGCTTCTGTAATGTGGTCTGCCCCCGGCCGCGAGGAATACCCGCCCACGTCTAAAAAATCTGCACCTGCGGCCAGCATTTTCTCGGCACGTGTTAACAGGTTGTTAACGTCTGCCACGCGGCTGCCCGAGAAAAAACTGTCGGGCGTGATGTTGAGAATGGCCATTACCTGCGGCCGGTTCAACACCAGCAAACGGCCTTTGACTCGCAGTGTTTTGTTTCTTGAAAAGCGTTTACTTTGCACGCGCGTATGACGGATTTAACTCTGGACCAATATAATGCTGTGATGGGCACTTGCAAAGAATTATTTGCAAAGAAAACGCACGACTACGGCACCGCGTGGCGCGTGTTACGGCTACCCAGCATCACCGATCAAATCTTTATTAAAGCACAGCGCATCCGCAGCATTCAGGAAAAAGGCGTGCAACGCGTAAACGACCCTGTGCGCGATGAGTTTATTGGCATCATCAACTACTGCCTGATTGCCATGATGCAAATGGAGCTTACCGACCAGGATGCGATGGAGCTTACATTCGCGCAACTGGAGCCTCGGTACGATCAGGCAGTAGCCAGCACCCGCGCATTGTTAGAAAACAAAAACCATGATTATGGTGAAGCGTGGCGCGAAATGCGCGTGAGCAGCATGACCGACATTATTCTGATGAAACTCTATCGCGTAAAGCAGATCGAAGATAACCAGGGAAAGACACTGGCCAGCGAGGGCGTGCTGGCAAACTATCAGGATATGATCAACTACGCCGTATTTTGTATGATTAAACTGAGTGAAGGAAAAAACTAATTCATGATGCAGCGGTTCATCGATCAGCTTTCGCGCTTTTTTGTAGGCGGTCTGCTCATCTTCTCCGGGTTGATTAAACTCAATGATCCGGTGGGCACAGAGATTAAACTGGAAGAGTATTTTGAGGTGTTTGCCTCCGACTTTGGTTCGTTCTTTCATGCGTTCATCCCATGGGCGATGGAAATTGGCTTTTTCATGATCGTGCTGGAGATTGTACTGGGTGTAGCGATTCTGGCGTATTGGCGGATGCAGTTCACTACCTGGGTTGTGCTGGCCATGATGGTGTTCTTTACGTTCCTCACCTTTTACTCTGCCTATTTTAATAAGGTTACCGATTGCGGCTGCTTTGGCGATGCCATTAAGCTTACACCGTGGGAGTCGTTCTGGAAAGACATTATCATCATGGTGTTTGTGCTCCATCTGTTTTGGTACCGCAGGCGGTTTACGGATGTGCTCCGCACGCGCGAGGGGTACGCGGTGATCGGCATTACCCTGGCCATTTCGATCTACGCGGGCGTATACGCCATTCAGCATTTACCATTTATCGATTTCCGTGCCTACCGGGTGGGCAACCACATCCCCACGCAAATGCTGCCTCCGGAGCAGCCCATCATCGAATACATTTTTACAAAAGACGGGGCGGAAGTTGCATCCAAAGAGTACATCACCGACTCCGCCTATCGCTATGTGTCATCGCGGATCGTAAATGAAGACCGTATCAAACCAAAAATTACGGACTATGCCGTTAGTTCCCCGGATGGCGAGGACAAAACCACGTATACTTTTGAAGGGAACCGATTGCTTATCGTAATGTACGATGTTCAAAAAGCAGGTGCGGTTGAAATGGATGAGATTCGTGAGCTCACGCAAGCGCTGGATGGCAAAGTGGACTGCTTTATACTCACGGCTTCTGGCTATGAGCAAGCTGAGGCATTTCGCCACCAGCACCAGCTTGGTGTTCCGTTTTATTTGGCCGACGCCACGGTGCTAAAAACGATTATCCGGTCAAACCCGGGCATTTGCCTGTGGAAAAATGGCACTGTGCTGGGCAACTGGCATTACAACGACACACCCGACGCAGCCGAAATTCTCCGGTTAACGCAGTAAGCATGCAGGTATTTCTGATAGGGCTGCCCGGGTCAGGCAAGACCACGGTGGGCAAAGCACTCGCCGCCCGCCTGCAGCTACCGTTTGTTGATCTGGATCATGCCATTGAAACCGGCGAGCAACACCTCATCACCCATATCTTTAAGGAAAAAGGCGAAGCGTATTTTCGGGAACTGGAGGCACGTTACTTAACGCGCTGGATTTCTTCGGGTACCGATTTTGTAATGGCTACCGGAGGCGGTACACCTTGTTTCCACGAGAACCTGAACCGTATGAACGCGGCCGGCATCACCATCTTTTTGGATGTGCCTGCCCGCGAAATTGTCACCCGGATGAGCCAGGCTCCGGGGCCAGAGCGACCATTGCTTGCAGGTTTAGGACGCGACGGTCTGAAAGACCGCATTGAGTTTTTACGCACCCAGCGCTTGCCGTTCTACCGGCAAGCCCAATTTACCGTAAGCGGAGAAAACATCACCCTGGCGGAACTGATCAAAACGGCCAACCTACCGTTACCATCAACGAAGTAGCCCGCTGATCATACACGAATAACGGCGCATTGGGTGCATTGATGCGGTAGGGGCGATAGGAGTTTGCGCCTGTGCCCAAACGCGCGGCAACATCAATAAAAAAATTTTTCTGGCGGTAACCTACCCCTGCAGATAGCGTTTGCCAACTGCGGCTTACCCCGTTCTGCTCGGTTTGGAACGGATCGGGCATGAGTTGATAGCCTCCGCGTAAGCGAAATTTGTCTAAACGAATTTCGCCACCTACCCGCACGTTAATCACCGCCGTGTACAAACTGCGAATGCGGTTGTTGTCGCTGTCGTACGAAACATCAAATGTATTGGACCGATAGTTTGCGCCTGCATAGTTTACCCGCTCCACATCGGCCGTAATCAAACCGTTTTTCCCAGCGAAGATCGTTGCCCCCAAACCAATTCTGCCGGGTGTGCGCAACGCATATTCAGAGACGACCACATCGGTAGCCGACTCTTCATCGTTAATGAACTGCCCGGGCAAATACTCAAAGTTTTTCCAGTTTGCATTCAAGCGCGCGTTATACGAATCAGTAAGCGTGTAGCTGGTGGGTGTGGCATATGAAAATCCAAGTTGCACCATGTCCTTCACACGGTAGATGGCACCCAGATTTAAGTGGAGGCCGGAGCCGCGAATTTCCAGCGTTTCCTGCAAACGCAAATCTGCCAGCGGTTCGTTTTGAAAAGTTTCGCGGTACACCTTGCGGGATTGATACCGGATTGAGGCCACGCCAAGTCCCGCGCCAAGAAAAAGCTTGTCTTGCACATTCACACCGTAAGAAAAATTCCACTGATTTTGGGCACCCCGCATTTCAATGGTTTCGCTTTGGGTGGCCTGGCCGCCTACGTCTGTAAAATAATCGGTTGGCCGGTTGTTGGGGCCAAGAAGCGTGCGCTCGCCAATCAAATAGGTGTTGTAGGCGAGTTCCGTAGGCGTGTTAAACAGGGCCCCGTTCCGCTCAAATTGCGAGGGCGGCAACCCAGTAGCATCTTCAATAAAATAATCGATTACCGATGTGTTGGGGTTTAAGCCCCCGTACTGGATGTCCTGGTTAAAGTCGTTGAGCCGGGTGTGCGCAATGGCAAAGTTGCCTTTCAGAATTCCGTTGGCGGCTTTGTCTGTGGAAAAAACAACTCCAAAATTGGGGATACGAAATTGGCCGCGATTGGCCACATTGCCCGCAGACAACTCATTGTCGCCACTGAAATAGGTGCCATTATTATTAATTCCAAGCTGGCTTCCGGTAAATGAAAACTCCGAGCGATTGTACATCCCCAAACCGGCGGGATTCGATGCGGCCGTGCTGATATCCCCGCCCAGGGCTGTTTGGGCGCCGCCCATGGCTAATATCCGCGCATTGCCCGCGGCCGCGGTTCGGCTAAACAAAAGAGCTGATTCAACAAAACTTTGTGCAAAGAGTGCTTGCGAAGCGAGTACACCAATCCCTGCGAGCCATGCACTGACCCCAATGTTTTTCATACAGAAATGGAATTAATCGCGTCCGCGTCCGCGGCTACCGCCCGAGTAACTTCCGCCGGAACTACCGCCACCACCGTAGCTGCTGCGCGAGCCGCCACCGTAATTGCTGCCGCTATTCCACGAACTGCGCGATGGCGAAGACTCATAACTGCTGCTGCGCCCGTTTGAATTATAGTTGCTGTTACTGTTACTCCAGGAAGAACGCGAGTTCGAATTGTTGTAATCACTCCAACTCGACCGCGTAGCGGTGTTGCTTTCAGAACGTGCCCGCCAGGTGCGATCGTAATAATCCGTATTTGCCTCGCTGCGCGAGCGCCCCGAGTTGATTTCGCGGCCCGAGCGGGTATAACTCGGTTGGCTCTGCCTTGCGTTGTCGTACGCATTGTCTAACGACGAGCTGCGGTCTTGCCGACGTTGATACGTTACCCGCTGGCCTTCGTTTCCGTTATTGATAATCACCACAGGCCGGTTCCAACCCCAGTTATTCCAACTGTTCCAGCCCATGCCTGTGCCCCAGGGATTCCAGCTTCCGGCCCAACTATTGCACGACCAGCAGTTGTTCCAACCCATGCCCATACCCATGCCCCAGGGGTTGTTCCACGTGTTCCAGAAATTCATCGAAGGGCTACCCCACATGTTCCAGTTATTCCAACTGTTCCAACCCATGCCCATACCTACACTCCAACCCGAATTAAAGCCCGGCCGCATCATCCAAGGGTCGTTCCAACCCCATGGGCTACCCCAACCAGAATTAAAGCCCATACCGGGATTCATCATCCACGGGTTCATCATCCAGGAATTGCCCCAGCGATTAAAGTTGTTATCCGGTAGCGCGGCCAGGTTTTGGTTTACGCCCACCGGCTGATAGTTCGATAAGAAATAGGCGGTTTCATCAACCTCCTGGCTGGACGGGTTGGTCCGTACGCGGGCCTGGTATTCCGGATTTTCGCCCCGGCCGGAATAGCTATCTGTAGGGTTAATCATTACTACGCTCATGGACTGATCTTCGCTTTCGAAGGTGCGTACCCGCGCCTGGCGGTGACTAACTGCAGTTTCCTGCACTTTGGGGCGGTCTTTTGAGTTGAAATACATGTCATCGTACTCCTCTTGCGCCCAGGCAAACCCACTCACTAACACGAAAGAAACCAGCAATTTCGTTTTCATATCGTCCATTTTTTTAGGCCTTCGTCTTTTCCTTCAATTCACCAAAATAAACGCAATTGCGCTTTTTATGGTCTTATTTGTTTAACAAGTATACGCAGAAATTGATTCTTTTAGTATCAGTGTCGGGGTTGGTAGTTTTGCCAACTTCCGTTTAGACACGCGATCACAGCCGAAAGTGGGTGAGGCATCCATTTTTTTGGTTTAGGGTATAAAAACTCCCTTTCGGGCCACGCCAGACCGGCAAGCGGCTATTCCGGTTATATTTGCGGGCTATTTTGAGGCATAATTCATGGGCAAAGAAATTACATCCCGTAAGGAAGACTACTCGCAGTGGTATTTAGATCTGGTGAAGAAAGCCGATCTGGCCGAAAACTCAGACGTACGCGGCTGCATGGTGATCAAACCCTATGGATATAGCATTTGGGAGAAAATGCAGCAGGGGTTAGACAAAATGTTTAAAGACACCGGGCACGTAAATGCCTATTTCCCGCTGTTTGTGCCCAAAAGCATGTTTGAAGCAGAGGAAAAAAATGCCGAGGGGTTCGCAAAGGAGTGTGCCATCGTAACGCATTACCGGTTGAAGACCGATCCAAACGCCAAGGGCAAATTGATGGTTGACCCGGATGCCAAACTGGAAGAAGAATTAGTGGTGCGCCCTACCAGCGAGGCCATCATTTGGAGTACGTATAAAAAGTGGATTCAATCCTACCGCGACCTGCCCATTCTGGTAAACCAGTGGGCCAATGTGGTGCGCTGGGAGATGCGCACGCGCCTGTTTTTGCGCACCGCAGAGTTTCTGTGGCAAGAAGGCCACACTGCCCATGCCACCGCGGATGAAGCCGTAAAAGAAACCCGCCAGATGTTGGATGTGTATGCAGCGTTTGCGGAAAATTTTATGGCGCTGCCGGTGTTCAAAGGAGTTAAATCGGCCAGCGAGCGTTTTCCCGGCGCGGTAGATACATATTGCATCGAGGCGATGATGCAAGATGGCAAAGCGCTGCAGGCGGGCACCAGCCATTTTTTGGGGCAGAACTTTGCGCACGCTTTTAACGTGCAGTTTGCCAACAAAGAGGGTAAACTCGACTTTGTGTGGGGCACCTCGTGGGGCGTAAGCACCCGGTTGATGGGCGCCCTGATTATGGCCCACAGCGATGACGATGGGCTGATTATTCCACCGAAACTGGCCCCCATACATGTAGTGATTGTGCCCATTTTTAAAAGTGAAGAAGAACTCAACAAAATCAGCGAGCGCGTAAACCACCTCAGTGCCCAGTTGCGGCAGGCCGGTTTATCCGTGAAGTTTGATCAGCGCGATACCCACAAACCGGGCTTTAAATTTGCGGAATACGAGATGCGCGGCGTACCGGTGCGGCTAGCCATGGGGCCCCGCGATCTGGAAAATGGCACCGTTGAACTGGCCCGCAGAGATACCAAAGAGAAAAAGGTAGTGGCGATAAGTGATGTGGCAACGCTCATTCCCGCATTGCTGGATGAAATTCAGCAGAACATGTACAACCGCGCACTTGCCTTCCGGAACGAAATGACAACGCGCGTGGAGACTTTTGCCGAGTTCAACAAAATATTAGACGAAAAAGGCGGGTTTATACTGGCCCATTGGGATGGCACAGCCGAAACGGAAGCAGCCATTAAAGAACAAACCAAGGCCACCATCCGGTGCATTCCGCTAGATGCGCCCGAAGAACACGGAAGCTGTGTGTACTCGGGCAAGCCGTCTTCCAGGCGCGTGTTGTTCGCGCGTGCGTACTAAACAAACCCATTTTTTAAGCGGTTAAGAAGCAAAACCTCATTAGCTTTGACTCCATGGAGTGGATGATTGTGATTTCGCTGATTTTAATCGGCCTGATGCTGATCGTGATTGAAGTGATCTTCATTCCGGGCACCACGGTGGTGGGATTGGTAGGATTCATTTTTTTGGTAGTGGGTGTGGGCCTGAGCTTTAAGCACTTTGGCGCAGACACGGGCTGGGCTACGCTGGGCGGCTCAGCAGTTACCGCAGGCGCAATTTTGTATTTCGCGTTCAAAACAAATGTATGGGCGCGGTTTTCATTGAAATCGTCCATGCAGGGAAAAGTAAACGAAGGCATGCTCGATCCGTTAACCGTGGGCATGACGGGCACCAGCACTTCAGTTTTACGGCCCATGGGTAATGCCGAAATCAACGGGAAGTTGTATGAGGTGCGCACACTGGGCGATTATGTGGAGAGTGGTAAAAGCATCCGGATCATTCGCATTAGCGAAAACAAAGTTTTTGTAGAATCAATTAACTAAATCATATGGGAGAATTAGGCTTCATTTTTATTGTCTTTCTGTGCATTATCGGGTTTTTCCTGTTTATGTACTTTGTGCCGGTGGGTCTGTGGATCACCGCCATTTTTGCCAATGTAAAAGTTACCATTGGCGAGCTCATCGGCATGCGTATTCGTAAGGTGCCACCCGGTGTAATTGTGAACTCGCTGATTACAGCCACAAAGGCAGGGTTACAACTTACCACGCGCGATTTGGAAACACACTACCTGGCCGGAGGAAACGTGCCGAATGTAATTCGCGCGCTGATTTCAGCCGACAAAGCGAATATCAGTCTGAGCTTCAAGCAAGCAACAGCGATTGATCTGGCCGGCCGCGATGTGTTTGAGGCTGTACAGATTTCTGTAAACCCGAAAGTTATTACCACACCTAAGGTAGCCGCCGTAGCCGCGGATGGGATTCAGTTGATTGCCATTGCGCGGGTAACCGTGCGCGCCAGCATTGCCCAGTTGGTGGGTGGCGCCGGTGAGGACACGATTCTCGCTCGTGTAGGTGAGGGTATTGTTACCTCCATTGGTTCAGCCAAGTCGCACAAAGAAGTGCTTGAGAACCCGGATAAGATTTCAAAAGTGGTGCTATCGCGCGGCTTGGATGCCGGCACCGCGTTCGAAATCCTTTCGATTGACATTGCCGATGTTGATGTGGGTGCGAACATTGGCGCAAAGTTGCAAACCGATCAGGCAGCAGCCGATTTAAAGGTGGCCGAAGCCAAAGCGGAAGAGCGCAGAGCCATGGCCGTAGCCGTAGAGCAGGAGATGAAGGCAAAGGCCCAGGAGGCGCGCGCAAAAGTGATTGAGGCGGAAGCGGAGATTCCTAAATCCATTGCGCAAGCGTTCATCAACGGAAATTTGGGCGTAATGGATTACTACAAAATGCAAAACGTACAAGCCGATACTGAAATGCGCCAATCCATTTCAAGTTCTGGCAAAGGCGGTACGACAAAACAGTAGGATCGTTTTTTTAAAATACAAAAGCCGGAGCGATCCGGCTTTTTTTATTGAATGGGTCTCACCCAAGAATTTAATCCGGATGGGATGGAGTGTATGAAAAGGCTACCCGCCATAAGCCGCGCACCGCACCCAGTTTGTAGCCCACGGCTTTGTCGCCCGGGTACAGTTGGCGTATGAGGCGATCGTTCGCTTCCAGCACTTCATTGCCCGGGGTGCCGTGGCAGTTTAAACAGATGGGCTGAATCAGAATCGGTTTGTAGTAGATTACCGTGTCGGTTTTGAGTACCAGCTTCGGGGTAATCTGATTTTCCTCGTTTTGATCATTGGTAAAACCTTTGATCATGAATTCTTCCAACTTATCGGCTTTGTTGTTTCGGTTTCGGGGTTTGTTAGAAACCCTGCGCAGCGAAATCTGCTGCGTCCGCGCTAATGAGTCGGTTAACGGAATTGCGCGCACATGGCAGTATTTCAACGCTGCCTCAATGCCGCCTTGCTGCAAAGCTTTTTGCAACTCGCCGCTAATGGTGGCAAACGCGAGCTTTGTAATGGTATCGCCCCGCTGATTAAACCGCGCCTGATCAGCCGCAGGCAGTTTGGCCTCGGGCGATTTTTTTCCGCAAGCAACCAAGCCCAAAATAAAGAACAACAAAATGATCGTACGCATATTACTCTGGCTTTGCTACCAATATGGTTGGCTGCAAAGATACAGTGGCGTGAATGGAGTTGCTGATAAGGCAGGCTTTTTGTGCCATTTCAAGCACACGCGTAGCCTTTGCCTCATCGGCTTCGTTAGAAATCACCAACCGGGGGATTAGATTTATCTGTGTCATTCGGTATTGGCCCTCCACAACATCCAGCACTCCATCCGCCGTGCAGGCAAACCCCTCGAACGCCAGCTTGGAGTTCTCCGCGATGGTCAGAAACGTAGTCATAAAGCAACTGTTTACCGCAGCGGTAAACAAGTGTTCTGGCGACCAGGTATTTTCCAACCCTCCCTTAAACGGCACCGGGGTAGCTACTTCAATTGCGGTATCCACCTTGGTGGCGGTAAGTACGCCTACGCGGTTGTGCTTCCATGTAACGTTTACTTGATACGTTTGAGGAAAGTTCATCTCCTATTTTTTAGTCATTGGATACTCCATTTTAATACCCCGCGTCGGGCGCTGGGGCGCAGGTGTTGCGCAACTCGCCATGCTACAGCACGCCAGGTTGAAAACCCCTTGCAGCAACGTGATGCTGCCCAGCATAGCCACCAGGGGGTCGCGGTACACCATGCCGGCTATTCCAGCCGTAAGCCCCAAACCTACCCGTAACACACGCATGGCATTCCACGATCCGCCCAATAGCCCATTCATCCTTACGCCAGTTTGTATTGCAAACTCATCCAGCCGCCGCCGTTGTAAACTTCATAGCCTTTCGATTGCAGCATGGCTTTTGCCGAACCACTCCGGCCACCACTGGCGCAACACGTAATTACTACCTGATCTTTTTTAATCCTACTCAGTTGATTTTCCAGTTGATCCAGCGGGATGTTTACCGACCCGCGAATGTGCCCACCGGCATACTCACCTTTCGTGCGCACATCAATAATTTGCGCCCCGCTTTTTACAAGCGCAGCATAGTCTACGGCTGGCCCCATTCCAAATAAGGTTTTAAGCGTTTCCATCATATTTTCTTTCGGTTTAAATGATGCCTCAAACTTCGGGTACGAAGAGGCTCTCAAACTGTGACTTGAGTCACGAGCAGGTAAAAATCAGGGGAAAAGTTTTTCTTCCGTGGCTGGTCGGGATGCCAGAAACGTTTGCGTAGCGGGCTGATAGATCAGCGCATCATACACCAGCGGAATTTTGTTGAGCCCCTCGCGCGACAGCAAGCCATATTTCCCCTGCTGTTGAACAACCACATCCGTTGTGGGCAACACGTCCAGCGTTTCAAACCGGGGTTCGATCAACACCATTCCGCTTGGTGCTGCCAAGCCCACCAGCCCATTAGACGCGATCCGGTAATCGCCCGATTCCAACGCGGTGACTAAACTATATCGGGGTGGCAGTACCCAATCGCCTTTTTTGTTGATCACACCCCAGCGGTTATCGCGCGAAGCAATGGCACGGTCGTGCACGAAGGCAGACACCGAATCGTAATTTGGATTAATCACCACTTGGTCGCGTACATTCACAAACCCCCAGCGACCCAGAATTTTTACCGGGGCTACTCCTTCGCTAAAGTACCCGATGCCCTCGTACCGGTTTGCTACGCGCAGTTTTCCTTTGGCATCCACAAACCCATAGCGCCCATCGCGCAACACACCCCGCATGCCTTCGTGTTCCACAAAAATCCGAGCAACGCTCGCTACCGTTAGAGGTGCCCGCTGCTGCTGCTCCCGGCCATCAACACCGATGATGCGATCTGGCTGCCCCGCGATTTCCTCCCGCAGCAGGTCACCATCCACATGTAGCGGATTCATGGTAAAATACACCACCTCGCCATCTAGTTTTTTAAGCCATGTGGCTGCAGGCTCCCGTTGTAGAAAGTAATCACCGGAAACGAGTTCAACCGGAAATGGCTGTGGCAGCAGCAGCCAACGATCAGCGGCAGAAATAATTCCGTAGAGTCCTTTAAAACGCACCACCAGTTTTTCCGCGTGTACCTGCACGATGCTGTCGTACACGCAGGCCACCGGTTCGTTACCGTAGCGATCGGCCACGCCATAAAATCCGTTGGCGTTCACTACAAACATGTTGTTTTGGAAAGGAGCAATGTGCTGGTAGTATCGTTTCGTTTTACGGATGCCAAAGGTGTCGTACACGCTCCATACCGGGTCGCCCCAAGGCCGCTCCACTACCCGCACCAGGTTATTTTGCACCATCAGCGTATCGAAGCGAGCAGGTAGCACTTCCGATCCGTCTGCGCGGATGAGGCCATATTTGCCACGCTGCCGCACAATCCAGTGGTGGCCGCAGGGCGCCAGGTGTTCGTAGCGAGGTGGTAGTTTGGTGTTCCAATCAGCGGTAAGCAACCCATACCGATTTGCTTTGCGTATGCGCAGATACGCACCCGCGGCTTGCAATTCATCCGCGTCAAGCGTTTTCACTGGCTCATGTGTGGCCGTTACCACAGCCCATTGCGCATATTTGCGACCGATCCATGCCTGATCATACCGGATCTCGCGATAGCCAGGCTTTACTACCCACTCGCCTTCTCGGTTGATTAAGCCCTGCTGAAGCGCCTGATACACGATAGCATGATCGTGGCGAAAAGACGAAATACTGTCGATCACAAATTCTGTAAGTGGCACGCCCCGATCAGAAAACAATGCCACACGACCATCGAAATCCTCCACCGCATACCGCAGCGTGCCCAGGGGAACAACGGATTTGTACTTCAACGGAATGATGCGTTGGTCGCTCAGCGAAACCACCCCATGCTCGTAACGGCTTCCATTTTTATTGAAAACAATGGCGCGTAATCCCGCCATCTCCAAACCATCGTAGTAAAATGGAATTGAGATTTTGCCTTCTGCCTGGAGCAGGCCAAATTTTGTGGTGAATGGATTAAGTTGGCGGGTGGCCAAAAAATAATCGCCACCGGCAGGCAGCAGCGTTGCATACTCAGCATTGGTAATGCTCTGCTTCTGTACGTGCAGCAAACCCCATTGCCCTTGCAGGCGGAAGCCGGTGATACTACCGTGAATGGAAAAGGTGCCGTCCGACCAACCGATGGCCTCATATACAGGTGCAACCACCACCACACCTTGCTCATTCTTCAGGCCAAATTTACCCTGCTCAGAAAAAGGAAGAAACTGCGCAGCTAACGAAAAAAATGAAAGCCACAGCAGCGCGCAAAAAATCAAAACCCGCCACATGAACGCCCAAATGTACGCAAAGGCAGGTTTGCGGTACACGGCTTCTGCCTGCTAAATTCTAATGCATTCCGTACTTTTGCCGCCTCTTTGGCTTGCAGAAACAGCCGAGATCAGGAACAACGTATGCAGCTGGAACAAGAAATCGCAAAACGCAGAACTTTCGGAATCATTAGTCACCCGGATGCCGGTAAAACCACACTCACCGAGAAACTGCTGCTGTTTGGTGGAGCCATTCAAAAAGCAGGTGCGGTAAAGTCATCCAAAATTAAAGACCATGCCCGCAGCGATTGGATGGAGATTGAAAAGCAACGCGGAATTTCCGTGGCCACTTCGGTAATGGGTTTCCACTATCAGGATACCAAAATTAATTTGCTGGATACCCCCGGCCACCAGGATTTTGCGGAAGACACGTTTCGTACGCTTACCGCTGTGGACAGTGTAATCATGGTAATCGATTGCGTGAAAGGTGTGGAAACGCAAACGGAAAAACTCATGGATGTGTGCCGGATGCGCAGCACACCCGTGCTTTGTTTTATTAACAAACTCGACCGCGAAGGTCGCGACCCGTTTGAACTGCTGGACGAAATTGAGGAAAAACTCAACATCAAAGTACGGCCCTTGAGCTGGCCGATTGGCATGGGCAAAGGCTTTCGCGGGGTGTACAGTTTGTACGAAAAAAGCCTGCACCTGTTTACTCCTTCCAAAACCACGGTAGAAGAAGGCATCAAGATTGAAAACATCAACAACCAGCAGATCGACCACCTGATAGGCGAAAGCAATACACGACAATTGCGTGCCGATGTAGACCTGATTGAGGGCGTCTATCCGGAATTTGAAATCGCTGAGTACCTCGCGGGCCGCGTAGCCCCCGTTTTTTTTGGCAGCGCGGTAAACAACTTTGGTGTAAAAGAACTACTGGATACCTTCATTCGTATTGCCCCGGCGCCACAACCACGCGCCACTACGTTGCGCACCATCGCACCCGTAGAGAAAAAATTCTCCGGTTTCATTTTCAAAATTCACGCCAATATGGATCCCAAACACCGTAACCGCATCGCGTTTTTGCGGGTGTGCTCGGGGCGGTTTGAGCGTGGCAGCAATTATTACCACGTGCGCCAGGAAAAAGGGCTGCGCTTTTCCAATGCCACGGCCTTCATGGCGCAAGATCGCGAAACCATAGACGAAGCGTGGCCGGGCGATATCGTGGGTATTTTTGATACCGGTAACTTAAAAATTGGCGACACGCTTACCGAAGGCGAAGCAACGGTGTACACGGGTATTCCCAGCTTCTCGCCCGAAATTTTTAAAGAAGTGGTAAACAAAGACGCTATGAAAACCAAGCAACTGGAAAAGGGTTTGCAGCAACTCATGGAAGAAGGCGTGGCCCAGTTATTTACGTATGAACTCGGCAAGAAAAAAGTGGTAGGCGTTGTGGGTGCTCTCCAGTTTGAAGTGATTCAGTTTCGATTGAAGAACGAGTACAATGCCACGGTAGAGTTTGTATCGCAGAATATTTACAAAGCCTGTTGGATCAGCAGCAGGCACCCCCAAAAGCTACAGGAGTTCATCGCCTCGAAGCAGCGCCACATCGCTACCGACAAAGACGGTAAACTCGTGTTCATGGCCGAATCGAAAGCGTGGCTGCAGATGGTGCAAGATAACTTCCCGGAGATTGAGTTTCATTTTACATCTGAGTTTTGAAACTCGGCCGCCAACGAATTTCAGCAAGAAACACGTGCGTAAAAACGGTCGTTCGAACAATGCGTGAAAACGGAAGTTTTCTTTAGCCGCGTAAGGCAAATCCCGCTGAGAATCATTTTTTCGATCTCTATACAATTCGATGTGCTACACCCGATGCGGGGCTCACAAAAACTTACCCATCGATTAACTTGCAGCGCAAATTTGACTCCTCCAACTTCTTGAATTTGTCAGCGATCCACGCCCTGCTGCTGTCGATTGTTGCCGTTCGCATCGTATAAAGTTGTAAAAATTTATGAGTTTTAGGGCATGCTGTCTGTGCTCTACGAAGACAACCACCTGCTGGCCATCAATAAAGTGGCGGGTGTGTTGGTACAAGGCGATGAAACCGGCGATGTGCCCCTCGTGGAGCACGCCAAACACTACATTAAAGAAAAGTATCAAAAACCGGGTGCGGTATTTTTAGGCGTGGTACACCGGCTGGATCGCCCCGTAAGCGGTGTAGTGGTGTTTGCGCGCACCTCCAAAGCGCTGGAACGCATGAACGCCCTGTTCCGCGACCGCCAAACGGAAAAAGTATATTGGGCGGTAGTGAATAAACGCCCACCCAAAACAGCCGATACGTTGGTGCACTGGCTGCGCAAAGACGAAACAAAAAATAAAACGACCGCGTTTTCGCGTGAGACAGAAAACACCCTACGCTCCGAATTGCAGTATTCCGTGCTAACGCACGCAGGCAATTTTATTCTGCTGGAAGTGCGGCCACTCACCGGGCGCCCGCATCAAATTCGGGTGCAACTGGCTGCGCTGGGGTGCCCACTGGTGGGCGATGTGAAATACGGCTACCCCGAGCCGCTGCCCGATGCCAGCATCGGGTTACACGCGCGCAGCTTACAGTTTGTTCATCCCATAAAAAAAGAAACCTTGAAAATAGAAGCCACCCCTCCACAAACCGCACTTTGGGCACCATTTACCCGGTGATGTTTAGTAATTTGCCCGCGTCATGAATTGGATTACGCAGCTACAACAGCGCTGGAATGTTACCAGCGCCTTTCAGGTAATGGTTATTTTGGTGGTGTTTGCATGTACCGGGTTTACGATCTTGTTTTTGAAACGCCCCCTGTTTCAATACCTGTTTCCGGAAGGCGAAATACCCCTGGCCGCCAGCCTGGCGTATTGGATTTTCATTTTACCCGTGTACAATTTGTTTCTTCTGGGTTACGGATTTGTATTCGGGCAGTTTCGTTTTTTCTGGGAATTCGAAAAGCGCTTTTTCAATCGCATAATGGCTATATTTCGAAAAAGATAGACATTCACTAATCCCCAAATGCTATGAAGCACCTCGTGTACCTGTTTGTTGGCGTACTTGCTCTGGCCGCTTGCTCTTCGCCAAAACTGGCGTATAAGTTTGATACGCACCGCTACCAATCGGCCGCCAGAAGTTCAGACCAACCCACTGAACAACGTATCACGCCTACCGTTCATCCAAACGAACTCATGGCCGCAGCAACACCGATGGTGGTAGAAACGGCCCCTGCACCAGCCCCAACCGCAGCAGAAACACGTTCAAAAAAAGAACAACGCCAACTGCTCGGCCAGTGGAAGGCACAGCTAAAAACACAACTCACGCCCGAGAAAAAAGCCGAAATAAAAAAGCAGCTCAAAGCCGATAAAGCCAATGCCATGGATCACGACTTAAAGCTGGCCGCCGTCTTTGGTGCCGTGGGCGTGGTGGGTATTTTGTTGGGCAGCGCAGCGGAGGTATTCCTCATCATCGGGGGCATTGCGCTGATCATCGGTGTGGTCTTTTTTATCAAGTGGCTTGTTCGTCAATAGTTTGGTTTTTTGTAATACATTGTAGTACTTCGTTCAAAATCAATTTCGCATTATGAAAAAAATCCTGTTTATCGTTTCCTGTTTCTTGTTGGTAGGAAGCCTGCAAGCAAACGCCTCCAACTATCGTGTTAACGATGACGTCGTAGAGCAAGTGCTCAGCGCCGCTACTACTGTCGCTTTTGATGTAACGGCTACACCGCTCTTTGCAGCTCCTCTGGGCGGAACGGCCATCATGGCAGACAAAAATCCTTGGATTGCTGTGGTATTGGCGTTCTTTTTGGGCGGTATTGCCATTCACCGTGTCTATTTGGGCGGCACTCCTGTGTTGATTGTTGGGTATTTCTTTACCTTTTTCGGAATTTTCGGCCTTGTGCCGTTCATCGACTTCATTGTGCTGATTATCAATAACCAAGACATCAGTAAATACGTAGGCAGCAACAAATTCTTCATGTGGTAACAACCACGTGCTCATGTAAAAAGCCCTCGCACAGAGGGCTTTTTTTTTGCCTTTTTTAGCTCGCCACCTTCCGGCAAAGAAGTTACTGTTTACTATTCAATCGCTGGCGGCCCCGTCGCTTGCCCACGCACCTGCCCACGCGCGCTCGGTCACGCTATCCGCTGCAAGTCCGCGCCCCGCACGCACCCACCCCTGGCGGGCTTTCCGCTTCTATCGTTGGCCGGGAACTGCCCAGCCTAAAAGAACCGAGCCGCTAACCTGCACTTGAAAGGGTAAACAAAAACGTGCTACCGGCCCCGGGCGAACTTTCCACCCAAATCTCGCCACCCTGGTTCCGCACAAAGTCGTGGCACAGAAACAACCCCAAACCAGTGCCTCGTTCATTTTGGGTACCGCGGTTTGAAAAAACAGACTCGCCTTTAAACAACTTCTCCGCATCTTCTTTGCGCATGCCCACACCCGTATCGCTCACCCGCATCTCCACCCATGAGCCGCGTGTAGACGCCGCAAGGGTAACCCTGCCGTTTTCCGGGGTAAACTTAATGGCATTACTCAACAAGTTATGTAGCACAATCCGAATCTGATTCTCATCGGCAAACACCTGTAGCTCATCGGCCACCTGATTCACCATCTCAATTTTTTTTGCGTGATAAATATCTTTAAACAGCACCAACTTCTCCTGCACCAGCTTCGAGATGAAAAAAGGTTTTTTCTTCGTTTCAATTGCGCTGCCCTGACTGAACGACCACTGCAGTAAATGGTCTAACAGCTGGTGATTATTTTCCACCTCGCGCTTCAACTTTTCCAGCATCGCTTTGTCTGTGCCGTTTGTGGGGGCCGCATCCAAAAGAAACACGTCCATCATGCCCCTCAAACTATTCAAGGGTGCGCGAAGGTCGTGCGCCAGCACCGAAAATAACTTTTCTTTTGTTTTGTTTACCTCTGCCAGCAGCGTTGCTTGCGCATGCAGCTCCTCTTTCTGCATCAGTATCTCTTCGCGCTGTAAACTAATCTCCTCATTCTTCCGCTGAATGGCCTCGTTCTGCGCCACGAGCAAGCGATTAATTTTTTCTTTCTTTAAATTATACAACAGCAGGCCAATCACAAAAACCACCAACAAAACCGAGAGCGAAACGTAAAACGACTTTTGCCACCGCGATTTCTCCAGTTGTTGCCTTTGCAGGGTTTGTTCTTTTTCCAATAGCTCAATGCGGGTCTGTTGCTGGGCTACCTGGTATTTCGACTCCAGTTTGGCAATGGTTACCTGCTTCTCGAAACTGAGTATGCTGTCTTGACTGGCCCGCGCAGACTCCGCATACGCCAACGCCTTCGCGAAATCGTTTTGCTGCGCATACAGCCGGGAAACCAGGCGCAAAATTTTGGGCGTATCTTCCCGTCTGCCGGCCACGCTGTTAATCTCCGCACTCTGTTTTGCGTACATCAGCGCCTGTACGTACTTCCCCTGTTTCTCAAACAATTCCGCCAATACAAAAAGTGCATTCGCCTCCCGTTGCAAACTGCCTATTTCACGGCTCAACGTAAGCGCATCGCGAATGGCGCGTTCTGCTTCCACGGGCTTTCCCAGCTCATCCAGCACAGCGCTCAGGTTGCTTTTGATTAGCGCAATGGTAAACTTCGAGTTGCTTCGTTGCGCCAGTAGCAGGGCTTGCTGATAGAGCGAAAGACTCTGGCCAAAGTCGCGGCGGTCCTGATACACCGTGCCGATATTGATCAATGCCTCGCTCTGGCCGCGCAGATAGCCAGCCGTCTCAAAGCTGGTACGTGCACTTTGGTACTTTTCCAGCGCCCGCTGCAAATCGCCCATGCGTTGGTAGATAATGCCAAGATTATTGTACACAAATCCTAACCCCTCGGCATCTCCGTTCTCTTTAAATTTTCTTTCGCTCTCCAAAAGCTTTTCCAGCGCAAGGCTGTAATTGCCCTGCTCAGAGTAGATCGTGGCAATGTTGATCAAGTCGTGGGGCACATCCCGGCGGTTACCCAACGCCACATCCAATTCCAGCGTACGCTCGTAATACGCCAGGGCTTTGGAAAAATTACCTATCTCTTTGTACACATTACCCAGGTTTAGCATGCTGGCTGCCATGCCGTGCCGATCGGCAATTTTTTCGCGGATGCTCAGCCCCCGGTTGTGATGCGCAAGCGACAGCTGGTAGTTGCTGCGGGCATATGCGCATACCCCCAATTGGTTCAGACAATTACCCTGGCCTTTTTCGAATCCGATTTTTTCTGCTAATGCCAAACCCTGGCGAGCCAACAACTCGGCCGTATCTGTTTTCGAAAACCGATACACACGCGCTAACGCGGCCAGTGCATTTACCTTATTTGTGTCTTCTTTACTGGTGGTAATCAGGTTTCTCAGGCTGTCTTCCCGCAGCGTTTGAGAAAATCCACTCTGCCCCAGAAAAAGGGACGCTACAACAAGAAAAAGCACATTGCTATAAAGGGTTTTCACTTGTGCCGGATTAAGGGCGCTAACAAATATAGAAAACGGTTGCAGTTCTTCACCCTTTGCGCTACCTCCTTTACCGCGCATTTACTGCACCATAGCCAGCGTAAAGAGGGTAGCTTCTACATGGTGCCAACATGAAGTCGCGTTTTTTACAGCAAAACACAGTCATACACGTTGTAGCGGCACGCCAGGCTAGCTGCGTGCCGGGCCAGTCTCGGTCGGCCCCAACGCATTTTCCCACCGGCTTACCACGGCGGTGGCCACGCTGTTACCCACCACGTTGGTAGCGCTGCGGCCCATATCGAGCAGCGGATCAATGCCCAAGAGCAAAGCCAATCCGGCTTCAGGTATATTAAATGTAGCCAGCGTGCCGGCAATCACCACAAGCGAAGCCCGCGGTACTCCGGCAATCCCTTTGCTGGTTACCATCAACACCAGTAACATGCTAACCTGCGTAGCCAGCGGCAACTCAATGCCGTACGACTGTGCAATGAACAACGAAGCAAACGTCATGTACATCATGCTCCCATCCAGATTAAATGAGTAGCCCAATGGCAAAACAAAACTCACAATCTTGTCTTTACATCCAAAGCGCTGTAGTTCGTCCATGGTTTTAGGAAACGCTGCTTCGCTACTGGCAGTGCTAAAGGCCAGCAGAATTGGTTCTTTCATTCTTCGGATCAGTTGCACTACGCGCCCGCGAATGATGGCATAACCTGCCACGATAAGGATACCCCACAGCAGCAGCAGGCTGAAATAAAATTCACCAATGAAAATCGAATATGTTTTCAATATTCCAAGTCCTTGTTTAGCAACAATCGCAGCCATCGCGCCAAACACCGCTACCGGTGCCAGATTCATTACATACACGGTTACTTTCAAAATCACGTGCGCCACTGCATCCATTGCTTTAATCACTATTTTGCCCTGCTCGCCAATTGCGGCCGTGGCAATCCCGAAAAAGAGGGAGAACACTACAATCTGAAGAATTTCATTTTTTGCCATGGCCTCAATTACGCTGCTCGGAAAAACGTGATACAAAAACGTTTTGAGCGATAGGCCCACGGCTTGAATTCCCGTTTCGTTTTCCACTGGCAACGGTAGCTGCATGGCCTTGCCGGGCTCAAACAGATTCACCATCACCATGCCCAGCAGCAAACTCACCAACGAGGCCGACAAAAACCAAAGGAGTGTTTTGCCCCCAATCCGGCCAACCGCATTGATATCGCCCAACTTGGCTACACCCACAACAAGCGTGGTAAACACCAGTGGCGCAACGATCATTTTAATCAACCGCAAGAAGATATCTGCCAGCAATGAAAAAGGCTCTACTTTTTTGTCGCGGGTGGTTAACGCGGCGCTGCGGTCTGCGGTAGCTGATTTTTTTGTTGCCTCCAAACTTGCGCGCTGCGCGCTATCGGGCGTATTCTGGATTTGTTGCGATAACGCCTTGATGCGGGCATCCAGTTGCTCGATGCTGGCATTCTCGGTAGCCACGTAGCTCTTGTTTAATACAAAGCCAAGCCCGATACCCGCGAGCAGCGCAAAGATGATATAGAGCGTTAAGCGGTTTTTTTTAGCAGGAGCTGCGGGCGATTCCATGCGGCAGTTTGGTTAGAAAGGCAATATACTGAAAGGACTTAACCTTTTATCCGTTCCTTGTCCACAAGTCCACCCGTTAAACGGATCAGGTCCATCCGACTGGAAATATTATTAAAGATGGCCTGATAGTTGGCCAACGCCGCGTTTCTGAAATTTTCTTGCACAATACGCAGGTCGATGGCACTCAGTGCCCCGTTCTTGTAGCGCTCGTTTGCCAAAGAAAGGTTGAGTTCAGCCGCGCGTAGTTGCGTTTCCGCGATGCGCACGAGTTGGCGGCGCAGGTTATACAAATCGTAGGCAGCCAGCAGATCATTTTCAAGCGAAAGCTTGAGTTGATCGATATTCAGTTGATTGATGCGTTCCTGAATTTTTGAGTTTTCTACGGCCCTGCGAATCTGGCCGCCGCTACTCAGTGTAAAACGCAAACCAAAATTGGCATAGCCGCCGTACGAGTTACCCGTTTGCGTAAGTGTTTGCAAGGCTGTTTCGTTCACCGTGTTGAACACGGGCTGACCGGGGTCGCGATTCACCAACCCCACCTGATTCTCCACTTGATTGCCGGTAAGCGCCCTGAAATTTGCATTGAGCCGGTCTAAACTTCCCTGCCCACCCAGATTCAACACCACGCTGGGTGCCTGGGCCGACTGCGCCAGTTGGCGATTGTTACGCACGATCTCTTGATTGACAAACTGATTTTGCAAATTGAAATTACTGCTCATCATTTTGGCTTTGAGATCAGCAAACACGTAGTCCTCGCTTGCTGTCTGTAACGGATCTAAAAACCGATACGTTTTGTTGAGATCTTCGTTGAGCAACAAGTTGAGATCGCGTACTGAATTTCGTACCCGGATTTCCTGCTGCAATACATTGGCCGAGTCGGTCAGCAGATTGTTTTGTTCCTGAAGCACGTCAAAGGTAATGGCGCCGCCAAGATCTTTGCGCAGCTTTACATATTGATAGCGCTCCCGCGAAAACTCAAGGTTGGTTTCAAGAACGGCCAATCGCTCCTGCTCCAGCAACACCGTGTAATACGAAAGTATAATGGCTTGCATGATCTGCTCAATCACCAGTGCAGCGTTACCATAACTCAGTTTTTCGAGTTGCTCAAGTCGTTGTTTGGTGAGTTTGATGGAAAAGCCATCGAATAACACAAATTGAAAATCCAGCTGGCCCTGCAAATTGTCGGAAATGTTTCGGCCGGCCACCGCAAACGGGTTGGCCGGTTTGCGCTGAATTACCGAGTTGTTAAAGTTGGGATTGAAAGACACCACCGGATAGCGCCCCGCCTGCCCCCAGTTATTGTTATTCTCTGCAATATCAATATTGAGGCGCTCGGCCTGCACATCAAAGTTATTCTTCAGGCCAATCGCCAATGCGCGCGAGAGGCTGAGCGTATCCTGCGCAAGCAAGAGCACCGGCGCACAGCTCAACAAAACAAAAAGAAAACGAAGGGCCAACATCACGAAACGGTCGATACGTTTTTATTACTGAAAAAAGAGTAGATGGCTGGAATAACAAACAGGGTGAGTACCGTGGCGAACATCATGCCCCCAATCACCGCAATACCCATGGATACGCGGCTCTCCGAGCCGGCACCGAGTGCCAACGCAATGGGCAGGATGCCAAGGATAGTTGACAGACTGGTCATTAATATCGGGCGAAAGCGCGACTCGGCAGCTTCGATCACCGCATCAAACATGGCTTTTCCTTCGGCTTTGCGCTGATTGGCAAACTCCACAATCAGAATACCATTCTTGGTAACCAATCCAATGAGCATGATGATGCCGATCTGGCTGAACACATTCAGCGTTTGGTTAAAATACCATAACGACAAAAGCGCACCCGCCAACGCCAGGGGCACGGTAAACATGATCACAAACGGGTCGCGAAAGCTTTCGAACTGTGCCGCTAAAACGAGATAGATAATGGCCAGTGCGATTAAAAACGCCAGGTAGATACTGGATGAGCTTTCGGCAAACTCGCGCGATGCACCATCCAGACTGGTGGTATAACTCTCGTCCAACACTTCCGCTGCAATGCGCTGCATTTCTTTTATACCATCGCCCAAAGCCACACCACGCGCCAACTGTGCCTGCACTTTGGCAGACGAGTAGCGGTTGAAGCGGTACAGCTGCGGTGGCGCACTCATTTCGCTAATCGTAACCAGGTTATCTAATTGAATCAACTCGCCACGTCTGCTCTTTACATAGAGGGTCTTTAAATCCAGCGGCTCATTGCGGTTAGCACGCTCCACCTGCCCGATGATTTGGTACTGCTTTCCATCCATGATGAAATTTCCAAAACGCGAGCCACTGAGCCCCAGTTGCAACGTCTGCGCGATGTCGAGTACGTTTACGCCCAGGTTGCGCGCTTTCTCTCGGTCGATGTTGATGCTAAGCTCGGGCTTGGTGAACTTCAAATCCACATCCACGAAAGAAAACAACGGGCTTTGTGCGGCGCGTACCAAAAACGTAGGCAGCACCACCTTTAGCTTTTCAATATCTGCGGCCTGAATCACAAACTGCAGCGGGAAGCCGCCCCGGCGGTCGCCAATGGTTTGCGCCTGAGATACAAACGTGCGCACGCCCGTGTATTTGCGCGACTTGCTGGTAATTTCTTCTACGATTTGCTGCTGGGTACGGTCGCGGGTGGCCGGTTCTTTCAGAATCACCCGAACGAAGCCCGAGTTGACCCCCGAGCCACCAAACGAAGGTGCTGTTACACTTACCAACCCGGCTTTTTCAGGTACCTGCTCCTCCACAAATGCCGTGAGTTCGCGCACGTAGCCGTCCATGTACTCAAATGTAGCGCCTTCCGGAGCTTGTGCCTGCAGACGAAACTCGCTGCGATCTTCCAATGGGGCAAGTTCGCTGGGCAGTGTTGTGCCGAGGAGGTAAATCAAGCCAATCGCACATGCAATGATTACAAACGCCATCCAGCGCAAGCGCATAAAACCGCGTAAGGCATCGGCATACCAGTTGTTCATCGCCACAAAGAACGGTTCGGTTTTGCGGTGCAACCACGGCTGCTTTTCGCGGTGCTTCAGTAGCTTGGCACTCATCATGGGTGTGAGCGTGAGCGATACAAATGCAGAAATCGCTACCGAACTGGCCACCACAAGCCCAAACTCCCGAAACAGCCTGCCGGTTAACCCTTGCAAGAAAATAACGGGCAGAAAAACAGCCACCACAGAAACCGTAGTAGAAATCACGGCAAAGTAAATCTCTACCGAACCCTTGCGGGCGGCTTCTAGCGGGTTTTCGCCCTGCTCAATTTTTACATAAATATTTTCCAACACCACAATGGCATCGTCTACCACCAAACCAATCGCCAAAACAATTCCGAGCAGCGTAAGCACGTTGATGGTAAAACCCAACAGGTACATCACGAAGAATGCGCCAATCAATGAAATGGGAATGGTGGCCACGGGAATGATCGTGGTGCGCCAATCGCGCAGGAACAAAAAGATGATCGACAACACAAGGCAAAAAGCAATGAAGATGGTTTCCTCCACTTCGGTAATGGACGAGCGAATGAACTTGGTGGAATCGAAACTCATTTGGTAACTCACATCCGGCGGCAAATCGCGCTGTATTTGATCAAGTTTTTTATACAGCCGATCGGCAATGTCAATATTGTTGGCTCCGGGCTGGGCAACAATTGCGATGGCGCAGCCGGGAATTCCATCTCTGCGCAAAATGGTACGTTCATTCTCGGCCCCGAGCTGGGCATAGCCGATGTCCTGAAACCGCACCACATTGTCGCCATCTTCTTTAATGATGAGTTTGTTGAAGTCTTCTTCCGTATTGAGGCGGCCCATCGTGCGCACGGTAAGTTCGGTGTTCTGGCCTTCTACGCGGCCACTGGGCAGCTCTACATTCTCGCGGTTGATGGCTTGCAATACATCGGTGGGCGTAAGTTTGAGCGACGCAAGCTTGATCGGGTCCATCCACAGCCGCATGGAATACCTGCGTTGCCCCCAGATTTGCACGGCACTCACACCGGGTATCGTTTGAATGCGTTCTTTAAAATACAATTCCGCAATACGCGAAATCTCTAGCAGGTCGCGCTTATCACTGCGCACGGTTAAAAAGATAATTGGGCTGGAGTCTGCATCTGCCTTCTCCACCACGGGTGGGTCAACATCCGGTGGCAAACGGTTTAACGCACCCGAAACTTTATCGCGCACATCGTTGGCTGCGGCTTCGATGTTTACCCCTAATTCAAATTCTACTGTAATGCTGCTGCGGCCTTCGCGGCTCACCGAAGTAAGCGTGCGAATACCGGCCACTCCGTTGATTGCTTCTTCCAGCGGTTCGGTAATTTGCGATTCGATTACATCCGCATTGGCGCCCACGTAAACGGTGCTCACATTCACCACGGGCGGATCTACACTGGGAAACTCACGCACCCCCAAAAAGGAAAATCCGATCAACCCGAACAGAATGATCACCAGCGACATCACAATCGCCAACACGGGCCGGTTAATACTAACGGTAGATAAACTCGCCATGGGTTAAGGCGTTGGCGTTTTTAGTTTGGCAATTTGCACATCCATGCCCGCCCGCAGCTGTAAGATGCCGGTGGTGAGTAACGTATCGCCCGGACTGAGACCGGAGATTACTTCCAGGTAACGATCGGTGCGCAAGCCGGTTTCGATCTTCACCTCTTTGGCTTTACCCCCCGACATGACAAACACTTTTTTGCCGTTTTGCTCAGGGATAACTGATTCCGTGGGCACTAAAATCGCCTGATCAACGGTGGCAAGAATCAGATTTACTTTCACAAACTGGCCCGGCAGCAACACGCCTTTGGAGTTATCGGCCAGCGCGCGCAGCTTCAGCGTGCGCGTGGTCGGATCAATGCGCGGCTCCACGGCGTACACCTCGCCCTCAAACACGGTTGAATCATTCTCAATGTTGAAGAAGATTTTTTTGCCCTCGCGTACTTGCGTACTGTACCGACCGGGCACGGCAAACTCGATTTTAGCAGGCGAGATGCTGTAGAGCGTAGCAATGGTGGTATTGGTGTTAATGAACGAACCCTCGCTTACATAGCGCAAGCCAATTACCCCTTCAAATGGCGCACGAATCCGCGTCTTATCGTACTGCACTTCCAATAACTTGATGTCGGCATTGGTGGTGTTAAGGCGATTCAGTGCGTTATCGTACTCTTCCTGGCTAATGGCATCTTTTTCCAACAGTTTGCGCTGGCGGAATTCATTATCCTGATTCAGCTTGCGGTTATACTTTTGTTTTTCGAGCTGCGCCTTGATTTCGTCATCATCAATTTGCACCAGAAGGTCGCCTTTTTTCACGGCAGCGCCTTCTTTGAACGTAATGCTCTCCACCTTACCGCTGATTTCGCTGCGCAGTTCCAACGATTCGTTGGGCAAAACCGAACCGGTAAGCACCAGTTTGTTGTCGAGTTTTTCTGTGCGAATCAGCAGCGCCTCTACGGCTAACGTGCCGCCGCCGCTTCCGGGGCCACCGGGCGCGCCGCCCGCAGCAGGACTTTTTTTCAAAAAATTCAATTTTGGTAGTGCCAGCAACGCCACTACCACCACAATCGCACCTATTGTTAAAATTCGCTTCTTCATTTTGCAGCACTCATCAGCAGCCGGTGGATTTCCAACACCCGTGGAATTACCGGCATGGATTCATCATTTTGTATTACGTAATCGGCCCGTTTCACTTTTTCTTCGTCTGGCATCTGGTTTTTGATGATCTCCCCTACCGCTTCACGCGTTCGATGGGTATCCCGCTGTATCACCCGCTGCACGCGCAGTGCAGTAGGTGCGGTAACCACGATCATGGCATCCAACTCATCGGCCGAACCCGTTTCGTACAGCAGCGCAGCCTCTTTCAATACGTAAGGCGCGGCCGCATGCACCCGAACCCATTGTGCAAAATCCTGCCTCACGCGCGGATGCACCAATGCATTCAAGCGGTTAAGCTTCTCAGGATCTTTAAACACCACCGATGCAATGAACGCCCGATCTAACTCACCGGAGGAACGGTAGGCCAATGTTCCGAATTCTTTTTTGATTTGTTCCACCAGAATTCCGTCAGTGGTCATTACTCCTTTCGCTCGGCTGTCGGCATCATACACAGGTACGCCCAGCGTGGCGAAGATGCGTGCCACGGTGCTTTTACCTGAGCCAATACCACCGGTAATTCCCACTTTCAGCGGATTCATTTCAATGTATTTGGCAGACGTACAGAGTCGACACGGATAACCGTTACCACATCGGGCAAACCCTCCACCCGCGGCAAGTATTTTCCTGCATACGTTTGTGTGGGCACCACTGCGAAAAATGTACGGGTTACTTCGGGCAATGTCTCCACCCACCGGGCCGGCACCCAGAGTTGGCAGCTAACACTGTCGGGCAAGCCGGATTGGTTTTGCAGCACCGGCACGCGCAGCGTTACATCGCGCATGGCTGCTACTTCAAAAAGTACCTCCACCGTTTGGGGCTGCACGTGCAGCAGGTTTTGCCGGGGCACGTTAATCGTGTGGCGCTCGCGGTAATTTTCGGTAATGCGTTTGGCGGGCAACACCACAAATACGGAATCGGGCAGGTTACGCAATAAGCTGCTGGGGCCTTCAATGTCGATTGAATCGGGCAACACCACCACCTGGCTTACACGCCCCAGGTTACCACGAAAGGTAAGTTTTTCTTTCACCACAGCAACTTTAAAGCGCTGGCGGCCGCGGGGCTCCAGGTGAAACCGGATGGAGTCGGTTACCGGGTAGTTAATGGTTAGGCCACCCAACTGATTTGCGAGTACGGGCAACAAGCTGGCTGTAGCTATTCTGCGTGTTTCCGTCGGGCGATCCACCGGTATCGTTACCTGCGGCATACGCATGCCCAACTGGCGGCGAAGCAAATCCCACCCGTTGCCACTTACATTCATCGTAAGCCGCGTGGGCAATTCGGCTGCAGGCGCATAACGCTCGGCATCGTAGGTAATCTGCAACGGAAAAACCAGGTTGGCGCTATACGGCTTGCTTAGCGCATTAAAAATCCAAAACAATGTGGCTGCAAAAAAACACAATACCACCGCGCGCCAATTCGTACGATTGAATTGAAACAGGTTAACAACGAATTTGAGGAAACGCATCATTTCGTACGGTGAATAAAGTTCGGTAGAAACGATGGCTTTCGCCATGAATATTACGGGATGGGTAAAAAAAAGCCATCGCCCGTAGTCAATGGCTCAGTTGGTGCAAAAGGAATCAGGCTTTCTTTGCCGCTTTTGTGTTTTCCATAGAGATGGAACTTTTTGAGAACCGAATGCGGCCGCCACGTTCTACCTCTAACACTACGGTATCATCTTCAATCTCGGCAATGCGCCCGTGGGCTCCACCTATGGTTACCACTTTATCGCCCACCTTTACTTCATCAATAAATTTCTTCTGCTCTTTCGTTTTCTTTTGTTGCGGGCGAATCATAAAAAAATAAAAAATCACGATGATCGCGCCCATCAATACCAGCGAGGGAATGGGAGACTGCTGCTGTGCTTGTGCTATAACTACTTCCATACGTTTTTAATTCGCCTGCAAATTTAGCGTAATAAACCAGAATAACGGCGCGCAGCGCGAAAGCCCAACTAAAACAAAAAAGCCGACTCGGGTGAGGCGGCTTTCGTGTTAACAACCTGTGAAACTTATTTTACCGGGCCATTTGCACCATCGGGCTTGGGGGTAACCATTGCCTTGAAGCGCAGGGTCATGGTTTTGGGCCATGTGTTTGATGTTACGGTAATTGTCTTGTTTTGGATGCCGGGCTTGCCCTGGCTATCAAACTCCGCCTTAACAAAGCCGGTTCCACCTACCGGAATCGGTTCTTTAGACCAGTCCGGGGCGGTGCATCCGCACGAAGGCTGCGCGCCCTGAATAATGAGTGGCGCCTCGCCGGTGTTCTTGAATTTGTACGTATAGGTTACTTTTTCGCCTTCGCGGATGGTACCAAAGTCGTGCTCCAACTTTTCAAACGAAGCTACCGGCAGGGGGCCTTCCGGTTTCGTGTCTGCGACTGGCTCAGGCTGCGCCTGCACCGGTGCCGCAGGGGTGGTGGTATTCTTGTTGCCTTCAATTGCCGATAAACGGCTTTCTAACTCTGCAATGCGTTTCTCGGCTGCGCGGTCTTTGCAGCTTATGGCTGCCACCGCTATCAACAAAATGATTCCGAATTTTTGGGCCATTTTCATACGATTCGTCCGTTTTTTTCAGTTCAAATTTAATTCAATCAAACAGGGCTTGCCTTTGATCTGCGTTGCTTTAACAAAAGATTAACCTTTTTTGTTTCCGCGCAGTTGGGCCAGCAATTCATCTACATCGTCCAGCAGGCGTTCGGCTTTTTCCTTTGCCTCGGATACCACCCGGTCGCCCTGCGATTTTGCTTCTGTTTCCGTAAACATTTGCTCCTTGCCGTTTACCATATCGCCCAAAAAGTCTTCCAGCATTTTTTTGTACTTATCCAGCCGGTAAGAAAGCTTTTCGCGCGTGTTACTGCCTTTGTCCGGTGCGTACAAGATGCCCAGAATGGCACCCACGGCCGCACCCGCCAGAAAGGCGATGAGGGCGTTGTTGCTGTTTTTTTCACTCATGGCACAATTGTTTTTTTCAGGCTGCAAAGATAACAAACTTACTTATTGTCGATCAGGCCCCGGCCGCTCTTGCGGATGACGCCCAGTTTCTGCAACTCCTTAGAAATTACATCCAAAATACCGTTAATAAACTGGCGGCTATTCGGGGTGCTGTATTCTTTGGTGAGTTCGATGTATTCATTAATGCTCACCTTTACGGGAATGGCTGGGAAGTGGATCATCTCGGCAATGGCCATTTCCAACACAATCCGGTCGGTAAGTGGCAGGCGGTCTACCTCCCAATTCCGGGTGTTATCCGCAATCAGCTTTTTGTGGGCCGCGGGCAATTGCACCGTTTCTTTGAAAAGCGTTACAATAAAATGTTTGTCGTCATCCCAATCCAGCGAAAGCTTCTGAATTTCCACGGTACCGGCGGCTTCGTCCAGCGACTTGACGGTACGTTCTACCAATCCTTTCACAATTTCGTGGTCTTCCGCCCAGCGCAAATCCAATTCTTCGAAATAGGCGTTTACCGTGCCTTGTAAAATGAGTTTACGCAACAGGTGCTTGATAAAGGTTTTCTGGGCCTCTTCATCCGGACTAGCGGTTTCGAGGTAGGCCACATAGGCTTTGTCGGTTTTTACCACATCGCGAAACCAGCCGCGCACGAGGTCTTGCTTGTCGGTCCAGGCATAGCTATTCTTAAGCAGCGCCTTTTTAAGTTCGTCATTCTCGCGCAGCGCGCGAATCCATTTATTTTTCAACAAGTTCTGATGACCACCACGTTTATCGGCTTCGGCCATTTCCGCGAAAGCGATCATCAACCCCAGAATGGAGGTGTAGAGGTGGGCGAGGCGCTCCACTTCGGTAACCATGTTTTTGGAAATGGTTTGAAAGTCTTTCCCTACGTTTTTCTCGTACTGCGCCAGCGCCTGATCTACTGCGCTGGTTACCGCTTTGTCTTCGTGATCGGCTGTGTCTGGCTTCGCAAATTTCTTTTCGAAATGCTGGGTAGCGAGTTTGCGCTGTTTGGCCAGGAGCGCTTTGTCTTGCACCTCCATGGAGTTGAGGTCGGGTTGAAAATGACTCTCGATGAACTCCAGCGCGAGCCCATGATTGGCTTCTTTGCATTGATCGTACGCAAAGAGGCTTTGCATCACTTTTATCCGGAGCATGCGTCTATTCAACATAGCAAGAACGTTTGGACTACAAAAATAGGAAATGCCGGTCAATTCACCCGGCTGCTCCACCATTCAGCTTTCGGGCTTTCACGCCACACGTACTACCCAAAGAAAAAAGGCTACCCGCAGGCAGCCTTTTTCTTTTCGGTTCAGCAAAAGGATTAGTCGGCCTTCTTGCTGGCTTTGGTTTTCTTGGCTTTCACCACCAGCGATTCACCGCCTTCAAAATCGGCCAGAATTACTCCGCCTTCTTCAATTTCCCCTTTCAGGATTTCTTCCGCCACGGGGTCTTCCAGGTATTTCTGAATGGCCCGGTTCAGCGGACGGGCGCCAAACTGCTGATCGTAGCCTTTCTCCGCCAGGAAGTCTTTTGCCTTTTCGGTTAGTTCTACCTCGTAGCCCAGTGCGGTAATGCGGCTGAACAGTTTTCCCAAGGTAATGTCGATGATTTTGTGGATGTGCTCGCGCTGGAGGGAGTTAAACACAATCACATCATCCAAGCGATTCAAAAACTCGGGCGAAAAGGCCCGCTTCAACGCATTCTGGATGGTGGTTTTCATCACCTCCTCTTCGTTCTCGCGCTTCGCTTTTGTAGCAAACCCGATACCCGAACCAAAGTCCTTCAGATCGCGCACCCCGATGTTGGAGGTCATAATAATGATGGTGTTCCGGAAATCTACGCGGCGGCCGAGGCCATCGGTAAGAATACCATCATCCAACACCTGCAACAGAATATTAAACACGTCGGGGTGGGCTTTTTCAATTTCGTCCAACAGCACCACGCTGTACGGCTTGCGTCTCACCTTCTCCGTAAGCTGGCCGCCCTCTTCGTAGCCAACATAGCCGGGAGGCGCACCCACCAAGCGCGACACCGAAAATTTCTCCATGTACTCGCTCATGTCAATCCGCACCAGCGAATCGTCTTTATCAAACAAATACGTGGCCAGCACTTTGGCCAACTCGGTTTTCCCTACCCCGGTTGGGCCCAGGAAAATGAAGGAACCAATGGGCTTCTTCGGGTCTTTCAATCCCACTCGGGTGCGTTGAATGGCTTTCACCAGCCGCTTGATGGCCTCTTCCTGGCCAATCACTTTGCCGCTTAACTCTTCGCCCATGTTCAGCAATTTCTTGCTCTCCTTCTGGGCAATGCGGTTGGTGGGGATACCGGTCATCATGCCGATCACATCGGCTACGTTATCTTCCGTAACGGTGTATTTCTCGGTACGGGTTTTTTCTTCCCAACGCCCTTTCGCCAAGTCAAGCTGTTCCATTAACTTCTTCTCCTTGTCGCGCAACTGGGCCGCCTCTTCGTACTTCTGGCTTTTCACCACGCGGTTCTTCTCCTTCTTTACATCTTCAATGGCCTCTTCCAGCTTGATGATCTCGTCCGGCACATGGATATTATTAATATGTACGCGCGCCCCGGCTTCGTCCATCACATCAATGGCTTTATCGGGCAGGAATCGGTCGCTGATGTAGCGATCCGATAATTTCACGCAGGCTTCAATGGCCTCTTTGGTGTACACCACGTGGTGATGATCCTCATATTTTTCTTTGATGTTATCCAGAATCTGGATGGTTTCTTCCGGCGTGGTAGAGTCTACCATCACCATTTGAAAACGTCTGGCCAGGGCGCCATCTTTTTCGATGTACTGGCGGTACTCATCCAGCGTGGTTGCCCCAATGCACTGAATCTCGCCACGGGCTAAGGCCGGTTTAAACATGTTAGACGCATCCAGCGAACCTGAGGCTCCGCCTGCACCAACAATCGTGTGCAATTCATCAATGAACAGGATGACATCCGGAGATTTCTCCAATTCGTTCATCACGGCCTTCATGCGCTCTTCAAACTGGCCACGGTATTTTGTACCTGCCACCAGCGAGGCGAGATCGAGCGTAACCACGCGCTTGCCAAACAGTACGCGGGACACTTTCTTTTGCACGATGCGCAACGCCAACCCTTCGGCAATGGCGGTTTTACCCACACCGGGCTCGCCAATCAAAATCGGGTTATTCTTTTTTCTGCGGCTCAGAATTTGGGCCACGCGTTCAATTTCCTTTTCGCGCCCTACGATCGGGTCCAGCTTGTTGTCCTCCGCCAACTTCGTCAGGTCGCGACCAAAATTGTCAAGCACGGGCGTACGCGATTTCTCCGCACCTTTTTTCTCTTTGCCTGCCCCAGCGCCACCCGCAGCGCCAAACATTTTTGACGATTCCTCATCCGGATCATCCGTATCCGACGATGCGGTGGGTTGTTCATTCTGGTATTCCAGCATTTCCTTTACCACATCGTAGGTAACATCGTATTTATTCAAAATCTGGGTAGCCAAATTATCCGGGTCGCGCAGAATGGAGAGCAGCAAATGCTCCGTTCCAATCAACTGGGCTTTAAAAACTTTTGCTTCGAGGTAGGTAATCTTCAACACCTTTTCCGAGGCACGCGTAAGCGGAATGTTTGCCAGATTTTTTATTTCGTGGGTAGCGGTGCCTTTCGAAATTTTCTCAATCTCGCCCCGCAGGCCATCCAGCGGTACACCCAATTTGCGCAACACGGCCACCGCCACGCCTTCGCCTTCGCGAATAATGCCCAACAACAAATGCTCCGTGCCAATGTAGTCATGCCCCAATCGCAGCGCCTCTTCGCGGCTTAGGGAAATAACTTCTTTTACGCGGTTAGAAAATTTTGCTTCCATAAATAGCGGTGAATGCTGAAAATTAAGTAAATGTAACGGTTCTTAAGTATGTTTTAAACGCCAACCGAATTTTATTTGTTCGTTGGCTTACGCGATAAAATCACGTGGTGAATCGATTGCGGGCCAACACAAAATAGTAAGTCGATGATGCTGCAGTTGGTAACAAATGCACTGCCAAAAACCTGATAGTATGGCTGCGATGGATAGAAACGATCGCCAACCTGATTTTCTTCATTAAACAAATTGCGCACATCCAGAATGGCAGCATCGGGCCGATGGTTGTACGCCACAGTTTCCGAAACGCGCACCGGCAAGTGCAATTGTGTAAGACAGAATGACAGCAGCGCACGATTCAATTCCCACAAAAAATGGGTGTTGGGATGAAATAAAATTGAATGTAGTTCGTCTGCGTAGTGTTCAAAGAATGGTGCTTTGCGGTAAGCCGATGCAATGCTGCGCCAATGTTGATTGCGCCAACGCGCACCCGCTTCCACGCGCACCTCACGAATCCCGATTTTTTTTCCGCTGGGCACATCCACCGGTACTGTAAGCCGCAACCTGCCGTGCGATGTGTTGATGTAGTAGCGATTACGATACGTTTGCTTCTGGTAATGCTCGTGGGCCTCCAGCCACACTTCTGACGTGTGGGCCAGCGCGCTGAAATAGGCAATGGATGGCAGCGTGTGCAGTTCGATCAGTATGGGCTGCTCACGCATACAAACTAAAGTCGCCCAACCCTTGCCGCGTAATTTCCGGCTCGCCCGAGGTAAAATCCACAATGGTAGACGGCACGTTGCCACCCGGCCCACCGTCAATCACCATGTCTACCACATGCATAAAGTCTTCGTACATCTCCTCGGGGTCGGTGGTGTACTCTTTAATCTTGTCATCGTCTTTGATGGAAGACGTAATCAACGGATTACCCAGTTTCGCTACCAGCAGTCGCGGAATGTTGTGATCGGGAATGCGAATGCCCACCGTTTTTTTGTTTACATCCAGAATCTTCGGCACGTGGCTGCTCGATTCAAAAATGTAGGTGAATGGCCCGGGCAACGATTTCTTCAGCACCTTAAAATGCGGAGTTTCAATGCGATGTACGTAGCGCGAAATATGGCTCAAGTCATTGCAGATAAACGAAAGGTTGAGTTTGTGCGGCTTGATGTCCAGGATTTTGCAAAGTCGTTCCACAGCGCGCCGGTTCATCAAGTCGCAACCGATTCCGTAAATCGTATCTGTGGGGTACACCACAATGCCACCCCGGCGCAACAGGTCTACGGCCTGGTTAATTTTGCGCTCTTCCGGGTTTACGGGGTGAATTTTTAGAAAGACGGCTTTCATCTGCGGTGGCCAAGGTAGTAAAAGCAGCAAAGAACATCACGGCAACCAAAATTACCCGTATCGGGCGTGCCCCCGCGGCGGCTACAAAAAGTGTTTAGCCATTTGCAGATTCGGCATGCAGCCGCGGGGTCGCACTTTCGCGGCTCGCCACCCACCGCACATTGCCACGGCGGGCTCAAACAAACCCGCTCAATTGCTCACGCACGTTCGGGGTCGCTGGTTTCTGGCTGCTGGTCACTATTCGCTAATATTACGCTACGACCAACGAACAACCGGAAACGACCAACGAATTGTTTTTATTCAAACGTCCACTTCATTTCATCAAACAGGGGCTTGATCCAAGCATGTTTGAACTCCGAGATTTTCGCCACCTGCCGGTAATCGCTAACCATCACCTCAATATCCGGAAATTGCTCCCGCCCAAACAGATTTCTCTTGTAAAACTCGGACTCCTTGAAGCCGAGATCAAGATTGATCAAATTATACATCTCGGTTAGCGCGTTCATGCGTTCGTGATCCAAGAAATTCAAAATGCCAGGTGACTTCGCTGTTTCAAAATTGTTTGTCGAAATGGCCGTTGCTGGAATCACATCAAACTTGAACTGGTCACCCTTAAATATCAACATGCTGTCTTTACGCGCTACCAATTTTAACTCGGCTAGGCGTGTCGGAATTTTCTTTTTGTACGCGTTGAAAACTCTTTCTGAGACAACCAGCTCACCTCGGTCGTTTGAACTCTCATTCCAAAACGTGTACCACTCAACAAAGTCAGCAAGTTTGGCGTTCCCTTCATAGATTTCTAGGTTTTTCTCGACCTCTTTTTTTATCGCGTCCATTGTAGTCTGGAGGTGCTCCGTTCGCTTTCTGACTTCCTGCCAGTCGTCCAGTTGAAAGGCAATAAAAATTCCAAGCAACGTACTGACAAACCCCACAAAATGGTTCTGCCAGTCAATTTTTAATAAAAAAGAGCGCGGTTTCATCAGTAATCAGTTATTCAATAAAGTTAAATTGTTTTACGCGATAAGTCGCACAAGCGAGAAACCAGCAACAAGCCTCCAGAAACTAGCAACTAACAACCAACAAAAACCATTAAGATCCAGCCACCCATCCCCTCCACTACACTTTGATCTTCACTCGCGTTGATTTTCTCACCTTTAAACCGTAACTCGTTTGCGTTAAAAAAATTGACATGAAGCAACTCACAATCATCCTGCTGCTGTTGGCGATTTCTTGCGCATGGGCGCAAAAGAAAACCGCTACCCCGGAAAAAAAAGACGAAAAGAAAGAAGAGGTACCGCTGGGCGGCCTCAAGTTCCGCGCCATTGGCCCGGCCCTCACTTCGGGCCGCATTGCCGACTTTGCGGTGAACCCGAATAACCCGGCCGAGTACTACGTGGCCGTGGCCTCCGGCGGCGTGTGGAAAACGGTAAACGCCGGCACCACGTACGAACCGGTGTTCGATAGCCAAGGCTCGTATTCCATCGGCTGCATTACCATGGATCCCAACAACTCGAACGTCATCTGGGTAGGCTCGGGCGAGAACAACAACCAACGGGCGGTAGCGTACGGCGATGGTGTGTACAAATCAGAAGATGGTGGCGCCACATGGAAAAACACAGGCCTGAAAACATCCGAACACATCGGCAGAATTATTGTTGACCCCCGCAACTCACTGGTAGTGTACGTGGCCGCCATTGGCCCGGTATGGAAAGAAGGCGGGGAGCGCGGGCTCTACAAAACCAGCGATGGTGGAAAGACCTGGGAACAAATCTTAAAAATAGATGAGTACACGGGCGTGAACGACATCGCCATGGACCCGCGTAACCCGGATGTAATCTACGCAGCCGCCTATCAGCGCATGCGGCACGACTACATGTACGTAAGTGGCGGCCCCGGCTCAGGCATTTACAAAACAACCGACGCGGGCAAAACGTGGGACAAAACCAACAATGGTTTACCGTCGGTTGATAAAGGAAGAATTACGATTGCCATTTCCCCGGCCGACCCCGAGTACATCTATGCCATGGTGGAAGCTGCCAAGGGCGAAAGTGGATTCTACCGGTCTACCAACCGCGCCGCCAGTTGGGAGAAGCGCAGCAGCCACAACACCGGCGGTAACTACTACACCGAAATTTTTCCTGATCCTGTAGACCGTGAAAAAATTTACTCGATGGCTACGTTTATGCAGGTGAGTGACGATGGCGGCAAAACATTTCGCGCGGCAGGCGAAAAACATAAACATGTAGACAACCACGTGCTGTGGATTGACCCGAAAAACACCAACCACTTATTGAACGGCTGCGATGGCGGCATTTACGAAACGTGGGACGGCTGCAAAACCTGGCAGTACAAACCGAATTTATCCATCACGCAATTCTACAAAGTAGAAGTAGACAACAGCGAGCCTTTCTACTACGTTTATGGCGGCACGCAAGACAATTTTAGCCTGGGCGGCCCCGCGCGCACCCGCAACCAAAACGGGATTGTAAACTCCGACTGGTTTGTGACCAACGGTGGCGATGGTTTTGAAAGCGCCATCGATCCACAAAACCCAAACATCGTTTACGCGCAGTCGCAGCACGGTGGTATTGTGCGCTTTGATAAAGCCACGGGCGAATCGGTAGGCATTCAACCCCGGCCCGGCAAGGGCGAAAATGAATACCGCTGGAACTGGGATGCACCGTTGCTGACCAGTTACCACAAACCGGGGCGGATTTACTTTGCGGCCGAACGCGTCTTTCGCAGTGACGACCGCGGCAGCACGTGGCAAACGATTAGCCCAGACATCACACGCAGCATCAACCGCAACACATTACCGATCATGGGCCGCGTGTGGGGCATTGACGCCTCAGGCAAAAACGATGGCTTGGGAATTTACGGTACGGTAAGCGCGTTTAGCGAATCGCCCAAGAACGAGAACGTATTGATTGCGGGAACTGATGATGGCCTGATCCAAGTTACTACCGATGGCGGAAAAAACTGGCGGAAAGTAGACGGTGTACCGGGTGTGCCTTCCATGACGTATGTATACCACGTACTTGCCTCGCAGCACGATGAAAATGTAATCTACGCCACCTTTAACAACCACAGAAGGGGCGACTTCAAACCGTACATCTTCAAAAGCACGGACAAAGGCGCCACATGGACGCCCATTAACGCGAACCTGCCGGAGCGTGGTTCTACCTACTGCGTGTTGGAAGATTTCATCGATCCTAATCTGCTATTTGTGGGCACTGAGTTTGGCGTGTTCTTCAGTATCGATGGTGGCAAGAACTGGCGCCAGATCAAAGCTGGCTTGCCCACCATTGCCGTGCGCGACATGGCCATTCAAAAGCGCGAGCACGACTTGGTACTGGCCACCTTTGGGCGCGGATTCTATGTCTTAGACGACTACAGCCCCCTGCGTAAACTCAGGGAAGCCGAAAACAAAGAAGCTCATCTGTTTACTGTAAAAGACAGTTGGATGTATTTGGAGAATAGTCCGCTGGGTGTGGCCGGTAAAGGCTTCATGGGCGAAAGCTACTTCCGGGCCGACAATCCGCCGGTGGCCGCCACGTTTTACTATTTCTTTAAAGAAGATTTAAAAACCAGAAAAGAAAAGCGCCAAGAAGAGGAAGGCAAATTATATAAAGACAAAAAAGATGTACCCTACCCCAGCTACGAGGCGTTGAAAGCCGAGGAAGCCGAAGAGGCTCCCTACCTGTTGTTCACCATCCGGAATGAAAAGGGCGAAATTGTACGCAAGCTAAAGGCCGCCGCAAAGAAGGGATTGAATCGGATGCATTGGGATTTCCGCTACGCCAGTTCCAGTCCGGTGTCGCTCACACCGCCCTCGAACGACAATCCGTTTTCCTCTCCGGATGTGGGCCAGTTTGTACTGCCCGGCAGCTACACGGTAACGCTTTCGAAGAGCGTGGATGGCGTGATCACCGATTTGTCAGGACCGGAAAAATTCCATGTGAAGTTGCTGCCCGGCACTACGCTACCGTCGGCCGACCGGCCGGCCATGGTACAGTGGCAACGCGAGGCCGATGAGTTGAAGCGCGCCATGCAGGGTGCCGCGCAAATGCTGAGCGATGCCAACAACCGGGTAAAGTTTATGCGTGAAGCGGTGTTTAGCGTAGCGAAACCACAGGCCGATTTTGTGGCCGACATAAAAGCGCTGGAAATGAAACTAAAAGCGATCAGTCAAGCCATGTATGGCGATCATGTAGCCGGTCGACTTGATATTGACACGCCTCCTTCGCTCAATGCGAGGGTATTTGGTGCTCTTTACGATGGTTCCGGTTCTACGGGCGACCCCACCACCACCATGAAGCAACAGTTAGCTATTGCCACGGAAGAATTTGGCGCGGTGCTGGCGAATCTAAAAGGCGTTCTGAACACAGAGTTAAAAGCGCTCGAACAAAAACTGGAAGCTGCAGGCGCACCGTACACCCCGGGCCGCATGCCGGAGTGGAAAAAGAATTGAGGCGTAGCGGCCGTAAGCCGTAAAGAGGCCATCTCAAAAGGTAAACGTCATTACGAACGAAGTGAAGCAGTCTGCATTTAGAATAGCCAAATGCAGATTGCTTCGGTCGTTCCGCTTTGGCAAAGACGTTGCTTATGCTTTGAGGCAGCCTCTTTTCATTCTCAGGTGCGAAGAGTAATAAAAGCAATGACAGAATGAAGTCGCTGGATCTCTGGTACAAATCATGCACTCATATGCATGAGTTATACCAGCAAAGTCAATTTCTTTACAAACAATTCAATTTTTTAGACAATCGCTTAATTGAATTTATGGTGACCCCCACTAACGAGGTGGGTCGAAAATAAGACACTAAATTTGGACATTCATCTTAACACCGTTGTTGACGACCTGAGATTGTGTTCGATGTTTTTCACAAAAAACTAAACATTATGTCGTCTAAAAATTTCTATCCCGCAAAAGAGGATCAATACTCCGCGGTCTATTATCTTTACTAAAATATTTTAAAGAAATTATATGACAATTCGAATCCTGCTCTTTTGCATTTTTTTTGTATTGTTTTCTTGTACGGAAGATGCCATAACCGAAAACATGTTGGTTGAGATAAAAATAGATGAGAGCTATTTCCCCAGCATAGTAACTGCCTGGGCATTTGCTTCCGATCAATCGGGAGAAATTTTGAGTTCCGCTCAATTAACTAATGGTTCTACAATCATTCTTAAATCGAGTTCCGATGTGTCAGAGTTAAGCCTCAGCGTTTTTACTATTAATAACAAAGCTGACGGCATACAAGAGGGATACTCGGCTATCACCTACTCAAATATTCCTGTTAAATCACAGATTCGTTTTTCCCCCGCTACGAACGATGGGTGGGGTTCGCTTCCAACACTGGGTACCGCGAATATTGACATTATGGGGGAAAACCTAGTCTCTTACAACCTTTTTTTGTCTTCGAGAAATTCGGTTTTCATCGGTATAAACACACCTATTAACGGTGGGATACGATTTCCGGTGAGTTTGCGATCGAATCCGGAGAATATTTTCATTTCTGGTTACCGTAACTTCGAACCTGTTTTTAAATGGGTTAACGGGGTTTCGCCAAACCAGACCGTTAGCGTAGATGTAAAAGATTTAATGCCGTTTTCGAAGACCACTGAAATTGATGTTGATGCACAAACCTATTTCTCCTTATGGGGGACAAATGCGGGCTCGGCCCCGATTTTTATTTCAACTACGAACAGATTTGCATCTGGAAAAATAAAGTTTGGTATTCTTGACGGTTTTGACACATATACATTCCACCTATACAGATCTTTCAATCGCGGCTCCTTCACACATTTTAAGACCTCTCCGCTTGCTAATTTTTCACCAAAAACGTTTCCCAACCTCGAGTTATCTGTAACAGATTCGAAGGTAAACAGTTTTCAATTTTCACTCTCAGCCATCCCAACCTACACGGAACATTACTGGTCTATAAGGTATTCAGCTGAAAAGAGTATGAATTGGGTGGTTATCGCACCAGAAACAAAATTCCCTAAACTTGAGATGGTTGCTTCCGCCGTTCGCGACAAGTATCCCGGATTCGACATTGCTGCTTTATTGCATATTCGAAGCATGGCAATCTTTCGTCTTGATGACTTCAGCTACTCGGACTATATCAAGCAACGCACAGAAGCCATTCATAAACCAGCACAAGAGTACATGTATCGAAACTTTGACTTCTACTAACGCGGAGCTTAAGTCTAGCGCGTGCGCGGGACCAAAACGACGGTTAAGACACATGCTGCCTATTTTTTTCGAATCACCCTGGTGGCGGAACGAATCCCGAAGTTGCACGATGAAGCAAAATCAAACCCGGTATCAATAAACAAGTTATCCGATTTAGGAAACGGGAGCGCAACAGATCGCCTCGAGAAGGATGGTGTTGATTCTGATGCACGGCCTCTCGGCCAGGGATGCGCAGGGCGTGGTGGCCGCGCGTTTCGCGCGGGCACGGAAGCGCAGCGTACCCCGTAGCAGCCCGGCCCCGGTTTTCCGGGGGGCCGCCAAAACATCTAATGCCTCAATTGCTTACCTTTGTTACTCTTTTTTTACCTATGGCTCGGGATGTTTCCAAAGGCAAGCTGGCGTTTTTTCTGGTAGCCTCTACCTTACTGATTACGTTTGTGTTTTATGGCTACCAAATTGTGTACACGCCCAATATTCTGGTGGACCGCGAACCAAAAGTGATCATCATTAAAAAAGGGGCCTCGTACCGCGAGGTGCAACTCCAACTATCGGAAGGCAACTTTGTGAACGACATGGTCTCGTTCAGCTTTCTGGCCCGGCTTATGGGGTATGATGAGTCGATCAAACCCGGCCGGTATGTGCTGCAAACCAACATGACCAATGTGCAGGCGATTAAGGTGTTGAAAACCGGCAAGCAACTGCCGGTAAAAATCACGTTTAACAATGTGCGCTTGCTGCCGGAACTGAGTGAAAAGATTACGCGCAACACGGGCCTCTCGCCGGAAGAATTTACAAAGGCGGTGGAAGATTTTGCCGAAAATAACAAGCGCGGCTTTACGCGGGAGAACGTGATGTGCCTGTTCCTGCCGAACACGTACGAGGTGTATTTCAACACGAGTGGCGAAGAACTGGTGCAGCGTATGCTACAAGAATACGACTTGTTCTGGACGGACGCGCGCCGGGCACGCGCGAAAGCCATTGGCCTAACGCCGGTAGCGGTATCGATTCTCGCTTCGATTGTGCAGGCAGAAACAGTAAAACGAGCCGAGGCGCCCACCATTGCCGGCTTGTACCTGAACCGCTTGCGTAAAGACATTGCCTTGCAGGCCGACCCTACGTTGGTTTTTGCCGTGGGCGATTTTTCGCTGAAACGCGTGTTGAACGAGCACAAGCAAATTAACTCGCCCTACAATACCTACAAATATGCAGGCTTGCCGCCCGGGCCGATTAATCTGCCGAGCCTGGAAAACATTGATGCGGTGTTGAATGCGGAGCAGCACGACTATTATTACATGTGTGCCAAAGAGGATTTTTCCGGATTCCACAATTTTGCCAAGAATCTGGATGAGCACAACCGCAACGCGCGCAAATACCAGCGCGCATTAACCATTGAACAACAAAAGGCCAAGGCGTTGGCCAAAAAGAAATAATGTACGTAAGCGAAACCCAAATCCGTGTGCGCTATGGCGAGACTGACCAAATGGGTTATGTGTACTATGGCAACTACGCCATGTTTTATGAGGTGGCGCGCGTAGAAGCACTGCGCCAACTTGGGCTTACCTACAAAGAAATGGAAGACATGGGCGTGATGATGCCCGTGTTAGAGAACCACTCGTTCTTTAAATCGCCCGCGTTGTACGATGATCTGCTTACCATTAAAACTACGATTCGCGAAAAACCGGGCGTGCGCATTACGTTTGAGTACGACTTGTATAACACGCGCGACGAGCTGATCCACCAGGGCCGCACGTTATTGGCGTTTGTAGACAAAAAAAGTGGCCGCCCCTGCCGTCCGCCCCACGTTTTTGTAGAGGTGCTGAAACCCTTTTTCCCGTGAAGTACCGCCACCGCAAGCGCATACTAAAATTTCCATCGCTGCGGCATGGACGCAACTGGATGAAGCGCATCCGCTTCAAGCGCTACCACAACCTGTCGCTCTACACGTTTACACGCATCTTTACCCACAACATTGAGGAAGACGAGATTTTGGATCGCGCCAACGGAGTTGCGTTCAATTTTATCCTGGCGATTTTTCCGTTCGTGATTTTTTTGTTCACGCTCATTCCTTACGTAACTGCCTATTTCCCGGATGTAAATAAAGAAAGCATTTTGACGTTCTTGGGCGAAATGATGCCCTCCAGTATGTTTGATGTCGTCTCCGATACGATTGTTGATATCGTGAGTAACCAACGCGGCGGGCTACTTACGTTTGGTTTCATTTTTGCACTTTTCCTGGCCACCAATGGCATGTTAGCACTGATGCGCGCATTTAACGCGTGCTACCGCACGGTAGAAGCGCGCAACATCTGGAAGATGCGCCTTACTGCCACCGGCCTCACGCTACTGCTTTCGCTGGTTTTATTTGTGGCCATCATTCTGCTGGTGGTGGGCCAGCTCATCATCAACTATGTAATCTCGCACGCGCAGGAGTTCAGTCAATTTAACCTGGACCAGATCACCATCTACTCGTTACTTCTTATGCGCTTTGTGGTGATCTTCGTCGTGTTTTTTGTTACCATTTCATTCATTTATTATTTCGGTCCCGCCGTACATTACAATTGGCGCTTTTTCTCGATTGGCTCGTTGTTGGCCACGCTCGGCTGTCTGGCCGTATCGTACGGATTTTCTTACTACGTAACCAACTTTGGCAGTTACAATAAAGTGTACGGCTCGATCGGGGCGTTGATTGCGCTGATGGTTTGGGTGCAATTGCTTACCACCGTACTGCTTTTTGGGTACGAGATTAATGCCAGTTTGCATTACGGCTCCAAGGAGCAGGCGCTGCGTTCGAGTCGCGCCCGGCAAGTCACCAAATCGTTTCGGTAATGACCTATCCGGATAAATGGTTGCGCCTGGTAGCGTACCCGTTGTTGGGAATTGTGATCCGACTTTTTGGCGACATGACGCCCCTCGGTCAACTGTTGAAGCAGGGGCTGTTTTATGCGGATGTTCTTTGGGATATCGTTATTGTGGCCGCCAGTTGGGAGGCCAACCGAAAGCTGATTTTGTACCTGGACGACCACTATTCGTGGGTTCATGAGCGATTCCAGCGATTCGTGATCCAGTTTTTTACCGCGTTGCCGATGACGTTCTTCATCGTGCTGCCGCTGATTTATTTTTGGAATGAAGTGGTGACCGATCATGGAAATTTTGACACCGCGAATCTGCTGGTTAACGATGTGCCGCTCACCATCATTTTTACCAGCATCGTGCATTTCATTTATACGTTCTGGCACTTTCAGCGGCACTACGTTCAAACCATTCAACAACTGGAAGACCGCCTGCGCGAACTGGAAACTTCTGCCGCGGGCGTGCAAACGGCGGCCGAGCTAAACCAACCATCCGGATACCGCGAACTGCTGATTGTGAACTACGGATCTTCCTCCGTTCCGGTGAACACAAATGACGTTGCGTTCATTTTTAAGGCAAACGAAATCAGCTTCATCAAAACGTTTGACGGCAAAGAGTACACCTCCTCGTCTTCATTGGAAACATTTGAAACCTTGCTTGATCCCCTCAGCTTTTTCCGGCTAAACCGCCAGCTGATTGGCCAACGAAAAGCCATCAAACAATTCAAGTCGGACTCGAGCGGTAAACTCCTGTTAGAGTTACAGCCGGCTGCAGCCGAAGAGGTTACCGTAAGCAAGAAAAAAGCAGCTGAATTCCGCGAGTGGATGGGAAGAAAAGTGTAATTGATATCTAGTGCTCGCGCGTGAGCACAATGCGTTGTACAGCACTCACGGCATAGTTGGTTACCTCCGGATGTTGGGCTGGCTCTTTTTTTCCAGAAGTTACCTCAAAAACGAGTTCCCTTCCACGCAATTCATAGTTTGCCGTAAGCAAAATGCCGCCGGTCTCAAACACAGAATAAAGCTTGTTACCCGTTTGATAGTCGGTAAGTTCGAGGCCTCCGCCTTCGTCTGTAACAAAAATCTTTTTAGTGCGGTCTTTTACGCGCAGTACGTAATCTTTTACCATCGGCATTTTGGCCGAGAGGTATTCGGTCTTCCACGTCCACGAATCGGGGGTAAGGGGTGCGACCGTAAACCGTACTTGCACGCTGTCGCGCAGTTGTCCGTGTTGGTAGATCAACATTTTTCCCGACCAACGGCCGATGCACTTTTCGGGGAACAGTTCCTGTGCCGTAGCAAGTGCCGTAATCACACAAAACAAAGCCAGTGCGCTGCATTTTACCATCCAACAAAAATAAAAGAATTTACCACCTATCGTCAGCAAAAAGCAGGTAGGGCTTCAAAATGCGCCGGGCCTGACGCCCGAGTATTTTAAAACTGGTTTCTAGCGGATTTATTTGATGGATTCGCCCAGCGTTTTCTCAGGGTGCGGGTGCTGGCCGTGTTTGCACACGCGGGTTTTTGCTTTTTAGAGTATCTCCGTGTTTTTACATTTGATGTTAACAACCATCTTGGGTTGGGCGCGGATCAGAAACAGCGATGAACGCAACAGAAAAAATCTTGTGGCCGAAAAGGCAGCAGTGGTTGGCACTTGGGCTGACCGCTGTTGTACTTACCCATTTTTTTGTTGTTCTCGGCACGGGGGAATCCTGGCTGGTGCATTTCACGCGGACGAGGTATTACATCGATTTGATTTTTGTGACCCCAATCACCTTTCTGGTGCTTGTTGCTATTTTTCTCCAGCATGGGTATCTGGAAAAAAAATTACCCCTGCGTGCTCACTATGCCCGGAGGTTAGGCGTGCAGTTCATTACCGGTGTGATCTTACCTTCCATCATCACGTTTTTTCTCGTTTGGTTGTATTTGTCGCAGGTACTCCATCAAAGCATTTCGCAAAGCACATTTCTTATCTATGAATTTCCTGTCTCACTGGTTGTAAATATTGTGGTGAACCTTGTGTTGGTAGTTGATACGATGCGCAAAAAAACATTTGACCCGGTTCAGCACGAGCGCACCGTATCGACCCTGCTGGTTTCGAAGGGGCAGCGGCAGGTACCGGTTCCCGTTGGTGAAATCGGTTGCATTGTTAAGGATGCCGATTTAACATTCGTCATCAGCCGTAACAACGAGCAATACACGCTCAATCAGTCTTTAGAACAGTTGGAAGAGGTACTCGACAAAGACCTCTTCTTCCGCGCCAACCGGCAAACCATCATCCACCGGCCAATGTGCGATCATTTCGTTCCCGACCGATCGGGGAAAATCACTCTTTATATAAAGGCTCCGGTCAGCCGGCAGGTAGTGATCAGTCAAAAACGGGCGGTCGACTTCCGGGCCTGGCTCACGCAATAGTTTTTCAGCCCTTGTTTTCCAGCTTTCAGCCCAAAATCTTCCGCTTTCGCGGGATTTCGGGCGTTGCTCACCGAACGTTGGCGGTAGGAATGCGTAAAAAAGCGTCATCAAAAACATCTTCCGCATGAAACGCCTATTCGTTTTCGGTTTACTGCTGCTGCCCATGGCGGCCAGCGCACAACACCAAATCCGGGCCGCCTATTTTGGCGAAACCATAACGCACTACGGGCTGAAGGTAGCCTACGATCGCCCGGTATTCCACAGGGCGTTCACCAACAAACGCGGAAACGCCATTCAACATCAGTTTTTAGTGGGTGGGGGTATCGCGTTTTTCCGCCATCCGCACCAGCAAAAAGGACTTCTGCTATCGCCCGAGGTAACCTGGAGGCGTATCGGCAAGCGCGGCGGCCTGTTCGATGTAGCGCTGTCACCCGCGTTTTTTCGGTACTTCTACGAGGGCAGCACGTACGAATATGTAGACGGCCACTTCCGAAAAATTACGCTGGCCGGGCGCAACGCATTCTTGCCCACGTTAAGTGTTGGCGGGGGGCGCGATCTGGCGGTATCCAAAAACCTGCCGCTGATGTGGTACTACCGCGTTCACCTCATGCGCCAGTACCCGTACAACGCATCGGCCCTCACGCGTTTTGCGCTGGAAGTGGGAATCGTTCACACGTTTTAAATTTTCATTTTATGCGAATCAAACCTCTGCTTTTTCTTTTTGCTCTTGCGCTGTTTACCGGTTGCAGCGATACCGATGAGTTAACCCACACGCGCAACCTGCGGCTACGCCACAAAGGAGCCGATATGCCCATCTGGGTACGTGGAAATTTTGCGTCCAACAAAATTCTGCTCTTTCTGCACGGGGGCCCGGGCGATTGTGCGATGTGTTATCGTTACTACCTGAAGGACATTGAAAATGAATTTGCCGTAGCCTACTGGGATCAACGGTTGGCGGGTTCTTCTTCGGGCCGTGTAGATGTGGCCACACTCACGTACCGCCAATTTGAGGAAGACACGGAGTTGGTAATCGAGTTGCTGCGCCAGGAATTTCCAAACGCAAAAATCTATTTGATGGGCCATAGCTTTGGCGTGGAGCTTGGGTGGCAATACGTCACGAAGGCAGGGCAAGCAAACAACGTGCACGGCTTTATTGCGGTGAATGGTATTCATTCTTCTTACTCCTGGTTAAAGCACATGCACAACTGGGTATTGACGAAAGCAACCGAAAAAAATGATGCAGAAGCAAACGCGTTCCTTCACTCAAACCCCGTAGTTGCCAGCGATCTACTGTCCTATCCGTGGCAAGATTTGTATCGGCACATGTTGCGGTTAGAGGGCAACCCCGTTTCACTGTACAGCGACAAACGTTTTATTTTGAATTTTCTTTTCCTTTCACCGAACCTCGCCTTCGCGCAGTTTACGCACGGCAAACACTATGGCACGGTAACCAGCACCGACGGGCTCCAATTTGAAAAAGGTGCGTTGTTGAAAGATGTCACCGTGCCGGTGGGCCTTTTCTGGGGGGTGAAAGATGGTGTAGTGCCCCTTGCCGTTGGCGAAGAAGCGGATGCCCTGCTCACCAACACCACGCGCGAATGGGTGCGGTTCGAAAATTCCTGGCACGAACCGTTTGTTTCAGAAACCGATCGATTCATACGCGAAACAATTGCGTTTATGAAACGACATTAACAGCAGTTACCACCTGTGGAGAAAAACAGGCATAAAACATAAATCCCGGGCAATCCAAACTACCTCAGCGTATTTTTGGAACCTGACCAAAAATCGTATGAAGAAACTCTGGATTGCTTTATTTATGCTAGGCACAGCAGGGCTGTGGGCGCAGGAGCGCACCTTACCTGCAGAATCGGCCGTACCCTCCACCGGTTCGGTAACCATCAAGGGGAAGCCCGTGCCCTACAAAGTAACTGCGGGCACGCAACCCGTGTGGGATAAAGATGGCAAAGTGATTGCCTCACTGTTCTATACCTATTACGAACGCACCGATGTTACGGACAAAAGCAAGCGGCCCTTCGTGATGTCGTTTAACGGCGGCCCTGGCTCCGCCTCGGTGTGGATGCACGTGGCGTACACCGGGCCAAAGCAATTGAACATCGATAGCGAAGGTTACCCTGTGCAGCCCTATGGTGTGCGCGATAACCCGCACTCGATTTTGGATGTGGCCGATATCGTCTACATCGATCCGGTGAACACCGGCTTCTCACGAATTCTCGATCCGAAGGCCGATCGCAACTTGTTTTTTGGTGTGAATGCCGATGTAAAATACCTGGCCGATTGGCTGGACGTGTTTGTGTCGCGCAGCGGACGCTGGACTTCACCGAAATATCTCATTGGCGAAAGCTATGGCACCACCCGGGTTTCCGGACTGGCGCTGGAATTGCAAAACGCACACTGGATGTATTTAAATGGCGTGATTCTCGTCTCGCCTACCGAACTCGGCATTGAGCAGGGCAACAGCGTAAACGATGCACTACACGTGCCGTACTACACGGCAGCGGCGTGGTATCATAAAAAATTACCGGCCGATCTGCAAAGCAAAGACCTGGATGCGGTGCTGGCCGAGTCGGAGAAGTTTGCCGTGGACGAATTAATTCCACAGTTAGCCAAGGGCGGCTTTTTGGAAGAGGCCAAGCGCAGAGAAACCGCCGCAAAGATTGCCCGCTTCACCGGCGTTTCGGAACGTGCTGTACTTGAAAATAACCTCGCCATGCCTACCAATTTTTTCTGGAAAGAATTGCTGCGTGCCGAAGGACTCACCGTTGGTCGACTTGACTCGCGTTACAAAGGATTAGACAAACGCACCGCAGGCGACCGGCCCGACTTCAACAGCGAGTTAACATCGTGGCTGCACTCGTTCACGCCCGCCATCAACTACTACCTACGCGATGTATTGAAATACAAAACTGATTTGCAGTACAACATGTTTGGCCCGGTAAGCCCTTGGGATCGTACGAACGACAACACAGGCGACAACCTCCGCCAAGCTATGGCGCAAAATCCCTTCCTCCACGTCATGGTGCAGAGCGGCTATTACGATGGGGCCACCACCTATTTCGATGCCAAGTACACCATGTGGCAGCTCGACCCCAGCGGGAAGATGAAAGACCGCTTGCGATTTGAAGGCTACCGCAGCGGCCACATGATGTATCTACGCGCAGAAGATTTGGCCAGCTCCAACGAACATATTCGGGAGTTTATCAAGAAGTCAACGCCGGCAAACGGTCAACCCGCCAAGTATTGATCTGGCGTCTTCAATACATTCAGCAATGATGCCACCAGGCCGTTTTTCTGGGGAATCGGTTGAGAACAATTCCCCGACTTAAAAAAAGAACTCCGATGACGCAGGCCATCGGAGCTTTTTTTGGCTGTAGTGCAATTAGTAGTAGGTGTAGTGCGAGGTCTCCGTGACAGCCCCGTCGGTCACCGTACGCTTCCCAACCAACCCGTCATCCCGGAACGTGTAGTCAAGTCGATACTGCAACGTTTGATTGGCCGTTTCGAATCGATAGCTGCGGGGCAAATGGCGCTGCGGATTCAAATGAGGGAGTGTTTCGACCATCGGGAGTGGGTTTGCCGTCGCAAGGTAATCTTCAAATACCTGCGTGCTGGATAATGTCAGCTCTTCCGATTCGGCATTGATGTGATAGACCATTTTTTTGTAAATGTTACCATCCTGAAAATACAGCAGCACTTGAACCATGGACCGTACAAATTCGCCATCGGGCTGCCGATGGTAAAACACCATTTCGCCAACGTTACCCGCTTGATCGTACCCGTATTCAATGGCCTCCATCAATGTGCCCTGAACCGATTTCTCGGTTTTTACCACACGGTCGGCTTGCCAGAAATACTGCGTGGTCGTTCCGGATTGCTCGGTAACGCGATCCAACTTTCCTCCGTGATACTGATATTTGTAAGACCCTCCGATTCGATCCGGCGTGAATTGCGACCAGTCTATTTGTTTCAACCATCCTTCTTCGGTATAGGAAAACTCGCGGCTGACCCGCCAGCTGCCGGCATTGGTTTCGAACTTCTTTAAGCGGCCAGCCAGCTCATCATCGCGGATGTCGAGCGTAAAAACTGAATTCGCGGCTGCTGTTATACCGCCCGTGGCCCGAATCAGCTCGAAACGGATTTGGCGGTCGCCATTCACGATTTGATTTTGAATCGGCATCACACTAAAGCTGGCCGACGTCGCTGCCGAATCCACCGGCAACACGATTTCTCCATTTTGCACCACCGGATTCGTGGTAAAATCTACCTCAACCATCGAGCTTGATGCAACTGTACGAAGTACCAGCGTGCCAGCGGCAGGAAGTGGCTTCGAAAACGAGATCGAAATCACTTTTTGAATTGGGTCGTTTTCGTTCATTTGATCAGTGCCTCTCGAAAATGTTGCGCGCGCCGGATCAATTGGCGGTACTTGAACGGGTGGTGTGGGCTCAACTACTGCGGGTGGTGCCGGTCTTACTATTTCGTTTTCGTTGCACGCGAACAAAAGCGCAGCAATCGATAAAGCTCCCGAGCGTGTTAAATTCTTCATAAATTTTTTCATTCGTTTTTTGGGATCGAACGACGTGTTTCATCGCTGGTTTCGCCAAGGGTGGCATTTCCACAAAAAATAGAACAAAAGGACTACCCATTAAGAAGTTTTTCGTTGGCCAGTTTGGAACTGCTGGGCCTCCGAAGCGGCCGGTTAGATCAGTCCCGCCTTCGTGAGCTTCGAAATCAATTCGGCCGTCTTTCGTACTTCGGCACGATCGAAGATATTTCTTTTGTGCGCCCGCACAGTGTAAGGACTGATAAAAAGCCTGGCCGCAATTTCTTCGGTCTTGAGTCCAGCACCTAACAACTTTATAACCTCAAGTTCGCGCGCACTGAACTGAAGGCCGCCTTCATCCACCGGCAGCAAAGTCTGGATGATCGGGTTTCGATGGCTCAATTCATCAAAGTACTCCGCCTTGATCGTGATTTTGGTATCGCCATTAACATCGGAGATGTCGGTAAGGCTACCCACCGAAAACAGCGCCATGCCATCCTGTAAGTCAGGGATATAGCAAAACTGATTCAGAATGCTACAAACGGTGCCGTCGCCCCGACGGGCGCGATAATTGATCGTGAACCTGATCTTGTCAATCTGGTGGGGTGGAATTCCTTTCATCGCGGCCACCGACAGGTGGCCCAAATCCTCCACTACCATCGGCAAATCGCTTGGCACAATCAGCGACATCATCTGTGGAATTCCATCTCGTTCCATTTTTTCAATGCCGGCATCATCAAGTTGAAATAGTTTCCGCATCGCCTCCCGGGCGAAGTAGACAAACTTTCCCTCCATTAAGTTGCAGATGTAGAACACGGATGGATGATACCGGTACATTGCCTGGAGTATCGTGTGCGATTGAATCATCTCCTGCAATACCGGCTGGTAGTTGCTGATGTCGCGACCCCGCAATCGCTCGCTGTATTGGGCTAACGAAAAACTCTCAACTCGTTTTGGCATCTAACGTCGGTGGGGAATTGGCTCTTTTGGAATAACAAAAATGGTGGAAAAAAAAGAAAAGTCGAGGGTCAGTTTCGACCCCATGACGCATCGCCCCGACCGAACGGCCGGGGCGACTTCTCATTGGCTAATTCCCCAAAGCGTTCAGGTAACCTTTATCGGAGGGCTCCCCATGGTTTTTATACATCACGACAATTGAGCCGGAACTTTCATAATAAAGCGCGGATGCTTCAATGCCTACCAAACTGCCGCTGTGGCCGTAGGCCCAATCGTTGGGCGTGCGATACAATTCAACGCCAAGTCCATACTCGCATTCCGGGCTGTTACAATTTTCTTGTTGCACGCGTTTCATCTCGTTTCGCATCGAAGCGGATACAAGCGGCCCTGCGAAAAGAGCGCGCATAAATTTTTGTAAGTCTTCGGCAGTGGTAATCAAACCCCCATCCGCTTGCCCATCGCCCTCGGCCCGATCCCACAACGTAACGTCCGTCAGGACGCCGTTACGATACAGGTCAGCATAGCCGCGCGCAACATGACGATCGTCTTGAAGCGTCAGGAATGAGTTGGTCATACCCACGGGCTGGAAGATGAGTTTATCCATCAATTCCGGCAGGGGCCGCCCGGTCGCCCGCTCGGCAATTAACCCCAGGAGCCAATAGTTTACGTTGCTATAGTAGTGGCTTGTACCCGGCGCAAACTTGAGTTTTTTTCCAAATACGTATTGTTTTAACAAGTCGCGGGTCGAAAGTTCGAAAAATGCGCGCGGATCATTGATCAATGCCGATTGATAACCCAGATTGTCGTTGGGTGGATCTACCAGCCCACTGAGGTGTGCCAGCAAGTGGCGTACGGTTATCTTCTCCGCTTGCGGAATTTGACCTTTCGTCTCAGGCAATGTAGACGCCAAGGAACTTTCGAACGTGAACCTTTCCTGCTCAATTAGCTTCATCGTCACTACCGCCGTAAGCATTTTTGTAACGCTGCCTGTGCGGAATTGTGTACGAGAATGGAAATCTGTGCCGTGCTCCAAATTGCTCTTCCCCGTAGAGCCAATCCAAAGCGCCTCACCGGGTCGATCAACCAACAGAACGCCACCGGGCGATGCGGTACGACTGACATAGCCTTCCAAGGCCTTTTGATAAATCGCATGTTTGGGATGCGAATCGTATCGTGGCCCGGATACCTCGGCAGGCGCCGGGATAACTAATTCATTCGAGCAAGCCATCAGGCGAAGGAGTAAAGCGAACGCAAAAAGTGTTTTCATACTATTACTTGTTAAAATTGATTCGGGTTCCAAGGTGTAGTGTTTGGTGTGGCAACGCGGGAAGGCCTTTGAAGCCAAACGGCACTTCGCCAAACATTTCGTAGCGGCTAAATACCGATACATTGTTAAACCGATAACCGGCCCCAATCCCAACCGCCGGGATTAACCGGCCGAATGTGTCAGCCGCTCTTTGGTAACCGGTGGCCGTGCGCTCGTAACGGGGCAACGCGCTGTTAACGATCATGTACCCCAGTCCAAGTGAGCCATCCACAAATGCGTTACCCATAAATTTTCTGTAGCCAAAATCGCTACTTACAAAAAATCCGGAATGGAAGTCGCGGTGGCGATAATAGCCTACGTTGATGGACTGGTATACCTGCCGATTGGCTTGATTGCGGTAATACAATTCCGTGCCCACGCGGATACCGAGGTTGGGTTTTTTGAAAAAACTGCGCAACCCCGGCAGCCCAAGTGATTCAGAAAAAATTGTGATGTTGACAGGCAATATCAATCGGCTTCGTTCCTGCGCTGAGGCTGTGAGAATCAAAGAAAAAGCCAGTAGAAAAGAACATATTTTCATAACGTGTTTATTCAGGTTGATCTAAAACTTTCCAAACTTCAGTGAAAGCGTTGCGGCTGGCGCTGAGTACTTACTTTCGCCCGCCACCCACCGGTAGCTAACACCTGCGGCGGCCCGAAACCACCGCGTGAGGTTTACTTCTGCTTGCATGCCGGGCTCCACCGCCAACGCGCCCCGCGAACCGATCGTGTATTGTCCCGCGCCCGGAATTCGATTCTGTTCTCCAATCACGGCGGCACCAGCAAGGATGTTGGAAGAAAAATGAATCGCTTTCGCGGAATTGAATGTGCGTTCTACCACCAAGCCGATGTAGGTGAGTTGCCGAGATGTATTCGCATCACCTTCGATGTCGATAGAATGTCCATTCAAAAGCGCAAACGCTCCCGCTCCAATCAGCACGCTGCTGTTTAGTAGAACACCGCCATAACCCCCCAGCAGATTCGCGAACTGCCCGTCTATTGCACTAAACTTCTGCGCCGCCACACCATACGCGCCTTGTACGCGTGCACCCCCGTTTCCGAAAACGGTTTCGACTTGTTGGGCCCTGGCACTCCCGCACAGCGCCCAACCGACTAATAGCAACCAAACTGCTTTCATTATTTTAGTTTTTGTTTTGGCGATTTGAACGACCAAAACCGGGAAGGCGATGGCGCACTTTCCTGCGAACAACCTGTTTGGTGGTGGAATTCACCCGTTTTTTGTCGCTGAGGGGGAAGAATGCCGCCGCGAAGAACAGGGCACCAAGCAGAAATCCGTGTTCAAAAAAATAAAACCGTGTAGCGAAACCGGACGATGAAAATAGATGCCGCCAATTTTTGAAGCGAAGGATGAAACCTCAGAAAAAAGTTCTCGTTCTTTTTAGCATTCACAAATTTTAGAAATAATGAAAAGCATCGCGCTGTTAGCAGCTATTGCCGGAATGTTATGGTTATCATCTTGCGAAGAAGATTCGGCAGTACCCGCGGAAGCAATCGTTTACGTTAATCTCAACGATCGCGCCGTGGCGTATAATCAATCACAAACCATTGATCTCGATGGTGAAGGGCAGCCCGAACTGAGCTTCTCGGCAATTCTTGCACAAGAAAACGGCACAAACCAATTGCAGTACCGCGTATACCCACTTCGCGCCAACCAGGTTTTTGAAGTGGCTGGCCGCGCACTAAAATTGGTTTCGGGTCAGGAAATTGCACCCGGCAATCCGTTCGACAAAAACGTGGCACCGATGGTAACCCGAATCGAACAAAACCAAGCTGTTGCATGGCAAGGCGATTGGTTGGATGCTAACCGAAATTACCTGGGATTCTCGGTACAATTACAAGATGGTCTTAGGCGCTACGGCTGGGTGCGCATTTCGTTCGATCGGGTTTCAGAAAAGTTGATTTTGCATGACGCCGCATATCAGCAACAACCGCAACGTGCACTGGTGGCGGGTCAGCTGACGGCCCGCTAGGTACTTCAACAGTGAAGTGGAGTTGAAGATAAGTGCAACTGGACTGTATCAAATCGTTTTCTCCAGCACCACAAACTCCAGCTTTTGTTTGGGTATGCCCCAGCGCTGATCCGGCACCACAAAAGGTTTTCGTTCGCCCGTGAGCCGGTAGCCATGGCGCACGTACCAGTCGATGAGTTCTTTTCGTGCCGAGATCACCGTCATGAAAATGACCGGAATGCCCTGCGACCGGGCGTGGTCTTCCGCTGCGGCCATTAGTTTTTTGCCGATGCCTTTGCCCTGCGTGTCGGGCTTAACACTCAACATGCCGAGGTAAAGTTTCTTTTCGGAGATACGCAGTTCCACACAGCCGAGCAACGCGTCTTCCTCCCAATAGGTGAGCACGGTGGTGTCGGGGCGGGCAATCAAATCGCGGATGGCCGCTTCATCGATGCGGGTGCCATCCAGCAAGTCGGCCTCGGTGGTCCAGCCCTGGCGCGAGGCATCGCCCCGGTAGGCCGAGTTCACGAGTTGGTTGATGGCGGCAGCATCGGCCGGTGTGGCTTTCCTGAGATTACTCATGCTCACGAAGGTAACGGAAATTAGATTTTCGTTGGAGAACCCGATCGCTTCCTGATGCAAATGAAAAAGCAGCCCATGTCCTCCCGGTAGAAATACTTTCTGCAGTCGACAAAAGATCTCCGCCATATCCAAAACCTGGTGGCGCTGATTAGATTTGCAGACCATACGTGTAGGATATGTATCGCATTGCACTGATTGTTCTATTCTTCTGTTTGCTCGGGGCCTGCAGCGACCGGAAAAAGCCGGATCCTCAGGCGTTGGCTGCCTATCAGGCCGAGATTGAAGCCTGGCATGCGAAGCGCGTCAGCGATGTGCTGGCGCCCAACGGCTGGGTAAACCTCATCGGCTTGTTCTGGCTGCAACCGGGGCTCAACACATTTGGCAGTGCTGCCGACAACCATGTTGTATTTCCGGAGGGAACTGTGCCGCCCCGTGCCGGTTTTTTTTTCGTGAACAACGGAACGGTTACGTTAACGGTGGAAAAAGGAGTTGACATCCGCCTGGGCGGCAACCCTATTTCAAAAGCGGTAATCTTTCATCCCGACTCGGCCCGCAACCCCCAGCTTGACATGGGCGCGCTGCGGTGGAACATCATCAAACGCGAGGATAAATTGGGTATCCGTCTCCGCGACCTCGAAAGTAATGCGTTGAAAACATTTCCGGGTATACCTCGCTTCGCGGTAGACCCGGCCTGGAACCTGCCGGCACGCTTCGAGAAGTACGATTCACTGAAAACCATCGCCATCACCAACATCATCGGGCAAACCTACGAGCAAAAATCGCCCGGAGCTCTTCTCTTTCGCTACCAGGGCCGTGAATTGCGCCTCGATGTGCTGGACGGAAAGGATGACTATTTTGTTGTCTTTGCGGATGCCACCACCGGCAAGACCACGTATGGCGGTGGCCGCTTCATCGATGTGAAGAAACCGGATGCAACCGGTGTAACGCACATCGACTTTAACAAAGCCTACAATCCTCCGTGTGTATTTTCGCCCCACGCCACGTGCCCCCTGCCGCCAAAACAGAATGTACTTCCGGTGAGCGTGACCGCTGGCGAGCTGAATTTTGGTGAGCGACACTAAGCCGAAGCCGGTGTGACGTGTCCATCCGCCCGTTCAACATCATGCGGTTTTTCTTTGGCGTAAAAACAAAATCCGCTTAAGTCTGTAATTTTTCGGCTCCCCACCCTACTCATCAGCAGAGATGAAAACGAAAATGAAAAAGGCGAAGATTATTCCCACGTTGATTTCCCTGGCGGCCGGTGGGCTGTTCGGGTTTCTTATTGCCAGCGCTGGCGTTGACGCAGGCAAAGACTTGCCCGTGGAAGTATTCGTGCTCTGGGGTATCGCTTTTCTGCCCGTGATCATTCTCGTTATCGCAGCGCATGAGGCGGGCCATGCCGTAGCCGGCATCTCTCAAAACTTTGACTTTCGGATGTTTGTGGTGGGCCCGCTCATGTGGGACAAAGAACAAACCGGCTGGAAATTCAAATGGAATAAAAATGTAAATGTGGCGGGCGGTATGGTCATCTGCGCTCCCACCGGCACACACGATCTCAGAAAACGATTCAGCATCTATGCCGCAGGCGGTCCGCTGGCCAGTCTGCTGCTTACCGGGTTAAGCTACACCTTATATGCAGTGCTTCCGGCGGGTGCGTACGTTGGCTACTTTCTGCAGCTCATCGCGTTCTTTTCGGCATTGATTTTCGTGGTCACGATTATTCCATTTACCACGGGCGGCTTTACCTCCGATGGTGGCCGCATACTTAACCTGCTGCGCGGCGGAGACCGGTCACGTTTCGAACTGCTCATACTTACACTGATTTCGCAAACGATAAGTGGCGTGCGGCCGCGCCTGCTCAACTGGCAGGAGTTGACGGAGGCCGAGCAACTCGGGCACAAGTTGAATTCGCCCTTCAGCGTGTACATTCAAAGCTACTTTTTCTCCTCCGCGTGGGACAAAGGCGATCTCGACCTGGCCGAGCAGCACCTGCTCAACTACATCGCGGGTTTTGAAAGCATTCCCGAGGGCATTCGCAATGCAGTATGGCTGGATGCCACCTTATTTTTCGCCATCGCCCGAAAAGACCGCGAAAAGGCTGAGCGCTACTGGAAGAAGTTCAAACCATCGGCCATCCTACCCAAGGCACAGATTAGCGCAGCAGAAGCGGCCCTGCTGCTGCTGGACGGAAAAGCACCCGAGGCTACAGAAAAAATTAACGCCGCCCTGCGCGAACTGCCCAACATGCTCGACCGCGGCGCGGCCATTGCCTTGCGCGAACGGCTCATACGCCTGAATCAGGCAGCCTAACGCCTGCTTTTGCCGGTACTTTTCGCCTTTACTGCCGGGGCGAATTTTAGTACATTTGGCTATGAAGCTAACCAACGGCCTTGTTCCCCTTCTGGCAATCGCCCTGCTCGTGCGCTGCTCCCCACCCGAAGAAAAAATTGTTTGGAAGAGCATCGAAAAATCACTACAAACCCAGTTCATCACCGTAGCCGATGGCGATACGATCGATTTGCCGGAAGGTCACTTCTTGTTCACCCGCAGCCTCGCGCTCGATGGCAAAAAAAATATTACCGTTCGCGGCCGGGGCATGCACAAAACCATTCTCTCGTGGAAGAATCAAACCGAGGGCGCCCAGGGACTGCAAGTGAGCAATGGCGTAAACATTGTACTGCAAGACTTTTCCGTGGAAGATGCCAAAGGCGATAACGTGAAGATTAACGATACGCGCGGCATCACGCTGCGCAGAATCCGCTCGGTATGGTCCGGAGGTCCGAAAACCGAAAACGGCGCGTATGCGCTCTACCCCGTGCTCTGCAAAAACGTACTCATGGAAGAATGCATCGCCATGGGCAGCTCCGATGCCGGCATTTACGTGGGCCAGTCCGACAGCGTAATTATCCGCAACAACAAAGCCTACTGGAATGTGGCGGGCATTGAAGCCGAAAACTCACGCTATGTAGAAATCTACGGCAACGAAGCGTGGGAAAACACCGGCGGCCTGCTCGTGTTCGACTTGCCCGGTCTTACCCAATACGGCCACACCACCCAGGTGTACGACAATTATCTGCACGACAACAACCACCCCAATTTCGCCCAAAAAGGAAATGTAGTGGCCAGCATTCCGCCCGGCTCCGGCATGATGATTCTCGCCACACACAACATAGACGTGCACAACAATAAAATGGAAGACAACCGCACCGTAGGCCTTGCCATTGTAAGCTACGAACTCGTGGCCGCCCTTAACGAAGGCGAGCAGGAACAAACCAACGCCATCGGTGGCGTACAAACGGTAGACAACCGCTTCCGCGAAGACAGCCTCTACAATCCCTATCCGTACAACGTGCGTGTGCACCACAACCAGTTTCAAAACAGCCACTGGTTTCCCACCCTTCGCAACGACATTGGCCAACTGCTCATCGCCAAATCGTTTATGAGCCCACCCGATGTTGTGTACGATGGCATCTCCAACCCCCGGCAGCCGCAACGCAACATCTGCATCCACGATAACGGCAACATCACCTTTATCGATCTGGATGCCGCCAACGATTTCAACAGCCTCTCGAAAGACGTAACACCTTTTACGTGTACGCAGCCGCACGCACGCAAATGAAACGCGTATCACTCATTTCATTTCTGCTGCTCGCCTTCGCGTGCGGCCCGCGGCCGGAGCCCGTAGCCGTGGAGGAAGTAGCACACACAACCGATCTCTCCGCGTTGGGTAAACCTACGCTTTCCAGTTACGGTTTCTTCACCGGCCCGCTCAAAAATCTGGAGCCAGCCGCGGGCGTAACCCCGTACGAACTTAATGCTGCGCTCTTCACCGACTACGCACACAAAAAAAGATTCATCAAAATTCCGCAGGGCACCCGCGCGCGCTACCACGCCACCGATGTACTTACATTTCCGGAAGGCACCGTGCTCATCAAAAACTTTTTCTACCCGGCCGATTTTCGCACACCCGCAACCAACTGGCGCATTCTCGAAACACGTTTACTCCTGCTCGAGAACGGAACATGGAAGGCCTTGCCGTACATCTGGAACGAAGAACAAACCGAAGCCTATCTGGATGTAGCCGGCAAAACACTACCCGTTTCGTGGACGCACACCGATGGCCGCGTGCGCACCACCAACTATTCCATACCCAACGCCAACCAATGCAAAGGCTGCCACCAGCGGGGCGACCGTGTTGTGCCCATTGGCCCTACCGCGCGCCAGCTCAATGGCACGTTGCCCGGCCATCCGGTCAGTCAACTCATCGAGTGGCAGCAGCACCACTTACTCGATAGCCTGCCGCCCATAGCCACGCTACCGCGACTCGCCGCGTACGACAACCCAAACGAGCGAATTGAAGCGCGCGCCCGCGCGTGGCTGGAGATCAACTGCGCACACTGCCACCGGCCCGATGGCCCCGGCAAAACCAGCGGCCTGCATTTGCTCGCCAGCGTTACCGATCGCGCCAAACTCGGCATCGGCAAAGCGCCCGTGGCCGCCGGCAAAGGTTCGGGCGGGCGGTTGTACAGCATCGTGCCCGGCCAGCCCGATCAATCCATATTGCAATACCGCATCGAATCCACCCACCCCGGCATCATGATGCCCGAACTCGGCCGCACGCTCGTACACGAAGAAGGTGTAGAACTCGTGCGCAGGTGGATCAGCGAACTGCACTGAATGGGTATGAGTTGCTAGTCACTGGTTGCTAGTCACTGGTTGCTAGTTGCTGGTTGCTGGTTGCTAGTTGCTAGTCACTAGTTGCTAGTTGCTGGTTGTTAGTTGCTAGTAACTAGAAACCAGAGACCAGCGACCAGAAACCAGAGACCAGCGACCAGAAACCAGAAACCAGCGACCAGAAACCAGAAACCAGAGACCAGAAACCAGAGACCAGAGACCAGAGACCAGAAACCGGAAACCAGTCCCTTGGGCGGCTTCTCGGGCTGCCGGGCATTGGTTTCTGGTAGCCGGAACCCAGGCTCGATAAGACAGTAAATATCCTAGTGAACCTTTAGTCGCTAGTTTTGATGGGCCGTGTTTATGAACCCTAAGGAATAATTAGGTGATAACTGTAATTTTACTATTGTTACTGAAGGAGCATGAAAGAAGGCCAAAAACTATGGACACGTGAAGAACTAATTCTCGCGATTAACCTCTACTGCAAACTTCCTTTCGGAAAGCTACACAGCAGGAATCCGGATGTGATTGAGTTAGCAAACCTTATTCATCGTACTCCCGGCTCAGTTGCTTTCAAACTTGTAAACTTTGCAAGTCTTGATCCACAATTAAAAGCGAGAGGAATCAAAGGTGCTTCGAATGTGAGTAACTTGGACAAAGAAATCTGGAATGAGTTCTTCAATAATTGGGACGATCTATTTACTGAAAGTGAAAATCTTTATGCGAAAAAGAAAAAAACAACTGTTGATCGATTGTATGAAATTGACATAAATGGACTACCGAAAAGTGGCGAAGAAAAAGAAAGAATAGTCAAAGTAAGAACGAATCAAGTTGTGTTTCGAACATTGGTGATGGCGAATTATGATTTTAGTTGCTGCATCACCGGCATCAATCAACCGGAGCTACTGATTGCAAGTCACATTAAGCCTTGGAGTCAGGATACGACTAACCGGTTAAATCCAAAAAATGGATTAGCGCTAAACGCACTTCATGATAAAGCCTTCGATAACGGACTCATAACCATTATTGAAGATTATACCGTAAAAGTGTCGTCCATTTTACTGAAGAAAGAGTCAATCAAAAGCATCAAACAAAACTTTGTACTGTTTCACAATAAGCAGATTACACTTCCAAAAAAGTTTATGCCTGATCCGGAATTTTTGAAATACCACAATCATGAGCGCTTCAAAGAATAACATTCAGTTCAATTATATCTACCGGGATGCGGGTAACTATAAAGTGTTTGGTTATGTGGTGTTTGCTAACCCTCAAGAATTGTCGCTTGAGTTTATTCTATGGGTAACCACTTTTTATCCGTTTGTGTTTCCATGTTACATATGAACACCAGAACTGCGAAGACAACTATCCCATAGAAGAGCATCATGACTGCTTTTTTGTCAGACAAGCCCCTATCTACTGGCTTCTTCAAAAACCAAAAAACAAAAAAGGACAACCAAATTCCGCCCACATAAAAGAAGTACTCGGATAGATCAAAGTGCTCGGCATTACCAAAGGGAATTGGCCCTTCGAAATATCGATACCGCTCGTCACGCGACATTTCTTCCCGCCTATGTTGGTTTCCTAAAAACAATCCGATTGTTTGAGCAAGAGTCCAAAATAGAATTATCGAAAACCATCTTCTTTCTTTGAGATTAAAAATATCAGGTCGTTCCAATCGATTAGGGGTTACAGTTGGATCGGATTCGTTGGCCACATTCATTGCACTCTTCTATTTTTATCCATGTTTGATTTTTCTTAGTACTAACTTACGCCACGAGTAAAGATTACGCAAGTGCGCGATAGTAACTTTTTTGCGTACCTACAAGTAAATCTTAAAATCTAAAGGCGACCAACCCGATATCTCTTCCTCTCTCCGAAGACTCTCCCATATCGGGCACTCGCGGCTGAACGGAATCCTAGCGTCCTGAAGCAAAGATGATGCGAAGAATGGGGACCTTCCAGCTACTCTGTTCTCAGTAGCTTTATCGCGTATCGCGATACGCGATAATGTTAGTTAACATATTGATAATTAATATGTGCTCCGCCACAAAAAACAATCTGCCCGCTAAAGCGGCTTTAATATCGCCACGCGCCAGCGGATGGTCTGAGTTTACTCCACCCACACGTTAAACAACTCGGCCGTGGCACTTGAATCTTGCGGCATCATGCGGTAACTTGTTCGCGAAAGCGCAACTGCCGCAGCGCGCCCCGGCCTTACCATGCACAGCACACTCAAATCGTATTTTCATGAAATCACCAGTGCGGGTGAGGAAAAGCTCGCGGCCCTCGCGCAGTACTTTGTGGAAAAACACGTGAAGAAAAACGAGTGGCTGCTGCGCGAGGGCGAAGTGTGCAAGTTCAACTACTTTGTGGTTTCGGGCTGCCTGCGCCTGTATTCGGTAAACCCGGCCGGCATCGAAAACACCCGCTACCTCGCATTCGAGAAAAAATTCGCCACGTCCTTCACCAGCCTCATTACCGGCCAGCCGTCTATGGAGTACATCCAAAGTCTGGAAAACACCACGGTGCTGGCCATCACCCGCCAGGATTTTTTCGACCTGGTGGAGCGCGAGCCGGCCGTGAACAAAGTGTACCGAAACATCCTGGAGTCGGCCTACATCACCACGCAAAAGCGGATTTACGATTTGCAGGGTGCCGATAGTCTCCACCGCCTCAAATGGTTGCTCGCCCAACAGCCCCGGGTGTTCGAGCGGCTGCCGGGCAAGATCATCGCCAGTTACCTGGGCATTACGCCCTACACGCTCAGCCGCCTGAAAGCCGATCTCAAAAAGTAAAACATTGCGGTAGAGCAATCTTTTTGTGGTGTAGCGGATGCAGCTTTGTAGCAGTAACGATTAAAACTATGCAAAGCCGAAATTTTGCCCCGGCCCTCCGGCCCGGGATTTTATGGATGGTGTGGATGCTGGTGGGCGGCTGTTTGCCGGTGTGGGCACAGGAAGGACCGCCCAAAGTGCCGATTCCCGTGGAAGTGATGGCCGGCCACGACCGCCTGTTTTTTCAAATGGTGGTGAAAAAGAAATTCACCCCGGAAAGCCGGTTTGGCTTTTTAAGCGTGTCGGCCTTTTCAACTGCCTATGACAACAACTCCGATGACCTGGACATCGCCTTGCCGGTGTTGGTAAACTACACGTTCTACAAAGGGTTTGCGGTGGTGGCGGGTGCCACGGTGAACAACAAGGTGGGTGTGGGGCCACAGGTGGGTGTGCAGCATTCATTTGCCAACAAAGAATGGGTGGCGGTTACCATCGCCTCGCTCTTTTTGAACGAAAAGCGAAATGCCGAAATCTTCGGCATTTACGAATACAAACCGGCCCTCAGCGCCAAGGTGAATTTGTACACGCGGTTGCAGTTGCTGTACGCCCACAGCACCAGCGAAGACACGCATGCGCGCAGTTTTCTACAGCTCCGGGCCGGACTGAAAATGAACGCGCTGAATTTTGGCTTGGGTGCCAACCTCGATCAATACGGCCCGGACAAAACGTACAAACCAAATTATGGAATTTTTGTGGGCTGGTCGTTCTTATAATTTCTACTTTTCGTCCCCGATTCGGGTAGCATCCGGATCAATTTCATGAAACAAGCCTTAAAGAGAGTTCAAAAAACGTATAAACCAAAGCCATCATGAAAAACCGACTGTCGATACAAGTCGCCATCGCCCTGCTGTTGGGCGGTGTTGCCGTGGTAGTGTTAATGAGTGGAATGAGCCACCCGGTGCCCGCGTACCGCGACCTGAATAAAAACGGCCGTATGGATGTGTACGAAGACGCCACGCAACCGGTGGAAGCCCGCGTGAACGACTTGCTGGCGCAAATGAACCTGGAGGAAAAAGCAGGCATGATGTTCATCAGCGGCACGCGCATCAACGATGATGGTTCGTTGGATGATGTGCCCGGCCAGGGCATGTTTGCCCGCATGCCACAGGCCAACAAATTAATCGAAGAAAAGAAGATCACACACGTAAACATCTGGGCTGCGCCTCCTTCGCGCCAGTTGGCCACCTGGAACAACAACGTACAGAAGGCCGCAGAAAAATCTCGGCTGGGGATTCCGGTTTCCATCGCGTCCGACCCGCGGCATTATTTCAGCAACAACATCTTCGCCATGGCGGCCAACAACTTTTCGCAGTGGCCGGAGCAGTTGGGCTTTGCTGCGCTGGATGATGAAAAGCTGATGCGCCAGTTTGGTGACATTGCGCGGCAGGAGTACCTGGCGGTGGGCATTCGGGTGGCGCTGCACCCCATGGCCGACTTAGCCACGGAGCCACGCTGGCCGCGTGTGAGCGGTACGTTTGGCGAAGACGCTAAACTTTCTGCGCGCATGGTGAAAGCGTACATCCTCGGGTTTCAGGGCGAGCAACTGGGCGCTACCAGTGTGGCCACCATGACGAAACACTTCTCGGGTGGCGGCCCGCAGAAGGAAGGCCTCGATTCGCACTTTGAGTTTCACAAAGGCCAGGTGTATCCCGGCAATAACTTCAACTATCATTTAATTCCGTTCGAAGCTGCCTTTGAAGCGAAGACGGCATCCATCATGCCCTACTACGGCATTCCGGTGGATCAGACCAGCGAGAACGTGGGCTTTGGTTTCAACAAAGACATCATCACCAAATTGCTGCGCGAAAAATATAAATACGATGGCGTGGTGTGCACCGACTGGGGTTTGATTACCGATGCGAACATGGGCCCGGCCGTGTGGCCTGCGCGCGCGTGGGGTGTCGAGTCGCTCAGCGAAGCGGAACGTGTAAAGAAAGTGATTGATGCCGGGTGCGATCAGTTTGGTGGTGAGAGCAGGCCCGAACTTATTGTGCAACTGGTGAAGGAAGGAAAAGTTACCGAAGCACGCATCGATCAATCGGTAAGACGGTTGCTGCGCCAGAAGTTTGAATTGGGGTTATTTGATAACCCCTATGTGGATGTGGAGAAAGCAACACAAATCGTAGGTAAGGCCGAGTGGAAGCAGTTGGGCGAGGCTACACAACGCAGATCCTTCACCTTGCTGAAGAACGATAAAGCGATATTGCCATTGACAGCGGGTAAGCGTAAAATCTTTGTCAAGAATGTAGATCCGAAAGTAGCTGCCAGGTATGGCACAGTGGTAAGTAAACCCGAAGAAGCCGACTTGGCCATTTTGCGATTGTCGGCCCCGTGGGTGCCGGTGGAAACCAAGAACCCGTTTGCCCGTGGGTTTCACCATGGCGATCTGGATTTTAAAGGCGCGCAGAAAGACAGTATTGTGCAGTTGCTGAAAACCGTGCCCACCATTGTTGATGTTTATCTGGACCGCCCTGCTGTTATACCCGAAATCAGCAAAGAAGCTAAAGGGCTATTTGTCAATTTTGGCGCCAGCGATGCCGCGTTGCTGGATGTAGTTTTTGGTAAAGCCAGCCCCGAGGGCAAGTTGCCGTTCGAGTTGCCTTCGTCTATGGAGGCTGTGCGCAATCAGAAAGAAGACGTGCCGTACGATTCCAAAGATCCGTTGTATCCATTTGGATTTGGACTTCGGTACACATCGGCTAAAGCCAAAAAGTAGCGAATTTCTAATCCGTTTACTCGCAAGAGATAACACCTGATACGGTTGGAGGGAAAACGGATTACAAATCCGATTGATCTGTAGTTCAACATTGAAAATGTCGAACGGCTTGGGTGATGTCAGGCGATAACACTAAACGTGGCGAAATGAACTGTGGAGATGGCTTCGTCACCTCCGGCTCCTCGCCATAACGCGCCTTCCGTCACTGCGAGGAACGAGTCCTGAAGAATGAAGGACGAGGACGAAGCAATCCAGCTGCCTGAATCCAAACAAAATACCAAAGTTATCCTGCCGTGTCCGGTGTGATCACCTCACACCAACAATCCCATCACAATACTATCCTTGATCTTGAGTAATAAATCCCCAGTCGTCAAGATTTAAGTAGCACCAGCAACTCCCGCGCTACCCGCTCGCCCGACAACACCGCCCCTTCCATAAACCCACGAAACTGCAACGCTGTTTCCGTACCTGCCCAATGAATGTGGCCACAGGCTTTGGCGTGATGGGCTCCGTATTTCGAGAAGATGCCCGGCTTGAAAAAGCCCGAATACGCACCGCCCACCCACGGGTTATCCGAGAAAGAATAATCGTGATAGACCAGCGGCGTTGCCGCCTGCTCGCCAAAAAGATGCGTGTACCCCGCCAGCAGGGTTTGCTTCCGCGCTTCTGGGCTCAAGCGCAAAAGTTGTTTTGCACGATCGGCATGGATCAGCGAAGTAAGAATACCGCGTGCGGAGCCGGGCACCGAATTATCCACCGAAAGCTCTACCACTTCATCCAGACATGTGCTTGCACCATTGAGGCCGGAGTCGCGCCAGAACGGGGTTGGGTACACGGCATGGCATTTAAGCACCGTACCCATCGTCATACTGCCAATCAGCATTCTTTTTTCTTCCGGCAACTCGGGCGTGAACTGAATTTTTGCTACCACGGGCAACGGCGCGGTAATTACCACCTTTCGGGCACCTACGGAGAAGTGCTCATTCCCTACCTGCACATGGTCGGCCAGCTGGGTGACAAATGAAACGGGCGTGTTGAGTTTTACTGCCGTGTGCAGTTGGCGGTGCAAAAAATGACTCACACCCTGAGCACCACCCAGAATCCGGTCGCGCAGCGCACCGTCTTGCACTTTTTCGGCTTGCGAAAAAGAGCCGGTGCCATTGGCGGCGGCCAGGGCCTGAAGCGCAGATATGTCCGACACTGGCTGGCAGAGTTCCCCTTCTGCTGCCCGTTTGAGAAAGGTGCGCGCCTTGCGGTTAGCGACGGTGGCATCAATCCAGCTTTCCAGACTTTGGTTGTCGAGCTGCCAGGCATCGCGCGACTGCCAGGGTGCATCTAACGAAAGTGTTGCTGCAGTGTGGTCTAACCGCTGGATGGCCTTGCTTGCAGCAAGTAACGCAAAGAGCCCCATTGGCGGAGCCTCGCCTTGGTACCGTTTGTTGTGTGCACGATGCCGGAAGATGCTCTGCCCCGCGGTGAATGTGGGAAACGTCTGTAACCCGGCTTCGCGCACCAGTGCGTACATCCGGTCGTGCCCCTTGCCAATCCATTGCCCCCCAATATCAATAAAATCATTTTCGCCAACGCGCTGCGACCACGTGCGGCCACCCACGCGGTCTTGTGCTTCCAACACCAGCACGGTTTTACCTGCATTCATCAGCGTTCGGGCGGCAGTAAGGCCCGCTAACCCGGCACCCACCACCACCACGTCATACCACTCCTCTGCACGGGCAGGCCGGCTTCCAAACGCATAAAATGGACCAGCGGTGGCCCCCAGGGCCGCCAACCGAACAAACGCTCTCCTTTGCATCACTTGTTTCGTTACACAAAGGTGCGCGCGGCACTACAAACGGCATTTGACAAATGTCACAAAATCATTTCCCGCGCAAGCGGCTGAGTGTTTCTCGGGAGATACCGAGATAGGAAGCAATGTACGTGAGCGGCACCCGTTGCACTACCTTCGCTTCGTGTTTCAGCAGCATGTCGTAGCGCTCGGCCGCGGTCATGAACTGGGAGTAATAAATCCGGTCCTCTAGAAACTGCGCATACTCTTCAACCACTGCTGCCACAAAATTACTGAGGTGTAAATCGTGATGCACGGAAGGCCGTAACGTGCGCAGGTTGATGGAAACCAGTGTGGCATCCTCCAGCAACGCTACGGTTTCGCGGGAGGGCAGATTTTTGTACACGTGCAAAGACCCGACCATTTCCTGCTCAAAAGCAAACCACGTGTTTACCTCCACTCCCGCTTTCAGGTAATAGCCGCGCGCGGCACCCGCCACCATGAAGTAGGCATAATCATGCGATTTGTTTTCTTGAAACAGCACGTGATTTTTCGGGAATTGAACAACCGCCAGGTGCGCACGCAAGGCATCGGTTGCGTGCTCCGGAAAAGGAAACCGCCGGGTATAGTGCTGAATAAATTGTAACAGAATATCGGGCATGCTGACTACGAACGTGCAAAAAAATTGAAACAAATACTACGAATAATGCTGAAATCAGGATGGCGCATTCGAAACCCCGGATCTGACCATCCGATCCAATCGCTCATGTATTTCCTGCCGTGCCACGCTGGCCAGATGTAGAAAAATCAAGTACGATTCATCGGCCAAAAGTTTCTCACGTGTCACCAAATGGATCGTCTCCTCCAGCGTGGCACGGAGCTCGGCTTCCAGTTGGCGCAGGTCAACTTCGTTGGTCGACTCGCGTGTTCTGCTTTGGATGTCAGTGATACGCTGATAGTACACATCCACCTTATTCTTTTTTCGCTGGCGCTGCCATTGCGCAATGGAATAGCCACCACTGGCCAGCGCCACGAAAAAAGTGATCAACACACCGAAGAGTTCGGCATACCGCTCAAAGAACGATGGCTCGTTTCGCTCCAAAAACTGCTGCGCCCCCGGATGAACGCCAAAACTCAGCTTCCGCGAATCAAAATCTGGTGTTAAGCGATACAGCAGCGGATTAATTTTCTTCAGCTCTTCCGTGTGCGTAGAAAGTACGCGGCACACACGAAAAACAATGGCTGGATCTAAATCCGCACGACAGGCCAGCAACGCATCCACTTTAAGGGTAAGAACGGGCTGTTTGGTAAATGTGCCGTATAGCCCTTCGGGAATCACAAAGGGTTCGAATTGGGGATGCCGCGTACAGATGCTCTCTGCGAACGATCCTGCACCCAGCTGAGCAACGTCATCCAGGCTATACAAGGTATAGTCCCCCAGATCGCGCAGCTCATCATCGGTTAGCAAATCGGTAAATGCAAAAATGACATCTGCTTCAAAAAAGTTGTACACATCCACAAACCGCCGCTCGTGCGGATGAATCCCCAAATCATTCATGAGGTCGTCAACAAACTGGCGCGTGCCGCTGCCTTCCACACCTGAGAATACTTTCTTGTTATGCAAAAGCTCCAACAACGAGCGCGGCTGGACGTCTTTCTTGTGTAACACATGAAGCACCTGCGAATACAGCGGCAAGACGGCCGATACATTGTCGCTAAAGCGCGCGTGATTATCAATGATGCCGAAATCGGCAGCACCACGCTCCAGCGAATCCAAATTTGCCCTGGAACCGATACCATACACCACTTGTACACTATCCTGAAGTTGGGCCGTGAGTACCGTTGCCAGGGTTTGGGCGATCCGGTTTTGCGGATCTTCTACGTTGCCCAGAATGGTGTAGGCAGTCGGGCGCATTTCACAGCCCAGCAGCAACGCCGCCCAGCCAATGATCCACAGTTGCTGCAATGTTACTTACTGAATTTTCCCGGTTGTGCGATATTGCTGGTAGTTCTTGGCGGCAACTTGTTGGTTACGTGCCGGATCTTTCTGCCATAGCTCTTTGCCATTTACCGACAGCGTACGCTCGAACAAGTAGAGCTTTTCATCGCGAATCAAAAAGTTGTCGTATTTCGGCCGGGTAGCCCGCCCCATGGCCAGCGTCATGGAACACCAGCCACCGAATTCCGGCAGAAACTTCTGGGGGTTTGCTATAAATGCCTTCCGGTTAGCCTCGGAAGAGAAAAAATACACCACACCATCATGCTTTGCCAAAATATCCAAGCGGCCTACCTCCGGTGTGTTCCCTTGAAAATAACTCACCACATCGTAGCCACCTACACCCACACCGGTAGCTCCAATACAATACTGTAATGAATCGGCCTGCTGAGCGCTTACGAGCATGTGAGCCGTTAAAAGAATGACACCAAAAATTAATCGCATAAAGAAAGGGAGTTAGTTTTAAGAATATAATTGAAAAAAATCGTACGTGGATATTTTCCGAAGGGGCTCGTTACAGCGAATCCTCAGGTTTGTATTTCTTCTTCTTTACATCGGGCCATAAGCCATCGGCCTTTTTCTGAAGGCGAGCCTCATCTTTCTCCCATGCCTCCAGCGAGTTTACACGGCCGCGGCTGGTTTTACCATGAAAGAACAAATAGAGTTTCCCATCTTTAACTTTAAATGTTGCAGGGTCTACGGAAATTTTCTTTCCATAGCTTACCGCGAGCGCACAGAAGCCTTCGTATTGCGGCAAATACTTTTCCGGAGCTGCATCAAAGGCCCGCTTGTTCGCACCGCTGCTGAAGTAATAGGTAACTCCTTTGAATGTGGTTTGATGTTCGGCCTGGCCCTTAACAGCCGCATTCGAAAAATACGCCACTACATCATAGCCGCCCAAAGCAAGTCCTTTTGCGTCCACCGGATCTACCTGGGCAAATCCGGGAATGGCCGTCAACAGCATGGTAAAAATCAAAAAGCAAAACGGTGTTTTCATATTTTTTGGTTTACGCATGATAACCTTGTGGGATTAGCAATCGTTCAGCGCCGCGTGTCGGGCGAAAGACAATCAAAAACAATTCTCTAAAAATCTCTGGCCGTCGCCAAACCGTTTGCCCAAATTCTCAAAAAGAGGAGTGGAAATGAACGACTTTGTCACACACACGACAAGCATTAGAAGTTTTCATTTTAATCTTTGTAGAAAAAATGCGCATCTCGCTTGTTCTCTGTTTAATTTGTGTGGCTTCGGGGATCGTGCGTGCACAGTCGCAACCGGTTCTCCAATCCAGCAACGCATTCATAGCTGCTGGCGTACGCCAGGGTAGCCTTTCGCTCGACTACTTTTATAATTGGCAGCCGGGGGCTTCCCGAAAATTTCAAATTGGTCTGGGTGCACGCATCACGTCCTATATCGGCAGTAACCAATACCACGCAACCGCACCCGCAGACCTGGCTGTTGACGTACTGAAAAGTGACTCTCTGCTGCTCTCCACCGCGCAGGTTCATGCGTTGAATTTGGCTGTTCAGCTCGGATATCGGTTATCAGAAAAAGTATCGCTGGGCTTCAACATCGATGCCGTGGGCGTTTCATTTGGCGCAAACAAGAATGGTCGTTATCTAAATGGAAATCAAGGCCAGCTGGTGCAGGCCCGACCGACCCCGCTGAATATACTCTTAGTGGGTAATCATGATCGGGGTACACTAAACTCACAATTTTTTATCCGCTATCATATTACCAAAAGCTGGGCTGCCACGGTGGCTTACCAATTTTTATTCGTTGAATACACCACGGCTGTGGCCGTACAGCAGCAACCCGAGCCAAACGATCGGTTTCGAAATAAAGCCAGCATGTTTGGTGTGGGAATCACAAAACTATTTTAGAGATGAACATCCGGATTTTGGTACTTTTTTTACTGTTAGCAGCGTGCGAAACTGAAGACGCCACACCCACCACAACATTGAATGATGCTTTCGATACCCAGACCGCCACGCTGTTGCGCGCGGGTGTGTGGATGGGTGCTAACAATTACAACGTAGCTGGCGAAGCCCAAATCTACCAGCAGCCGGATGGAACCCGCGTCTTGTTGTTAGACATGTTTTCGTCCAGCAACGGGCCTGATCTGCGCGTGTACCTCGCAAACGATGCAAAAGCTTCAAGCTTCGTTAATCTGGGGCGGTTAAAATCCACGAATGGCCGACAGGTTTATCCCATTCCTGCGGCGACGGACGTCAATCAGTTCTCATTTGCTTTAATCTGGTGCCAACAGTTCTCGGTCTCATTTGGCCAAGCGGAAACGAAATAGCAGCCGTTCTACCCTAGCTGTTGTTCGTCTTCCCGCAACCGGAACGTAGTGACGATGCGCTCGTCCACCAACAGATTTTTAAATAGTTTCCGCACATGGTCGCGCTCCTGAAAAGGATGATCCCGAAACAATTCTGCATATTGAGCATCCGCGAGGGTTTCCAGGTTGGCTGCACTTTGTGCCGCCACCTCGCGCACGCGTTGTAAGTAGTGTGTATTGAACTTCATCGTGGCCGGATCAACCCAGTTGGCTTTGATAAAACCTTTTGTTTTAGTTGCACACCTGCAGGGGTTTGCTTCATTCAACAATCCGCATTTCCGGTTCATAAACTGATACATGTCTTTGCGTGCCCGCGATAGCCGTTGGCGGAAGTTATCCGGGCGTATCCCGAGCAACTCGGCACCAAGGAGATGATCTACGCCAAAGATTTCACCTAATACAAAAACCAGTCGCTGCCCGCGATCTAAACAAAGTAGCATCGCATTCATACAACCCAGCTTGGCCTCCTCAATCATTGTGCGCATCTCTGCCTGTTCTAATGGTGTCAGGTCGTGATTTTCAATAGCGTCTAGCTGCTTCGCCATGGTATCAAAGTCGGTTACCACTTCTTCCAGCCAGTACCTCTTCATCTTTAAAAAATGGTTGAAGGTGATGCGGTAGAGCCATGTTCTAAAACTGCTTTGCCTTTGAAATTGGCCGAGTTTGGTAATCATGATCACAAGCACTTCTTGGGTAATGTCTTGTGCGTCGTCTGGACTCAGCACAAGTTTGTGCGCCACGTTGTAGATGTAATGCTGATGGCGCTTTACCAACGCCTCCAGGGCAGCTCGCGAGCCGGCCAGTGCGGCCGCAATCAGTTCATTGTCCAACTGATCGCGGTAGTGCGCGGAGAACGGATTTTCAGTCATCCTCATAAAGATATCGGTTTTGATTTGCGGTTGTTCCGCCTACCCGCAAACAGATCAACGATCCGGTACCGCTGCATATGCACGCGTGCCGGATCAATCCGGCGAAAAAAAGCCACGGCAGCCGAATCAGTTTCAGCGTGGCGAATCGCCTGCTCTAATGCAGCCTCGCTCTCCCAAAAAATGACATCTGCCCACAAGGTGTCGTTCGCCTGCGTGAGCGAACGGTGAATAAAACCAGGTTGTGCTGCGAAAAAACTATCGTTCAACCGTTGCACATCCGAAATAAACGCAGCGTGGTCCGTGCCTTCCGTCAACGAAAATTCGGTAACCTCAATTACCTGCGCGTAACCTAAACCCGGGCCTTCCCCCACCGGCGGCGGTGATTGAAACTGGCACCCGATTGCCAACACGCTGATCACCACTGCACCTACGCCACTGTCGATACGCTTGATGGGTGTTTTACTTTTTGTGGTGCTTGCCATTTCGCTTACTCCGCCTTTACTCAAGGAGTTTATGCCTACTGCCTGGTGTAGCGGGCAATGGGCAGCGGCAGATGTGCCCAGCAGCATGATGGCCACCACACCGGTAACAATACCTACCGTGCCGGCAACAGCCCCAAAGTACCATGAAGCCAGAGCGGCTACGCCAATTACTACGCGGATGATCCGCTCAGTGCGACCAAGGTTCCGTTTCATTCTAAATGAGAGTTTCATACTTTATTCGTTGTTATTTTCACCCTTAGATCGCATGTTGATCTACCTGTGACAGCATTTCGGAAAAATTCATTTTGAAGAGACGCGTTGGCCGGGTGGGCACAGTAGAACCAGCACTATACCAACACCTGAAACACCGGAGTTGGCGTGGTTCGACCCGGATCATTACAGTTTTGCCTACATTTCCGCCTCGTAAGTTCCACTAAACAGCCCGGCATGTAAGGTTTGGGCAGAGAATGCACCAGACAACCGCAGGCAAGTATGCACCTTTGGCGAAGGGCCTCCGGTAACGGGCCGGGAAAACCACTACGCCACATCATGCTTCCGCTCCTTGATCAAATTAATCGCCTGTTTGGTTTGCAACTTCGTATTGAGCGGGGCACCGAAAGTAAGCGGGTAATTTTAATGGCCTACATGTGCCTGCTTGCACTGGTGGTGGCCGTAGTGTACTCCACCGTTGATGTGTTAAATGGCGTGTTCTATGGCTTATTGGGGTATGCGATCGTTGCCGCCAATAGCGTGTGGGTAATTCATCTCATAAAAAAAGCGCGGTTTTTGGCTGCCAAGGTCATACTGGTGGTTACATTCAATGTGGTGGTGTTCTATGCCTTCATTTCTGATCCGCCCGGCACCGGCGTGTACATGTTGTTTATTCCGGTAAGTATGGTGTCGGTCATTTTATTCGACTTTAGTCAGAAAAAAGTGATGTGGCTGGTGATCTTTTTTACCGGCCTCCTCTTTCTCTTTTCCTACTTCAGCGACTTCCACCTGGCTTACGACCCGCCCAGCACGTTTTACGTGCAGGCCAGTTTTGTGTTGAATTACGCGATCTCGATAACGCTGGTCATTCTGGCGTTTAACTTTTTTGTAGTGGTAAACCGCGAGGCCGAGAAAGAGTTGATTCAAAAAGAGCAATCGCTTCTGGAAAAAAACCAGGCACTCACCAAAGTAAACGAAGAGCTTGATCGGTTTGTGTACAGCGTATCGCACGACCTCCGCTCACCCCTCAGTTCCATTCAGGGAATCATCAACCTGATTCGCATTACCGAAGATCCGGCCGAAGTGCGCACGCTCGTGGGGCTGATTGAAGGCCGCGTGCGCGCGCAGGATCAGTTCATCTACGATATCATCAACTACGCCCGCAACGCGCGTACCGAAGTGAAGCCCGAACGCATTCGGTTACAGCCGTTTCTTCAGGCATTACTTGACGATTGCAGTTTTTTGCCAGAAGCCGAGGGGCTGACGTTCGCCGCAAACGTAGACCCTGCCGACACCCTGGTGGTAGACAAAACGCGCTTACAAATTGTGTTGCAAAACCTGCTCGGTAACGCCATCAAATATGCCGACACCAAAAAAGCAGAACGCTGGGTACGCATTACTGCTACCGCTTCGCCCGACCACGTGATGATCAGCGTGGCCGACAACGGCATCGGAATAAGCGAAGAATTGCTACCCCGCATTTTTGAAATGTTCTATCGCGCCTCCGATCGGAGCAAAGGCTCTGGCCTGGGGTTGTTCATCACCAAAGAAGCCGTTGCGAAACTGGGCGGTACCGTGTATGCAACCTCGCGCCCCGGGCAGGGCTCTACATTTACCGTAACATTGCCCGGCCACCTGTAACGGTTGGACTTTTCTTTGTCCGCGTCCATCCATTTTTTGGCTGGCAGCGATGTAATACCTTGGGGGTTAACTTTATTTTTTATGCTCATTCGCACATGCATCATCTGCCTTACGGGAATAGCCATTGGCTGCACCACCGCATCGTTTCAAGGCGAAAATTGCAACATCGTGGTGGGTAACGTTACCTTTTCGCGCGCACTCAACGGGGCCGCAAACGCAAGTCGCGTGCAGCAGGCAACGTTGGAAATGGCCAGCGGCCCGGCTACCGATTATTTTAACGCACCAAACGGCACAGAAAAATATGGTAATGCACCCCTGCTGCTCACGGCCATAGACAATACCCAACCCTTTACATTTACCACTCAGGTTACTCCCGCATTCGACTCAACTTACGATGCCGGCGCCCTGTATGTTTTTGAGCATGAAAACCACTGGCAAAAATTTGCCTTCGAAATGGACGAACGTAAAGCCACCCGAATCGTAACGGTACGTACGCTGGGCACCTCGGATGACAACAACCACGAAGCAGTTGCCAGCCCCAGCGTTTTCCTAAAAATTTCTTCCGATGTGGAATCCATCGGCTATTACTTTTCAACCGATGGCGTAACGTGGCAGTTGGCGCGGGTGTACAAAAACGATTTTCCCGCCACCACCTGGATTGGACTGAGTGCGCAATCGCCACTGGGCGCGGGCATCACCGCCACGTTCGAAAAAATTACACGCTCGGCCGAAGCCGTAAAAGATTTCCGGCAAGGTCTCTGATCGAAGCGGCAATTCAAAACAAAACACCCACAGCCGCGGTTTCTGCTTCAGTAGATCATCTGCTGCCATGCGCGGTGTAAAAAAAGAACATTTGCCCACCAAGATTTGCCCCAGTTGCCAGCGCCCGTTTACGTGGCGCAAAAAGTGGGCGCGCGATTGGGAACACGTTGTGTATTGCAGCGACCGCTGTCGGCAAGAACGTGGGCGCGGGTTAAAAGCTAAACGTTAGGTTAACGCGGAAAGACACATTCTCGCGCAGCCCCGGCAACGCATACGCACCCCAGCGATAAAAAACGCCACCGCCAATGCCGAAGTACGCCACATCGGCATAGTTGGTTCGCACGATGTTGTCGGCTCCAAGCCCCGACTCAAAATACCCGCGGCTGAAATCGCGCACCTCAATTTGCTGATGGCCCTCGCGATTGGCCGCATTGCCAAAGCGCCCCCAGCCTGCACCCTGCCAGAGAATTAACTCCGGCTTGGAGTAGCGGGTTTGATACAGCCACCCAAAATTGTGTTTCCAAAATGCAGCGGCATATTGATCGCTCAGAAATTCATAAATGCCCATCGTTTGAAACGTATGCGTTACCCAGACACCGGTTTCGTTGCTGCCCGGCCCAAAAAATTGCTTCTGCAACGGGGCAACACCATCAAGGTAGCCGCCTACCAGTGCAAGTTGTGTGGTGCCCAGCGTGCGGTGCTTCCAGCGGTTAGCAAAAAATGCTTCGTAACGCGTGTAAGCAAACTGGCTGTCCCACAGGCCCGTAAAACCGCGGGCAACGGCGGCAGAAAACACCGGCTGCTCAAAGCCCACCAGTGCTTTGCGCCCTGCGAGCCGCGCCTCGCGCAAGCGATGGATGTACGTAAACTCGGCCGTGGCCTCTGCGGTGCGGAAGGAATTGAGCAACTCGTTGTTATGCACAAACCCGTACGCAAACTGCGGGGTATACACCGTGCGATCAAACCCCACCCGCACACGCCACGAAGTAGTGGGTTTCCAACTCGTGCGCACCCGGAACAACTCCATTCGGTCGAACCGGTTGGCCACCAATTGCCGGAACGAATAGCTTGAGAGCGAGCGGTAGCCCTCAAAAAACTGCGAACCGCCCGGCTCCTGAATATCGCGGGCATATGCAAATTGTAACGTCCAGTCGCGCCGCCGCCACAGGTTGGCCGTAACATCGCCACCCCATTTCCATTGCTCATCGCGAAAGCCGTAGCCCACATAGGCCCCAAGCGAAAACGCTTTGGAAAACTTCGCGTTGGTACGCCAGCCCAGCCCGAGGCGTGCGCCTTCAAAGCGGTTGAAGCGCAGTACGCGATTCAGTTGCCAATCAATCTTCCCGGTGGGATACACGTTGGCAAAAAGTCCTTCGGCCAACCGATCGAAAGCTCGAAATACTTTCATCTTCTGTGCCACGGAATCGAACCACTCAAACGTGCGCGTTTCCAGACTATCGGGCTGCTCGGCCCGGTACCGGGCCAGTAACGTTGTGTCGCGCGTGGTGCCCAGGTCTACCTGCGCATCCGCAAATACGCTGCGATCAATGGTAGGGTTGATGCGCACATCCTGCAGATAGCTGCGCGCCACCGCCACAAGATACATCGGGCCAATGCGGTTTTCCTTAAAATACAAATCGGTATTTAGTTGCACGGGAAACCAGAAGTTGGCCACGCGCGCATAGTTTTGCTGAATACGAAAGTCAATTTTCGTAAACGGATCGGCCGAACGCGCAATTACATTTTTCAATGCCCACCCATTGCGGCTGATGGACAACTGCCCCGAAAGTTGGTTGACGTTGGAATTGCCCAACGGCTCAAACGTAATCACAAACACCGAGTCGCCCTCAAAAAATGTGGTATCCGTAAGGGTAAAATCATAGACCTTTTCGCTGTTGCGGGAGAGCGGGTTTAAGTGGGGCTTGCCCAGCAGCGTAATCCAATCATCTTGAAAGCCAAGCGGCTGATAGTCGTTTGGCAACGAAGCCAGCAGCGGAGTGGAAAATCCCGAGATTTTGTAGTCGAGCAGCCGCTCGGTTTGCTTGTTCGGGCGTACGTAAAACTTCTCGGCCACGGACTCCGTCACCAACAAGTGCTGTTTGTTGCGGATGGAGTCGAGTTGAATAACCGAAGAGTCTTCGGGCGTAAGCTGCTGTTTTTTGTTTTGCTTCCGCAGACTGTCGGGCGAAACAGGTTCGCCCTCTAGTTTAAAAACCACTTTGGTGTACGAGGTGTAGGCATACGAATCCAGCCGCTCCGGCCGATGGTTGTCTTTCGCCTGCGTGGCATTGCGGATGATCCGCCAGGCCGGGTTGGCCCCCGCCAGAATCACCACCTCACCCAACTGCCGCGCCGTTGGCTGAAGCCGGATTTTTGGCGACTTCCGCACGGCCTCGATGGATAACGCTTGCGCGCGATACCCCACATAACTCACAAAAATTTTTCCCGAGTAGCCCGGCGGCAAGTTGAGCTGAAACCGGCCATCAATATCGGTAGTGGTGCCGGTGCGCCGGTCGTCCAATGCCAGGTTGGCAAATGCAAGAGGTTCCAGGGTAACGCTGTCCACCACAGTGCCGCGCAGCGTTTGGGCGTAACCGGGCATCACCAGTGTTACGGCAAGTACAAATAATAAAGTCCGCATCATGTGCATATTAAACAGTGTGCAGCCCGCGTTGGTTTTGTGCTGGCAGAACTACCGCATGGGTAGCACTGCAGCGCCTAAAATTTCAAATGTTTAACTTCTTTTCATAGGCGCTACACCCGCAATAAAAAGAGGCGGTCTTAAAACCGAAACGTCTTTAACAAACCAAGTGGCGCAAGCTTCATGAAAATACCCAGAAGCCATCCCAAAAATATGAAAAGCGTCATTTCAAGGAAGGTACAACCGAGAAATCCTTGATTGCAGCTGCAAATAGGGATGGCCAACGTTCGTTCGATATGACGGGATATTTTTGAAAGCGCTTCGAAATACCGATGGCGTCGGTCATTCCATCCGCGCAAAGCGGTAACCAAATCAACGCTTAGGTAAGCATGCCACCATCCACCTGCAACACCTGCCCGGAGATGTAGGTAGACATATCCGACGCCAGGAACACACATGCATCGGCCACATCTTCGGGGCGGCCGCCCCGCTTCAGCGGAATGGCATCGCGCCAGCTCTGCACCGTCTTCTCATCCAGCTTGGCGGTCATTTCCGTTTCAATAAAGCCCGGCGCAATGGCGTTGCTGCGAATGCCGCGCGAACCTAATTCCAGCGCCACAGATTTCGTAAATCCAATAATCCCCGCCTTCGATGCGGCATAATTGGCCTGGCCTGCATTGCCTTTAATGCCCACCACCGAAGTCATATTAATAATTGAGCCGCTCTTCTGCTTCATCATCGGCTTGGTAGCCGCTTTCACCGTGTTGAAACACGATTTCAGGTTAACGCTCATCACTTTGTCCCACGCCTCTTCGTTCATGCGCAGCAGCAGGTTATCCATGGTAATGCCCGCGTTGTTTACCAACACATCCAACGTGCCAAAATCGGCCACCACATCGGCAATCAATTTATCTGCCTGCGCAAAATCGGAGGCATCCGAACGATAGCCTTTTGCCTTTCCGCCAAAGGCGCGCAATTCATTTTCCAAAGCCACCCCTTGCTCTACACTACTCAGGTAGGTAAACGCCACGTGCGCGCCCTCCTGTGCAAAACGCAGGGCAATGGCGCGACCAATTCCTTTTGAGGCCCCCGTTACCAGCGCAGTTTTTCCTTGCAATAGATTCATGATTCAACTGTATTAGTTATCCAAAAGCCTAAAATTAGTATTTAATTAGCAGACTATGCAGGGGCCGCTTTCGCGCGATGGGGTATTGAAATTAGTGGTGGCGGGTGCCACCGTGTTGGCCCTGCTGGTAGAAGGGTACAGCCGCTACTGCGGGTTCTTGTTCACCTCCGATTCGTTTCAGTATTTGTCCGCAGCGCACAGTTTCCGCGCAAGCGGCGTGTTTCTCAGTCCCGATGGATCGCACTACGCCCACTGGCCACCGCTCTACCCGGTGCTGCTCAACCTGTTTGCAGACCCCATCTGGTCGGCCAACGTCATCCACCTGCTCTGCAAACTTGTGCTCAGCTGGCTGGTGTACCGGCTCAGCATGGTTTATCTTACAGACAACCGCACCCGCGCGATTTTTGCCTTAAGCGTACTGCTGGGGGTGCACCTGCTGCTCATCTCTGTATTTATATGGTCGGAGTTGGTGTTTGTTACGCTAGCGCTGGCCATGCTGTACCACCACACCCAAAAACCCGATCGGCTACTCACCGGCTGGCTGTTGGCATTAGGATTTCTGTTGTGCCTGCAACGCAATGCCGGGGTGTTCTGGATTGCCGGGCTCGCTACCGGCTGGCTGCTGGCGCGTGGGCTTTCGCTGCCCCGCGCAACCCAAGCGGCTGCTTTTTTTCTGATCTGCACCAGCGGCATGTGGGCGTGGAACAGCTACAACACCTGGTTTGTGCCCGCAGCGTTTGCCTTTTACCAACACCCGTTTTTCAGTGCGGTGCCCGGCAATTTTATGCGCGCCGGCACACAACTGGCGGCAGCATTTTTCCCCGCGCCACCGCATGCCCTGTGGGGTGTGCTGCTGGCGGTGCTTCACCTCGTGGCGTTGGGTGTGCTGTGGAAGTTCCGCACCCATGCACTCGCCCTGCCGGTGTGGCTGGCCATCGTATTTTGCGCGGGGTTTGTGGTGCTCGGGCCGCTCGATCATTACGAGCTGGACCGCTACCTCTGCATTGTACCGCTGCTGCTCTACCTGCCCCTGCTGCGCGGGTTTGAAATGGCGTGCACGCGCTATGCCCTGCCGCCACGCGTGGTGTGGCTCGTGCTCATCGTGCTCACCAGCTATCCGCTGGTGCGCACGGCACAAAATGCACACCGCTGGCACCAACGCAGTTGCCTGCCCGCCGTAGGTGCGGCCATGCCTGCCCCCACCGCGTGCCCATCCCCCGAAAGGGTTTTGTCTAGCCCAACCGCGTGCGTTCCTCCGGTTTGAACCGGCCGCATCATCTTTTTCTAACAGCCATTTTGCGTTAACTTGCCGCCCTTTACCGCATAATCAAAAATCAGCACTGCATGAATTACGATGTAATAGTAATCGGTTCCGGCCCCGGGGGCTACGTGGCCGCCATTCGCGCTTCACAACTCGGCCTTAAAACCGCCGTGGTAGAAAAAGCCGAACTCGGGGGCGTGTGTTTAAACTGGGGTTGCATCCCCACCAAAGCCCTGCTCAAAAGCGCCAACGTATTTGAATATGTAAAACACGCAGCCGATTACGGAATTCAGTTGAAAGATGCCACGGCCGACTTCCCCAGCATGGTAAAACGCAGCCGCGATGTAGCCGCAGGCATGAGCAAAGGCGTGCAATTCCTGCTCAAGAAAAACAAGATCGATCAATTGCTCGGCCACGGCAAACTAAAAAAAGGCGGCAAGGTAGAAGTAACCGATGCCACCGGTAAAAAAACCGAGTACACCGCCAAGCACATCATCCTCGCCACGGGCAGCCGCGCGCGCGAATTGCCCTCCATGCCGCTGGACGGCAAAAAAATTATCGGCTACCGCGAAGCCATGGTGCTGGAAAAGCAACCTAAAAAAATGTTGGTAGTAGGTTCCGGCGCCATTGGCGTAGAGTTTGCCTATTTCTACAACGCCATCGGCACCGAAGTAACCATCGTAGAATTTCTGCCGCGCATTGTGCCCGTAGAAGACGAAGAAATCTCCAAGCAACTCGAAAAGAGCTTCAAGAAATCCGGCATCACCATCTACACCGGTTCTGAAGTTACCAAAGTAGATACCAGCGGCAAAGGCTGCGTAGCCACCGTAAAAACCCCCACCGGAGAAATTAAACTCGAAGCCGACATCGTGCTCTCCGCCGTGGGCGTGGCCACCAACCTCGAAAACCTCGGCCTGGAAGACGCAGGCGTAAAACACGAAAAAGGCAAAGTGCTGGTAGACGATTTCTACAAAACCAACGTGCCCGGCGTGTACGCCATTGGCGACATTGTAAAAGGCCCCGCGTTAGCGCACGTGGCCTCGGCCGAAGGCATCATCTGCGTAGAAAAAATTGCCGGCCACCATCCGGAGCCGCTCAACTACAACAACGTGCCCGGCTGCACTTACTGCTCGCCCGAGATTGCCTCCGTGGGCTACACCGAAGAAGCCGCTAAGAAAGCCGGCTACCAGGTGAAGGTGGGCAAGTTTCCGTTCACCGCCTCCGGCAAAGCAAAAGCTGCCGGCGCACCCGATGGTTTTGTAAAAGTAATTTTCGATGCCAAGTATGGCGAGTGGTTAGGCGCACACATGATTGGCGCCAACGTAACCGAAATGATTGCCGAAGTAGTAGCCGCCCGCAAGTTGGAAACCACCGGCCACGAAATCATCAAGTCAGTGCACCCACACCCCACCATGAGCGAAGCCGTGATGGAAGCTGCGGCAGCCGCCTACGGAGAAGTAATTCACTTGTAACCGTAGTCAACGCGAATGATGATGGCGCCCGCACACCAGCGGGCGCCACTTTTTTTTAGAAAGCACTCATCAATTCCTTCGCGGGCGGCACCACCGAGAAATCGCAGACCGCGGCACTGCACGTAGAATGTCTCACATCCACTCAACATCAACGTCATTTCGAGGAAGGCACGACCGAGAAATCCCTGACCACAGTGCGATGAGTTTGGGATGGTTCACACTCGCTCAGCATCAACGTCATTTCGAGGGCGGCACGACCGAGAAATCCCTGACGGCAGTGCGCTGAGTTTGGGATGGTTCACACTCGCTCAACATCAACGTCATGTCGAGGGCGGCACGACCGAGAAATCCCTGACGACAGTGGCAAGTAAATTTTTTTTGGCGGCCCCGCGTGCCGTGCACCTGCCCGCGCCACGCGGCCCGGCTTTACGCTCCAACTCCGCGCCCCTGCACCCGCCCACCCCTGGCGGGGTTTCCGCTGCAATCCGTGGCCGGGCGGGCTTTTTTCACACGTTTATACCCCGCTTAGCTTGGGTGGATTTGTGCGATTGGGGTTACACCGCGATAAAAAAATAAATGCAATTGTTTAAATTCGGGTGTTGTGGCCAATTGGCCCTGCTCCGTGGACAGTGATGTGAAAGTTTATTAATTTCGGTCGACTACAATGATAGGTTTTTCGTTAATGACCATAAATAAATGATAATATGGAATACTTCAAGTTAATCTTTGGACTCGCACTGACTGCTACTTTCATTTGGTTGCTCCTGAAGAACAGCAAGCGGACTAACTTTATTAATGCCCTACTTCGGGTTGACACAATACTCGGACTTGTAGCTGGTGTATATTTAGTTTTTACATCAACATACTCGCTTTTGATTCACTAATTCAGTTCCGCGGACAATTCGCAACATGTGGACTCATTTCGTTTCCACAAACAGTAACGTTTGACTTGGAAATGGGAAAATGACGATGACGTAAAAAATATCGAGTTAGCCTTTGTTGACCGTGGACACTAGCCGACTTCAGAACAACCGACAGCGAAAAAATGAAGAATTGTGTGACAATAACGGACGAAGATCAACTGGCCACAACACAATCGCCAACCGTAGGAAAAGACACGAAAGAACCGACTGACTAAAATAAGCAATATGGACTCAGGACAAAGCATCGAGAAATTAGAAAAAGAAAACAAACGACTGAAAACAATAAATAAAATCCTGACAGTGTATGTAGTTTTCAGCTTACTAATAATGTGTTATAACTATTTCTTATAAAAGACCATGCTCGGTTGGCCTTCCTCAGCCCTCGTTGTTGTTCTTCACCAACGAGCAGTTCAAATCTAATTGCAAGGGAAGAACACGGGCAATGGCAAGTAGATATCCACCGTATTTGAGTGGATTTGTGCGATTGGGGTTACACCGCGATAAAAGAAATAAATGCAATTGTTTAAATTCGGGTGTTGGGCGTCATTGCTTTGGGACAACATAGTAGTTGGAATTCGTGACAAGGTCGACAACAATTTTAAAACTTAGAGACATTGAGCATTAGACGAAGTTAATTCTTATGACTTTAAATAGGAGAATAATTAAGAAATGGTGGAAATCATTAGGTATTAAACCGGTCTCACCGGGCTTAGAAAGAATAGGTATTATTTTTACTATCGGCCTGACATTGGTATCAACTTTTATTGCTTTGATGACATTTAACCAGCAACAAGAGATAAAAGGAATGAAGAGTCTCCTATTGAAGCAAGACACTATAATCGAGCAAAATAGACAAATGATTTTGAGGCTAGACAGTGCACAGGATTATGCGATTGACCAGATTAATGCCATAAAAACTCAGACCAAGAGCAATGAATATTCTACTAAACCACTTTTAGACTTTAGAGGGCTGCTAACCCTAGTATTTAACGCCAGAACTAAGGAATGGAAAATTCAGTTCTCAGTTTCAAACTACGGCTTACGTCCAGCGAGTATGGTTAAAGTCAATGGTAGTTTACAGAAGATATCGGAAGGTTTCTTTTTTACAGGACTTGAGTTTGAATCGACAACGCATACCGAAAGACTTTTACAAAATCAGGAAATGATTATTACCGTGGTTAACAAGGGCTTTATTGACAACCACCTTAACGATTTCGAATCATTTTTCTTTGTTTCAAATATTAAATACTTTGATCCGTTGGCAAAAACTCTTGAGTCTACAAAAGTTTACAAACGACTGGTTAAAATACATTCTTCAGAATTCGAACAGCGATTTTCCTTCAATGAACTTTCAAAGAAAGATTTAGATTTAATCGGGAAATTTAATAATTGACTAGATCAAGCAACGAACGCCCAACAATGTATTTGCGTCAAGCGGGGTTGACGCGTAATCCAACGTTTTCGTATCTTTAATGCGTTTGTTGTCGGAGACAGGACGCGGCTTCAGAAGCCCCGCTCGAACGCAAATACTCACGTTAGCTGTAATTAAAAAAAATGATACCCAAAAAAATAGGTGACTGGAATGTAGAAGTAATCTTAATGCTTTTAAGACAAGGCTATTATGAATGTGAATATTTGACTTTAAAGAAATGCTTCCACTCAAAAATGACGATAAAGAATGGTGCGCCACCGTAGGCAGTGCCGACAAACCCTGATATACAAGTTTAGATGAATAGCGATATATTTTTTTACTTAGGAATCTCAGCAATCATAATTCACGAAATGGACGCCGTAAGGTGTAAGGAGTGGAGAATATTTCCAGGACTCTCACTGCTTGACGACAATTGGGGATTTAAGATATTCATGATAGCCCATGTTCCATTATTCTACATTCTGTTGTGGGGACTCCTACGGCAAGGTGATCATTCACAACTAAAACACGGACTGGACATATTTTTTATCATTCACGTCGGGCTCCATCTACTTTTTCTAAAGCATAAGAAAAACGAATTTAAAGACTGGGTGTCATGGACAATAATTTTGAGCGCTGGAATATTTGGACTAACTGACCTCTTGATTCAAAAATAACTGACCGCCCCACTCGATAATAAATTGAATCGCAGCTTAACCCGCGTTGGTGTTCTTCACCAACGAGAAGTTCAAATCAAACTACCGATGAACAACACCGGCAATGGCAAGTAGATATCCACCGTATTTGAGTGGATTTGTGCGATTGGGGTTACACCGCGATAATAAAATAAATGCAATTGTTTAAATTCGGGTGTTGTGCACAATAGGGCAAAAAAGAACACCTGAGAATTTTAATATGGACAAGGAATCTAAGGACAAATTAAAAGGGACAATGATTGTGCCCATTGGACTAGCAATTATTCTCGTTCCATTTTCGATGTTAATTGGATGGAACTTGGTGACTCTAATTTTGTTTTGGTTTGTGTTGACCCCTGGAGTGACAATTTATTTACCGACATTAGTTTCAAGCAATAAAAAACATTTGTTTGAGTCGCTAGTGGGACTAATCATTTTCTACGGACTTATTGTATTCATGATTTACGACCATTACAAGACCGACTATTTTCAAGTTATGATTGTAAGTTGTTTAATAAATCTAATCTTGGTTTCAGCGATAACATGGACGAGAAGACCGAGGACACAGACACAATAAAAAGATTGGTAAATGCCCTACTGTGCACAACAGCATGTTTGCGCTATGAGAGGGCGATCCGTTAAATTTTAGTATTTTTATAAAATCAACCTTTGTGTTCGCTGGACAACGCGCGGCTTCGGAAGCCGACCACATCGCAAATACAAAGATTGTAAGCAATTGGGTCGGCTTCGTTGGAAGTGACGGCAAAAAAGTAAAATTTCGTTTGACATTTTTCCGCTGACAACTCGCACTTGATGGAGTATTTGTGACCGCACACTATTTGGGCGGTAAAATATTGGTAACTATTTAAAAACTTGTAAAATGAGAAAGAATTTAATCATTGGACTTCTGACAATTGTATCATTATTATCAATGACTTATGGGTATTTCCAAAAGGAAAGAGCAGACGAACAAGAAGCTCTTGCTATTGAGCAATCAAAAATTGCAAGAGAAGCAGTAATTAAAGCTGAGCAAAGTCAAAAAGAAGCACAAATGCAGCAGGCTATGGCTGTTGCGGAAGCTCATAGAGCAATGGAGCAATCATTAATAGCACAAAAAGCTCTGGAGGACGCAAAAAGGAAAAAATAAATTCTTATCCTTCGTTGGTGTTCTTCACAAACGAGAAGCTCAAATCATTTCGCCGGTGATGAACACCGGCCATGGCAAGTAGATATCCACCGTATTTGAGTGGATTTGTGCGATTGGGGTTACACCTCGATAAAAAAATAAATGCAATTGTTTAAATTCGGGTGTTTCCAGTAATGGTGCACCACGGTAGGCAGTGCCGACAAACTCTTATATACGACTTTAAATGAATAGCGATATATTTTTTTACTTAGGAATCTCAGCAATCATAATTCACGAAATGGACGCCGTAAGGTGTAAGGAGTGGAGAATATTTCCAGGACTCTCACTGCTTGACGACAATTGGGGATTTAAGATATTCATGATAGCCCATGTTCCATTATTCTACATTCTGTTGTGGGGACTCCTACGGCAAGGTGATCATTCACAACTAAAACACGGACTGGACATATTTTTTATCATTCACGTCGGGCTCCATCTACTTTTTCTAAAGCATAAGAAAAACGAATTTAAAGACTGGGTGTCATGGACAATAATTTTGAGCGCTGGAATATTTGGACTAACTGACCTCTTGATTCAAAAATAACTGACCGCCCCACTCGATAATAAATTGAATCGCAGCTTAACCCGCGTTGGTGTTCTTCACCAACGAGAAGTTCAAATCAAACTACCGATGAACAACACCGGCAATGGCAAGTAGATATCCACCGTATTTGAGTGGATTTGTGCGATTGGGGTTACTCCGGCTTAAAAGAAATAAATGCAATTGTTTAAATTCGGGTGTTGTGCACAATATGCCGGACAAAGAAGTGAATGGTAACGACTGACACAATAATTGATTTTCTAAAAGATAAAATTGGGATGGACGACATAAAAGCTGACTCGGACTTGTATTCCGACTTAGGGGTTTATGGTGACGACTTTGACGAATTAATTTCGGACTACTCTAAACAGTTTACTGTTAACATGGACAAGTATTTATGGTACTTCCACATGACAGAAGAGGGAGGACAATGGAGCATCGGTGGACTGTTTTTCACTCCACCATACAAACGAATTCAAAGAATACCCGTGACCCCGACAATGTTGACTGAGTTTGCAAACAAAGCGCGATGGGAAATTGACTACCCGGACCATAAATTACCAAAACGGAGGTGGGACATATTGATAAACCAAGTACTTGTATTTGGACTATTGACATGGCTGATTGTAAAATGGATAATGAATTATTTTGAGTAAGGCATACTGTGCACAACAACATGTTTGCGCTATGGCCGGGTGAAGTGTAAGTTACAAGTTGTTATCTTCGTTCAACGTTTAGTTTCGCAGACAGCGCGCGGCTTCGGAAGCCGGCCACATCGCAAACACAAACGTTAGCAACAACAAAAAAGCTGGAACAGCGAATGAAAATATTGATACTTGGGGCGACCGGAAGAACCGGTAAGTTGATTTTAGCAGAAGCTTTAAATCAAGGGTATGATATCAATTGTTTGGTTCGAGAACCACAACAGCTCAAGCAAAATCACAAAAGTCTAAACATTTTTAAAGGTTCACCTGAACAAATCTCTGACTTGGAAAACGCCATTAAAGGTTGTCACGGACTAATAAGTGCACTGAACATTTCCCGAAATTCGGACTTTCCCTGGTCTACATTAAGAACACCCCCTAATTTTCTGTCGGAAGTAATGAATAACATAATCGCGCTGACAGAGAAAAACAAACTTGAGAGAATTATCGTCTGTTCTGCCTGGGGAGTTGCCGAAACTGAAAAAGAAATTCCAGGCTGGTTTAATTGGTTTATCAAAAACAGCAACATTGGAGTTGCCTATAAAGACCATGAAAGGCAAGAAAATAAACTAAAGGAATCAAAATTAAACTGGACGATTGTAAGACCGACTGGATTAACCAACTTCAAAACTGACAAAAAAGTAGTCGAGAGTTACCATAACGTGCCTAAACCAAGATTGACAATCAGCCGCCTTAGCCTGGCAAAATTTATGGTCAATGCCTTAAAAAGAGATGAATTAATCGGAAAAACACCTGTGATTTCAGAATAGATAAGCAGCGGCACCAAACGATGGATGCATTTAAACTCGACAATCAATTAACTTAACCCTCGTTGATGCTCTTAGCCCTTGTTGATGTTCTTCACCAACGAGAAGTTCAAATCATTTTGCCGGTGAAGAACCTCGGCCATGGCAAGCGCAAAAATGACCTCCGCAAAAACGCTCCGTATGCAATAGCGGCGTAAAGCGTTGACTTTGTACATTGTTTTCCTAATTTCGTTTCACATGTAGGACAGGGCACAGTTTAAAAAATCGCTGCTGACATCAACACATCCCGCAAACGGGCATTGTAGAACGACAGCGTGAACAGATGAAAAGAGAGCAAATGAACCGGATTAAATACATCCAAATTTTAATCGGAATTTCAGCATTGGCAACAATGTTCCATTTATTGATTTTAATTGGAATTATTCCTTTTGAAGTAACATGGGGCGGACGACTAAAGTCAGTTGAAGAAATGTATACTTTTGAAAGCCTTTCTATTTTGATAAATTCGTTTTTCGTTTTTGTGCTTTTGCAAAAAGCAGAGTTCGTCCGCTATTTCTTCGGAAGAAAAGCCGTTAGAGTAATTCTGTGGATTTTCTTTACAATTTTTATACTAAACACAATTGGTAATTTATTTGCCGAAACAACCTTTGAAAGGTTTTTTACAATAATAACATTGTTAAGTGCCACGCTAATTTGGCTAATCAACAGGTCATCAAAATAGTATGCTAAGCTTAAACATTAAATAAAATAGATATGGCAACACAAGTAAAAAACCCATTCGCTTGGGTAGAAATCTATGTAGACGATATGCACAGAGCTCAAAAATTCTACGAAACGGTTTTACAAATTGAAATGCTACCTATGCAAGCCCCGGGAGAATTTGGCGACTTAGCGATGTTAAGTTTTCCTTGGGCTCAAGGAAAAAGCAACATAAGTGGCGCATTGTGTAAGACAAGTGGGATGAAACCCGGGACTGGCGGAACTTTAGTTTACTTCACTTCCGAAGATTGTGCCGTTGAGACGGCAAGAGTTGAAGATGCAGGCGGAAAAGTATTACAAAAAAAGTTTCCTATTGGCGAACACGGATTTTGTTCGGTTGTAATCGATACCGAAGGGAATACAATTGGATTTCATTCGGATCGATAAAGAACAACTACCGCTAACATTGCATTGCCGCTACGGTGGTAGATACGAATATGTCAGCATCTTATGGTTGGTCAGCGGCGGCCATCGGGTGAAACGTACGCCACCAGCATTTTCGTAAATTCATGCTCATAATCCCCAGCTGGTGAGAGCACCGGGCGGACAGAATCCTAAGTCCCCGAAAGCGGCTATGCTTCACCGTTATCGGTCAGATAAAAAGAACCACCCAAACGTGGCAATGGTTAACGCAAAATCACAAAATGAAAGTTCAACTATATAAAATCAAAAATCCGAACAACTGTGTTTCCGAAATCGTAGAAATAAAATCAGACTCTGCGGCTGACCCTTTAACACATTTTGTACCGCCCTTTGTAAACCCTGAGATAATTCTTTTCATCGGACAAACACATCAAATAAAAAATGTTCCAATCCCCAATGGGCTAATCAAAGGACTGTATAACATTTCTCAAAAAATTGAATTTGCACCAAACTATCATTTTATAAGTATCCGATTACAACCCTTCGGATTACGACAACTATTCAATGTAGACGCAACAGAACTAAATAACTCAGTAATTGATATTCAATCTCATCCCATCGGAGAAATTCTTTTTAAGTATACAAAATTGTCCGCCAAACTTGATGTTACGTTATCTAAAGCCTTGGTTAATGGCATTGAACACTTCGCAGTTTACCCCATATCGGAACCAACAAAACAGTTTATCAAATTAGTATCCAAAACTGAATTCAAAACAATAAAAAGTTTAGTTTTTGGAAGTCGTATCGGCATACGAACCTTACAGCGAAACTTCAAAAAAGAAGTGGGTGTTTCACCAAAAGAATTTTTGAGAATCAAGCGATTGAACGCAATCGAACAAAAAATGTCCCAGAATGTAAATGTTTTTGAAATTATTGCCGATTTTAATTTCACAGACCAAGCCCATTTCATTAAAGACTTTAAGCACCTTCGAAATATCACACCTTCCGAAATTGTGAAAAGGAAATTACTGCTCTCCGATCAACTAGCAAATCCCAAAATCATCACCATTTAATGTTGTCGCTTTTATACAATGAATTGATTTCTACGCCCAAGACATTAGTAACCGAAAACGAAAAAGCATTGTCGGCATGAGACGAATTCACGCTCTTGAATGGGAGGATTTAGAGTGGTTTCCTTCAAGTTGGCGAAATTTTGGAACTGATTTCTTAAAGTTTATAGCCACTAATTTTTACCTATACAAACCCATTTTACCCTTACTGCAAAAGTGCTTTGATAAAAGTGGGCAAAATCTTTGGGTAGATTTGGCATCAGGCGGGGGCAGTGGGTTGATATCTTTGGCTAAAGATTTGAAACATAAAAATCCAAAATTAAAAATCACGTTAACAGATATCTATCCAAACATCCGAGCGTTTGAATATTTAAGCACAGAGGTGCCTGACACATTCACTTATGAAAAAACATCAGTTGATGCCTCCCGGCCTCCTAAACATTTACAATGTGCGGTACAAACCATATTTGGAGCTTTTCATCATTTTCCGCCTGAAAAGGGAAGGCAAATTTTACAAAACGCAGTGGATACGAATACAACCATTGCCATATTTGAACCTGTTGGAAGAAACTTCGGAAGTTGGTTTTCTATGTTTCTTACGCCGCTAAACGTGTTACTACTTACACCATTTATTCGTCCTTTTCGTTGGTATGTATTGCCCTTTATATATTGTATACCACTTATCCCATTCTTTATTACGTGGGATGGCATTGCCTCCATTTTAAGAATGTACTCAAAAAATGAATTACAAGAACTTGTTAGTTCATTAGAAAATGTCGATTCCTATGAATGGGAAATTGACGAAACACCAGGGCAAATGCCTGTATATTATCTTATCGGTTACAAAAAATAACAAAAATGAATTGGACACAAGAAATTGATAAAATAACATCTGAAGCGGAGATGCATTTTAGCAAACTAGGCAGTGAGCAATTAAATTGGAAACCAGACACACAAACTTGGAGCATCGCACAAAATTTGGAACATTTGATCGTGGTCAATGAAACGTATTATCCGGTTTTGAGGGCATTAAAAAATGGAACATACAAAAAACCGTTTTTGGCAAATTTTGGTTTTATTGTTTCCTTTTTTGAAAAACGTATTCTCAATGCCGTTAAACCAGACAGAAAGAGTAAAATGAAAACTTTTCCAATTTGGGAGCCAAGCCAAAACAGTGTACGAAATGATATAGTACATCAGTTTAAGAAGCATCAAACCGAACTGCAAACGCAAATAAACGAAGCCAATGAACTCCTTAATAATCAAATTGTGATTTCCTCACCCGCGAGTAGAATTGTGGTTTACAGGTTAGAAATAGCATTCGACATTATAGTGACTCACGAAAAACGTCACCTGGAACAGGCAAAAGAAATTCCAAGAGCATTAAAAAAAATGGAAAACAATTTATAAGCCCGAACCGCTAATAAAAGCGATAACTAATGGCCGGTTAAGGCCTAAGTATAAAATATTTATATTCGTCATTAGTTTTAACGACCATGGACGGCAACTCGTTCAAATACCACATTTGCACTCCAATGCGAAGTTCAAATCTAATTGCCGGTGAAGAACACCGGCCATGGCAAGCGTTTTAGTTCCACAATCCATCAACCTATGAAGGTATTGGTAACAGGTTCAGCAGGACGACTCGGGCAGGCGATCATTGAGTTATTACGATTTAAAAAAATTCAAAGTATTGGAATTGACCTATTGAAATCAAAAACGACAGACATTGTATTAGATATACGAAATAAAAAAGATGTCGCTAACGTGATAAAAAAAGTTGACCGCGTGATTCACACTGCGGCTGTACATGGACGACACCTGGACATGAATTTACCCCGTATAGACTTCATTGAAACAAATATTCTCGGCACACTTCACCTATTGGAAGCGTCGGCACAAAATGGTATAAAATCCTTCATCTACACCAGCACCACTTCCGTGTATGGTAAGTCAATGGAAAACGCGAATAACGCGGTGTGGGTTGATGAACAACTACCTGCTGTACCAAGAGACATCTACGATATTAGCAAGTTGACAGCGGAGAATCTTTGTAGGGATTCTTTTGAAAAGGACAAATTGAATTGTTGTGTTCTGCGGGTATCAAGGTTTATGGACGAACCAAAAAACGAAATTGCAAATTATCGGCTTTACAGAGGCCTGGACGAAAAAGATGGAGCCGAAGCCCATCTGCTCGCTGTACATAGGCAGTTTAAAACCTTTGAGATATTTAACATCTCTAACGACACTCCATTCAAAATGACAGATTTAAAAACGCTAAAGAATAATCCGAAGAAGGTCATCGTAAAGTACTACCCAACAAGTGAGGACATCTATGCAAAAAGAGGATGGACTTTTCCGAAATCAATAGACAGAGTCTACTCAATCGATAAAGCAAAAAAGCATTTACACTACCAACCAAAAAACAATTTCCTTGAGTATATATCTTCTGACTAAAACGCATGTTTGCGCTATGGCCCGGCGACAGGTTAAATTTTCATATTTTTAAACCAACAACGTTTGGTTTCGCAGGATAGTACGCGGCCTCGGAAGCCGGTCATCTCTGGCTTAAATTGAGTTAATTTGTCTTCATGCCTACCACGGAACAAGACAGTAAAATAGAAGTATGAACGCAGCAATTTTGATAGCCAATGCCTTGACACTCTTAGCATTTGTTATTCACACATTTGTAGGTGACCAAGAATTGAAAGTAAACGAACCGATAGCCGGGAGTGACGAAAATTTCCAAAAAAGAGAGAAATGGACGATGGCTAGATGTGGTTGGCATTGGGTTTCATTTGATTTGCTTTTTGCCACGATCGGGCTCGGACTGATTAACTTTACGAACTACCTCGACAACGAAAAAATAGTGTTACAAATACTAACCCTATACTTTTTTGGCTATGCCGTGGTGTGGGCCTTTACAATAGCAATTTCAAAACAGTTCCCGAAAAACTATTTGAAACTAGGGCAGTGGATTTTGTTATTACTTATCAGCGGACTTGTTTATCTCGGAACACATTAAATTGACTTATGCTTACACTTGGCGGATATATCAACATATTCATTGCAATCGCACATATTGTTGGATTGCTTTGGGCTGACAAAATGTTTGAAGTTGCTGGTATTGCGGAAGGAATGGCGCTTGCTAAACGAGACATACATCCGCTGTATCCGTATTTTATTACGGTGGTAGTAGCCATTTTATTTTTTGTCATGGGCTTGTATGGGCTCTCGGCCGATAACAAGTATAAAAAGCTGCCATTCGTAAAACCAATGGTATTTTGTATCGGAGGGATTTATTTGTTGCGTGGAATCAGTGAACTTGCTTTCGATATCGGATGGCAAAAAGCAACTCCGTTACTAGAAAACACCTACTCACTAATCGCAATTCTCGTTGGACTTTTGTATCTGGTAGGCGGACTGAAAAAATGGAATGTGAGACAAACGCAATAAAACACAACAACCCGCGACCAACGGTTTCGTATTAAAAGTGTAGAAGTGCTTCGCGCTTGCGCACCTTTTCCTTGCCGCACGAACCAAGCGCTGTTACAATCACCGCCACCCCAAAGCAAGCAAAAGCGCGAACCCTAACCACCCCAGCCAAGAATACCACCAATAGAATGGCATCGCATCAAGTAGTTAGATTACCGATGCACTTGGGATTCTCTGTCCGTTCATTTTAAAAACATTTGCCTTTCGCCCCAGGCGCGCATTTGTTTAATCACGGGAATCAGTTCCTTGCCTGTAGGCGTAAGCGCGTACTCCACTCGTGGTGGAACCTCCAGATAGACTTTTCTGGTAATCAGCTCGTCACTTTCCAGCTCTTTTAGGGTCTGGGTAAGCATTTTTGGGGTTATCCCCACCACGGCCCTTTTCAATTCTCCATAGCGTAAAAGGCCATCTTTCAAGACCCACAAAATTCTTCCTTTATACTTTCCGCCAATTCGTTGAAAGGCGTAATCCACGGCACAATATGCCTTGCTCGATTTTTTTTTCACCCTTCTAACAATTTTAATGTGTTCGTCATCAGCAATAGTATCATTTTGGTATGTAGGCTACATTTTAGTATGTACTTGTTACAAAGATATTATGTATTTCTCTTTACCAAAATTAAAATACCGAAGAAACTGTAACGCAATCAGCTACTTCCGAAGCAAAGTGAAAATAAAACGAACCAATATGAATGCATCCATTCAACGAGTACTGCACTTTCCAATTACTAAAATTATCGTGGGCATTGTCGTCCCGTTTTCTCTATTTGTAATCATTCAAAACTTCGCATTAAAGCCATTTTTTTACAGCATTATTCCAGATAAAAATATTGCCAATCCCATCATTCATTGTATCTCCTTCCTCGTTTTATTAGTTGGCTATTATTTTCTATTTCGTTTTTATGATAAAAGAAAGATTACCGAACTCTCTTTAGCCTATTTGCCTAAAGAACTACTTGGCGGATTTATTCTGGGCTTTTCTTCGATCTCATTATCAATCTTCATTTTATACTTGTTGGGGTACTACCAACCGATGAGTATTACAACCGCTCACTACCCAGTGAAGTTCTTCACGGTATTGGTGTTTGCGGCCATCGTTGAAGACCTGTTTCATCGAGGGTTAATCGTTCGTATCTGTGAAAATTGGTTAGGTACTCATCTAACCCTCGTCATTGCCATGTTAGTAGAACTACAACTGCACATTTATAATCCCAACACCAACTTCTTCAGCCTTATTTTATACTTGGTTTGGGGATTTACGGGGGCGATGCTGTTCATCTATACGAAAAGAATTTGGCTACCCTTTTTCTTCCATTTAGGTTGGAACTTTTCTCAGCCGTTTTATGGCTCAAATCTCTCCGGACTAAATGATATGGGCAGTATTATTCAATCCACATTTTCCGGTCCTGAACTATTGACAGGGGGTGTTTTTGGAATTGAAAACTCCATGATCACGCTAACTTTCTTGTTATTGATCGGAATAGCATTTTATTATCTTGCAAAAAGAGAAGGCAAAATTGTGAAAAGTAAGCTATTTAAAAGATGAACGTAAACGATGCGTTTTTAAGTGTTAAAGATTATTTCTCGCCAAAGATCATAGGCGAAGTGAATGACCATTATATCAAACTGGCAAAAATAAAAGGGCAAGAAGTGCCCTGGCATAACCATGAGCATGAAGATGAGTTGTTCTATATCGTTGACGGGCAACTGTTGATGGAAATCGAGCATCAACCGGAATTTACCATGAAAAAGGGAGACCTGTTTGTTGTGAAGAAAGGAACCAACCACCGTGTTTCCTCAACAGCGGAATGCCTGATTATGCTGATTGAACCAAAAACGACCGAACATACCGGTAAGGTGAAAACCGCTATTAGTAAATCAATTGAAGAGCAACACTATTGAAATAACCAGCTGTTCGCGCTTTGTAATATCGAACTACAGCGACGCGGAATCTATAAGCCCCGTTTTAGCCGTCTCGGATTGGAAATCATAACTGCCGAATAGCTGGACATATCACACTATTTCCAGCGGATATGTGCGATAGGTGACACCAGTATAGCGGGCAAAGCAGCAATTGTATAAATTCGAGTTTTTGCGCCGAGCGCAACAAAATATTTGACCAAAAATGACAAGAGGAAACGCCCACAGAATATTGTTGTACTTTGGTGCATTAGCCTAAGACCCGCACGCCTCACGCCAACTCCCGCTCCGGGAACAAACATGCCTACAGGTGTTTGGTTGAAGCGTGCCGCGCGGACGCATCAAATTTCAGCTCGTGCCCGCTTCCTTTCCTTACCCAACGGATGACAGAGTTATATTTTGGGGGCAGGCGTCTGACCGCTGTGAGCGGTCTGACGCCTAAGACCCCAGCGCCTCACGCCAACTCCCGAATCTCAAAATCCTTGCCCTTGCCGAATTTGATGACGTCTTTTAGTTTGTAACGCTCCAGCGTATGAAGGTCTTTTACCAAAAAATCTTCGCGCAGCAGGGCGCGCTCGATTTCAAAATCATATACATCCGAATAGTTTACCAGCCGGTAGCGGTGGCCTACGCGCAGCGCGCTGAACGACAGCCCCTTCATACCTACAACGGTTCTTCGCGCTCTAACATTAAGATAGACGCCTGCGATACAATGTAGTATTTCTCCTTTTCGTAGATCACTTCAATGGCACCCTTCTGCAAAAAGATGGCCAGATCGCCCTCTTGCGCCTGCAGCGGCAGGTATTTTACCGCCTCCTCCTGGCCCTTCCAGGCTTCGTCTTCATCGGCAGGAATGGGCAGCGGGTAGCCCGGCCCCACTTTAATGATGTAGCCAGTTTGAATTTTTTCTTTCTCCTGCACGCCCGGCGGCAAATACAAACCACTCTCGGTGCGGTCGGACTGGCGGGCGGGGCGAATCAGCACCCGGTCGCCCACGACAATCAATTTCTTCAGTTTGTTATCGGCTGTGATCTTCATCGGTAAACTACTTTGCGCGGGCGGCTTTGAACGGGAAGGACATGCCTTGTACCGACACACTTCCTTCCATGGTGGCTTTGGTAACTGCGGCATCAAAGTTTACACCCATGCTTTGGTAATAAAACGTTCCGGCTGACTTTGCGGTTTTTTTGTCGAACGTAAATTGTTCAAACTTCATTTCGCCATCGGTTGTTTTAAGCGTGGCGGCGTAGCCGGCCTCTTGTTTGGTTACCTCCATGGCGCCGGTGAAGTCGCCCTGCGGTGTGCCGCTGATGGTGTAGTTCCAGGTGCCCACGGGCGAGAGTGACGCACAGCCCGCGGCCGCGATCGTTACAAAAAGAAAGATGAGCTTTTTCATGGTATGATCAGTTTTTAGTGTTCCTGTTCGTATGGGCCGGTTCAATTTTCGAAGAGGCCGGTTTGGTCTTCGCTGCGGCCCAGCAGTTTGGGATCGATGCTTTTATTCGCCCGGGCGCCCAGTTTCTTCAACTCCTCTACCCGGCGTACTAAATTACCACTGCCCACGGAAAGTTTCTTCATCGACTCTTCATAAAATTTCTTGGATGAATCCATGTACTGCCCCAGTTTGATGAGATCTTCCGTAAAACCCACAAACTTATCGTACAAGTCGCCCGCCTTCGTGGCGATATCCAGCACGTGGCGCTGTTGGTTCTCCTGCTTCCACACGTTTTTGATCATCTGCAAAGACGGGATGAGCAAGGTAGGGCTTACAAACACGATGCGTTTTTCCAGCGCCTCTTCGTACAAACTGCGCTCGCTCTGGATGGCGAGAATGTACGCCGGTTCAATGGGGATAAACAGGATGATAAAATCGAGGCCGGCCTCGGTTAGCTTTTGATAATTTTTTTCGGCCAGCAGTTTCATGTGCTGCCGGATGGAGAGCAAGTGCGCTTTTAATGCAGCGGCCTTTTCCTCCTCTGTTTCTGCGTTTACAAAATTGTTGTATGCCGTGAGCGACACTTTGGAGTCGATGACTACGTGTTTATTGGCGGGCAGGCGCACGATCACATCCGGGCGCAGGCGGCCTTCGGCCGTGGTGAACGATTCTTGCACGGTGTACTCGCGGTCGCGCTCGAGGCCGGATTTTTCGAGAATGCTTTCGAGAATGAATTCGCCCCAGGCGCCCTGCGTTTTGGTATCTCCTTTAAGTGCGCGGGTCAGGTTCTCGGCTTCGCGCGTCATCTGTACGTTTAGCCGCTGCAGGTTGGCGAGTTGTTCCTTTAAGGCCGCGTTGCCGGTGAGCGTGTCTTTGTGCGTGGCCTCCACGCGTTTTTCGAACTCGCTGATTTTTTCCCCCAGCGGTTTGAGTAAGTCGAACAGGTTGGTTTTGTTCTGCTCCGTAAACTTTTTTGTTTTTTCTTCGAGGATGTCGTTCGCCAGATTTTTAAACTGATCAGCAAAGCGCGCCTGCATCTCGGCCAACTCCTTTCTGCGTTCTTCCAGTTTTTCTTCCAGGTTGTGGTAGTTGGCTTCGGTGGCGGCCAAGTTGTTGGTGAGGTCGAGCACTTTCTCGCGCTCCGCCTCGAGCGTGCGCGTGAGTTCGTGGATGCGCTGTTCCAACGATTTGGTACGTTCTTTTTCCGCCACCAGCAGGCCGGCGTGTTGCTGTTGTTGCTGGATGCCGGATGCCTTTGCAATGAACCACCCTAGCGCCACACCCAGCGCTACGCCACCACCAAGAAATAGAAATTCCATGGGGCAAAGGTAAGGAGTTGGTTGGTAGTTGGTAATTGGTAGTTGGTAGTTGGTGGTTGTTAGTTGTTAGCGGCCATCTCAAAAATATCCCGTCATGTCGAACGAAAGTGAGACATCCCTATTTGCAGCGCTGCAATCACGGATTTCTCGGTCGTACCTCCCTCGAAATGACGCCTTTCAGATTTTTGAGATGACTGCTGGCCTAAATGCCAGAGACCAGCGACCAGAGACCAGCGACCAGTAGCCAGAAGCCAGCGACCAGTAGCCAGTGACCAGCGACCAGTAGCCAGTGACCAGTAACCAGCGACCAGTAACCAGCGTCCAGTAAACAGTAACCCGCCCCCAGGCAGCGATTGAGTGGGTTTGTTTAAGCCCGCAGGGGCATGTGCGGTGGGTGGCGAGCCACGAAAGCGCGACCCTGCGCGGGGCGGTGCGGCGGCGGGGGGCCTGCCCGACAAAACCCGTGCACGTAGCCCCCAACTCGCGGCCAAAAATGCTACCTTTGATACTCAATTTGCAGACGATGAATACGCTCATTTCCAGCAGCCAACAGGCCATTGCTTTAGAAGAACAGTACGGGGCGCACAACTACCATCCGCTGCCGGTGGTGTTGGCAAAAGGCGAGGGTGTTTTTCTGTGGGACGTGGAAGGCAAGCGCTACTTCGATTTTTTATCGGCATACAGTGCGGTGAACCAGGGGCATTGCCACCCGCGCATCATTACTGCCTTGGTGGAACAAGCCAAAGAACTTACGCTTACCTCGCGGGCATTTTATAACGACAAGCTGGGTGTAGCAGAAAAATACGTGTGCGAAACGTTTGGCTACCAAAAGGCGCTGTTTATGAACAGCGGTGCCGAAGCCAACGAAACTGCGATTAAGCTGGCGCGCAAGTGGGGCTATACCAAGAAAGGCATTGCCCCAAACGCGGCAGTAATTGTGGCGGTAACGAAGAATTTTCATGGCCGCACCACATCCATTATTTCGGCTTCTACCGATTCTGCTTCGCGCGAAGGGTTTGGGCCGTTTATGCCGGGGTTTGAGATTGTGCCGTACGATGACGTGGCCGCGTTGGAAACTGCGCTGGCAAACCCGAACGTGTGTGGGTTGTGGATTGAACCGATTCAAGGCGAGGCGGGTGTGTATGTGCCGCATGCGGGCTACCTGAAAAAAGCAGAGCAACTCTGCCACCAGCACAATGTGTTGCTGATGATGGACGAAATTCAAACCGGTATTGCGCGCACAGGCAAGATGCTGGCCAGCGACCACGAAGGGGTGCGTGCAGATATTTTAATTCTGGGCAAGGCCCTTTCGGGCGGGGTGTACCCGATTAGCGTAGTGCTGGCAGACGATGCGATTATGCTGGTGATTAAACCGGGAGAACACGGCTCTACGTTTGGCGGTAACCCGCTGGCGGCCGCGGTGGTGATGGCGGCCTTGCAGGTGGTGAAAGATGAGCGCCTGGCCGCGAACGCGGAGCGGCTGGGGGCGATTTTCCGGGCGCGCATGCAGGCGTTTATTGCGAAAACGAAATGGATTACGCTGGTGCGCGGCAAGGGTTTGCTAAACGCGATTGTGATTAACGACACCCCACAGAGCAAAACCGCCTGGAACCTGTGCGAGCGATTTGCAAAAAACGGGTTACTGGCAAAACCCACGCACGGCAACATTATTCGGTTGGCACCGCCGCTGGTGATTACCGAAGAGCAACTGCACGAGTGCTGCGACATTATTGAGAAATCGGTAAGGGAGTTGGAGTAACTGCGAGGGACGAGCGGCTACACGCTTCGCGCTACAGGCTACACGCTGCAGGCTTCACGCTATGCGCTAAAGACTTCACGCCACAAGCTACAGGCTTCACGCTATGCGCGGCAGGCTACACGCTACAGGCTACAGGCCTCACGAATCAAACTACGCCACCACCCCATAGCGCACCAACTCCGCGTGCAGCTGTTGCGGATGTTGGAAGTGGATCACCTTCATTCCGAGTCGATCAGCGGTTTCAATGTTCTTGATGTTGTCGTCTATATACACCGATCGGTTTGGCTCGATGCCGTAACGTTCGAACAGGATGTGGTAGATTTCCGGAAACGGTTTGCGTTTTTTCTCTACACCGGAAACTACAATGCCTTCGAACCAATGCAAAAACTCAAAATTATCCAGCGCCCAGGGAAATGTTTGATCGGACCAGTTGGTGAGCGCGTAGAGCCGGTGCTGCTTGTTTTCGCGCACCGTGCGCAGTACATCCACGGTGCCGTGAATCGGCCCGGAGATGGTTTCCTGCCAGCGCGCATACCATGCCCGTATGGGCGTTTCGTGTGCGGGGAATTTACGAACCAGTTCTTCGGTGGCTTCCTCGAACGAGCGACCGCCATCTTGTTCATCGTTCCAGGCGGAGGTGCAGATGTTTTCTAAAAACCAGGTGATCTCGTCTTCGGTGGTGAAGATCTTGCGGTACAGGTAACGCGGATTCCAGTCGATGAGAACGCCGCCTAAGTCGAAGACAACGGTATTGATGTTCATGCAGATTTTTGAGTATATGGAAACGCCCATTGCAAAAATACGGGTAGGGCTTCTTTCCACGTGGGCAAGTCGTGGCGGCCGTGTGGCAGCTCCAGGTATTGCAGATCGTGGAAGGGCCGGTAGCCTTTTTTGGTAAGCTCTACGATGAGATCGAGGGTATCGTCTATAGAATCGATCACACCGTTTTTGTTGCGATCGGCTTGTTCATCTAATTGCCCGGTTTGAAACCAGAATTTTAAGCCTTGTTTCATTCGGCCTCTGCGCACCACCTGGTGCATAATGCGGTCGCGGTAATCGGAATAAAACCGACTTTTCGTGTCGCGTTTGCGCCACCAAAATGAGCCACTGAACGCGCCCACTTTGCCGAAGTATTCCGGATGATGCCAGGCGATATCAAAGGCCGACAGCCCCCCGAGCGAAAAGCCGGCAATGGCGTGCTGTGCCACATCGGTGGAGAGCGAATAGCGATAGTGCAAATACGGAATGAGCTCCGTCATGATAAAGCGCGAGTAGCTTTTGGCTTTGCTGCCGCGGCTTTTGAAATCCGGGTGGCCCGCCACGCCATACTCCTGCATCCGGTCGCCTGCATGCACCGCTACCACCACCGTATCCGCCATTTTTTGGTTGCGGGTTAGTTCCTCCAAGGTGTCTTTCAGGGCAATGGCCTCGCCATCCTGGCCATCGTTTAAAATGAGCAACGGAAAAGGAAATTTGGCCTCTTGAAATTGAAACGGAAGGAAGATGTCGATAATCGTATCCCGGCCCAATAATTCCGAGTGCACGTCTTTCAACCGCTCGGAGTGGTAGTGATGTTTAGCAGTCAAACTTTTTCGAGTTCAGATGACTAATCTTCTTGATGCAACAAAAATAGATGTTTACCTTGAACCGGTGATAGCAGGCTGATGCTGTTGAAGTTACCCTTGCAACCGGCCACTGCAAACACGTTTAAAAGCAAACTGACACTATGCCCCACGTACACCACCACCGCTGGTACTCGCCCCGCCTGAACCGCGATATTGATGTAGCTGCCTTTGGTCATCGCGGCTACCCCGTCATCTTGTTCCCCACCTCCATGGGGAGCACCTACGAAAACCACGACTTTGGATTGATTGATAGTGTGGCTTGGTTTCTGGATAACGGCCTGATTAAAATCTACTGTCCGGATGGAATTGACGGGGCCAGTTGGTACAACCGCAACATTCACCCGGCCGATCGGGTGCGCAACCACATCTGGTACGATCAAATGTTGTTGGAAGAACTCGTGCCCCTTTGCCGCCAGGAAACAGGCGTACACCGGGTGGCTACCGCAGGTTGCAGCTTTGGTGGCTACCATGCAACCAATTTTGGATTTCGCCATCCGGAAGTGGTAAAGTACATCATCAACATGGGTGCTGCGTTCGACATCAAAGACCAGGTGGACGGATTCTACAATGACGATGTGTACTTTAACAATCCGCCCGATTTCCTACCCAACGCCCAGCACGACTTATTTCAGGATATGTTTGTTTTCTTAGGCACCGGCACGCACGACATGTGCTGGAATGCAAACGAACAGATGGCGGGAATACTCCGGGCCAAGGGTATTCCGCATTGGCTGGATGTACGGCCGGAGCGCCCACACGATTGGCCCGCCTGGAAAGAAATGTTTCCCCATTATTTATCCATGATCCGGTAACGGCTGCTTCCGGTGGCAGGTAGAGAGCATCGGAAATCAAGCCAACACCACACCATTAAAATCGATCTTAATCAACAAAACATAAAACCCATGAAGAAAATTGGAGTATTGCACGGCATGGAAAGAACCTTTCCGGAGGCCTTCGTAGAGCGCATCAACAAAGCCGGCCTGAAGGGAATCTCAGCCGAACCTGTGTTGGTGGATATGGTTGAACAAGGTGCCCCCACGGACTACGCGGTGATCATCGATCGGATTTCGCAAGATGTGCCGTTCTACCGGGCGTACCTGAAAAATGCCGCGAGCAGCGGTACGGCCGTGATCAACAATCCTTTTTGGTGGAGCGCTGATGAAAAGTTTTTCAACAACGCGCTGGCCGTGAAGTTGGGCGTGCCCGTGCCAAAAACAGTGTTGCTGCCCAGCAAGGAGCGCCCAGCGGATACGTCCGACGCATCCTTCAGCAACCTAAAATTTCCACTTAGCTGGGAAAGGATTTTTGACTACATCGGCTGGCCCGCATACATGAAGCCCCACTCCGGCGGTGGCTGGAAGAGCGTGTATAAACTCAACAACATTGAAGATTTCTTCCGCGCCTACAACGAAACCAACCAGTTGGTTATGATGCTGCAGGAGGAAATCATTTTTGAAGAATACTACCGCTGTTATTGCCTGGGCCGTAAGTACGTGCGCATTATGCAATACGAGCCGCGCAACCCGCACCACCTGCGCTATGTGGTGGAGCGCGGACCTTCTTCGGAAAAGCTACTGAAGCAAATCCACGATTATGTGCTGAAGCTGAACGAAGCGTTGGGTTATGATTTCAATACCGTAGAAATGGCGGTGCGTAACGGTGTGCCTTACGCCATTGACTTCTGTAACCCCGCCCCCGATGCCGATGTGCATTCTGTGGGACAAGAAAATTTCGAATGGGTAGTAGAGCATGCGGCAAAAATGGCTATTGAACGGGCCCAAGCGCAAAAGCCGGGCGAAGACAACCTCACCTGGGGTACCTTCGTTACCCAAGCCGCATTTGCTGCGGGCCGCACGCCCAAGGCTGAGCCGAAGAAGGAAAAAGAACCTGCCAAACCAAAAGCCAAGAAGTAAAGCTATGAAGTTCACGCTCGGTGTAGAAGAAGAGTACATGGTGGTAGACCCCCGCACCCGGGAGCTGGCCTCGCACGATCAAAAAATTGTGGAACTGGCAGCACGGGCGCTGAAAGACCAGGTAAAAGCCGAAATGCATCAGGCGGTTGTAGAGGTTGGCTCTACCATCTGCCACAACACCGAAGAAGCGCGGCAGGAATTAATCAAGCTGCGCAAGTTTGTGGGCGAAATTGCCGACAGCCTCAACCTAAAAATTGGCGCCAGCGGCACACATCCGTTTTCGCATTGGTCGAAGCAACTGATTACACCCAACCCACGGTACGATGCCATTGTGAATGAGATGCAGGAAGCTGCCCGCTCTAATTTAATTTTTGGCTTGCACGTACACGTGGGCGTGGCCGACAAGAATCTGGCGATTCACCTCATGAATACGGTGCGGTATTTTTTGCCGCATGTGTACGCGCTCTCCTGCAACTCGCCTTTCTGGGAAGGGCGCAATACGGGCTTCAAATCATTTCGCACAAAAGTATTTGATAAGTTTCCGCGTACGGGCATTCCGGATGACTTTGCCAACTGGGATGATTTCAAAAACTACGTGAACCTGCTGATCAAAACCGGCTGTATCGACAACGCGAAGAAGATTTGGTGGGACGTGCGCGTACATCCGTTTTTCGATACCATTGAGTTTCGGATTTGCGATGTGCCCATGTGTGTGGATGAGTCCATCGCCATTGCCGCGCTGTTTCAGGCGCTGGTAGCAAAACTCTATAAGCTGCGCAACCAGAACATGACGTTCATTCAGTACAACCGGGCCCTGATCAACGAAAACAAGTGGCGCGCTTCGCGCTACGGTATTGATGGTAAAATGATTGACTTTGGAAAAGAGCAGGAAGTAAACACCCGCGAACTGATTTACGAACTGCTTGATTTTGTAGATGATGTGGTAGATGACCTGGGCAGCCGCGAAAGTTTAAAAACGGTGGAGCATATGTTACGCCACGGCACCGGTGCCGACCGCCAGTTGAAAGTATTTCAGGAAACCAACAGCCTGGAAAAAGTGGTGGATTACATCACCGAACAAACCATGAAAGAGTGTAAAAGCTAAGCCGGCATTGCGTGAACGTTTCTGACCATATCCGCATCGCGATTCTCGACATGTACGAAGGCATGCCCAACGAAGGCATGCGCGGCATTCGCCAGCTGATTGAGGAATTTGAAGCCGACTTCCACATGCCGCTGCGCTACGACATTTTTGATGTGCGGCAAAAGGCCGAAGTAGCAAGTGTGGATTACGATCTGTTCATCTCCAGTGGCGGACCGGGTAGCCCGATCGACAGTGCCGGCTCGCTCTGGGAGCGCCGGTATTTCGCATTGCTCGATAGCATTCGCAATCACAACGCAAAGCACCCTGGCCAACGCAAGCATGTGCTGCTCATTTGCCACTCCTTTCAGGTTTTTTGTCGGTATTATGCGTACGGCCACGTGTCAAAACGAAAGGGCACATCGTTTGGGGTAATGCCCATTCACAAAACCATTACCGGCCATCATGACCCCCTGCTGCGTTCGTTGGGCGATCCGTTTTGGGCGGTAGACTCGCGCGACTATCAAATCACCCAGCCCGACCTGACCAAGATCGAAAGCGAAGGCGGCAGCCTGTTAGCAATTGAAAAGTTTCGGCCACACGTGGATTTGGAGCGCGCGGTGATGGCCATCCGTTTTGACGATGCGATCTTTGGCACGCAGTTTCATCCCGAAGCGGATGCCGCCGGGATGCGCATGTACCTGCTTCGCGATGATAAGCGAGAAATCGTAATCGAGAAACATGGCGAAAAAAAGTATTGGGAAATGCTCGAACACCTCAACGATCCCGACAAAATCATGCTCACACACAATACCGTGGTGCCCCGCTTTTTGATGATGGGGCTGCAGCACCGCATCGCCCCCATCGAATTATGATCGAAAAACTCCGGCAGCAGTTCAACGCCCAGTTCTCGCCTGAAAAGTACCAGCACTTTTTAGACGACCTGAACGCAACATACAATTATACCATCACCTTTCGCGTGGCAGAAACACCCGTTTTCATTGGGCGCGAGTTTGGGGCAAAGCTGAAAAAAGCTGCTGATGAAATCATCGGCACACTAGTGCAGCCGGATTACAGCGCACGCATGGAAGCGGCCGTGCCGCCCGCACTGCGCGTGCCGGGCGAATCTCCACACGCTCTTTTCTTAGCCCTCGATTTTGCAGTTTGTAAAAACGCGCAGGGAGAAATTGTTCCGCAACTGATCGAAATGCAAGGGTTCCCTTCGTTGTTTGGATATCAGGATTTTCTGGGAAACAAATTTCGCCAACACTACCAGATTCCGGCCGGATGGGATTTTCATTTCGGCCAGTCTTCCACCCAATACTGGCAGTGGTTGCATCAGGCGATTGTGGGCAAGCACGATCCGGAAAATGTGATTCTACTTGAGATTGATCCACTCAAACAAAATACGGCTATCGACTTTCTGGTAACAAAAGAAAAACTCGGAATTGAGCCCGTACACATTGGCGATATCACCATCCGGCACCGAAAACTGTATTATTCAAAAGGCGGAAAAGAAATTCCTATCCACCGCATTTACAACCGCGTAATTTTTGATGAACTACTCGCCAAGAAAGATTTGGTGAGCGAATTTAGACTCACCAACGATGTTGATGTAGAATGGGCTGGGCACCCGAATTGGTTTTTCAAAATCAGCAAGTACACCATGCCGTTTTTGCATTCCGATGCTGTTCCGGAATGTAAATTTCTAAGCGACTACACCGTACCTCCGCCCGACCTGGAGAACTACGTGCTGAAGCCGCTGTTTTCGTTTTCTGGTACCGGGGTAATTTTTCATGTTACCCGCGAAGACATTGATGCGATTCCCTGGGGTGAACGCAAGAATTTTCTGCTCCAGCGAAAAGTTCACTACGAGCCCGTGATTCAGGCACCCGATGGGATGGTAAAAGCGGAGATTCGCTTATTGTTTCTGTGGGACGAAGACAAAAGCCGGCCCGAGTTGGTTACGAACCTGGCGCGGCTTAGCCGGGGCGAGATGATTGGCGTGAAGTATAACAAAGACAAGACCTGGGTAGGTGGCACGGTTTGCTTTTTTGAGCAGTAGCCATGTCCAGTCACCACATTGTACGCGAGAACCAGGAGCCCGCGCTTTTTCTGCAAGATCCTGATGCGTTATCTTTTGAAAAAATTCAAGAGCTTTTAGAATGGAGCCCAACGGTGCTTGTGCCGTTTAGACATGCCGAAACCGTGGCTGCTTGGGGAATAAAGATAGACGTGGTGCTTGTCCAGCCACATGAGTCGGCACATGCGCAAGGCCTGCTGCTGCACCAACAACCCCTGAAAATCATTTCTGTAAATGATATTTCGGAAGAGTTTGCCACGGTAGTGTTTTTTCTGAAAGGTGATGCATACAAGGGCGTTTACGTGGTGAGTCACGATTCTTTGTTATTTGACGTTGATCCATTGCCACCTGATTTTGATGTAGAGATCTTTCAAGGCGGCAGGCGGTGGCTGCATGTACGTAAGCCCGTTTTTGAAAAGTGGTATCCCGCCGGAACACAGCTTACCCTCCGATCAAGCACTGGCATTCAGCAACAAACAATCAAAGCGGACGGCCTTTTTGAAGTACAACTGCCAGAAGCGTTTTGGGTGGGGGAATCAATCAATTCTGCCAATAGCTACAATGCATAACGTTTGAGCAGCAAAACATTTATTTGATTAGAAAAACCCGACCAGCGATCTACTGGTCAGGGAGTTTCAATTTAAAATCGGTACTGCAATCCAAATCCATGATGCCGCGCACTACCATCGGCAACAGTGCGTGCTTCATGGTTAGTCGTGATTACTGCTGAAGCTACCGAGTAACGAACATTGTTTTCGACTACCGTGTTTGCAAAACTATGTAACCAGATAAGCGAGTAAGTAGCCCAAACGTGCCTGCCCAACCGGTACTTCACGAATAAACCTGCGTCAAGAGTAGCGAAAGTTCTTTCGACTGAATTGTACGCATAGTTATCTGTGATTTGGATTGAACGATCAAAACTCAGAACAGCACCAAATCCGGTACCCTTGGCTTTTTCGATTAATTGCAAGCTGGTACCGCCGGTAAATCCTAACCTCCAGCGAGAACTGGAATGATCATGAATCAAGTGAAAATCCAGAGCAACCGGTATTTGAACACCGGTAATGGGCTGACTCTTTGAAAAAAAGAAATTACCCTGTCCTGGAAACCAGTAGTTAACATCCGACACAAAAAAGACCCGCTGCACACCTGACCTTATTGCCAGCCGTTTGCTTAAACCAAACTCAGCGCCAATTCCGTACGTTAACCGCTGGAGAAATTGATCGGCTACAAACAAACCACCATCATCCCGGATGGATACGTTTGGCGTTCTTAAAATCACCAACGGGCTTACACCAAATGGCCGCTGAGCATAGATTGATTTTAAACCTAATGCCAGGCAAAACAAGATCAGGCAATTTGTTCTCATTGAGATATCAGGCTGATTTCTCCATATCTACTCACTGGCATAGGCGTACACCAAGATAAATCCGAAACCACACTTTCTTCAAAAATAATTTTTAATCGACTATTCGGTCATTTTTTTGCGGGATGGGAGAATGCGATACCCTATGTTAATATAGTAAATTCGAGTGTTGAGTTCCGGCAGCTCATAATTCAACCCACGCCATTCAAAGCCCGTAGTTATTGATGTTAGGCTTTGCTGCGACGAGAAACCGAGGCTCCACTTGGGCGTGTGCCAAAACAAGCCGTATTGTGTATGCAGCGTGATGCTTCTATGGGCCTGCTCCACACGACTTGCAAGCATGAGGTCGGGACGGGACGAATTATTATTGATGCTCTCGCGAGGCCCAAAATGAAACTGTGTCGCGAGGCCACCGCCCACGTGCAGTCTTCGGTGCAGCCGGTACTGAATTTGAATCGGAAGATTTACTGTTACCAAAATACTCGCGGCTGGAGTTCGTTTGGCTTGAAAAAAGCCACCCCACGGATTATCAATAATCATGTACCAAATACTTCGGTGCATCAGGTTGGCGTCAACTCTAAAAAGCCATCGCTCGCTGAATCGTCGCTCAAAGAAAAACCCAACTTGTAAACTTGGATTTGCATTTGCCAAGTCTTCAATACCCACTAGTAAACTGTCAGGTAAAATAATTGACTTCCCTAGATTAGGTGAACCAATCAAAAACGGGCTTAGCTGAGCACCAAAACTCCTTGTAGGAGGTTTGTTCTGTGCATTAAGACTATTGGCCAGAAAAAATACAATTGTGGCGATAAAGAAAAATTGGCAACGGTATGACATCATTTTCATTTTTGATAACATAGCGTCATTGGCGTTCCGCTCTTATTTCTGTGTAAGAAGGTACAAATGGCGGTTTTCTTTGATTTCGGATCAACAGATTGCTATCTGTTAATGTTGTAATATCATAGTTCGGGCTAATCAGAACCGCATCGAATTTCGATGGGGTATGTGGCGAAGCAAGATCAAAATAGAGCTGACCATCTGCAGTTACTTGGTACTCGAAAATCGTTTGATTCTGCCCCTCGTTGATAAATAGCTTACAAAGCTCTGTACTCCCCGTATTTTTTCTCCTTGAACACCTCTCAAATTCAAAAGTGAGGTTATCAAACTCCCAAACCGAATCAACGCGCTCCTCGGTCATAAACGTGACCGATTCCACACGCCACACACCATCAATGTTCCTCCGAATCTCGCGGCTCTCGTCACAGCTGGTTAGGCCGAGAAAAGTAATAAGTGCGATTGCGCTTGCTGCTAGTTTTTTCATTTGCTTCTTGGATTACTAAAAGATGTTTGGTAAAAAACAGAGTCGGCATTAACTGCCGACTCTGTTAAAAATTTATCTGCCAAGGCGAAAGTAAAAACCGTCACTCGGATCATAACATTGTGAACCAGCTATTGTTCGGGGAGGATTTGGACAAAAGTCAACAAAATAGTTGCCCATATCTTCATCCAGGGTGCCGACATTAAACTTGGCACTTAGCGTTGCTTCTCCCCCACCCGGAAGTTTAAACTTACCACTGACATTAATCTCCTTTAATTGAATGAATGGCTCCGCATCGTCCTCAATAAAAGTAAACGCCCAAGTGGAACCGCGTTGCGAACGATCCCAGATGGCAATAGAGTTATTGCGGTCCCACCATTGGTCCTTGATGTGATTTCTTCTGCTTGGCTCCATTACATTCATGTTCCTTTCGTCGAGTACAGTGTTTGAAATGGGAAAGAAAACACGAGGATGAATCTCTGGAGCACCAGCGGGCCAACCCTCGAAGCGATTTAATGCCTGTTGACTCAAGTACAAGCCGCGTAAAAACTCGTATGTACCATCTGTTCGCAAGCACAATGGCGTACCGCCGCCGCCAGAGCCGCCACCACCATCACCCCAGCCGCCGCCGCCACCACCGCAGCCCATAGACGTGTTATCATTCAGGTAATAATCATGCGTTGCGGATGAGAAGTATAGTAGGATACACTCCGACTTTGTTCTGCCTCGCTCTGGCATGGTGCCTTTAGGTACAGCGATCAGGCGCTCGTTGTGGCTAATCACCATCACCAAATTCTCAGGCTGCTTTTCAGCATCAATTTCGTACTCGCGGCCCGCTGCGTCAAAGGCAGTAATTGTCTTTGTCACACCTTCCTGAAAGTCCGCGGGCATCACGGCTACTAGCGGCTGATGCGTTTGCGTATTCCAGTTTTCGGCACTCTTGCTATCGAGGGCGGGAATAGCAATTTGCATCAGCGGGAAAAGGGCGCCAAGCGAATCCAAAAAAGAGGTACCTCCGCCAGAAGCGTTGCGCCCGCTATTTTCGGAGTTGCTCCCAAGCAGCACCTCCTCAAAAGTTAGGCTCGCGTTTCGTCCGGATGCTTTGAGACCCGAAACTGGCTTACTCCTTACCGCCTGCAGAAGGATATCATAATCTCCATCGAACATTAAAGTCGCTTGATCTTTTAAAAAGTCGCGCACTGGAACAAGATCAGAAGATCGCGAAACTGACTTTGCCAAATCAACAGCCATACGATCATGTAAAGACAAATTTCGTTTCGGCTTAGCCATGTCGACTGTTTGCTCACTGCACCTACTCAACACGAAGCAGGCACTGATGACCAACAAAAAGCGTAATGTGTTTCTGAGCATAGATTTTAAAGTTTAAATTTACGTTGAACTACTAAAACCAGATGTTGCGCAAATCTGTGAGGGAAAATTGTGAGAAAAAAAATAAAACGGCGCAAGAAAAGTACTCCCGCTTTCAAACACTGTTCAACCTTTTCTTGATAAAAGCTTGAAAAATCAAAAAATTCAAGAAATAAAATTCAACAAAATGCCTTTGCTCTAGTCGGACAATCGCTGAAACTACTCCTCGTAATAATACCCAAAAATAATCCCCATCTCATCCTGACTCGTCAACCCGAAGCGTACCGTGGCGGCGGTGGTATTGCGGTAGGTGATCTCCGAAGTTAGCCCTTCACCTGGATTGAGCACCAGCGGCGGATTGAACGTGAGCATCGGGGGATGATGCCAATCCGTATTGGTGTACACCACTTCGCCATCGCGGGCGCCGCCTTTCACTTTGATAACAAATTTTTCGCCCAACTGGTGGGTGTGCGAGGTAAGCGCCACTACAAATGTTTTCTTGCTCATCAAAAATGTTCTCGTGGCTGTGGTTCGTTGATTAGGCGGTAACTCGAGCGATTGGTTGGCCAAATTCAGGGCACGCACCACGTTCTTCACTTGTGCTTCGGGCAACGTGTAGAGATTTACGTTCACTTCTCCGGTAATGTTGCTAAAGCTTTTGTTGACATAATGCGAGTTCATATCAAACGCCATGTCGGGTGGCAAATACAGCGCCGTGCCGGGCGGAAATGCGTAGGAGAAGTTGGGCGATTGTGAGCCAATCACAAACACGTGAAACGCCATTGGCAACATGTTGGAGTAGATCAGATCACCCGACTGACTGCGGATGTCGCGCACCACATTTATTGCCGGGCGGCTAGTGGCAGGCATCTGGTTATTGAAATCATACAAAATGAAGTGATGACTATTCGCCCGCATTTTGATGTCAAACCGATTGACATAGACCCCGGTGGCATTGCCCAGTTTTTTGTATACAAAAAACTCGCGCTCAAATTTTGGCGCGATGGAAAATGGCTCGAGTTTCAATTGAAACCCTTGTCCGGCCGGCGGCGGTTGGAGCGCTTCAAACCGGGTATTGTCCAGGCGAGTGGTGTCATCCAACAAGCCCTGATCCACAACATCGCCCTGAAACGGGGCGCCAGCCTCAATCCATCTTCGAATGAACTCGATCTCTCCGTTGGTAAGGGGGCGCAGGCCCAGCGGCATCAGGTTTCCGTAATCCGTATTGGCATGATGGTCGAGCGGAAGGAGTTTATGGAACAGAAGACTTTGATCGGCCTTAAAGGGCTTTACCAAAAGCAAACCATCCTTCAAGGCATTTGCGTTTTTGGGCGGTCGGTTGATCAATTGATCGTATGCGGCGGCTCCGGTTAATACTAGGCCATGCTGTTGAAATGAAGGGTCGGACGTGCTGGCATGGCAACCGGTAATGGCACAGTTGGTATCCAGAATTTTTGTTTGGATGATGTTGAAAGAAGCAACTGCAGACTCTTCGCGATTACAGGAGATCAACAGCGCTACGCTGGCAAGAATAACCAATCCCCTGCTTTTCATAGTGGCAAGATAGGGGTTTGCAAATTATCTCGAAACTTTGCGCTTGCCGATTGACGGATTTGGCAGCCGATTCTTACCGCCCACAGTTTGTCGTGTTTTAAAAAAACAATTTCGGTTCAGCCCAAAAGTCTTACGCACACCCGCCCATGCGTACGGACGTTGTTAGGGAATCGCAAAGATTTGCCGCTCTACAATATTCCTTACCCTGCCAAACTAGGGCACCACAAAAGAGGTTGCTGCCGCAGCGTTAGGATTCAGGTTCGGAAAAACCCACCGATCAAGTCCCGGGTCTTTATATTGATTGCCCCAATACGAATCGCCATAGACGCGAACAAAAACAGTAGACCCGGAAACAAAGCCCATGGCGTTTAATTCCGCTTTTGTATACGTTTTCACAAACGGATTAATGCGGGCCACGAAAGTGGGTGAGTAGACCGTATGAAACACCTGGCTTACGTTCGCGGCGGTGTGCAGAAAAATCCGCACGTAGCGGCTGTTATTGGCACTACCTGCCGGGTTGGTGGTTGCCCGAATGGCTACTTCTGTGCCCGCCACGGTAGCAGTTAGCGCAGTTACCTGGGTGGATGAGCTGGTGCCAAGGGAAGGGATGGTAGTCAGCACCGTCTCCCGATCGTCCGTCACGTGGGCAAAATCAAAAATCTTGAAGGTGCCATAACCATTTTTAGTGAAGGTGAGGATATGGGTGCCAAGCGGCACATTGCGGATTACAAACTTGCCACTTGCATCGGTGACCGCGGAGCGCTCGGGATCGACATTCGCAACTGTTACGGTCATTCCATCGCTGGCCACACGATCTGTGCCCTCATTATAAAGAAACACCGAACCCGAAATGTCAGACGCATTGGGTACCTGGTCAACGGCAGGATCATCGTTACTACTGCAACTTGCTACCAAAAGAATCCCGGCCAGGGCAAAGGCTTTCCAGTTCATTTTCAATAATTTTTCGAAAGATAATCATGAATTAGAAAAGCAGCAGCGCGTGTACGACTGGGAATACAAGAAAACGCATTCTTTACAACCGGTTAAAAAAACCCGCGGTACGCGCGTTCCATCACCCCGGCTGCCGGGCACACAGCATCCGGTGCTTTCCGCTGAGGTCGTTCTTTAATTCTACGCCTTTAAAACCGGCCTCCCGAAAAAGCCGTTCTGTTTCCAGACCCAGCTGCTCGTTCATTTCTACATACACGCGGCCGCCCGGCCGCAGTAGTTGTTGCACGAAAAAAATCAGCCGCTTGTAAAAAAACAGGGCATCGTGTGCCGGTGCGAAAAGTGCCAGTGCAGGCTCAAAAGCACGTACGCGGGTGGCCAGCGTACCGGCTTCGTGTGTTGCGATGTAAGGCGGGTTGCTTACAATCACCTCAAGGTTTGTCAATTGCAACTGATCGTGACCTAGATCGTGCGCGAAAAAATTGATACGCGCTTTCCATTTATCCGCATTGCGTTTTGCCACGTCCAGGCTCGCGATGCTTACGTCCGTGGCATGCACGCGCCACGATGGCCGCTCAAGGGCGAGCGTTACCGGTATACACCCGCTGCCTGTGCCGGCATCCCAAACGGTTTGAGGGTCAGCTCCCTCGCGCTCTAAAATCCAACTTACCAACTCCTCGGTCTCTGGTCGCGGAATCAACACGTGCTGATTAACAAAAAATGGCCGACCAAAAAACCACGCTTCTCCCACCACGTATTGTACCGGCTCGTGTTGGTTGACCCGCGCAATAATGGCCTGCAGTTTTTCTTCATCGAACAAAACAGGCACATGTACCGGCTGCCGGGCAGGCGACATCACCTGCTCAAGAAGAATGCGCGCGATGGCTGCTTTTTCGTCACGCGATTCCTCCAGCGTAAGGGCATGCACCACCCGATCGAAAAGTTCTTTATAATTCACGGCAGATCATGATCTTTGCAATGTTACGCAAACCCAATGACACCCGAAGAGTCTTTCATGCTACGCGCCCTGGAACTGGCCCGAAAAGGCGCGGGCTCGGTAAGTCCGAACCCATTGGTGGGTTGTGTGATTGTTCACGAAAACGAAATTCTGGGTGAGGGTTGGCACGAGCGGTTTGGCGGACCACATGCCGAGGTCCATGCCGTGCAAGCCGTAATGGAGCGACACCGCTTACGCGAAAGCATGGTATATGTAACGCTGGAGCCGTGTGCACACACAGGCAAAACACCACCCTGCGCAGACCTGCTCATCCGCGAAAGCGTAAAAGAAGTAGTGATCGCCAACATTGATCCTAATCCATTGGTACAAGGAAAAGGAATCGAAAAACTGAAGGCAGCCGGGTGTTCAGTACGCGTAGGCCTGCGGGCCGAAGAAGGCCGTGAACTGAACAAACGCTTCTTTACCTATTTTGAAAAACAACGTCCGTATGTGATTCTGAAATGGGCGCAGACAGCCGATGGTTTTATTGCGCGGGAGAATTTTGAGTCAAAATGGATTAGCAACGAATTCAGTCGGCAATGGGTGCATCAATGGCGCAGCGTGGAGGATGCCGTATTGGTCGGAACAAAAACCGCAGCACATGATAACCCGCGGCTTTCCGTGCGCGAGTGGAGCGGCCGACAGCCCGTGCGGGTGGTATTGGATCGATTTCTGCGATTGCCGGCCACGCTTCATCTGTTTGATGGTACCCAACCTACGTTATGCTACAACGTGCTCAAGCACGAAACGCACGGCCAGGTGGAGCTGATTCGGGTGGCGGAGGAAGGATTTCTTCGGCTTGTTATTGCCGATTTATTTCAACGTAAAATCCAATCGATAATCGTTGAAGGTGGCACATACACGTTGCAGCAGTTTATTGACGCAGGTCTGTGGGACGAAGCCCGTGTTTTTCACTCCCACCACACGTTTGGAAAAGGGGTACCTGCCCCGGTATTTGCCGGCAGACTCATCCAAGAAACAAAACAAACCGGAGATGTGCTGCGGGTGTGGCAGCCACGCTAAAAGCGTATCCGGATACCAACGGCGTTGCCTCGCCAAAAGGGTTGAGGCGCCCACCGGGCGGACGCCTCGCGGTTGTATCGCTCAATGGCTTGATTCGTTCTAACCCGGTAACGGTGTTCAAATGGCAGCGAGGCCGCCACCAATAAACCGCCCACAAGGGCACTGTTTACATCGGCTTCTTTATTCAGGATGGAATTGATGAGCGCAAAGGCAAGAACGGCACCCCCGGCTGCCCCCAGTGTGCTGGAGATAGAACTGTTGACACGTGCTTTTCTAAACCACTCATAGGCCTCGGGTTCTTGCAACAATAACTGCTTTACTTGCTGAGGGCTTACGATGAGTGTATCGTACTCAAATCGAATATTGCCAAATGTTTTGTATGTGCGAATGGGCTTGCGCTGCGCCCAACCTGCGCCTGCAAACGCCATCAACAAAATAATGAAAAGCAGCTGCCTTGCCATTGGGTTAGAACAGATGTTGCATCCGGAAGAAGTGGTTATTATAACCGTTTGGCTACTTCATTCCAATTCACCACACTCCACCAGTTGGCAACGTACTCGTTGCGCTTGTTTTGGTACTTCAGGTAGTAGGCATGCTCCCACACATCCAGCGCAAGCAGGGGTGTTCCTTTCAGATCACTTACGTCCATCCACGGGTTGTCTTGATTCGGTGTGGAGCCAATTTTTAGCGTGCCCTTGTCGTTCACCAGCCAGGCCCAACCGGAGCCGAATCGGGTCATCGCCGCCTGTGTAAACTGCTCTTTGAATTTATCGAAGCTTCCAAACGCGCCCTGAAGGGCATCCGCTAGTTTACCGCTGGGCAGATTCGCGTTGGCTCCCGGCGCCATCACTTGCCAAAAAAAATTGTGATTCCATGCGCCGCCGCCGTTGTTGCGGGCTTTAGCCGATAGCTTGGAGATGTTCGCGAAGAACTCCCCCTCATGAGCTACAGAAATTTTTTCTGCCGCTATGGCTTCATTTACGTTCTTCACGTAAGCAGCATGGTGGCGGGTATAATGAATTTCCATCGTCAGCGCATCAATGGCTGGTTCCAGCGCGGTGTAGCTGTAGGGCAGTGGTACTTGCGAAAACTGAAAAGAACTCTGGTGTTGTGGCCCGGCCGCGGTTGCCTCCAGCACAGCATGTGCGCCCACAACCATACCCGCAGTGGCCTTTATACCGTGCTTTACAAACGTTCTGCGACTAACGGTTTCGCTCATAACTTAAGATTTGTGTAGAATCAAATGTAAATCAAAATTACTAGCTTGCATAACCCAATTTTTTTTCAATATGAGTGAGATTTTGTACGATGCCATTCCGTCGCTTGACCTGGCCGACTTTACCAGCAACGACCCGGCCCGCAAGCAAAAATTCGTGGCCGATCTGGGCGCTGCTTATCATAATATCGGGTTTGTGGCCATTCGAAATCACTATCTCACCGAAGACTTGAGTGCCCGATTGTACCATGTAATTAAACAGTTCTTTGCACTGCCCGACACCGTAAAGCAGAAGTATGAAATCCCCGGCTTGGCGGGCCAGCGCGGCTACATTGGTAAAGGCAAGGAACATGCCAAAGGCAGAAATACGGGCGACTTGAAAGAATTCTATCACGTGGGGCAAGTGGTGGCCGACAATGATCCCATCAAAGCAGAGTATCCGGACAATGTGTGGCCGGATGAGTTGCCTGAGTTTAAAGCAGTAGCGCTGGATGTTTACCAGCGGTTGGAAAAAACAGGTGTTGAAATGCTTCGGGCCATCGCACTTTATCTACAGCTTCCGGAAGACTATTTCGATGCAAAAGTAAAACACGGCAACAGCATTTTGCGGCCGATTCACTACTACCCGATTGAAGATCCAGCCGCAGTGCCGGATGATGCCGTGCGCGCGGCAGAGCATGGTGACATCAACCTAATCACACTACTCATGGGGGCCAGTGCAGACGGTTTACAGGTGTTGCGCAGAGACGGCAAGTGGATTCCGATTACCGCTTTACCCGAGCAGTTGGTGGTAAACGTGGGCGATATGCTGGAGCGGCTCACGAACAAGAATTTAAAGTCAACCATTCACCGGGTAGTAAATCCCCCAAGGCAGTTGATGAATACGCCCCGGTATTCCATTCCGTTCTTCATGCACCCGCGCAGTGAAATGAGCCTTGCCGCACTGCCCAATTGTGTGAGCGCACAACATCCCAAAATTTGGGAAGACATTACCGCGGGCGAGTTTTTGAACCAACGCTTGCGCGAAATCGGTTTAAAAAAATAATCGCGCGGTGCAACGGATTCGTTTTTTCATTTTTTTGAAAGACGTTGCCTACCTAGCTGTTACTTCATTTGGCGGCCCCCAGGCGCACCTCACACATTTCCAGCACGTGTTAGTAGCCAAACGGGCCTACCTCACCGAAGCGGAACTGATGGAGTTAAACGCAGTTTGCCAGGTCTTGCCGGGGCCCACATCGACACAGACGCTCTCCGCTGTAGGATACCGGTTGGGCGGCCCAAACCTTGCCTACCTAACCTTGTTGATCTGGATTTTACCATCGCTGATTATCATGACGGCGGCCGGAGTATTGATCGCCAGTTTCGATGCGAAAGAAATTTCGCTTTCGTTTACGCGATTCATTCAACCGATGGCCGTTGGATTTATTGCTTACACTGCGTATTCGATTGGGTTGAAGACAATCAATACCTGGGCTGGCTTTGGCATCATGCTGGCGGCGGCGCTGGCCTCTTATCTCATCAAAACTCCGTTTGTTTTTCCCATCGTGCTTTGCCTGGCCGGGGCGATTACCGCGTTTAACTACAAACGTCATCCACGGCAAGAGAAAAAAAAGCTGGAAATTAAATGGGCCAACTTTGCCCTTTGGGCGGGTGTGTTTGTGTTAGCTGCGGTAGTTGGCGGGTTTACAAAGGCGCTGCCTGTTCGGCTATTCGAAAACTTTTACCGCAACGGCAGCCTGATCTTTGGCGGCGGCCAGGTGTTAACACCCCTGTTGTTCACGGAGTTTGTACAATATGCGCCAAAGCAGTATTTGTCTTCCGAAGAGTTTCTGTCTGGCTACGCGTTAACGCAGGCAGTACCCGGGCCCGTCTTTTCTTTTGCCTCGTATATCGGAGCACTGGCGATGCGCGAGCATGGCGTGGGTGGCGAAATCTTGGGCGCGCTCATGTCTGCGGCGGGAATTTTTCTACCTGGTACATTTCTGATTTTCTTTATGATCCGAGTATGGGATAGCCTGAAGAAGTTTCGCCCCATTCGGGCCTCGTTGGAAGGCATTCTCGCAGCCAATGTGGGGTTAGTTGCCTGTGCGGCGGTGCTGCTTTTTCAACCGCTCCCCAACAACATCATCAACTACACCTTGGCCGTCGGCACATTCTGTTTGCAGTTATTCACGAAGCTTCCCGCTTGGGCGATCATTCTCGCTGGCCTCGTACTAGGTATCGTTGCGGGTGTGTAAGAATCGCCTAATTTTGGCGTATGCAAGTGATTAAAACGCCCATCGAAGACCTGCTCGTGCTCGAACCCAAAGTTTGGAAAGACACCCGCGGGTTCTTTTTTGAATGCTACAATCGGGCAAGTCTGAAACAACTTGGCATCAACATCGATTTTTTGCAGGATAACCAATCGATGTCCACAAAAGGTGTGCTTCGCGGGCTACACTTCCAACGTCCGCCATTTGCGCAAACAAAGCTAATTCAGGTATTGCAGGGGGAAATTCTTGACATCGTTGTTGACCTGCGGCATACTAAACCATCTTTTGGCCATCACTTTGCCGTTCGGCTTTCTTCTGCTGAGAAGCGGCAACTTCTCATTCCGGCGGGATTTGCCCATGGCTTCCTTGTTTTGAGTGAAACCGCTCACGTACACTACAAGTGCGACCAGGTGTATAGCCCTGCGCACGAAAGCGGCATTCGTTTCGATGACCCGGAGCTCGCCATTGCCTGGGCGCTTCCACCGAGCGAACTGATCATCTCAGAAAAAGATCAACGCCAACCCTCTTTTCAGGACTATCGTAAAAATCCCTTTTTCTAACCCTACAGAATGTAGTCGGTGCTCAAAAAGCCCGACTCGCGATTGCGAATAATCGTATTGATGATTTGTTTATTCGCGTCGTTGGCTTTTGTCGCTACCAACGTTCGAATCGAAAATACCCGGAGTGCGTCCGCTACCGATAGTGTGCCTTCCGCACTGTCCTTGCGGCCGTTAAACGGAAACGAATCCGGCCCCCGCTGGCTCTGGGTGTTCAAATTGATCCGGCCCACCTGATTTACAAATGCATCCATGAGCTTTGCCACCCGCACAGCGTCGTTGCCAAAAATGCTCACCTGTTGGCCAAAATTAGAGTTCACCACATAGCGGATGACTTCGCTGTCATCATCAAAAACAGCAATCGGCACCACCGGGCCAAATTGTTCCTCGTGGTACACCGCCATTTTTTCGTTCACCGGGTACAAAACAGCCGGGTAAAAAAAGGAGTGTAGCGCACTGCCGCCGTTTTCATTCACCACGCGCGCACCGTGTTGCTTGGCATTCGCAACAAGGCCGGCGAGGTAATCCGTTTTGCCCGGTTCCGGAAGCGGTGTTAAACTCACTCCCGGCTCCCACGGCATGCCAATTTTCAGTTGCTGCAGCGCCGCCACATATCGCTTCACAAAATCATCGGCAATGCTGCGGTGAACAAACAACAACTTCAGCGCCGTGCACCGCTGGCCATTAAACGAAAGGGAACCAATGAGGCACTCCGCCACTGCGTTTTCAAGATCTGCATCGGGCAATACAATGGCCGGATTTTTTGCATCCAACCCCAGAATAGATTTTAGGCGATGGGGCTTGGGGTGAAGTTTCTTCAAATCGTTTGCACCTTTGTTCGTTCCAATAAAGGCAAATACATCAATCTTGCCCGTCTCCATCAATGCGCCCACGGTTTCGCGGCCACGGCCGTAGATAATATTCACTACACCCGCCGGAAAACTATCGCGAAAAGCCGTTAGCAACGGCTGAATCAGCAACACACCAAACTTCGCCGGTTTAAACACCACCGTGTTGCCCATAATGAGGGCCGGAATGAGCGTAGTGAACGTTTCATTTAACGGATAATTATAGGGCCCCATGCACAGTGCCACGCCCAAAGGCACCCGCCTGATTTGCGCCATGAAGCCCTGCTCTTCCACCAACTTGGCGGCACCACGGTCAAGTTCCTTCAATGCTCTTACCGTATCAACAATATAATCGCAGGTCCGGTCAAATTCCTTTTCCGAGTCTTTCAGCGTTTTGCCGATCTCCCACATCAGCAGTCGCACCACTTCCGTGCGCTTTTCGCGCATCCGTTTTAAGAAACCTTCTACGTGCGCAATCCTGTCCGAGACACTCATCAGCGGCCATTCGCCATGTCCTAAATCATACGCGCGCACAGCAGCATCCAGCGCGTCTAACGCCTCCATCTTGGTTAGGCGTGGTGTACTGCCTATTGCCTGCGGCTGAAGCCCGCCCGGTGTGTTAACATACACTGGGCTGTACACCGTATTCTGTGTACCACTCCAGGTTTTCAATACGCCACCAATTAAATACTCTCGTTGCTCCACAAATGCCGGCAAACGTTGCGCGTCCGGAATTTCATCGGCCGCGGGAAAAAGCCGCTCAAGAAATAAACTCATGATAAAACAGATTGAATGATTTTTACGCCCGAAGATGTTCCCAACCGGCTGGCCCCGGCCGCGAGCATTGCTTCGGCCTGTTCGCGGGTTTTTATTCCGCCCGATGCTTTTACGCCCACTGCCTCGGGCACAGTGGCACGCATTAATTGCACATGCGCTACCTGCGCACCTTGCCCTGCGAATCCCGTGCTGGTTTTCACAAAGTCAGCGCCTGCGTCAGCCGCCAATTTGCATGCACGCACAATCTCTTCCTGGCTCAGGTAAGCCGTCTCCAAGATCACTTTTAACAACCCCTGCCTTTCGTGCACCGATTTGCTGCATTTGGCAAGTTCTATTTTCGTCCACGGTAAACCGGTTTTAAACGCGCTGATATTGAGCACTACATCCACCTCGTCCGCGCCTGCATCCATCGCCCGGGCAATATCGTCCAACTTTGTTTCGGTGAGTTGATAGCCCAACGGAAACCCGGCCACAGTCACCAATCGCACCGCAGCTGAGCCAATCTCGCGCTTGGCACGCTTCACCCAAAACGGCGGCACACAAACGCCATAAAAACCAAACGTCTTCGCCTCGGCCACCAACTGGTCAATGTCGTGTATCGTAACGGTGGGACTTAAGTTGGTGTGTTCAATGGCTGCCGCCAGTTGGGCTGTACTCATACGCCCCGAAGGTAATGATCGAAATGGTAAGATGCGAGGGGCTTGGCGGCACCTTTCGGGCCGGGCTGTCGGCACTCGCCCCCGCCCGTGGCGGGGGGCTCAAACAAATGCCGCCATCCCTTGCCGAAATTCAGTGCGTCAATGCCGCATGCTGCACACCTTACAGAATTTCATTTTTTCGGGTGGTCGCTTTTTTGGCGGTCGTTTGTGCCCAAAATAACGGGCATCGGTGTAGCGGGGGTTGTCTCCGTTGCGCTCATTGGCGCGGCGGGTTTTGTCCAGGGCATCCACGCGGTCGTAATACTTGTCTTGTGCGGTATAGGTAGGCCCACGTTTTTTCTTTTTCTTTTTTTCTTTTGGTGCGTATTCCTTTTGCGGATAGAACGGCTCTACTGACGAGGCCGCCGCCTCCCTGTTTTTTTTCTTTTTTTGTCCGTAAACCACCGGAGCAAGAACTGCCAGCAGTACGATAATCAGCAGCCGCATGCATCAAAGATAACGCTAATGACGGATACCGCATTCGTTGCAATACCGCATCTTATGGGGCGGGCGTTTGCGGGGTTTTCTTTTGTGCCCAAAATCGCTGCGTTTGTAACGCGCTTGTTCCAACAGCATCTTCTGGCGCAACTTAGCTGCGCGTTCCACGCGTTCGTAAAATTCGTATTGTGCCGTATGCCGGGTGGGTATTTTCTTCGCCCGGTTACGCTGCCGGGCAAGTACGCGGTAACCCCGCGGTCGCTTTTGCTCTTTTATGTTGGCTGGCGAGGAGACAAAGCCAGTATTGCCTGGTTCTAAAGTCGTGGGCTTCTTCGTTGTTGATTGGCCGAATAGTACGAACGAAATCAACCACAATGGCCCGAAAAAGAAAAGCCTTAGGTTTTGCATAGCTAAGGCTTAACGGTAATATGTACATTTTAGTATTCGCGCACTGCTAGCTGCTTTTAAACTGCGTTAGCGTTTGCTGCCTCCGGAAAATCCAGGGCGGCGTGGGATTCTTTTCTTCCCACAACCCGATCGATTTTTGTTCGGCTTCCATCCGTATCGCTTCAAGCTCCGGTACAGGGTTGCGTTCGGCTGTCCACGCCAATCCTTGCCGGAGTAACTCCAGCCGAGGATCGGTTTTACCCGGAAAGGAAACCACGCCCAAACGGTTTCCCCATCGGTCTTTGCCTTGAATCTCAATAGTTACTTCTTGATTGAGCAGCATTCGTTCCAATGCTTTTTTCGCCTGTTCGCCAAACTCCTGGTTCAACTCGGGGCAGTCAATTCCAAATAACAAGATTTTATACGACTCGCCATCCGCGCCCGCAACTTCAATCGTATTTCCATCCAGCACGGTCATTACACGCCCGCCAATTTGCTCAGCCAAAACCGAAAACTGAATGAACAGCGCCAACAAAACTCCCCAACTCTTTTTCATACCGCTTTTTTTTTGATGGATACCCAAATGTGCAGGTAGATAACAGCAATTGAGCGGCCAATTTGTTCCTTTGCCGACAGATGTAAGGAAAGCGGGTTTTTAGGCTATTCGCATTCCCGAATCGGGACGAACGTGTTCCAAAAAAACACAAAAAAAAACCCTGATTTTGATGATCAGGGTTTTATGAATAAAAAGTAGGCAA